>Ga0182015_10000791_pt1 | contig 43990 bp, 36 predicted proteins | sample 712P3MmetaG_FD_120478 | JGI IMG/M metagenome (GOLD analysis project Ga0182015, IMG submission 120478) | Permafrost microbial communities from Stordalen Mire, Sweden - 712P3M metaG | ecosystem: Environmental > Terrestrial > Soil > Wetlands > Permafrost | place: Sweden: Stordalen | collected...
GTTGAGATAGAGGCGCTTTGAGTGCCAGGTACGAAAATGCTTTTCCCTTTCTCACCCTCGGCCGCGGTCTTTGCGGTCTACGGACTGAAAGAAAACGGTCGACTTGTACTGACTCCGGTCGGACGCGAGCGGGCAGGCGAAAAACCCCCTTAAAGACCTACACGCCCACCGCGTCCTGCCCGCCCAGCGGCAGGAAGTACTGTGTGCCCTTGATGGGCTCGGTGACTTTGCGCAGCAGTTCCTGCAAATCTTCGTTGCGATCGACGAAATCAATCTCTGATGTATTCACGATCAGCAAATCGGAAGACGTGTAGTGAAAAAAGAAGTGCTCGTAGGCCTTGATCACTTCCGCCAGATACTCGTCGCTCACCGCTCGTTCACCGGGTGCATTCTTCTTCTTGAGCCGCTTCTTCAGCACGTCCGGCGTAGCCTGCAAATAAATGACCAGGTCCGGCGTGGGCAACTGGTCGCGGAAATGGTTGTAGTAACGGTTGTAGGTATCGAGTTCCTGATCGTTCAGATTGAGGCAGGCAAACAGTTTGTCTTTTTCAAAGATGAAGTCTGAGATCACGACCTTCTGCGATTGCGGCCCCAGATCGAGCGCCTGCAACTGCTCGAAACGCCGCACCAGGAATGTAAACTGAGCCTGAAACGCCGCCCCGCGATCGCCTTCATAAAAAGAGTCCAGAAACGGATTGCTGTCGGGCTCCATCACTCGTTGCGCGTTCAATCGCTCCGCCAGAATTCGCGCCAGCGTGCTCTTCCCCACTCGGATGGGCCCTTCCACAGCGATGTACCGGGGCAGTTCGAAAAGATTGGCCATGAGTTCGTACGATGTCTCGGAATTGCAAGGATATCTCGCTTGCGTCTCCAGTGGCAATTGCGGGAAGAGTTAACAGTGATTCGGTGATTAAGTAATTGGGTGATTTGGGTTCGAACTTTCGATTTACCGCTTACAGAATTTCCCAATTACTCAATCCATTTACAATCCTTGCCATGCTCGGAACCGTGCTCGCGGGAACGGCCGCCGCAGCCGCGCTGACTGCCGCGGGATATCAGTCAATGGCGCCCACCGGACAATGGTACGGACGCACCTTCACGGGTCTCGCTAGCGGGACGATGCAACTCGCGCTCACCTACGACGATGGCCCCAACGATCCGCACACCCTGCGTTTACTGGAGGTCCTCGCCAAGCATGACGTACACGCGACTTTTTTTCTGATTGGACGCTACGTTCAGCAACGGCCCGAGATCGTCCGCCAGATCAGCAAAGCCGGCCACATCCTTGGCAACCACACCTTCACCCACCCCCTTTTGACCTTCAAGCGTACCGCTGAAATTCGCCAGGAACTCACCATCTGTCGCTCCGCCTTGCAAGACGCTCTCGGCGATCAATCCCAACTCATCTCCAATCTCTTTCGTCCCCCGTTCGGCGGACGCCGTCCCGCAGTTCTACGCATTGCCCGCGAACTGGGGCTTGAGCCAGTAATGTGGAATGTGACCGGCCACGACTGGACCGCGCCTCCGTCCGCGGTGATCGAACAGAAGGTCGCAAAACACATGCACGGCGGCGACGTAATCCTGCTGCACGACGGCGGCCACCAACACATGGGCGCCGACCGCTCCCCGACAATTCTGGCCACGGATCGCCTGATCCAGCGCTACAAGTCAGAGAGCTACCAGTTCGTTACCATTCCACAGATGTTGGCGGAAAAAACCTGAGAAATGCATCCGGCTCATTGTTGGGGCACAAATCGACCCGTGAACGAAAGCTCGGAGGACCACCCATGAAACTTTTGCTTTTGTTTTTCTTTTCCAGTGCGCTCATGGCCGCGGCACAGCCTAAGGCTCTTTTTTACATGACCGACAATCCCAACTCGGTGAGATCTTTCTCCGAGCACGCGGACAAGATCGACACGCTGGTGCCAGCCTGGTATTCCGTGGATGGCAACGGACTGGTCTGGGGCGGCCCCAATCCCGACGTGATGAGAATCGCGGCAGCCCACCATGTACCGGTCATGCCCATCGTGGCCGCCATGGTTCAAATTGATTTGCATAAGCTGTTTACTACGCCTGCAGCGCGAAGCGCCTTCCTCGGCTCACTTCTCAGTGAGTGCAAGAGGTTTGGATACATCGGTTTTCAGATTGACTTCGAGAATGTGAATTGGACTGACCGCGATCTGCTTTCAAGTCTGGTCGCCGAAACAGCAACCGCTCTTCACAAGGAGACTCTGCAACTCACGATCGCCACGGTGCCCAACGCGCCCGGCTTTCCCGGGAAAAGCAATTATTCGCATTGGCTTTATGCCAACTGGCGCGGCGCCTACGATCTGAAAGCTCTGGCTCAGTCCGCCGACCTGATCTGTCTGATGACCTACGACCAGAACACGCGCTGGACCGAGCCGGGCCCAGTGGCGGGCTACGCCTGGACCGTGCAGAACCTGGAATACGCGCTGCAATTCATTCCCAAAGAGAAATTTTCGTTGGGCATTCCGCTTTATGGCTACCACTGGTTCGCAGGCGATCCTGGCAAGGAAGAAAAGCCGAACCCAACCGCGGAATACATCGGACAGCAGGACGTCGATCAATACCTCGCCGCATATCACCCGCACCTGGAGTGGGACTTCGCCGATCGCACAGCCTGGTTTTATTTCTATCGAGACGATTCTCGCGAGTGGGTCTTCTACACCGATAAGCGCGGCTTTCAGGAACGTCTGGCCCTGGTCCGCGAGCGCGGTCTGGAAGGTTTTTGTTCGTGGGTGCTGGGCAGCGAAGACCCTGAGATATGGTCTCTGTTGCCTTCTCACAAGTGAGGTCCGATTCAGCCCCGCATCGCGGCAAACGCCAGTTTCGCCGCCGCCACTGTCCGCTGAATATCTTCCTCGGTATGCGCCGCGCCGAGAAACGCCGCTTCATACTGCGAAGGCGGCAGGTACACGCCACTGTCGAGCATGCTGCGGAAGAATTTCCCGAACGCCTCTGTGTTCGACTTCGAGGCTGAATCCCAATCCGTCACCGGCCCCGGGTTAAAAAACCAGGTAAACATGGAACCCACGCGGTTATGGCAGAGGGCCACGCCCGCTTGCTTCGCCTCGCTGGCAACGGCCTCCACCAACTCACCACTCAGCTTCTCCAGCTGCGGATAAATCTCGCCCTTGCGATCGCGCAGCTGTTTCAACATCGCGCACCCGGCGGCCATGGTGAGCGGGTTCCCGGAAAGCGTCCCTGCCTGGTACATCGGGCCCAAGGGCGCCACCAGATCCATAATCGCTTTCGGCCCGCCGTACGCGCCCACGGGCAATCCTCCGCCAATAATCTTCCCCATGGTCGTCAGGTCCGGGCGAATGTTATACAGTTCCTGCGCTCCGCCAAACGCCACGCGAAATCCCGTCATCACTTCGTCAAAAATCAGCACCGCGTGTTCGCGCTCGGTCAGCAGCCGCAACCCCACCAGATAATCGTCTGCGGCGGGAACGCATCCCATGTTTCCCACCACCGGCTCCACGATTACGCCGGCAATCTGGTGCTTGAATTTCTGGAACGCATGCTCGACCACCGAAAGATTATTGAAGGGCAGCGCCAGCGTGAACTGTGTGAACTCCTCGGGAACACCGGCCGATCCGGGAATTCCAAGCGTGGCGACGCCAGAGCCCGCCTTTACCAGCAGAGCATCGGCATGCCCGTGATAGCAGCCTTCAAACTTCACGATGTATTTGCGTTTTGTGTAAGCCCGCGCCAGCCGAATCGCCGACATGGTCGCTTCCGTGCCCGAACTGACGAAGCGGACTTTCTCCATGTGCGGAAATGCGCCCAGCACCAGTTCGGCCAGATCCGCTTCGGCCGGGGTGGAAGCTCCAAAGCTAGTACCATTGCAGGCCGCCGCCACAATCGCGTCCAGGACATTGGGCTCGGCGTGCCCCAGAATCAGCGGTCCCCACGATCCGATGTAATCGATCAATTCGTTGTCGTCGGCGTCCCAGATGTGCGCCCCTTGGCCGCGCACGATGAATCGGGGATCTCCTCCCACCGAGCCAAACGCCCGCACCGGCGAATTCACACCGCCCGGAATCACGCTCTCCGCCCTCAACTGGAGGCGGCGCGACTGTTCAGTTTTACCCCCTGGGGTGGACGGCATCGAATCCTCTCGACATGGAGAAAATGGAGAAATTAAGATGTCAACCGATCAACTCTTGCAAGCGACTACTATAGCAGCGCCAACCGAGACGCGATTCATCCGATATTCATCGTTCTGTAATCGCTTTGCAATATGGCGACAGTACATTGGAATCATCAAGTCGCCCTTCTAACCGGGAGGGTTTTGAGGGACAGTTTCGGGGGCTCCGGACTGTCCTTCTTTCTTTGCGTTCAGATCTTCTTTGCTCGTGGGGGGCGGGGTCGGAGCCTATCGGGAGCGAAGCGGTAGGAACCCGGTCCGCGGCGCGCAGCGCCCCTGGCTTCTCCGCCACGACACGCGCCCGGCCATTAACCACAATTAACCCGCCATCGTATAATCATTCTCGATGATTACCGTCTCCAAGGAGGACTACCTCAAGTCGATCCTCGAAGCGGAAAGCGAGGGCGAAGAGGTAATCTCCGCGCGCCTGGCCGACTTGTTGAAGGTCTCGCCGCCCGCGGTAACCATGGCCCTGCGCCGCCTGAAAAAAGACGGCCTGGTGCGGGTCGAGAGTCGCGGCGAGGTTAGCCTGACTGAGGCCGGGCGCAAGATTGCCCGCAAATTGGCCCTCCGTCATCATCTGATCGAACGCATGCTCTCCGAACTTTTTGGCATGGAGTGGTGGAAGGTTCACGACGAGGCGGAGCGCCTGGAGCATGCCGTCTCGCCGGACTTCGAGGCCAAGCTTCTGGCGAAATTGGGATCCGGGGGGGCGTGTCCGCACGGCAATCTGAGCGAACTCGAAGGCCCGGCCAGTCGCCGGCGCCGCGGGTTGGTTCTGCTTGCCGACGCGCATATCGACAATACCTACATCGTCAGTGGAATTTACGAGCGCGACCGCCGGTTGCTCGAGTTCCTGGAGCACAGGGGTATCCGGCCGGGAGCGAAGTTGCGACTCCTGGAGCGCAACTACGACCAAACCCTGACCCTCTCCACCCCCTCGGGAACTGTCTCTCTAGGCCCAGCCGCGTCCGAGCGAGTATGGCTCGCCTCCGCCGCTACGCGCCAGGGGCGCTGATTGGCGCCCTCGCCCTGCCGCGCACAATAGTTAACTATAGTTCATCTTTTGTTATATACTTCTGCTAACAAACTAGGGAATCGTAGCACGCAGATTCCCTGGCCCGTCGTTCCAGCTGAATGTTCGCTCGATGAGTGAGCCGAAGACAACATCGAAGCCGCCTGGGGAGTCGCCGTCACCTGTCCCGACGGGACCACTAATGGCCTCCGACGGCGTCGTCATCACCCACGAAGACATCGACCGCGCTCACGACCGCGAGCGCGTCTTGACCACCCGTACACAGCGCGGCCCCTGGTCACGCGCCCGCTTGCTCTGGCTGCTCATTGGGCCCGGCATCCTCGTCATGCTGGGAGAGAATGACGGCCCCAGCATGCTGTCGTATGCCGCCACCGGAGCCCGCTACGGCATTGGCTTCTTCCTTCCCTTCGTAGTCCTTACCTTCGTCATGGCCTGCGTGGTCCAGGAAATGACCGTGCGCCTGGGTGCGGCCACACACCGCGGACACGCTGAGCTCATCTTCGACCGCTTCGGCCCGTTCTGGGGCTGGTTCTCGATGATCGATCTCATGATCGGCAACTTTCTCACTCTGGTCACTGAGTTCATCGCCATCCGCGCTGGCTTGGGATTCTTCGGCGTTCCTCCCGCGGTTTCGGTGATCGGCGCATGGCTCGTGCTCTTCGTCGCCCTGATGGCCCACCGCTACTGGACCTGGGAGCGCATCACCCTGGTCGCTGCGATGTTTAACCTGGTGTTCATCCCCGTGGCTCTGCTCAGCCATCCCCACTGGGGCGCCATCGGCAGCGCGTTGTTCACCTGGATGCCGCTTCCCGGTGGACTCACGCAAGAAACGGTCCTGATCCTGCTCTCTAATATTGGAGCTACGGTTACGCCGTGGATGCTGTTCTTCCAGCAGAGCGCCATCGCCGACAAGGGTTTGACCAGGCATGACATTCGCTTCGGCCGCGTCGACACGATGCTGGGCGCAACTCTGGCGGCTCTCGCCGGGCTGGCCACGATCGTAGCTACCGCTCCACTGTTCGCACACGGCATGTCCACGGGCAACTTCGAAGCCGCCGAGTTCGCGCAAGCTCTGCAGCCTTTTGTTGGCCATTGGGGCTCCGCGCTTTTCGCTCTGGGAATGTTTGAAGCCGGCATGGTCGCCGCGGTAACAATTTCAACCTCGTCGGCGTATGCCTTCGGAGAAGTGGCCCACCGCCCCCACAGTCTGAATCTCCCCTTCCAGCAGGGAAAATCTTTTTATCTCGTCCTCATTCTCGAAGCCGCCGCTGCCGCCGGGCTCGTGCTCATTCCCGGCATTCCGTTGGTTTACATCGTGCTCGTGGTGAACGTAATCGCGGTCCTGGCCATGCCGCCCGCACTGCTGTTTCTCTATATGCTGGTCAACGATCGCGAAATCATGGGAGACCTGGTCAGTCCCTTGTGGGCTAACATCCTGGCGCTTGTAGTGGTATTCGTATTGATCGCCGCGGGAGTCCTGTTCGGAATCAGCGTGGTCGCTCCCGATTCGCTGGCGTTAATTGGAGGCAAATAGATGGATCCACAATTTAATTTCGCGCCCAGCGACGACATAAGTGGCGAAGACCTCGCCTCGGTCGTCGCGTCGCTGGAACCCGACCAACTCATTTCGACGAAGCAAAAACATCACTGTCCCCGTCGCAGGCTTACCGGCATGGAAATGGTCCTCTTCTGGGCGCTGCGGTTTTATCTGGTCTTCATGTTCGGAGTGGTAATTTATCAAGTCTGGACCAGCGTCCGCTAGTTTTCACACCGCCAGTGGACTCTAACTTTCGGCACCATCCCACAGCCCAGCCAGGCGAAAATAGGATGCCCCATCCATGCAAGGCTCACTGACAGATTTCCCGCACTTGTTTGTACGGCTTCTCCGGAACAGCTGGATACTTAATCTTCCTCGCATCCATCCATTGCTCCAGCAGCGTTCCTCCATACTTCGACCCCGCATCCGGATCGGTCGCATACGCGGAATCACTTTCCGCTTCCTCCAGCGTCACCACGGTGAATCCCTTCTTCTGCAACAGATCAAGTACATCCGGCAAGATCGTGCCGCTGAATGCCCCCAGATGCAACAACAGCACGTGATTGATCTCGTGGCCGTAAACAAGCGTTGCCATCTCCCGCCCCAGATCCAGGTAAGCCGACGCCGTGTTCATATAGCTCGTACGCAGCGATGCAATCGACTTCGCATCATTCTTCGCCACGCAGCGTGCATACGCGCTGTTCCACATATAGTCTTCCCAATCCAACGTCACCTGCGCCACCCGATACTGACGCGCCTGAAGAAAAGCCCTTACCGCGCGCCGTTTCTCCGCCGTGTCTCCCTCGCGCAAAAAGGGATAGCGCAGCCAGTGCCAGTTCGAATCTTTCGCAGCCACCAACTCCAGCACCGGCTCATCCTCTTCGATCTCGCGCTCAAAGGCTTCCGCCGGATTTGCGTTCAAATCCAGGTGCGCGTACGTGTGATTTCCTACCGGCTCCGCGTCCGCCCACAACTTCAATGCCTCCGCGGCATCCTCGTTGCCTTCCAGTTTCTTCGCATTAACGAAACCGTACACCGCCGGAACGTGCCGTATCTTCAATACCGCCAGCGTATTCCCTACGACTTCCACCCGTGTGACGCCGGGCGGAAGATCCCCGTTCAGTGGCAGATCATCAAACGTGATTGCAACCTTCTGCGCCGCGCAAATCTGGACGAGAGCGAGGAAAAACATTCCCGGCAGCGGAGAGTTGTGGCGGAACAGTCGAAGGAGATTTCTCATTCTCAGAGTTTAAGCGATCGGATTTTAATTCATTGCGACCCAATTCATTGAGATCCCATTCATCTCAAATCCTGCGCGATGAACCGCCGACTAAATTTCCTTCTTGGCGGCCGTCGGCAGTTCGGTGTCGGGCACCGGCCGGCTACGGAACACACCAAAATCCCGAACGTCGTTCAGGACGAAAGTTGGCGCGCCGGCAACCGATGGTACTTTCACGCGTTCGAAGTCAGCGCCCAGCACATTGTGGAGAACAAACGCCGGTCTCGCATCCTCGTTCGCATGTTCGATCTTGACCCCGAACATCTCCAGCCCGCGAACGTGACGAATAAAAAATCCCTGCGCGGGAGTCGTTCCAAACATGCTGGGCTCGGGATAGTCCGTCTCTTTCTCGGCCAACTGGCGCATGGCGTCGTCTTTGCTCCCTCCGCCTTGATGAAAGATCACGATGTCGCTGATCTTTATGTCTTCGATGGGATGGTCCGGAATTCCCGCGAGAATCGAGCAGATCAGCGGCGCGGCGGCGCTCTGGCAGGTAATGTTGCTCAGGATCACGCGGCGCAGCACACCCACCGGAACCTTTGCCGGTCCCCGCATGCGCGCTCCCAGCCGCAGGAAAATAGGCGCTCCGATCAAGTCCCGCATCGTAATGTTGGTGACGCTCAGGTCTTCAATTACGGCGCCGTCGACCGTCTCGATCGCCAGGCCATTGCATCCGTCAAACACACAATTCGAGATAACGATGTTTTTGAATCCGCCATTCGACTCGGTTCCAAACTTGATCCGCCCGGTTCGCGGCACTTTCTCCCCGGGATCAAACCGCTTCCACGTCGCATCGAGCAGCGCTCCTTCCTGGTAGCTGCCGCTCACCAGGCAATTGCTGATGGTGACCATCTCCGTAGCCCGCGCATATCCTAGGGCGAAAGAACTCTTCAAACAAATGCCGTCATCCCACGGGGAGTTGACGCTACAGTTTGAAATCCGGACGTTGCAGCAGCAATCAATATCCATGCCGTCCCGGTTGGTATCGATCTTCAGGTCGTCGATGGTGAGATTGTCCACGCCAGTCGCCAGAATGCCGAAGTGCCCGCCGTGCAGAATGGAAAAATCTCGCAGCAGCACGTTGCGGCAGTTCTTGAGAGCAATGGCCTTGTTACCGGCGCCAGGCTGCTCCGCCTTAGGCCCCGTTCCCCAGCCGCGACTCAGACCTTTCCCCCAGATACGTCCGGGCCCGCAAATCGAAACGTCCTCCAGCCCTTCGCCCCAAATCAAACTGTTGTGCCAGTGGTTGTGGCCAAAATCCTGGTAGCTCTCCCACGGCTGGTTCGACTCAGCCGCATCGTAGCCGCCGCTCGCGTTTTCCTCCGGTGGATCAGCCGCCAAGAGCGTCGCCCCGTGCGCCAGATAGAGGGCAACATGGCTCTTGAGATGGATGGAATATGCGAGATAATCTCCCGCCGAGAAAAAGACGCTGCCGCCGCCGATTGCAGCCACCGCCTCGATGGCACGATTGATAGCGGCAGTGTCGAGCGCCTTCCCGTCTCCCCTGGCTCCAAATGCTCTCACGTCATAGGCGGGCTTAGTGTCCGCGCCGGACTCGGCAATCGCTTTCTCCGGCAACGCGATCCAAGCGCCACCCATAAATCCCGCGCCCGCCGCTTTCAAAAATCCACGCCGCGCAACCTCAGATCGCATAAACCCTCGCTGACGACAAAACAAAATTCACTTCGCCCTCTGCATCCCTGCTTGCGGCCCATGCTTGACGCGTTTCTCGCGGCAAGGTTGCGGGTTTTGACTTCGCGTGAAGGCCCGCGCCTCAGGCGAGTTTCGCAACTTCTTGCGTTCTCACCTTACCGCTACTCGCTTCAAATAAAACTTGAAAAAGTCCTCCGCGTTCGAATCCAGACAAACCTGCGCGTTGGCCGCGCCCGGTTCCTCGCGCGTGAACCCTTTTTCGTCGACGCGGATGTGCATCGGCTGTACCCGACATAAATCCGGACGCAACACAAACGCAATCGTCATCGGGTCAAACAACGTTGGCGTCTCCTGTCCCCACAAGTGATACAGCACCGCGAGCTGATCCGTAACCGCCGTCCCCTGGCGGAACAAAAATGCCCGCTTCACCTCATCCATTTTCAACTGCGTGGAATCCAGCGGCATTACAAACAACGGCACTCCCGCCGCAAACAGGTTCTGCGCGGAAGCTACATCATTCAAAATGTTCCACTCCGGCATCGGAGGAACCGGCGCCGTATAGCCCAAATCTCCGTATCCCCGCCGGATCGATCCGCCCATCAGCACCACGCGCTTCAGCTTCCGGAACGTCGCCGCATCCTTCGCAATCGCGGCGCCGACATTCATGAGGGGACCAATCGCAATCAGCGTAATCTCGCCCGGATACTTTCGTATTTGCTCCAGCAAGAACTCCGCTGCGTCCCCATGCGACGCTCTTGCAGAGTGTCCACCGTCCGCATACCGCCGCTGCGACATTGGATTGCTTGTCGCCGTCGCCTTTCCCGCCGACACAGCAATTTCCGGCCGTCCCACTTCTGCCAGAAACCGGTCCGCCAACTTCGCCCGCGTCTCCGTATCGCCAAACGTCGTCATCACACCCAGAATCTGTAGTTCCGGACTCTTCACCGCCAGAGCCAGCGCAAAGGCATCGTCCACATCATCGCCAATATCCGTATCGATGATGATCTTCTCCGGCGCTGCCGTTGCCCCAGCCTGTGCCCAACCCACGACTGGCCCGCCGAGAATCGCCAACCCGAGCACGAATCTCAAAAACGTCGTGCCGCGTCCTTTCATTTTTCCCTCTCCCCGTATGGGTGGTTTTTCCCGCGAAACTCCAACCGCACTTCAATCTCTCCCTCGATGTTGTGGTTCAGTCGTAGCAGGTCATTTGCGGGAATCCAATACTCGCGATGACCGCACCTTCCCACAACCTGCACATCGAACTCGCGAAGAAACTCCGTTTGCACTTGAAATCTCAAGACCTACCCCACAAATCCGAAGCGTTCATCCTTGGTATTCCAGTCGCGCGCGATGTGGGTCGCCTACTCCTCCGTTTCAACACCGGATAGAAAATCGACTGCTCCGGCAATCGTGGAGGAAACTCGCGAAACGGACTGGCGCGAATGAGATCCAGCTGAGCTTGACCCACCGGCCGGTACCGTGTTGTCAGTTGTCGTTTCACAGGTTAAGGATACGAGCCGCCCCCAGTGTAGCAACCGTCTCTCGGGTACCCCACCGAGAGCGGAGACTTTGACCTTTCTTCGCGGGCGATGGTCTGCGAGTTCTCGTGCACCGTGCAGGGTACAACTCAAACTGCGTGTCAGCAATCCCACGGCGTGTCACGTGCCCCACGCGGGGTTTCAGCGCTCAACGCTATAACTCCCGTCAAATCAGAGCGCGTTCCCTTGGCGCCAGCCTTGCATTCCTGAACAGTGCCGCTCGCGGCAAGAGGTGACCAATCATGACCCGCATCAACCCATTTCGCACCATCGCAGAAACTCGTAGTTCCGTAGCCTGGGGCAACCACGCCAGCGCGCTGATCTTTGCCGCCGTGCTAATCGTCTGCTCCGTAACCGTCGGCTGCTCCAGCGACAAGCCGAAGCCCGTAAGCACGAACCAACAAATTCCTGTCACGCAGATCCCAAGCCAGTTTTCGCCGGCGCCTGCACCCGCCGTGCCGGCCGAGAATAAGCCCGCTCCGAAAAAGGTCGTGCATAAAAAACCTGCAACCGTAAACTACGCCGACAAAACTTACGGCGTGAGCTTCGAATATCCACGTCGCTACGCCATCGAAACCGGGGACGCTGCCACCGAACTTCTGGCCTCAAATCCAATCGCCATGAATTTCATCCAACCCGGCGGAATCGCCCTCGCCGCCGTCGAGTTGCCCGAGACTGGCTTTGCCAACACCGACTTCTCGTCGGCATTCTTCAACGTGAGCGTTCACAGGACTCTTACCGCCGATCAATGCAGCGAGTTTGCCGTGCCCCAGCCCAAGATCGCAATGCGGGTTCCGCCCACCGACTCCGCGTCCACCGCGTCCGCAACTCCGGTCGCCGTTTCGGCCGCAGTTCCGGTCTTAACTCCGGAAACAACGACGCCTTCACCGGATTCTCAGCCTGCATCAAATTCCAAACTGATGGTCGGCGATCTCGAACTTCGCTCGACCGAAGCCGTCTCCGGTGAAGGAACTCGTCAGAGCGACTCCAAGTACTTCCATCTCTTCCAGAATGGGGCCTGCTATGAGTTCGCGCTGAACGTCACCACGGTAGCTTCGGAGGACGGTGTCATGAAGCACGTCGACCGCGATAAGGTCTTCGGCCGCCTGGAAAAAATCCTGGCCACCGTAAAGATCAGTCCGATCGCCGCTCCCGAAGTAACCGCCGAAGCTCCGGCGTCCACGCCCGCTCCCGTTACCCCGGCACAGTAAGCGTGGGGCGGACACTCCTTTCCGCCTCACCGAGCCCCACCTTCTCGCGCTCCTTACGAGAGGGTGGGGATTCGACTTCCAACAGAACCGTAAGAATGGTTACTCTCGCGGATGACGAAGCAAACCGAGCGGGCAAACGTCCCGCCCTAGTGCTCGGTCTTCCCGCTTAGCAACTCAATCGCATGCGGAATCAACTCAGCCACAGCCGCCAGCGATTCCGCCGCCCCCGCAGGACTGCCGGGCAAATTCAGAATCAGCGCTTGTCCCCGCACACCGCATACCCCCCGGCTCAGCGCGGCAAATGGAGTTTTCTTACTCCCTTCGCTCCGCATCCGCTCCGCCACGCCGTCCAGAAGCCGGTCACAGACCGCCACGGTTGCTTCCGGAGTAACATCGCGCGGAGCAATCCCAGTTCCGCCAGTGGTCACGACGAACCGCACTTCGCGCGCCAGCCGAATCAGCAGGTTTTGAATCAGAGTCGACTCATCCGGAACAACTTCGTGCACCGTCACCGAGAACTGTAGCTGCTGCAAAAGATGCGCTACTGCTGGTCCCGACACATCCTCGCGTCCCCCGCGAGAGCAGGAATCGCTGACCGTCACCACCGCAGCCGTCAGCTCCCCGGGCTCAGCCGTCGAGGAGGACATCTTCCTCTTCTTCCCTTCCCCCTCGCCCCGCGCTGTTCGCAGGCACACTACTCGGAGTGCTCGAAGGCGGAGGCGCGGTCGCCGCCGGCTCCGCTTCCGCGCCGCTTTCCCGCGCCGATTCGTCCAGCAGCCGCAACCCTTCCATCAACAGTCCCTGTGTGTTAAGTTGCGTGGTCTCTTTGCCCGTCTTGCCTTCGAAGTCGAGCTGGAAATTTCCGCCGGTCCAGCGCAGCACCTTGAACACGGCCTCGTCCCCCACCAATGCTCCATAAGTCGCGTGCTTCACCTGGCCTTCGGCGAAAAAAACCTCGCATTTGTCGCCCTCGTGGCTCAACGAAAGCTGACAGCTTTTCCGTCCCATCTCCAGCGACTGCATCAGGTCGATCACGTTCATCTGCGAAAGACTACCGCGCACCACTCCATCTTTGGGAGCGGTCTTGGCCAATTTCTCCAGCGCAATCCGGTCAATCGTGCGCTTGATGCGTCGCGTGGCATCCTTCAAGAAAAACGGCTTCTCCAGATAATCGTCGGCCGCATCCTGGGGTGAAAGCCGCTCTGCAATGTCCACCTTGCTTGCCATCAGCACGGTAGAAAAATTTGCGGTCGCCGGCCGGCTCCTCAGTTTCTCGACCAGTTGCCGTCCATCCATTCCCGGCATTCTGTAGTCGCACACCAGCAGATCCGGAACATCGTCCACCGCCTTCAACAGGGCATCCGCGGCGTCGGTCGCGGTCGTGACCAAAGCCAGCGGAGTCAGGGCCTGCTGTAACATTGCCAGCACCATCGGATTGTCGTCCACCACCAGCAGCTTGACGTTATTCGCCATGTTTGAAGTCGTTACGAAGTTTGAACTCGTCACTTCGTCCGACGATACTCTCCACTCTTCCCGCCACTCTTGCGTTCCAACACAATTTCCCGAATCTCGATGCTCTTGTCCGCTCCCTTGCACATGTCGTAAACCGTCAGCGCGGCTACGCTCACCGCGACGAGGGCCTCCATTTCAACCCCGGTCTCGGCGGTGGTAGCGACTTTGGCCGTAACAGCGACGCCATTCTCGCACAGGCGCAGATCGACATCAACGAGGGCAAGCGGCAGCGGATGGCACATCGGGATCAACTCTGCAGTACGCTTCGCGGCCATGATTCCGGCGATGCGTGCGATCTCGAGCGGATCGCCTTTCGGATTTTTGGGCAGCGCCGCGAGCACATCCGGCTTGATCGCGACAAAGCCGCTGGCTTCGGCCTCGCGCCGAGTTGCAGGTTTACCAGAGATATCGACCATCCGGGCGCGCCCCGCGCGGTCGTAATGGGAGAGTTTGGTCGGCATGCGGTAGTTCTATCTTACATGGGAGACGAATCCGCTAGCCTTTTGGCACAAGCGATAGGAGCCGCTCCTAAATCGCTAGCGTATCTTCGTCAAAACAAGCCAAGAATATCGACTCAAGTGGCCCCCGAAAGAAACTACTTCAGCGACTGCAATCTGCGCCGCGAGCTCTTTTGGGAACCCGTAAATGCCCGTACTGAGGGCTGGAAACGCTATGCTCTTTCTGCCCAATCGTTCGGCAACTTGTAGCGACCTGCGATAGCAACACGCCAGCAGCTTCTCCTCCGTGCCATCCAAGTGGCGCGGACGCCAAACCGGACCGACCGTGTGTATCACAAACTTTGCAGGCAGGCGGTAGGCCCTGGTTGCTTTTGCCTCGCCGGTCACAGCCGTTCAAGCTCATGCACGCCTCCTGCAGCGCAGGACCTGCTGCTCGGTGTATTGCACCATCGACGCTCCCACCTCGTACGAGAGAGTTCTGAGCAGCATGGACGACTGCATCGACCTTCACTTTGCTGATGTCGCCAAGTGTTGCTTTCCGCACGATTCCCCCCATGAGCCCTGGCCTATCTACCGCTGCATCACCGCGACCCATTCGCCTGCCGGAATTCGCTCGCGGTCCGCTGGGACGACGAGGTAGCAATTTGCCCGCGCGCTCGCGGCAATGTCCCCTGACCCCTGCCATGCGACCAACTCGACCTCGGAATGTTCGAATTCGCCGGAAAGGATTGCCGGGAGAAAACGCTTCAGTCCGGTTTTGACGCGAATTTCTTTCTTTAGACGGGCATGAAGAAATATCAAGTTTCGCGCAGACTCACCCGCTAATGCCTGCAGCACGGGGCGCGCGAACAGTTCGAAGGTCACCATGGTCGATACGGGATTTCCGGGCAAGCCGAAGAAGCAGGTGGCTGACTTTTCTTGGGCGATGAACCCCGCACCGCATTTGCCAAAGACTACCGGACGTCCCGGCTGGATTCTTGCTCCAGTAAAGAAGAATTCGGCGTGCAATTCCGCCAGCGCTTGCTCGACTAAATCGTAACGGCCCATGGAGACTCCGCCGGTTATCAACAGCAGGTCTGCCTTCAGGCCTTCTTCGATCAGACGGCGCAGTGCTTGCAATTCGTCGGGGGCAACCGGCAGCAGCAGCGCTTCACCGCCCGCCCGTCGAATTTGCGCGGCCAGGGAATAGCTGTTCGAGTTGCGAATTTGAGTTGGACCGGGAGTGGCTTCGACGTCTACAATTTCGTCGCCCGTGGTCAACACGGCGACTCTCGGGCGCTTGTACACTTGCAACCGTGATTTGCCCACCGACGCGGCGAGCGCGACGGCAGCTGCATTCAGGCGGATACCGGAGTCGAGCAAGCGGACGCCCGCCGGAGCCTCGGCACCGCGGGCGACAATGTTCTCTCCGGCGACAACGCTCCGCGTGATCTCGATCTGCTGGCCAGCTTGCGAATGAGGCGGTGAGCTGTACTCGACCATCACCACTGCGTCCGCACCAGCTGGGACCGGAGCTCCAGTCATAATCGACGCGGTTTGTCCGGCGTTGATTCTGGCCGGGATTCGGTCTAGCTTCTCGCCCGCTTTGATTTCGCCAATCACGTCGAGCCTGGCGGGAAGCTGGGACAAATCTGCGGATCGCACCGCATAGCCGTCCCGCGTGGATCGCGGAAATGGGGGAAAATCACGATCCGCCGTCACCGGCTCGCAGAGGACGCGGCCTGCAGCGATCAGCAGGTCTACAAGTTCCGCGTCGCCAGGTGAGACTTTGCGGCTTCGAATCAGTGCGGCTTGTTCCTCGACCACACGGCGAGCGTCTTCAAAGCTCAAGACACGCGAATTCACTGGCGCAGCGAACATGGAAAGATGATACGACACCAAAAGACAGGAAGCGCGAGCAGTCAGGCGTCGACCTGGGGGGGGAAACTGTTGGCATGGCAAAACGTAATCTTCGGGTAGCGAAGTGGCTAGGCATGGTTCCCGCCGTTGGAGTCTGCACGGGTTGCGATCGCGAGTTCAAAGTCTCGATGTCTTGCTTGAAACGGGTTGCCGACGCGCAGGAGAGTCTCCGGACCCAATTTGCAGAGCACAGATGTCCTGCTGAGAATGGCAGCGACGACCCGCATTCTGAGGCAGGGAAAAAGTAGCGTGGAGCCATGGGAGGGCGGATCTACCGTGCCAGTTCCTGGCCGAGAACGCCCGGATTGCTGGCATAGGAGAGCCCGGTTTCGAGATCGACCACGCGATCCCGGACCAGTTGTGCGATTTCACCGTCGAAATGCTGCATACCTTCGGCGGCGCCGGCCTTGATGGCGTCGAGAAGACTTTTGTTCTCGCGCTCGCCTTTTTCAATGCACTCGCGGGTGCGCGTATTCGCCTTGAGGATTTCGAAGGCGGCAATGCGGCCGCTGCGATCCGACTTCGACAGGAGCCGTTGGCAGATAATGTAGCGAAACGATTTGGCAAACCGCTCGCGCACCGACTGCTGCTCCGACGGCGAAAACGAACTGACGACGCGCTCCAGCGTCTTGGCGGCGTCCATTGTGTTCAAACTGGACAAGACCAGGTGTCCGGTCTCAGCCGCTTCGAGCACGATTTCAATGGTTTCGCGGTCGCGCATCTCGCCGACCAGAATCACCTTTGGAGCTTGCCGCATGGCTGAACGCAGCGCATGGGCGAAGCTGGGGGTATCGCTGTGCAGCTCCCGCTGATGAATGGTTGAGCATTTGTGATTGTGCAGGAACTCGATAGGATCTTCGATGGTGATGATGTGGTAGTACTTCTCGCGGTTAATGGCGTCAACCAACACGGCCAGCGTCGACGACTTGCCGGAACCGGCGGGTCCTGTCACCAACACAATTCCATCTCTCAGCTTGGTCACATCCGCCAGATGTTGCGGCAGCCGGAGGGCGGCAAAGTCGGGGACGACGGTCGGAATGACTCGCATCACAACGGCACAACTGCCACGCTGAATAAAAATATTTACCCGGAAGCGGGCCAAGCCGGGCAGTCCATAGGAAATGTCACAAGCTCCGTGCTCGCGGAGCGTCGTGATCGCCTGCTTGTTATCGCCAATCAGGTCCGCGGCAATGTGACGGGTGTCGTCGGCGTTGAGGAAGGTGAGCCCCTGCACCTGCACTGGGATCATCTGGCCATAGACCTGCACTTGCGGCGGCCGTCCCGGCGAAAAAATCAGGTCGCTGATTTTTTCCGAGGCGCGCAGCATGGCGCCGAGCAAGGCGGGCGTCGCTACTCTGCCGCTTCCGGAGAAACCTTCTAAGACAACGGAAATCGGAGCAATGGTTGGTGCTGCCATTCGTCCTCACACTCAGGAATCGCACGCACCACAGAATTGGAGATAGTTCACTGTACCGCGCCGCCCAGCGCTTGCGAAGAACAGTAAGTGCATAGTCCTTCGTAACTCCAAGAGGAGGGAAAAACGCCAAAAAAACCAAAAAAGGCGGCTCGCTAGAGCCGCCCTGCAAGTGCTTGTACCGCCGGACGATCTACTTCTTTGCCGGCTGCTTTTTCTTGCCGTAGCTGGTTTCCACCGACGCTCCGATGCTGGTCAGCATCTGCTTGGCGGCGTCCGCGTACGTCCCGGTGGGCTGCAGTTCCAAGTATTTCTGGAACGCCTCGGCGGTTCCCGGAGGCGCGACCATTTTTTCTCCCTGCAGCGTGGCCTTGCCAATCATATTCACGCCCTTCCAATAGTAGGCGTCGGCACGGCTTGGATCAGCGGCAATCACTTTGTCAAAGGCTGCGAGCGCTTCATCGACCTTGCCCGCATTGGTGAGAACGGCCCCCGTGTTGAAGTAATACTGCCCGGCATTCGTCGGATCCGCCTGGGCTGCCAGTTCGTAGGTCTTGACCGCGTCATCCGTTTTGTTGGCTTTGGCATAGGCTTCCGCCAGGTTGTTGTAGTAGGCGGCGAGGTTCTTGGCCGCATTGGGATCCTTCTCGTTGGTGGCTCCCTTCTTGAGATCGATAGCTTTCTGGTAGTCCTCGATGGCCGAAGCGTAGCGTTTTTGCTTTTCCGCCGGGTCGGTCTGCTTGGGCGCCGATAAGCGATAATAGTCAGCCAGCTTGAACCAGAGCAGATCGCGGGTGCCGTCCACCTGAGTCGCTTCATTGAGGGCCGCGATGGCGCCATCGAAATCGCCCGCGTCAGCCGAGGCCTTCGCTGCGTTCAGTTTATCGTTGAGGGTTTTAACGGTGTTGGTTTCCTTCGCCGCCTTGGCCTGCTGTTCCTGCATCTGTTTCAACTGCTCTGGAGAAATCCCTTGCCCCTTGGCAGCGCTTTCCATTTCCTTCTTGACATCAAGATCGAGAGTGTTCTCGTCGAGCTGAACCTTGAAGCCCTTGACGTGATCCAGCTCCTTGCCAGCTTTCATATCATCCGCATTCCTGTAGAGAGTCACCAGGTAGGTACCGGGGGAGAGCCCCAGCGAAAAGTATTCGCCTTTCTTGTTGCTCTTGAGGGTGTATTTCTGACCATTGTCCGTGTTGGTCCAGACCACGATTGCGTCGGGAATAACGTTACCCTGAGCGTCTTTGCAGACACCCTTGACTGTCCCCGAGGCCTGGGCGGAGACTGGAGGCACACACAGTCCGAGCGTCAGTATTGCGAATAGAAGTATTGCGAAATACCTTTTCTTCATGTTGCCTCCCGGCAAAATCGAATTTACTGGCCCATCCTTGAACGGCCGAAAAGTCGACCGACGAATACGTAGCACAATTCCTACTACAACCTCGATCTCGCCGCGTACGGAATCGGATCCTGCACTCCGGCCGCCTCGAAGGCGCGCAGCCGCAGCACGCAACTATCGCAGACTCCGCAAGCCTGATCCTCGCGACTGTAACATGACCAAGTTAAATCGAAGGGCGCACCCAGTTCAAGGCCAAGGCGCACAATCTCGTTTTTTCTCATGGCGATGAGGGGGGTCACGACTTCAATGTCGCCCTTCTTAGTGCCGGTCTTTACGACATCATTGAAGGCCTGGTAATAGGCGGGGCGGCAATCCGGATAACCGGAACTGTCGGGCTCGACTGCGCCGATGTACACCTTTTCCGCACCCAGCACTTCGGCCCAACTGACGGCCACCGCCAGGAAATGCGCATTGCGGAAGGGCACGTAGGTGACGGGAATGCCATTGCCGACCGCTTCCCCCACAGGCACGGCGATGGCATCGTCGGTGAGTGCCGAACCGCCAATGGCACGCAGAGCCTCGTTTCGGACCATGAGCTTGTCCTGAATTCTCATGCGTTGGCAAATGGCAAGAAACGATTGCCGTTCCCGCTCCTCGGTACGCTGACCGTAACTGATGTGAACGGCCGCTGCATCGTGCTCACGCACTGCCAACGCCGCGCAAACGCAGGAATCCATCCCCCCGCTGAGGAGGACGATTGCGCGGGATTGCTCCGAGGGTTGCATCAAGAGCCATTGTTGATGATCGATTGATTTCTGATAGCTGATTGAAAACCAAGAACACGCTTCTCAAGATGACCATCTTAGGTTCGACAATCAACAATCAGCAATCCCCTAAACTCCCTTCACCGCCGGGTCCCAGATGTACTTATGCAACTGGAGCCCCAGCCTGGCAGGAACATTATCGGCGATCATCCACTCCGCCAGTTCCTGTGGGTCCAGCAGACAGTGCGAACTGTCGCGGGTGCCGGTTGCATCTTTGCGGAACGCGGGCGAAAACAGAACCGCGTTCACTCGCGCGGCGAGATTGTGCCGCTGGGTGAACTCCCGCGCAAACTCATAGTCCGCCCGGCTGCTCAGGACAAACTTGATCTCGTCGCGAGCGCCCAGCGCCTCCAGGTTTTCCATGCAAAACGTATCGCCCTCACCTGAGTTCGGACACTTCACGTCGACAATCTTGATGACATCGGCCGGAACCCGCTCCAATGGCCGCTCTCCGCTGCTCTCCAGCAGAACCCGGTAACCTTCGTCCACTAGACGCTGCATTAGGGGCACGACTTCCCGCTCCTGCAGCATGGGCTCACCGCCGGTGATCTCGATCAGGCCCCCTCCCGGACTCAGGCGCGAGACCTCGTCCGCCACTTCTTCGATCGCCATCTTGCGGCCGCCCTGGAACGTGTACTCGCTGTCGCACCACGAACAGCGCAGATTGCACCCCGTCAACCGCACGAAAACGCAAGCCAGACCGGCATAGGTTGACTCGCCCTGCAGCGATTTGTAGATTTCAGTAATCTGCATGGGAAACAGTGGGCAACTGCTTATTCGCTGTACTTTGCCGTGGTGGTGTCGGTCTCGAAGATCGTTACATCCTTCACTTGTACGCGACCATTGGTCACGCTCTTCAGCCTGGTGTTCGACTGCTCGTAAAAATACTTTGCCAGATTCTCGGCCGACGGATTGATCACGGTAAAGGGTTCGATCTCGTTAATCATCTGGTGGTCCAGACGCTCGATGACGTGCTTCATTACTTCGCGCAGATCTTTAAAATCGAGCAGCAGCCCAGCCTTGTCCAGCTCCGCTCCGGCCAGCGTGACCCGGATCTTGTAGTTATGCCCGTGCGGATTCTCACACTTGCCCTTGTAGTTGCGCAGATAATGCCCGGCCGCAAAAGTATCTTCAACCGTAACTTCGAACATGATCCCCCAGCAGCTCGGGCGTGAACCCGGCATCGGCTGCGCTTGATGGCCAGACTTGCTCGATGGCCAAAGTATATTGTACCGCTGGAATGGCGGCCCTGGAGCAATCCGCTTGACTCCATTCCCCGTCGGAATGTAGCTTGCCTAACTAATCGTTATTGGTTCCTAAAGGAGCGTATATGCTGTGTCGGAAATCATCGATTCTGTTGCTGTTTTTCCTCTCTGCGACGGCAAGTTTTTTTGCTCAGGCCCGGCCTGATGCGGCCGATTTCGAAACCAAAGAGCATTACACGAAGTATGAGTACAGGATCCCGATGCGTGACGGCGTTCACCTGTTCACCTCCGTCTACGTGCCGAAAGATAGTGCCCATCCTTACCCTTTCCTGATTGACCGCACGCCTTATAGCGTTGGCCCCTACGGTGTCGACCTGTATCGCACACAACTCGGTCCTTCGCCAGAATTCGACAAAGCGGGATACATCTTCGTCTTTCAGGACGTACGCGGACGCTACATGTCGGAGGGGCCGTTCATCGAGATGCGTCCCCACCTCGACGACAAAAAGTCGAAACAGGATGTGGATGACAGCAGCGATCTTTACGACACCATCGACTGGCTGCTGAAGAATGTGCCGAATAACAATGGCAATGCCGGGATCTGGGGAATTTCGTATCCCGGATTCTACACCTCGGCCAGCATCATCGACTCACATCCCGCGCTCAAGGCCGCCTCCCCCCAGGCTCCCATGACCGATCTTTTCATGGGGGACGATGCGTACCACGGCGGCGCGTTCATGCTGGCCGCAAATTTCGGGTTTTACAGCTCGTTCAAGCCCCAGGAAAATCCGCAGCTTCCGCCCAAAACTTTCGTGCCCTTCGACTGGGGAACGAAAGATGCCTACGACTTTTATCTGCAGATCGGCCCACTCGCGAATTTGAGCAAATATCTGGAAGGCAAGAGCTCGCTTTGGGATGACCAGGTGAATCACGATACCTACGACGACTACTGGAAAGCGCGCAATTTGGCCCCGCACATGAAGAACATCCATTGCGCCGTGCTGACCGTCGGCGGATGGTTCGACGCGGAAGATCTGCAAGGTCCCTTCACCACATTTCATTCCATCGACAAAAACAATTCCGGTATTTTCAATGCGCTGGTAGTCGGACCGTGGGTGCACGGCGGTTGGGCACGCTATGACGGCGAACACCTGGGACGCGTCGACTTTGCCTCGAACACCGGAGAGTATTACCGGAAAAACATTCTCTTCCCCTTCTTTGAGCAATACCTCAAAGGCAACGGTGATGCCAAACTTCCCAAAGCCTATGTCTTCGAGACCGGGACCAATGTTTGGCGGCAGTACTCCGCCTGGCCGCCGAACAATGTTGAAGCCAAAACTCTCTACTTCCAGGCCCATGGCGCACTGTCGTTTGATGCGCCAGGATCAGAGTCCCCGGCATTCGATGAATATGTGAGCGATCCCGCCAAACCGGTGCCCTTCGTAAACTACGCGGCCCTCAACGTACCCCAGGAATACATGCTCTCGGACCAGCGTTTCGCCGACAGCCGCACCGACGTAGTGGTTTATCAAACGCCGGTGCTGCAGGAAGATGTGACCATCGCCGGACCGATCTCGCCGCGCCTTTTCGTTTCGACCACTGGCACCGATTCGGATTGGGACGTGAAGCTGATCGACGTGTATCCGACCGATTACCCGGACAGCAAGCAGGACGCTCCCAGGCCCGACGACCGCGACAAACCAAGGAAAGATGTGCCTGCGCCTGCGTTCACGATGGCCGGATATCAGCAACTGGTGCGCGGCGAGCCCTTCCGCGGAAAATTCCGTCACACCTTCGAAAAGCCGGAGGCGTTCACGCCCGGAAAAGTGGAAGCGATCAACTTCACCATGCAGGACATCAACCACACCTTCCGCCGCGGACACCGCATCATGGTCCAGGTCCAGAGCTCGTGGTTCCCACTCACTGATCGCAACCCGCAAACCTTCGTCAACATCCCGACCGCCAAGCCCGCCGACTTCGTGAAAGCCACCGAGCGGGTGTATCACACCCCAACCCAGCCGTCGGGAATCGTGGTGGGGGTCCTCGCAAGCGCGGGAAAGGCGGGGACTAGCAAGTGAAACTAGCTGAACCCACCCGGCTTGGACTCAGGCGACAGAGTTGAGTTCGTAGAAATCGGGAAAAGGGAGTTCCCCATCGCAATCCGCGGCGGCGGTGAACGTCATGGATTCGTTGTCTTAAGAGTTGCCCGGCTTCTGTCCGTTATGGTCATCGCGGAACTGGTTTGGGTGCTGCAGTTCTCCTCCCGTTTCAACAAGCATGAGATCGAGCACGTTGTTGAGAAATTGTGGCGGAGCAGGGAACTGGTTGTGGAACGCGCGGAGATCGTCGCTCAGGCATGGCGCAAGTTTCGCATCTGTCGCGCAAATTTCACCGACTGCCTGATTGAGCGATGCGGCCACGCGGCAGAATGTCAGTACGTTCTCACCTTCGACAAAGATGCTGCAGCCGAAGGCATGAGGCGCTTGGCGATGCGGACATCCGCAGTAGGCAAAGGCGAATTTTCCGAATTACCCATGTACCCGGAAGAACTCCTCCACTACGCGCATTTCAGTCGTCTTCCTGTAATTTGGCAAGCTCTCCATAAACACGCGCCCGTATTGTTTTTTCAGGATGCGATTGTCAAGCAGCACCAGTAGTCCGCGGTCGTTCAGCGAGCGAACCAGCCGTCCGAATCCCTGTTTCAGAGTGATCACGGCAGCCGGCACCTGATATTGAAAGAACGCCTTCCCCCCCTCGGCATCGATCGCTTTCACCCGCGCCGCCACCACTGGGTCGCTGGGCACGGCAAACGGCAGCCGGTCGATGATCACGCAACTCAGCTGCTCGCCCTGCACATCGACACCCTGCCAAAAAGACGAGGTCGCGAACAGCACCGCGTTCGGAGTCAGCCGAAACTCCTCCAGCAGCGCGCTTTTCGGCGCATCCCCCTGCCGTAAGATCGGGAACTCGACTTCGCCCCGCAACCGCTGATAGACGTCGTTCATCGCCGCATAGCTGGTGAAAAGAACGAAGGCCCGCCCACGCGTGATCGCCAACAGCCGGCGAATGCGCTCGGCGGCCTTCGCCGTGAACTGCGGAGTGCGCGGATCGGGCAAGTCCGGTGGTACATAAAGCAGCGCCTGGCTCTCATAGTCAAAATGCGACGCCAGCACCGATTCCCGCGCATGCTCCAGGCCGAGCCTCCGCCGTATATACTCAAACCCGCCACCCACGGCCAGAGTCGCCGATGTTAGTACGGCGCATTCCAGCTTCGACCACAAGCATTCGCGCAGGATGGGACCAACATCGATCGGCGTGGCTTGCAGGAACACGTTTTGCCGACCCTGAAAACTTTCCTTTGCTTTCTCTGTTTCTCCGTGTCCCGGTGGTGAAATTGCTCTGAACCGCCCACGCCGCTCAATCCAAAAGACGGTATTGCGGTCCTCCGACTCCAACGCGAACTGAAGCTGCACCTGAATCTCCTGCGCCCGCCGAACAAAGTTGAAGACTTCTTCCGGCTTGTGCGGTAAGCCCTCGAGTTCGCCCGCTAGCCGCGTCAACGCCTGGTTCAGCGCCACAAATTCGTCGCCGTTCTCTTCGAGAAATTCCCGCCGGGTATCGAACGCAAATCTTCCGTCCCCCGGCGGAAGCAACGAAAAAAAGAATTGCGACCGCTCCCGCAAACGTCCAATCGCTCCCGAAAGCGAAGCGGACATCATCTGGTTGTGCTGCAACGAACTCTCCACGTCCCGCGCTAGCTCCTCCATGCGCAGATTGCCCAAAGAGATGCCGAAATAATTTCCCGCCACATTTTCCAGCTCATGGGCCTCATCGAAAATCACGGCACCCGCTTCCGGTAAAATGCCCGCGTCGGGCGCTCCATCCGCCTGCACCTTGATGGCGAGATCGGCAAAAAACAGGTGATGATTCACGATGATGATGTCGCTCTCCATCGCCTTGCGCCGCATTTCGGTGATGAAGCACCTCCCCCACTCACTGCACTTCTGCCCAATGCAGGCCTCAGCGCGTGCGTCGAGCTTGTGCCAGAGCAGGCTGGCCTCGGGCAGCTCCGCCAGCTCGGCGCGGTCACCGGTTCCCGTAGTCTTCTCCCACGCAGCGATGGCCCGATACTGTTCGATCTCTTGCAGCCCGCTCAGCACCGGCTGATCCGTCAGGTCGTACAGTTTCTTCCGGCACAAGTAATTATTCCGACCCTTCATGTAGCAAACCGAGAGCCGGGAGCCCGAAGCCGGAAGCCCAAACAACGCCTGCTCCAGAAATGGGACGTCCTTATAAAAAAGTTGCTCCTGCAGATTTTTCGTTCCCGTCGAGATAATGACGCGCTTTCCCGACCGAATTGCCGGCATCAGGTACGCCAACGTCTTGCCCGTGCCGGTGCCCGCTTCCACAATCAAATGCCGCTTTTCTTCCAGCGCCTGTTCGACAGCCTGTGCCATCTGTAACTGCGCTCGCCGAAATTCGTACGCCGGATGCGTGCGAGACAACACCCCTCCCGGCGCGAAGAATTGATACAACGAGGCATCCTTCCCGCTGGGAGCAGAGCGGTTCTGGGAAGCCGAAGATGCGGGCTGGGAACTCAAAGGCACGGAGCCTCTATAATAGCGATTCCGGACGTTTCTTATCGGCTCAGTTTCAAGGGGGGGCAGCCGCCCTAGTCTGTCCGGCCGACTCGAAAAGTTGGCGGCGCTATCACGATGCAGAACCCCATGGGGTTTCGCGACCCAAGGCTAGCCGATGGCGGCTACCCCATTAAGACCCAACTTTGACCCAGCCCACCTACAACTCGACCAGCACCCTCGCCAGCACCGCCGCCGGCATTCCCACAATCGCCATCGTGGGACGCCCCAACGTAGGCAAGTCCACGCTCTTCAATCGCATCGTAGGCTCGCGCCGCGCCATTGTCGGCGACGAACCCGGCATCACCCGCGACCGCCTCTACTGCGACGCCGAATGGGAAGGCCGCCGGCTGCGCATCGTCGACACGGGCGGCATTCTTCCGGAAGAAAAAGATCTGATCCCCTCGGAAATCTACCGCCAGGCTCGCGTCGCGCTCGATGAGGCCGCGGCCATCGTCATGGTGATCGACGGACGCACCGAGCTCGCCGGTCCCGACCTCGAACTGGTGCGCCTGCTGCGCAAGGCTAACCGCCCGCTCTTCCTGGCCGTCAACAAGGTCGACAGCGAAAAACAATCCTCGCTGGTCGACGATTTTCATCGCCTTGGCATCCAGCAGATGTTCCCGATTTCTGCCGAACACGGGCGCGGGGTCGATGATCTGCTGGACGCCGTGCTGAAAAGTCTGCCGGAAAAAAACTCAGCGGCGGAGGGAACAGACAAACCGGAGGAATTGGAAAACCAGGAGACAGCGACAGCGACTGAAGATGTCCACGAAGTCAAAGTCGCCATCATCGGCCATCCCAACGTAGGCAAATCGACTCTGCTGAACTGCCTTACCGCATCCGACCGCGCCATCGTTTCCCCAATCCCCGGCACCACGCGCGACGCGGTCGACGAGATCGTCGATTACAACGGACGTAGCTTCCGCTTCATCGATACTGCCGGAATCCGCCGCAAGGGCAAAACGCACTTGATGGCGGAAAAACTCTCCGTCGTGATGGCGCGCAAACATTTGGAAGGCGCCGATATCGCCCTGCTCGTCATCGACGCCACCGCAGGCGTCAGCCAGCTCGACGCCTCCATCGCCGGTTACGCGCACGAGAGCGGACGCTCGATCATCATCGTCGTCAACAAATGGGATCTGGTCATCAGCGGTACAGAAAGAGAGGGGCGGCCCACCAAAGCCGAACGCATGCGCGAAAGCAAGCGTCCCGGCGATCGCGACGCCTACGAGCAGCGCCTGCGCTACGAACTAAAATTCCTGAACTACGCGCCTATCGTCTTCGTTTCCGCCCGCAGCGGCAAAGGTACCGAGAAAATCTTGCCGATGCTCGAAGAAGTTGCCCGCGAACGCCGCAAGCGTGTGACCACCTCGCAGATGAACCGCTTCCTCGAGCGCGTCGACTTCGAACGCGCCTCGGTCCCCGTGCGCCAGCGCGTCAAGATTCTCTATATGACGCAGGCATCTGTCGCCCCCCCTACATTCGTGCTCTTCACCAACCGCGCCGTAAAGCTCCACTTTTCCTATCAGCGCTTTCTGGAAAACCAAATCCGCGCAGCCTTCGGCTTCGTAGGCACACCGATCTGGATCAAGAACCGAGCCCGAGAGTAGGGGTTGTAGATTCTCTCTAGTGTCCCCTGTGCTCTCTGTGGTGACGTTGGATTCTTGTTTTGGCATTCGCGCTGAATGCTCAGCCTGAGTAGAATGGGAGCGAATTAAAACCGACCAATCAAGTTCTACGATTCCGGAGGACGCCATGAAATACACTTTCTGTCTTTTTCTGCTTCTGGCAGCAACTGCAGTTTTCGCTCAAGACAAGAATCCCGTCACGTCGGTGGCGAAGGAAATCCTGCCACGCCAGCAAAAAAACCTGGTAGGCGCCGTCGAAGAAATGCCCGCCGACAAATTCAGCTACAAACCAACCGAGCAGCAGGCGACGTTTGGTCATCTGGTCCTGCACATGATCGGGGCGAACAACCACCTCTGCTCCACGATCGGAGACATACCGGAGGTCAAGCCGGCCGTGGCTCCTACAGAATCCGACAGCAAGGACAAGCTGGTGGCGGCTCTGAAGGCGAGCTTCGATTTTTGCAGCAGCGCGCTCGCTAAGGTAGACGACTCGAAGCTCGGCGACGAAGTCGACTTATTTGGCGGCCGCAAAGGCCCGCGCGCCTTCGCCCTGATCGCGCTCACCAACGACTGGGCTGACCACTACAGTTCCGCGGCAATGTACCTGCGACTGAACGGCCTGCTTCCCCCGACAGCGCAGCCCAAAAAGTAGCATGGGGGTGGCGCCGGCATCTTGCCGGCTGTCCCGAGGCCGTCTCGCACTCGGAGTGGGCAGCGCGGGCGACGGCGGTATGTGGCCTTCCCCTACTTGCCTACTTGATCTGCACCAGTTCACGGGGCGGAGCCGATGCCGAACTTTCCGCCGCGGCCTGCTGCGGCGCTCTCCAAGAATCAAAGATTGACACCTGATGCACGCACGATACCGTGCAGTGCGGTGCGCAGGACTTCTCGGTCAGATATTCGCGGCGCAGGTCGTCGCCAGTGTAGGTAGCGAGCGGCACTCCCGGATAGCCGCGCTGCTGCGAGCAGTAATGAACGAGTCCGTCTTCGCAAATGTAGAGATAGCGTCCGCCTGCGCGACATCGCCAGTCGTTCGGTTGACCTTTCGCGATGTTGTCCTGAAACGAGTTGATTCGCGTGAAGCTGCTTTTTTCCAGCGCCTGCATTTCGTGATAGATGCGGCGCTCTTCCTCGCCCAGCGGCTGTAACTGGCCGCTGCCATCGTGAATAATTCCGATGGTCGAGGTGAAGCCAAGTTCAATCGCGCGCTTGCCAATCACCAGAGCATCCTGCGGATGGGAAATGCCGCTGCCCACCACCGAATTAATGTTCACATGAAAGTCCGCGTGCTCAGCGAGCAATTGCAATTTCTTGTCGAGAACCTTCAGGCTCTTCTTCGATACTTCGTCAGGATTCACATTGTCGATCGAAATTTGCAGCCACTCCAGTCCCGCGCGGTTGAGGCGCCGTATGCGATCCGCCACCAGCAGATAACCGTTGGTGATGAGTCCCGCGATCATGCCATTGGCTCGGATGCGCCGAATCACATCATCGAGTTCAGGATGCATCAACGGTTCGCCGCCCGAAATAGTCACGACCGCTGTTCCCAGGGAACCCAGCTTGTCGATCCGCCGATACATCTCGTCGATCGGCACCGGCTTCGAGAAATCATCGAACTCGTTGCAATAAGTGCACGCCAGATTACAGCGCCGCATCGGAATGATGTGCGCCAGCAGCGGATGGTCGGTCGAAGCCAGCGCTCGCATCGCCATATTCGCCCCTCGCAGGTTCCGGTGCAGAGCTTTGGCGCGGCGGCGCACGGTTGTGATGAAAGATGGCATAGCAAGTCGGCTCTTCTATTACATCACAGGCAGCGACCTCAATGCATGCGCTCGAACGGTGTTTGGTGGTTCGGGGTGGAACGACGACCAGGTGGAGACAGCCGCCCTGGCGGTCCGGCAGAGCGAACCTCCGCGCCGTCCGCGGTGCACTACGCAATCCCTTCCGAAACACATTACACTATTAGGTTGCGATCTAAATTGGGTTGCCATCTCCGCCGCCATATTCGCCTGCGCGCGAATTCATTCCGTAAGGAAGGCCATCATGTCTGTGAATAGTTTCAACAGCCGCTCCACCCTGAAAGCCGGGAACAAAGAATACGAAATCTACCGCCTCGACGCGCTCGATAAGCAGGGAATCTCCACCCGGCACCTACCCTTCTCTCTGCGCATCCTGCTCGAGAATCAACTCCGCACCGAAGACGGTCGCGCCGTCACCCAAGAAGAAGTGCGCGCCCTCGCCAACTGGAATAGCAAATCGAAGCCCGACCGGGAAATCGCCTTCAGCCCCAGCCGTGTGCTTCTCCAGGATTTCACCGGCGTCCCCTGCGTAGTCGATCTGGCGGCCATGCGCAACGCCATGCAGACCTTGGGAGGCGATCCCGCTCTGATCAATCCACTGCAACCGGTCGAACTGGTCATCGATCACTCGGTGCAGGTCGACGAGTTCGGCACGTCCAATGCCTTCGAACTGAACGCGCTGCTCGAGTTTCAGCGCAACAAAGAGCGTTACTCATTCCTCCGCTGGGGTCAAACCGGTTTCCGCAACCTGGCCATCGTCCCGCCCGACACCGGCATCGTGCATCAGGTGAACCTGGAATATCTCGCGCGGGTCGTTTTCGTTCACCCGGCCAACGGCAAACGCACCGCCTACCCCGACACTCTAGTAGGCACCGACAGCCACACGACGATGATCAACGGCTTAGGCGTGCTGGGTTGGGGGGTGGGGGGAATTGAGGCGGAGGCGGCGATGCTGGGGCAGCCGGTGTCCATGCTGATTCCTCTGGTGGTGGGGGTGAAGTTGACAGGGCGTTTGCGCGAGGGGGCTACTGCTACCGATTTGGTTCTTACGGTCACGGAAATGTTGCGCAAGCATGGAGTGGTGGGAAAATTCGTGGAGTATTTCGGGCCGGGGTTGCGGGATTTGCCGCTGGCCGATCGGGCAACGATCGCGAACATGTCGCCCGAGTATGGAGCAACCTGCGGAATTTTTCCGATTGATAAAGAGACGCTTAAGTATCTGCGGCTCACGGGGCGCAGCGAAGAACAGATTGCGCTGGTCGAGGCGTACAGCCGCGAACAGGGATTATTTCACGACGAGAAAACCGCGGAGGCGGAGTACTCTGAGCTGCTTACGCTCGATCTGGCCACTGTGGAACCCAGTCTGGCAGGGCCGAGTCGGCCGCAGGATCGCGTGCTCCTGTCGCAGGCGGGAGAGTCGTTTCAGAAAGCGCTGCCATCGCTGCTCAAACCGAAATCCGCAGCTACCAATGCGGCTTCTGCGGGTGCCGCGGCACCGGGCGCTAAGTGGGAGCAGGAAGGTGGAAATCCCACTGCGATCGGCGTGGAAGGTCCCAATGTTCGTGAGCATGTGCCTGCAGCGGTGAAGAATTCGCTTAAGCACGGCAGCGTTGTCATCGCCGCCATCACTTCATGTACCAACACTTCGAATCCTTCGGTGCTGATTGCGGCGGGGCTGCTAGCGAAGAAAGCAGTGGAGAAGGGACTCTCGGTTCCGCCGTGGGTGAAGACATCGCTCGCGCCGGGATCCAAAGTCGTGACCGACTATCTGGCAAAGGCCGGATTGACACCCTATCTCGAAAAGCTGAAATTTCACCTGGTGGGGTATGGATGCACCACGTGCATCGGAAACTCGGGGCCGCTGCCCGCGGAAGTTTCTCAGGCCATCGACGAGAATGAACTGGTGGTCGCGTCCGTGCTTTCGGGGAACCGCAACTTTGAGGGACGCATCAATTCTGAAGTGCGAGCCAACTACTTGATGTCGCCGCCGCTGGTGGTGGCGTTTGCGTTGGCGGGGCGCATTGACCTCGACTTGCGCAAGGATGCCATTGGCAAGGGCAGAGATGGGCAGCCTGTATACATGGCCGATATCTGGCCGTCGCAACGCGAAATCGAAGAGACGATGCAACAGTCGATTACTTCGGAGATGTTTTCGAAATCGTATGCGGAAGTTTTTCAGGGCGACGAGCGCTGGCGCGGGCTGGCTGTGCCGAAGGGAGAGACCTACGCGTGGGACAAGGACTCCACCTACATCCGGCGCGCTCCGTATTTCGATGAGATGACGGTGAAACCTGCGCCAGTCAATGACATCAAGAAGGCGCGCGTGCTCGCCGTTCTGAGCGACAGCGTCACCACTGACCATATCTCCCCTGCCGGGTCGATCAAGAAAGATAGTCCCGCGGGAAAATATCTGCAGGAACATGGCGTGAAGCCGGCGGATTTCAACTCCTACGGTTCGCGGCGCGGCAATCACGAAGTCATGGTGCGCGGCACTTTCGCCAACGTGCGGCTGCGCAACAAGCTGGTCGCGGCCGAAGGCGGGTATACGCGCCACCTGCCAACCTCCACCGAAATGTCGATTTTCGACGCTTCGGAAAAGTATCGCGCCGCGGGTATACCGCTGCTCGTCCTCGCGGGCAAGGAATACGGCTCGGGATCGTCGCGCGACTGGGCAGCCAAGGGCCCGGCCCTGCTGGGGGTGCGTGCGGTGATCGCCGAGAGCTACGAACGCATTCATCGCTCCAACCTGGTGGGCATGGGAGTGCTGCCGCTGCAGTTTCCGTCGGGTCAGAATGCGGAATCGCTCGCCCTGACGGGAGAGGAAGTGTTCGAGATCACCAGCATTCGCGACGTGGTCGAACACTTCGCCGCCGGACGCGAAGTAAAAGTCCGCGCCACGACGAAAGGAAAGTCGGAAATCGAGTTCAACGCCCTGGTCCGCATCGATACGCCGCAGGAAGCGCTGTATTACGCCAATGGCGGGATTCTGCAATACGTGCTGCGGCAGCTGTTGGCGAGCAAGCCGCAGACGGTTGGAGTCTAAGTGTGGCGCGGATACTCCTGTCCGCCATCCGCCTTCGACTTGGCTTCTCTGACCGAGCCGCAGCCGAGACCATCTGGTAAAGAGCGAGCCCGCCAATACCGCGCAAGCTGTCTACGATGAACAAAGTTTTCAGCCTCTGAAGGTGGCTGCGATGGCCCCGATTCATCCAGGCAGGTTTGCCGTGCCTGCGGGATCGGTTCCTCTTTTTTCTGCTTACCCCGGACGTAGGTCCGGGCTACCTTATGCTGCCGCTTCGCGGCTCGGGGTTGTGGATCGCTTCGGCAACAAAGCCTCATTCAGCCGCAAGTCCAAGAGCAGGACCCGATTCAAGCAGCAGCGGACAGGAGTGTCCGCTCCACACCTGCCTTTTGGCGGGAGACTTTGTCGATTTCTTCGCCTCACTTCAGCGCTCGGAGCGATTTCCGGGAATGTCTTCGGAATCCGAACTACCGGGCGCGGCGGGCTCGTCCGGGGTCGCGGCATTTCCGGGGTCCGGAAGCGGAGGGGACGGGACCACGTTAGGCGTCAGGAGATTTGATGGAATTGTGGCTGGCGCAATGGAGAGCGGAGGCGCAGGTTCTGGGGTTAGGAACTGTCGGACCGTAGAAACGAGAAGTCTGCTGTCCGCCTTCGATACCACTTGTCGCACTCCGACTTTTTGGGCCTCCAATTCGATCTGCGGAGACCAGTGCATGGTGTGCATCAGCATGGGGATTTCGGGCAGGAGTTTGGAAATTTGTCGCGCAGCGCTCAGACCATCCATCACCGGCATCACCCGATCGAGAATCATGAGATTGGGCCTGAGTTCCTGGGCTTTGGCAAGCGCTTCAAGACCACTCTCGACCTCGACGATTTCCCAAGGTCCGGCGCTCTGCAGCAGGCTACGCAAGGCAGTTCTCACCGCCGGATTGTCTTCGGCAATCAGTATTCTAGGCATGCTATCGGGCACGCGAGTCGAGACGGGTGGGCGCTATCCGTCGACTCTTCTCCGCATCAAGGTTTGACGCCCTACGAAGGTACCATGAACCGCGCGGTCTGACGTACGGGAAACTCTGTATAACCTACCGTGCGTCAGCGGCCGGTCTCAGACATTCAGCCAGCCGTACAACTGAAATTCCTTGCATCTAACGGTTTGAAGAAAGAGTTGTTCAAAATGCGGAGGAATCTGTGAGCAAAGCAAATAGACCTGCTGTAGCCAACAGGGACCCGGAATCTTTGAATCCCGGAGAACGAACGAATCCGGCAGGAAAACCGGTGGCGAATGCCATCCTTCTTTCGATTCCGGAACAGGAGTTTGCCGCGATCCGGCCACATCTGGAGTTTGTTCCTTTGCCCCAGCGTTTGAGCCTGCAGGAGGCGAACCGAAAGCTGGAAGATGCCTACTTTTTGAATCGAGGCATGGTTTCATTAGTCTTTACGACCCGGCTCGGGGAGAGTGTTGAGGTCGGTGTTGTCGGAAACGAAGGCTTTACGCCCATACCGGTTGCTGCTGGCCTGAGGAGAAGCCCGCATCGCGCGGTGATGCAGATCGGAGGAGACGGCTTCAAGGTAAAAGTGAATGCGTTGGAGACCGTGTTGAACTCCGGTCCAGCGCTGCACGCCAAGTTGAATCGGTACGCCGCCGTTCACGGGCTGCAAGTGGCACAGACTGCCGGCTGCAATCGCCTGCACGACATTGAACAACGGCTTTCGCGGTGGCTCCTGCTGGCGCAGGATCGGGTCGGTTCGGGATTGCTGCGCATCACTCACGATTTTCTGGCGATGATGCTGGGAACCGATCGTCCAAGCGTTAGCCTGGCTGCGGGGGGGCTGCAAAAAAGGCGGATCATCGAATATTCGCGGGGTTCCGTTAGAATTTTGAACCGCAAGAAACTGGAAGGCTCCGCCTGCGAATGCTACGGCATCATTCAGCAATTCAATGGGGAGCTGGCGCTGCGCTAGGCGGGGCTACGTGCAAAGGCTTGCGACGAGAACCGGTCGCTCGGCTTCGCCTGCGCGCTGCGGCCGAGGCGGTTGTAGCTACATGGCTTTGCTTAAAACTCGATGTGAGCGCGGAACGAAGGAACGATGACGGGGCCGCGATCGCGGTTGTAACCGGGATTGACGACATGCTGCACACCGGGTGCGAGGTATATACCGCGCCACACGTGCGCCGTGTAGTAGGACTCAAGAATATTTTCGCGGCCATAATTCAGCTTGCCATCGCCCAGCAAGAATCCCAGGCCGCCCGCCGCGAGATAGTTCTGGTGATCTTTCTTGATGGCGTTGGTCACGAACGCGATGCCGGCGCGATCCTGCTTGCGATGCCACCATGCGCCCTTGGCTCCCACGCCCTCCGCAAAGGTTTGGTCTACCTCCGTGTAGGCGAAAGACTCGGTCTTACCGTTGTCCCATCCGAAGCGGCCGAAGGCGGCGAGATGCTGAGTGAGACTCTGCTCGAGGTTGATGCCGAAGCCGTACTTGCGCGTGATCTGCCAGGGGTGGGCGGTGATGTCGGGAGTGGCGTCCCGCTCAGCGGCTTGAATGATCTGCTCGCGATAGATGCCCATGTTGGCGTAGTTGGTATAGGCCAGCAGGCGGACTACACCCGCCTTGTGCGGGATCATGCCGTGACGTAGTTCGTATTCAAGATTTTCCGCGTGGGCCTGCCAGGGCTTCCACACTAAATCGATGCCGTTGGCAACCTTGGGCATCAGAGCCTCGGCGAAGCGCAATCCCCAGTTCCCATCTTCGTAGTCGGCCGTGAATCCCACCGTGTAGCCGCGAGTGTCGGCGGCGTAGTCGTAGGCGCCGTTATTGTCGATGGTCCAGTTGGTGAACTGGAGGTGGGTATCGGAGCCGACGGAATTTATGTCGAAGAAATCGGGAATGCTGAACTTGCCGAAACGGACTTCGAGACGGCGGCGCGGCAGTTCCTCGAAGAGCGAGAAGAAACTGCGCTGGTTCTCGACCTGATCTTTACTGAGCGCGAAAACTTTATGGATCATGCCGCGAGCGAGATACGGGGCCTTGCTTAACAAGGGATTGCGTACGATGTCAAGATCGGTATCGCCGGCCAATCCAAGGCCGGTGCTAAGGGCTGCTCCGCCCGCCTCCTCAATGTCAACCAGAATCTCGGTGGAGTTGCTCAAACGCACGCCGGTATAGAGGGTCACCACGCGCGAGGTCGCCTTCTCGTAATGTGGGCTGAGGCTATGCGGGCCACTGTAGAGAGCAGGAAAGTCGGGATGCGTTTGAAAAATGAAGTTGGCCTGACCGGAGAGCCAGAAGCGCGAGTCCTTAAAATGGGGAAACATCGACTCTGTGCCCTGGTCTGCAGTGGGATCCGGTGGGTCGAGCGCGATTGAGGCGTCGGCTGGCGGCCCGCCTTGCGATGGCGATGGTCGCGGGGACGCGGGGGATTCTGGCTGCTGGGCGAAAGTTTGCGGCGCAAGCATCACGACCACTAGAGCGGCGGCAAAGGCCGCGCTGAAGGTTCTCTGGAAGAAAAGGATCTGCGCGGTGGCCACAAGCCTGTTGCCCGGATTGACTAGGAATTTCAATTTCACGCCCTAAGGAAATCAACGCATGACGGCAATCACGCGCATCTTTCAATCCCCTGTCTTATTGGTGTTATTGTTTCTTGGTCGCGCGATTAACTGTCTTTTACTGCCGGATGTTAACTAGAGTTAGTATCATTCCATGTCAAGCGTCAACTACGAGAAACTGGATTTCGTGACCAACCGCATCTAGGCAGTGAGGATTACAATTCCTCCTTTTGATTCCTCCTTTCTTGTGTTTCCACTACCCCGTCCGACGTTACCTTCATGGGAACGCCGTAAAGAGTCGATAAAGGCGACGGCAACCATATCCGATTTTTCCTGACGCCTAATGCGCGGGCTGGCCGAACACTCCGGCGAGATCCAGCACGTGATACAGCACGAGAAACATCATTAGGATCAGATAGCCGCGCAGCACCATCAGAGACAGCTTTACGCTGGCGGTCATCGGCATCGCACCGAGACCAGAGCAGTTCCCCTTCCGCTCTGGGACATCGTCGAGCGGATGGACTACGACAAAATGATCCTCATGAACCTTGGTGATGGTAACCGGTTGCAGCAAGCCAGATTGGGAGCGGCTACCTGGGCCGCCAGGATCAGGGAGAGAATGAAGAGGACGATGATGATGGTCCAGTTCACCCAGTTGTTCCAGGGCCGGTTGATGAACCGTTCGCCGAGGACTTCTTTGTCGTTCAGCTCTACACGAGCAGGCCACCCAACGTTTCCGCAGGCTCGCCCCCACTGCTAGGATTCATAGGTTCCCGATCATGTCGGCGGCAGATGACCTCCGCCTTGGATTTTTATATCATACCCCGCCTGGGCGGTCAGATCGGAGCGGTGGAGCGAGCAGTGACCGACGGAGACGAGTGCGCGGACCTCCTGATGCTGCTGGCGGCGATCCGCGGCGGAGTGAACAGCCTGATGGCAGAGATTCTCGAAGATCACATCCGGCTACACATCACGCATCCGAACCGCGGGCCGGATTCGCCGGAAGAATTGACCGAGGAACTGATTTCTCTAGTGCGAGCATACTTGATGCGATGCTGACGCTATCCTCGGCTCGGGCACGGTTTGACAGCATTCCTCTTCAACCCCTAACCTTGATTTTCTCTGGCTTATGAAGGTTCTGGTTCTAGGAAGCGGCGGGCGCGAGCATGCGCTGGTGTGGAAGCTGCGGCAGTCTTCGCGCGTCTCGCAGCTTTATTGCGTCCCGGGAAATGGCGGCATTACGGACGATGCCGAGTGTGTGGCGGCGGACCTGAAGAGTCTGAATTCAATCACGAACATGGCAGCGCGTCTGCAGCCGGATCTGACCGTGGTCGGGCCGGAACTGCCGTTGACTCTGGGGGTGGTGGACGAATTTACGCGGCGCGGGTGGCCGGCCTTTGGTCCTACGCGGGCCGCGGCCCAACTGGAATCGAGCAAGAGTTTTGCCAAGGAATTTATGCAGCGGCACCACATTCCCACGGCCCCATTTGCAATTTGTGATTCGATGGAGCAGGTGCGGTCTGCTCTCAACCATTTCCACGTACCGGTTGTGGTAAAGGCCGACGGGTTGGCGGCGGGCAAGGGCGTGGTCATCGCCAAGAGCAAAGAGCAGGCTGGGAGCGTGGCCGCGGAAATGCTCAGCGGAGAAATGCTGGGCGAGGCAGGTACCCGGGTCGTGCTGGAAGAATGTTTGACAGGGGACGAACTTTCGTTCCTGGTGTTCAGTGACGGCGAGCGCGTGGCTCCGCTGGTGGCGGCGCAGGACCATAAGCGCCTGAGTGACGGCGACACCGGCCCGAATACCGGGGGCATGGGCGCGTACTCGACAGCGGACATTGTCGATGAGCAAATGCGCGACTGGCTGGTACACCACATCGCGCGGCCGGTGGTGGCAGGAATGAAGGCCGAAGGAGCGGAGTTCAAGGGCGTGTTGTATTGCGGACTGATGATGACGGCGCGCGGACCCATGGTGCTGGAGTTCAACTGCCGCTTCGGCGACCCGGAAACGCAGCCCATTTTGATCCGAATGGAGAGCGACCTGCTTGAAGCGCTGGAGGCTTCGATTGAAGGCCGCGTGAGTGAAGGGGATTTCAAGTGGTCGCCGGATGCCTCGGTGTGCGTGGTGATGTCGTCGGGAGGATACCCGGGAACCTACGAGATGGGGAAGCGAATCGACGGACTCGAAGAGGCGGGCGCCATCGAGGGTGTGAAGGTTTTTCACGCGGGAACTTCTAAGCGCGATGGCGCTTATTACACCGCGGGAGGACGTGTGCTCGGGTTGACCGCGCGCGCGCGGGATCTCCACACTGCGGTTGAGCGCGCTTACGCAGCTTGCGCGAAGATTCATTTTGACGGAGCGCACTACCGTAAGGACATTGCGGCGCGGGCGTTGAAGAGGTAAGCCGTGTCGGAGATCCCCTTCGACGACACCCGCTGTACCGTAGCGAAAGGGATCCTGCGACTGCTCCGGACGACAATACGGGATAACAAGAGGAGCGCATGAGCAAGGTGCTGGTTTCGATCGTGATGGGTAGTGATTCCGATCTGGAGATTATGCGCGAGGCGGGTAAGGCGCTCGACGAGTTCGGCATTGCGTATGAGATCGACGTGACTTCGGCGCATCGCTCCCCCGAGCGCACGGCGGACTTCGCGCGCCAGGCCGCGGGGCGCGGCATTCAGGTGATCATCGCAGGAGCGGGTGGGGCAGCCCATTTGGCGGGAGTGATCGCGGCGCATACGACCCTGCCGGTGATTGGAGTGCCGATCCCTTCGACTTCGTTGCAGGGGATGGATTCTCTGCTGGCTACGGTGCAGATGCCGGCTGGTATTCCGGTGGCTACGGTTGCGATTGGGAAGCCGGGAGCAACCAACGCAGGGATTCTGGCGGCCCAGATGATTGGATTGAGCGATGCTTCGATCGCGAAGAAGCTGGAAGCGCACAAAGAGAAGCTGGCGCGGGGCGTGGAGGAGAAGTCGAGGAAGCTGAAGAGTTCAAGGGACTAACTAACCGTGCACCGCCATTCCGACGTGGTAGCAACCGGCGGATTCCTCGTCGCTGCGCTCCTCGGAATGACAAATTGAAAACGGAACCGCCTTTATAGCTTCAGCCCTTTCAGATATTCGCGGAATGGGCCGCCGAGGTCGTTGCGCTTGAGAGCAAATTCTACCGTCGCCTTGAGAAATCCGAGTTTGTCGCCAGTATCGTAGCGGCGGCCTTCGTAGACGTAGGCGTACATTTTTTCCTGCTTCAGCAACATACGCATGCCGTCGGTGAGCTGCAGTTCGCCCCCGGCGCCGGTCTTCGTTTTGGCCAGGCAATCGAAAATCGCCGGGGTCAGGATGTAGCGGCCAATGATCGCCAGGTTTGACGGGGCTTCCTCGGGCTTGGGCTTTTCCACCATGTTCCGAATCTCGAAAAGGCGGCCGTTAAATCCCTCGGCGGGTTGGGCATCGAAGACTCCGTAGGAGGAAATCATCTTTCCTTCAACCACTTGAGCGGCGATCACGGAACACTGTTTCTGGTCGAAGACGTCGACCATCTGCTTCAGGCAGGGGACGGGATTGTCGATGACGTCATCGGCCAGTAGCACGGCGAACGCCTCGTTGCCGACGAGTTCGCGCGCCATCAGCACCGCGTGGCCCAGGCCCAACGCTTCTTTCTGGCGAACGTAAGCCACATATATCATGTCAGAGATGTTGCGCACGATCTTGAGCAGATCGGTCTTGCCGCGCTCCTCAAGCATCTTTTCCAGTTCGTAGCTGACGTCGAAGTGGTCTTCGATGGCCTGCTTGCCGCGGCCGGTGATGATCACGATCTGATCGCAGCCCGAGGCCATGGCTTCTTCGACGCCATATTGAATAATCGGCTTATCGACCACCGGTAGCATTTCTTTGGGCTGAGCTTTAGTGGCGGGCAGAAAGCGTGTGCCCAGGCCGGCGGCTGGAAATACGGCTTTGCGGACTTTCATTTTCATGGGCAGTCGTTGGTGGTTCGTCGTTCGCTCAAGTCGGAGCCGGACAATTGTAACTGGTACGCTGGTGACTGGCGACCCGGTGGGTCCGGGACATGAGTTGCTAGCGCGTCATCACGGAGAACGTTGCTCGCTTGCTCCGGATCGAACTTCAGATGCCGCTTCCTCGTTCGCCAGTTGCTCTAGAACTGTGCGCAGAGCGCGAAGAACTTCGTCCGCGGCAGTCGCTTTCAGAACGAACTTCAGCATGCCGTCGGGAGTGAACTGCGCTCCGCGCTGGGCGGACACGAAGCGGGCCAGCTGTTCGGGATTGACAGCGGCGTTCTGGCGGAACTTGAAGGTAACTGAATCGCGTTTGCGCTCGATGGCGTTGACGCCGACGCGCATGCACAGCAGCTTGAGCGACGCGTAGTCGAGAAGATTGCGAACCGGCGGCGGAGGGGGTCCGTAGCGGTCCTGCAGTTCCGCTCCCACGTCGCCCAGTTGTGACTCGGTTTCCACCCGAGCCACGCGCTTGTACATCTGCAGGCGCTGATTCTCTTCCGGGATGTAATCCGCATTGATGCGAATGTTCAGACCGAGATTGAGTTGGGTTTCGGCCTCGTCAGGAGCGGCTTCGCCTTTCATTTCGCGGACGGCGCGTTCGAGCATCTGCGTGTAGAGCTCGAAGCCGATGGCTTCGATGTGTCCGCTTTGCTCGCCGCCAAGGAGATTTCCAGCGCCGCGGAGTTCGAGGTCGAGCGCGGCGATTTTGAATCCGGCACCCAGGTCGGAGAATTCTTTCAAGGCCGCCAGGCGACGGCGGGCGATCGGCGTGAGCTCGACCTCTTTCGGGATCAGCAGATAGGCGTAGGCGCGCCGGTTCGAGCGACCGACGCGTCCGCGCAACTGGTACAGTTCAGAGAGGCCCAGCCGGTCGGCACGGTTGATCAGAATGGTGTTGCACAGCGGGATGTCGAGGCCGTTCTCGATGATGGTGGTGGCAACGAGAATGTCGGCTTCGTGATGCATGAATCCCAGCATCACTTTTTCGAGTTCGGCTTCTCCCATCTGGCCGTGGCCCACCATGATGCGCGCCTTCGGAACCAACTCCTGCAGCTTGGCGGCAATTTCCCAGATACTCTCGACGCGGTTGTGGACGAAATAGACCTGGCCGCCGCGTTCGAGTTCCTGCTCGAGGGAGGACTGGATGAGCTTGTCGTCCCAACTGGCGACTACCGTTTGAATCGCCATGCGATCTTTGGGCGGAGTCTCGATGACGCTCATATCGCGCAGCCCGACCAGCGACATGTGCAGGGTGCGCGGAATGGGCGTGGCCGACATAGTGAGGACGTCGACCTGCTTGCGCATCTGCTTGATGCGTTCTTTGTGGCGCACCCCGAAGCGCTGTTCCTCATCGACGATGAGCAGCCCCAGGTCCGCGAACTTGAGATCTTTGGAAAGAATGCGGTGGGTGCCGATGAGAATGTCGATTTTGCCAGCTTCGGTTTTTTGCAGGATCTCTTTTTGCTGCTTGGGGTTGCGGAAGCGGCTGATCATTTCGACGGTGACGGGAAACGGTCCGAAGCGCTGTTTGAAAGTTTCGTAATGCTGGAAGGCGAGAACCGTGGTCGGAGCCAGCACGGCGACTTGTTTATTGTCGCCGATGGCCTTGAACGCCGCGCGCATGGCGACTTCTGTCTTGCCGTAGCCGACGTCGCCGCAGAGCAGGCGATCCATCGGCTGCGACGATTCCATGTCGCGTGCAACATCGGCAATGGCTTGGGCTTGATCTTCCGTCTCGTTGAACTCGAAGGCGTCTTCGAACTCGCGAAAGAACTCGTTGCCCGCGGGGAACGAGTGGCCCACGGCCATTTTACGTTCGGCGTAGAGTTTGAGGAGTTCGTCGGCCATGTCTTTCATGGCCTTGCGCACGCGCGCCTTCGTCTTCGACCAAGCTTGGGTGCCCAGATGACTGAGCGCAGGCTTGGCGCCTTCGGAGGAGCGGTACTTCTGAATCAGGTCGAGGCGGGTGAGCGGCACGTAAAGACGAGCGCCCTCGGCGTATTCGAGCAGCATGAACTCGGCATTGCCATCGCCCTGATTGATTTCCTTCAAGCCCTGATACTGGCCGATTCCGTGCTCGACATGAACGACGTAATCGCCGACCTGCAGGTCGCGAAAATCGGAAAGGAATGCGGAAACTTTCGACTTCTGGCGCTGCGGATGCGCCGCCACAGTGTCGAATTCGTCGAACAAGTCGCGCGCGCCCAGGATGGCGAGGTGCGCCTCGGGAAACATCACTCCGTCGGGAACATAGGCTTTCGCGAGCGTAGTGGTGAGCACTTCGCCGGCGAAGTAGCTGGTCTCGTCCGCATAACTTTCGCCGCCGCGGGTGCGGCTGCCTAAGCGAAACGAAACGTTGTATTCGGTGAAGATGTCGGCCAGGCGCTCGACTTCGCCGGTGTTGGGGACGGAGAAGAGCACCTGGTTACCTTGCCCAGTGAGCTTCTGCACTTCTTCGAGCATCGTAGGAACCGCGCCATGGAAGCGAGGACTCGGCTGCGTCAGGAAGGTGACCGCGGTGTCTGCGTCTTCGCCGCGCGTGATGCCGAGATGCTCGACGTCCGCTCCGGTAAGGGATACGACTTTCTTCCACCAATCGTCAGGCGGAATATATAAATCCACAGAGCGCACCAGATTGCCGACGCCGCTGCGCTCGTGAGCTTCTTCGACGCGGGTCCAGAAGCGGTCGAATTCTGAGCGAAGGAGATCAGGCTCATCGAGCAAGACGGCTGCGTTCGGAAGTAAGTCGAAGACTGTGCGATCGGCTCCGGCCACCGGGGCGTAAAACTCCCAGCCAGGAAAAACGGTGACTCCGCCAGACCGCAAGGCGGCTTCGACTATTTCTTCTGTACCTGCAATTCGTTTGCCGGAAAGCCGAGTGTGGATCGCGCCCAGAAGATGATCGCTGACCGGAGTTTCGGTGAGCGGCAATAGCAACGCTTCGTCCATGGGGTTCGACGAACGCTGCGAAGCGGGGTCGAAGCGGCGGATCGATTCCACCTCGTCGCCGAAGAACTCGATGCGCGCCGGACGCTCGGCTTCAGGCGAATAAACATCGAGGATGCCGCCGCGCAGGGCATATTCGCCGGGCATTTCGACGACATCGGCGGCGGTGTAGCCGACGGTGTTCAGATGAGCCAGCAAATTATCGACGTCGAAAGATTCACCGCGGCGCAGAATGCGGGCTAGGTCGGAATAGTATTCGGCGGAGCGCTGGAGAATGGCAGTGGCTGCGACTGGTGTGATCACGATCGAGGCCTTGCCGGTTGCAATTTTCCAAAGGCCAGTCGCGCGTTCTTCCTGCAGTTCGGGATGCGGAGAAAGATTCTGGAACGGTAGCACGTCACGAGCCGGAAGAGCGACAACCGCCTCCGGGTCGCAGGCGTTGGTGAGCTCGCAGAAGCCGCGCAGCACGGGAACGAAATCCTCGACAGCCCGATTGTCATTGACTACGACGATGAGGGGGCGGTCGGCGTGCCGGCGCAGAAGCACGAGCAGCAGGGCCTTGGCGGTGGGAGAAAGTCCGGAGACACGAATGCGCCCCGTGCCCTCCCGCAGATGGGAGGCAACGCGCGTGAAGGCGGGAAGCATTTCTACGTCCGCGAAGAGCTCGCGAACGAAGGGAAGCAGCATGCAGTTTAAGTTTAACAGGAACCGCCACGCGGCCCGCGGACGCGAACTTTACTTTAGGAGATGAACGGCGGCCCGACTTATGCGTGGGATGGCGATATTGTGCCAAGCGCCAGCTAACTGGCTGAGCGTTGAGGCTTCAAACGGTCAACTTGCGTTTGGCAAGAGCTCGGAACCAGGGTGGTGAGAAGCGATCCTGGGTGCAACCCAGATCTCAGCCAACAGGAATGCTTTGAGAGTTGGAGAGGCAAGCGGTCGGAAGGCAGCGCGCTGACTGCCTCCCACTACCCGATTCGTGAGTGCAGCAGCGCTTCGCCGCACCCGGAGCCTGCGCTACGGCTCGTACACCAGCAGGTGGAACGTACCCGGTACCGGCGCCGCCCGCGGATGCGGGTGTTCCTGGGTCGGTTCCGGAGCTTTGCCGAACTCGGCCGTATCCACGAAGATGCGCTTTGTCCGCGGATCGTACGCCATGGTCTTGGCGCCGAACTCGGTCTTTACCTTGCCAGCCTCGCTGTAGTGGTCAGGCGAGTCCTCGTGAAAAATGTGGACCCAACCCTCGCGAGTGGACACGAAGATCAGCCCGGTTTTCGAGTCGTACACTTCAGCATCGGCGCCGCCGCTGATGGGA
>Ga0182015_10000793_pt1 | contig 43897 bp, 43 predicted proteins | sample 712P3MmetaG_FD_120478 | JGI IMG/M metagenome (GOLD analysis project Ga0182015, IMG submission 120478) | Permafrost microbial communities from Stordalen Mire, Sweden - 712P3M metaG | ecosystem: Environmental > Terrestrial > Soil > Wetlands > Permafrost | place: Sweden: Stordalen | collected...
CGTTGGGGCGGGCGGGTTGGAATTCGGAATTATTTTCCGCATCTTCCCAATGCGGTTTGGTCGCCCGCTTCAATCTGCGCCGGTAAAATAGATACGGAGCATGAAACGTGACGCGGATGCCCTTTTCACTCAACAGCAAGTCGGCGATTTCCTGCCACGTCTTGCGCCGTTGGCGCAGCTCGCGGATGAAATCGTAGTGCGTTTCCAAAATGCTGTGGAACGGTTTGCCGCCGCGTTTTTGATGTGCCGTTTCAGTCATCGCCGGACAGAATAGCCCGGTGATGAAAAACGGTGGTAGAGAGCAGGTGAAAGTTAAAGTGAGATGAAATCTCGCCGCATGTAGCGGCAAAGGGCGACGAATTGCGACAAATTCAAGTGACGAAAAGCGGCGAGTGCCGACGAAATGTCAGGAGTGGATGCGACGAAAAGTGACAAATGCGTTGTCGCTTTTTGTCGCTTTTAGTTGCCTGGTTTCTGGTCGCGTTTTTCACTACCGATTTTGGTAGGGGATGGTGTCTAACAAAATTAACGGCTTTCAAATTTCAGAAAGCCGCCAGAAATTATGTTCAATTGAACGTATCAAATTTGTTGTCAATTTGTGCGAGACAGCATTGGCGTTATCAAATAACCTGCGCCCGAGATTTCGATTCAAATGTAAGATTCATAATCATGAAGAAATATTTTATGGCGTTCCTTTCTGTTTTGGCGGCAATTCCTTGCCATGCCCAGTGGAATTACCCGCCAACAAAGACTGTTGATGCGTCGGACACATATTTCGGCAAAACCTACCTTGATCCCTACCGTTGGCTGGAGAATCTGAAAGACACCAATGTCATCAGCTGGTTCAAATCCCAGGCGGAATTGACAGATGACCAGATCGCCAAGATTCCAGGAAGGGATGCCTTGGTGCAGGAATGGATGGTGTTGGACAAACTTAACCCTGCGGCGTATTCCGCCATCAGCTATGAACATGGTCGGCTCTTTTACAAGAAGACGATGGGCGGCGAAAACGTGGGCAAGCTGTATTCCCGAGAAGGATGGAACGGCGCGGAAAAATTGATATTTGATCCCTTAACTTACAAAGCTGGTGTGACGACAACGATCAATGATGCCGTCCCTTCGTGGGATGGAAAATTTGTCGCCCTCGGATTGTCTTCCGGCGGCGCTGAATGGTCGGAGATACGAATTTTAAAGGTGGATGATGGAACACTGCTGCCGGAGCGCTTTTATCCCTCTGGTGGAGTCAATGGGTGGACGAAGGACAGCAAATCCATTTTTTACGATGCCAGCAAAGTCACTGACATCAAAAGCCCTGAGATCGAGCTGAACCGTAAAACCAAGCTGCACAAGCTCGGCACGGAATTCGCCTCTGACTGCGACATTTTCAGTGATGAAAGCAACCCGGAAGTGGGGATCGCTCCAAAAGAGTGGCCTTCAGCTTCCATTGAAGAATCCTATCCTGATTACCTCATCGGCTCGGTATCAACCGTGCAGAATGAGATGCGGTTGTTTTACGCTCCGGTTACCGAGTTGAAGAACAAATCAATCCAGTGGGAGGTGCTTTGCAAGCCATCGGACAACCTCGTGCGGGGCTATGCGTTTAATGGAGATTACATTTACGCAGTAACCCATACCGATGCGCCGAGATACAAGGTCGTTCGGACAAGTGTGAAACACCCTGACTGGGACCATGCGGAAACCGTCATTCCTGAGGGCGTCGACCTGATCCAATACATCACGAAGAGCAAGCACTATCTGCTCATTGTTTATTCAGACGGGGTGATCCGCCGTCTCGTGAAATATGACTTTGCTTCCGGCAAGACTGAAGAGGTTAAACTGCCGGCGTCTGGAACCGTGGACGTCAGTTGTCCCGATAAGAAAACCGATCGTTGTTTGGTAAACATTTATTCCTGGATTTCACCCCTGACGGTTTACGATTTTGATGCGCAGAAGGACACTTTTGCAAAAAACATATTCAACACCGACGTAAAATATCCAGGCTTCGAGAATCTGGTTTCTGAAGAAGTCGAAGCCCCAGGTCACGACGGCGTGATGATTCCGCTCTCCATCATTTACAAGAAGGGAATCCCGTTGGACGGATCAAATTGTTGCATTCTCCGGGGCTACGGTGCTTATGGATTAAGCGCCACGCCGTCGTTCAGCATTTTTAATTCGCTGGCAAATCATGGCGTTGTGCTTGCCTTTGCACACGTCCGGGGCGGCAGCGAAAAGGGCGAGGCTTGGTATAAGGCTGGTTACAAGACGACCAAGCCGAATACATGGAAAGACTTTATTTCCTGTGCTGAATATCTGGTGAAGAAGGGATATACCAGTCCCCAAAAACTCGCCTGCACCGGCAGGAGTGCTGGCGGAATTCTCATCAGCCGTGCCATCACGGATCGCCCCGATTTATTTGCGGCGGCGTTATGCAATGTTGGATGCGCAAACGCGATGCGAATGGAGTTTACGCCCAATGGTCCGCCCAACATCCCGGAATTCGGCACGGTGAAAGACCCGACCGAGTGTCAGGCGTTATACGAGATGGATGGCGTTCAACACGTCCAGAAAGGCGTGAAATATCCGGCGGTGTTGGGTGTGGCCGGTTGGAATGACCCCCGCGTCGTTCCGTGGGAGACGGGCAAATTCGTGGCGGCATTGCAAGCGGCAACTGCCTCAGGCAAGCCTGTGATGATGAAGGTTAATTACGACAATGGCCATTTCACGGAGGAGAAGATCGTCACCTTCAAGGATACTGCGGGTCAGTTTGCTTTCCTCTTGTGGCAAACAGGGCACAAAGACTTCCAGCCTGTGAACTAATGAGGTCATGGATTGGGCCGTGATAGTGCTAATTGCGTTCAGGTATTATCAGGAATGGAAAAGGTGAGGTCAGGTAAATCTTCGGTCTTCAAATTCAAATCCACGCTGCCCAAAAACCATTACCGTCATCGTAGCTGGGTCCTTTGGGGCTTGGCTAAACGGGCGACAATTCCTGTTAGTATTAGGGAACGGCTTTGCATCGGTTGTCAGGTAATTCGTTGGGATGTGGCAGGTGAGTTTGAAGACCCATCCAAATACGCGGTGTATACGCAGCCAACTTTATGGGGGAAAACAGATGCTGAACGCTGGGGTGCTCTGGACGACGCGGCTGAACAATTGACGGAACAACTCGGTAAAATTGTATTGATGACCGGATCTCAACTGGCTTTGAGGAAACGCTATGTGTTTTATCTCAACAATTCTCCCTGCTGCTTCACCCACGCTTCAGCTTGCAAATAATCCGGGCACAAACGCTCCACCTCCTGCCAAAATTTGTCTGAATGATTCATATGTTTTCGATGTGCCAGTTCGTGCAGAATAATGTAATCTCGGACAAATGCCGGCGTCTGAATCAATTCCCAGTTTAGTGAAATCGTCCCTTTTCGCGAACACGATCCCCAACGTGTTTTTTGATTCCGCACAGTTACACGAGTGACGTTGATGCCATACAGTGACGCTAAATCCATGACACGTGCAGGCAGTTCTCGCGCAGCCAACTTCCTCATATGTTTTTTAATCGCTGGCCTAAAATCCGTGGTTGTATCAGAAACATTAAGCATTTCAGAGCCGAAGCGAATTTTTCCGTCGTCAGCTTCAATACGAACCATCTCGCCACGAAACAGGATTCCAGTTTCCAGACCCCATGTATCCGGAGTTTTTGGTTGAGCAGCCAAACCCTGGAATTGTTCCTCCAGCCAATTGATATTTCGTGCAGCAAAATATCTGGCTTCTTTAATATTTCCACGGCGAGGAATGGTGACTCGAACCGTGCCATCAGGTCGTAGGCGAAGCAAATAGCGACGAGCTCTTGGATGATGCACCATTAAAAGCGGCACTGAACGAGAGCCGACTTGCAGAGCATGGGTCGTTGGCTCAGTGGCTTTTTTGATTCTGAATAAACGGTTGAATATCATGGCTCATCCTTTTGACAGCTTCAGTAATTGTAAGTTAGCATGCGCTCATCGTCCTGCAACATTTTTCTGACTTCCAGCGCCTCGGAACCGGATCACCATATATTCGTGTGATTGTTCTAATTGGAAACCTAATTTTTGGATTTCTTTGGAAATCCCAGACATGTGGGCTGCTCCCCAAGGAATCATGATGTTATCCGACTCCAACAGGCGGGATTGGATTTCTCCCAAGAGATGGGCGTTGCGCTTTTTGAGAAGATCGTCAAAGAGTTCATCATCAGTATGCGGCGTCGGCGAGAACTTCAGCAGTTCTTGCATTGTTCCAGAGTTCAATGATATCCGCCGCGCTCAAATGATAGACCGTGTGCGAATTACGAATCTGGTTGATGATGACATCCTCGTTTATGCCTGCCTTGGCAAGCGCCTTCACGTCTGCCACGCTCAACGGCTGGCCTTGATCCACACGCGCGTAAGTTTGCGGTGCCTGTGTTCGCAAGTATTCACGCTGCTGTTGATCCATTGAATTACCGATCAACCCGCCGGTGATCGCGCCAATCGCCCCGCCAATCAATGCGCCTGCGCCCGGATTCCGCCCGTCAATCATCGCGCCGGAAGCCGCGCCAATCGCGCCCCCGGCAATGCGCCCGTTCCCGTGTTATTCGGCGCGCCATTCGGATATTGGCAACCGGTCAATGCGACCGTCGAAGCTGCCAGCGCAAAAATCAATGTATTCAGTTTCATATTCTTAAAAAACCATTCATCCATTTTGACGGTGAATTATTTGATGTATAGCAGTTCTTGGCAACATTGGGACAGGCAGGGCACGTCATTCCGTGCGCGCCGGTGTGGTGAACCAGAAGGCGTTGATTGGCAACAGCGGCGGGCAAGCGGACTGCCCGCCCTACCAGATGATGTGTCAATGTTAAGTTTAACTGCTATATTCAAAAAAATTAACCTGAAAAAATAACCTGGTTACCATGTGATTTTTGAGCGCGCGGACATCATTGGGCGGAAAGTCTGGCGAGCGGCGGACTTAAGTTGCTTATGGGACGACCGCGTAATAGCTCCTGTCGGCGTCACTGATTGCCCAAAGATTGAGTGGATACAACGCCGTGTGATTTTTCAAATATCTCGCGCTGCCATCGGAGAATGCATAGTTCGACCCGCTATTGCCATCGTGACGTTCCTGATCTAAAATGCCGCTGAAATCGTTGCCGCCATTTTCCAGCAGATCCATGTAGAAATCACCCTGATCGGAAGCTTTTTCGCCAAGAATAACCGTGTCGCTGGCATGTGCGATCAAGCTTTCCTTCAAACCGAATGGATACGTGCCGCCCATGTAACTTGTAAAATCGCTCGCGCTTAATGTGTCATTAAAATAATCGTTCCAGCCGTTGATGAAATAACTGCGCGGCGCGGCATCGGCCACGTTGTTCGAATTGGAGCTGCCGTTGCTGACAGGCGTTGTGGTTTCGGTCGGGCAAAGCAGCAGCTTCAAGTTTTTCCCGTAGTTGTCATAAAACTTGTCCGGCCAGCGGTCGGTGTCTGAACGTGGCGGATAAAAGCCCTGACTGTCGCTGACATACATTTGCGCCGACAGGCTCAACTGCCGGAGATTGTTCAGGCACGCGATGCGTTTGCCGGATTCCTTCGCGCGCGCAAGCGCGGGCAGCAGCATCGCCGCCAGAATCGCGATGATGGCGATGACGACGAGCAGTTCAATCAACGTGAACGCGCGCGTAAAATTATCGCGCACTTTTATTTTCATAACCTTTTGTTTAATCTTCACGTCTTGTGAATGGACGCGCGCCGCCGTCCGCACGTTTCAAAATTTTTATGACAAAAAAGAACTGGTTGTTGATGATTGTCCTGATTGGACTCGCAGGCGTCTATATTTTTTATTTCACCGACTGGTTCAAGCCAAAAATCATCCACATCTCGCATACCATCCGTTCGCGTTTTGGCAACAATGTCGCTGGCAATTCGGCGACGGTTCCGATCACTTTTAGTTTGGAGCCTCAATGCAAACCCACCGAGATCAAAGTCGTCCCGCTCGCCGCATGGCAGACCAACCAAAACGTGCTTCCGGTCTGGCATCTGATTGCCAGCTCGAATTCCGTGCCGATAAAACTTTTTGCCTACGGCCAGCATATTCGCGGCATGAAACCGGAAGTGCCCGACTCCCGGCCCGAACTGCTCCAGCCGGATGTCACTTATCGTCTTTTTGTCACCGCTGGCTCCGCCAAAGGCCAGCACGACTTTGAAGTCAAACCCGCCAACTGAAAATTTACGACGCAGTTGCAGTTGCAGTTTTGCGCGCGTCAATCTTCGTTCCCGCAAAGTGACATGCCGCCCAATGATTTTTTGAAACTTCGCGCAAAACTGGAATTTCCATTTTACATTTCTCCCCGGCAATCGGACAGCGTGGATGAAACGGGCAGCCGCTCGGCGGATGGATCGGCGACGGCACATCGCCCGGCAAAACAATGCGCTGCCGTTTCGTTTCAGGATCAACTTCCGGCACGGCGGAAATCAGCGCCTGCGTGTAAGGATGCTGCGGATCGCGGATGATGGCTTTCGCCTCCGCTGCTTCGACAATTTTTCCGAGATACATCACCAGCACGCGATGGCTGATGTGCTCGACCACCGCCAGATCGTGCGCGATGAACAGATACGCGATGCCGCGCTGCTGCTGTAAATCGCGGAGCAGATTGATAATTTGTGCCTGCACCGAAACGTCCAGCGCGCTCACCGGCTCGTCGCAGATGATCAGTTCCGGCTCGACCGCCAGCGCCCGCGCGATGCCGATGCGCTGGCGTTGGCCGCCGGAAAATTCGTGCGGATAACGCTGTGCATAAACCGGGTCTAGGCCGACATCCTTGAGCAGTTCAAAAATCCTTTTTTGCCGCGCGGATTTGCTGTCGGTCAATTTGTGGATGTCCAGCGCCTCGCCGACGATCTGCTCGACGGTCATGCGCGGATTGAGCGAGCCGTAAGGGTCTTGAAAAATCATCTGGAACTTGCGACGCCGTGCGCGCAATGCCGCGCCGCTCATTTTTAAGATGTCCTCGCCGTCGAGCGAAATTTCCCCCGCCGTCGGTTCGACGAGCCGGACGATGGCGCGGCCAAGCGTCGTCTTGCCGCAACCGCTTTCGCCGACGAGCCCGAGGGTTTCGCCCGGCGCGATGTTGAAGCTCACGTCGTCCACCGCCTTCACGAATTCGCGGACGCGGCTGAACATCCCGTGCTTCACGGGAAAATGCACTTTCAAATTTTTGACTTCGAGCAGGTTCATGTTTTTCGAGCAAGTAAAATCGAAATGTCATCAGGTAAAGCTCCTGACTGATACCGAACTAAACCGACGAGCTTGTTTGCCACACTTTCAAAATCAGAAGCAAGAATTGTAGCCGTGATTTTTTCTTGGCTTGTGTATTTTAGCAAGCCGTCACTTGCTACAAGCAGTGTTCCATCCAAAGCACTGCGGGTAAAATTAACTGGAATGGCCAGTCCACTGCCCAGAAGTGGCTTACGAACTTGATTAGCAGTTAAATTTTCCGCTCCGGTTTCTGAAAAAATCAGAGCTCCAGAATCTCCCACACTCGTTCCGACAATGCCGTTGTCTGACACGACAACAACAACACACGTTGTTTCTCCATAAGTTCCGTGCGCAACCATTTCTTGGTCGAGAGAAGTGAGAAACTCGTTGAGTTGATGCGAATTGGGAATTGCAGAACCAATCCGTCTTTTAACGCCTTCAACCATGAATTCTGCCGCTTTTGCTCCGCCACTTAATCCGCCCGCGCCGTCGGCAAGAACCAAAATAAGATTTGTGCCATTCAAAAAGAGTTCGGCTCGGTCTTGGAGTTCAGATCCACCGGCGTGAATTTGTTTTGAAGTTGCAAACATAATTTATTTCCAAAATGGACATCTCACGAAACGTCCGGGTTCGACTTCGAGCAGTTCGGGAATTTTTTCGGAACATTCCGGCTTGGCAATCGGACAGCGAGGCGCGAATCGGCAGCCGGGCGGGAAATTGCCGATGCGCGGGACGTTGCCGGGAATGGCCAAGAGACGGTCGGCGTCGCCGCGCAGTTTGGGCACGGAATTCATCAGCGCGCGGGTGTAGGGATGCAGCGGGTGGCGCAGGAGTTCGCGCGCGGGCGACAGCTCGACGATCTGCCCGGCATACATCACGGCCACGCGGTCGGCCATGTCGCCGACGATGCCGAGGTTGTGCGTGATGAGCAGAATCGCCATGCCGAGCCGCTGCTTGAGTTCGCTCAACAAATCCAGAATCTGCGCCTGAATCGTCACGTCGAGCGCGGTCGTTGGCTCGTCGGCGACGAGCAATTTGGGCTCGCTCGCCAGCGCCATGGCGATCATCACGCGCTGCTGCATGCCGCCGGACATCTCAAACGGATAATTTTTGATGCGCGATTCCGGCGCGGGAATGCCGACAAGTTTCAACAGGCGGATGACTTCGGCGTCGTTCGCTTTTTCCGGCTTGTGCAGCTTGAGCGATTCCTTGATCTGATTGCCGATGCGGAAAACGGGATTCAGTGACGCGCCCGGGTCTTGAAAAACGTAACTGACCACACCGCCGCGAATTTGTTGCAGTTCGCGTGACGACATTTTCAAAACGTCCCGGCCGTTCAGCAAAATTTCTCCGCCGACGTAATTTGCGGGCGGCGTCGGCACGAGTCGCGCGATGGAAAGTGCGGTCACAGTTTTGCCGCAGCCGCTTTCGCCGACGAGGCAGACAGTTTCACCCGCGCCGATGTTGAACGACACGCCGTCAATCGCGCGCAGAGCCTCGACGTTTTTGCCGAAGTCCATCTTCAGATTTTTGATTTCGAGCAAATTCATAACGATTTCGTATCCGCAGCGTCTCTTAATCCATCGCCGAGAAAGTTGAAAGCCAGAACGGTGATAAAAATCGCCGCACTCGGCGCGAGCAGCCACGGATAATTCCGCAAATACTCGACGTCTTCGGCGGCGGTGAGCATGTTGCCCCAGCTCGCCTGCGGTTCCTGGATGCCGACGCCGAGAAAACTCAACACGACTTCGCCTAGGATGTAATACGGCACGCTCAACGTCGCCGCGACGATGACATACGAGAGTGTGTTCGGCAAAATGTGGCGCACGATGATTTTCAGATGCGATTGCCCAAGCGCGCGCGCGGCGAGGACGAATTGCTGTTCGCGCAGCGACAAGGTCATTCCGCGGATCACGCGCGCCATGCCCGCCCAGCCGATGCAGCTCAAGATGATGATGATCATCGCATAAATCTGCGACGAACTCATGTCTGGCGGAAAGGTGGCGCGCAGCGAAATAATCAGATAAAGCGCGGGAATGGACATGATGAGTTCGCAAAACCGCATGATGACGGTATCCGTTGCGCCGGCAAAATAACCGGAAACGCCACCGATGATGAGACCGAAAGTGAATGACAGAAAAATTCCCACGACGCCGATGGAAAGTGAAATTTGCGAGCCGTAAAGCAGCCGCGAAAAAATGTCGCGCCCGAACTGGTCGGTGCCGAAAAGATAGACTGGATGATTATCGTCACTGCCGAACAAATGAATTGAAGCCGGAACCAGGCCGAACAATTGATATTTGTCGCCGTGGATAAAAAAATGGACTGGCTGTGTGTCGTTCGGGACTTCGCGATAAACGAAATCGCCGGGCAGTTGTTCGTAGCGCGGCACGACGAGGCGTAAACCCGACAGCTTCGGCCAGATCGGCGGATGAAAATAGCGGTCGCGACCCATGCGTTCGTAATGGTAGGGCGCGACAAAACCGGCGAACAGCGCGACGAGATAAAGCACGATCAAAACCGCGCCGCCAACCATCGCAATGCGACGGCGCTTCAATCGCTGCCAGAAAATCTGCCACGGGGAAAGCGCGATTTGCTGTTCAGTGTTTGGAATTGGCGCGGCAGCTTCCATTTTTTATTTCAAACGGATGCGCGGGTCGCTCCAAGCGAGCAAGATGTCGGCGATGAAATTTCCGATGACCAACAGCGCCGTGGCCATGACGACGCAGTCCACGACGAGATAGGAATCTTTAGCGAAAAACGCTTCCATCGTCAGCCGGCCGAGGCCAGGCCAGGCCATGATGTTTTCGACAATGAACGCGCCGCTCAACAGCGCGGCGAGCGAGTAGCCGAAAATCGTCAGCAGAGGATTGATGGCGTTGCGAAGCGCGTGCTTGTAGATGACCCAGCCTTCGCCGAGTCCGCGCGCGCGGGCGGCGGTGACGTATTCGGCACGCAATATGTCGAGCAGATTGGAGCGCATCTGGCGCATGATGCCGGCCAAATCAGACGCGGCGAGAACGAGCGCGGGTAAAACCAGGTGGTGGGCGAAATCCCAGAATTGTTGCATCGGCGACATCAAATCGTGAATCGGACTTTGCGCGCCGCCGATGGGAAACCAGCCGGTCGCCGCCGCGAACCACAGCGCGAGAAGTGACAACAAAATGTCGGAAATGGATAATCCCGCGAAGGAAATCAGCGAACAGGCGCGGTCAACCCACGAATCTTTTTTCACCGCCGCCCAGATGCCGAGCGGGATGGCGATTCCCCACGCGATGATCATCGCGAAAAACGAAAGCAAAAACGTGTTCCATAGCCGCGCGAAGATGAGTGACGTGGCGGGGATTTTGTAGGCCATCGAGTAGCCGAAGTCGCCATGCAAAATGCTTTTGAACCAGTAGAAGTATTGGACATACCATGGTTTATCGAGGTGAAATTGAGCTTTGAGATGAGCGATGGTTTCGGGCGAGATTTGCGGGTTTTGTTGGAGCGCGGTGAAGTAATCGCCAGGCGCGAGCGACATGAGCAGAAACGTGAGCAACGAGACTCCGATCAACAGCGGAATCATGTGCAGCAACCGTTTCAGAACAAATGTCAGCATTGCAATAGCTTTTGGAAACGTGGCAAAAAATGTGCGCGCGGGCGAGTGAAAAGGGAGGGACAGCGCGGCGCGGCGTCCCTGCCAGTTTCAAAACGGGGCTTTCGGCGCGGCAACTAGATGTTAAATTGGCGCGCATGAAATTTTTCGTTCGAGCCTTTGTAGTTTTTGCCGTGACAGTTTTTTGTTTTTCCGGCTGCGGGAAAAAAACGGCGCCGCCGGAAAAATCCGCCGCCAGTTATCCTTTGCCCGAACCGCAGTTGGTGGCGGATTGCGAGCCGGGCAATTTGGGCGGAAGATTTATTGTCTCCGAAGTCGGCGATCCCAAGACATTCAATTACCTCATGGCGAATGAATCGTCATCCTTGGATATCGGTCGTTTCCTGTTTTGGGGTTTGCTGCACTTTGACGTGCCAACGCAGCAAGCCAAACCCGGCCTCGCGGAATCGTGGACGAATTCGCCAGACGGCAGGACGTGGACGTTCAAGCTGCGAAAGAACCTGCGCTGGAGCGACGGCGAGCCGTTGACGGCGGACGACGTGATTTTCACTTGGAACGATATCATCTACAACACGAACATCAACACCGTCGCGCGCGATCCGTTCATCATTGACGGAAAAGAATTCACGTTGACGGAAGTGGACGATTTGACGGTTCAAGTCGTGACGCCGCAAATTTACGCGCCGTTTTTGACCGCTTTTGGCGCGGGCGTGCCCATCATGCCGAAGCACGTTCTGGCGAAATCCGTCGCGGACGGCACATTTGCTTCGGCTTACGGCATCAATTCCGACCCGGCGCAAATCGTCGGCAGCGGGCCGTATCGCTTGAAGGAATACAAGGCGGCGCAGTTCACGTTGCTTGAGCGTAACCCGTATTTTTGTGAAGTGGACAGCAAAGGCCAGCGCCTGCCATATTTCGACAATGTCATTTTCCCCGTCGTGCCGGATCTGAACGCGATGTCGCTTCGGTTTTTGAGCGGCGAGAGCGACGCGGATGATTTTATTTATCCTGACGAATACGACCATTTCAAAACCGAGTCCTCCAAGGGGAAATTCAACCTACTTGAACCGGGCATCGGTCTGGAAATGGGATGCTTCTGGTTCAACGAAAATACGAACGTGGACAAAAGCGGGAAGCCTTACGTTGACCCGAAAAAGTTGAAATGGTTCCGCAACGTGAAATTCCGGCAGGCCTGCTCCTACGCGATTGACCGAGAGAGCATCATTAAATCAGTTTTTTCCGGCCGTGGCATTCCGGCTTATGGGTTTCTGACGCCGGGTTACATAGACTGGTACGATCCGAATACAAAAAAGTATCCGTATGATGTGGAAAAGGCGCTCGCGCTCCTGAAAGAAATCGGAATAGAAAAACGCAACGGCGACGACTTTTTGACTGACACTAATGGAAACAAGATTGAATTTGTTTTGAACACAAACACTGGCAACGGCGTGCGGGGAAAAACCGCCATGCTCATCGCGGCGGATTTGAAAAAGCTGGGTTTCGACGTTATTTTCCAACCGATTGAATTCAACACGCTCATCGCGAAAATGGACGACACCTACGGTTACGATTGCATCCTTCTGTCATTTTCACCGGACACAAGCGCAGATCCGTCCGACAGCATGAACATCATCAAATCCAGCGGCTTTTCGCACGAATGGTTTCCGCGCGAACAAACGCCATCGACCGACTGGGAAGCGCGGATGGATCAATTGATGGACGCGCAAATGCAGACGCTGGACATGGCTGAACGCAAAAAGGACTTCGATGAAGTTCAGGAGATTCTTTCCGAACAAGTCCCGATGATTTACACCGTCACACCGATGTATTATGCCGCGATCCGTTCGGACATCGGCAACGTACGCGCGTCGGCGTTGAGTTACTATCGCGCGACGTGGAACGCCGAGGAGCTTTATTTCAAGAAATAGCGCCCCCGTCGAGCGGCGATTGGCGTGAGGAAAAGCAAAATTCAAAAACTCAACTTTCATCGGATTGAGGAAATTGCTAGTCTGCAACGCATGAAGAGGTTCATTGGAACAGCCACGATTTTTGCCGCGGTAATTTTTTGTTTCTCCGGTTGCGGAAAAAAGACGGCGACGCCGGAAAATTCCGCCGCCAGCTATTCGTTGCCCGACCCGCCGTTGCTGGCGGATTGCCAGCCGGGCATTCCAGGCGGGCGGCTGGTCTTGTCCACGTTCGCCGATCCCAAGACTTTTAATCCCATCACGGCCAATGAAGATTCATCCCTGGAGATTTACCGGCTTGTGTTCACTCCGTTGCTCGGCTCGGATCCGATCACCCAGAATGTCGAGCCTGGACTGGCGGAATCATGGACAAATTCGCCGGATGGCAAAACGTGGACGTTCAAGCTGCGGAAAAATCTGCACTGGAGCGACGGCCAGTCCATCACGGCGGACGACGTGGTGTTCACATTCAACGACCTGATTTACAATACGAACATCAATCCGGTCTGGGCGGATTTGGTGCGCGTGGATGGGAAAGATTTCACGGTGACAAAGATTGACGACCTGACTATTCAAGCCTTGACGCCGGAAATTTACGCGCCCTTTTTGGAGGCATTTGGTGCGGGCGTGCTGATCATGCCCAAACACATTTTGGAAAAGTCGGTTGCCGACCGATCTTTCGCATCGGCTTACGGCGTGAACTGGAAGCCCGAAGACATCGTGGGCAGCGGGCCGTTTGTCATCAAGGAATTCAAGTCGGCGCAATACACGCTGCTCGCGCGCAATCCTTATTTCTTCGAAGTGGACAGCAATGGCCAGCGCTTGCCGTATTTCGACAACATCATTTACAGCGTGGTGCCGGACCTGAACGCGATGTCGCTGCGGATGCTGCATGGTGACAGTGACGCGGACGATTTTGTGAAGCCGGACGAATACGACACATTCAAGGCGGCGGAAGCGGATGGTAAAATCAAGCTGCTCGAACCAGGCATCGGGTTGGAAACAGCCTTTTTTGTTTTCAACGAGAATACCGGCACAGATCCCAAAACCGGCCAGCCTTACGTTGACCCGAAAAAATTGAAATGGTTCCGCAGCACAAAATTCCGGCAGGCGTGCGCGTATGCGATTGACCGCGACGCCATCATCAAGTCGATTTATTCTGGGCGTTCGACGCCGAATTACGGTTTAGTGACGCCCGGCAACAAAAAATGGTTCAATCCGAACACTCCGAAATATCCACATGATCCAGCCAGGGCGCTTGCCTTGTTGAAGGAAATCGGAATTGAAAAGCGTAATGGCGACGACTTTTTGACCGATGCGGATGGAAATAAAATTGAATTTGTGTTCAACACCAACACGGGCAACGGACCGCGCGAAAAAACCGCGTTGCTCATCGCGTCCGATTTGCAAAAACTTGGAATGCACGTCATTTACCAGCCGATTGAATTCAACACGCTGATTGACCGGCTGGACAACAGCTACGATTTCGATTGCGTGCTGATGGCGGAAGGCGGCAGCGCCGACCCGGCTTTTTCGATGAATGTTCTCAAGTCGAGCGGTTTTACGCACGAATGGTTTCCGCGTCAGAAGACGCCTTCGACCGATTGGGAGGCGCGCATTGATTATCTGATGGACGCGCAACTCAAGACGCTGGACTTCGCCGAGCGCAAAAAGGATTTTGACGAAGTTCAGGAGATAATCGGCGAACAACAGCCGATGGTTTTCACCGTCGTCCCCGTCTTCTACGCCGCCGCGCGCACAGACATCGGCAACGTATGCCCGACGCCGTTGGATGAATTCCGCGTGACATGGAACGCCGAGGAACTTTATTTCAAGAAATAATCACTGCGGCGGAAGACCGAAGCAGAACATCAGCCCGACAAGCGTGCCGTGGGTGACTAAGCCAAGAATTTCACGAACGAAAGGAAGGTTAATCACGATGATGATTCCGATGAAACCGAAGCGGCAAAGATTCATGTAGGTTTCGTAGCTCATGCCACTCAAATTGCGCATGACGTGCGAGCCGTCCAGCGGCGGAATCGGAATGAGGTTGAAAAAACAAAGCAGCAGGCTCAAGCCCGCCATCTGTAAAAACAATTCCTTCGACGCATCGGAGCCGAACACGACCGCGATACGGGCAAAGGCGACCAGCGCGACGGCCAGAACTATGTTCATCGCCGGGCCTGCCATGGCGATGAGCATTTCATCGCGCCAGCGGTTACGAAGGTTGGCTGGATTGAAAGGAACGGGTTTCGCCCAGCCGATTGCAAATCGCGTGACACTTGACGGACCAAAAATCATAAATAGCGGTAGAAGCACCGTCCCAATCGGATCAATGTGCACAATTGGATTGAGCGACAAACGACCTTGCAATCGTGCTGTATCATCGCCGAGCTTCCACGCCGTCCATGCGTGGGCGAATTCATGGAACGTCAGCAGCACAACCAAGCCGATGTAAAAAAGCAGCCCGTCAACAATATGATTTGCATCCATTCGCGGCAGCTTAATTTATCCGCCGGCGGGAGTCGAGGTTGTGAATTTTCTTTGCGCGCCGAAAAAATGTTTTAACCTTGCCGCAGTTCAAAGATTTAACCATTCACGATTATGCCATTGCTTGACGGAAAAACCGGGATCGTCTTCGGCGTCGCCAACAAACGTTCCATCGCGTGGGCCATCGCGCAGGCGTGGGCGCGCGAGGGCGCGAAACTCGCCTTCACTTATCAGGGCGAGCGCGTGAAGGAAAATGTCGAGGAACTCGCCGGAACTTTTGGCAACAATGCTTTGATTCTGCCGTGCGACGTGACGAAGGACGACGAAATCGCGAACGTCTTCAAAACTGTCGGCGAAAAATTTGGAAAATTAAATCTGCTCCTGCATTCTGTTGCCTACGCACCGAAGGACGCGCTCGAAGGCGAATTCGTGAACACGAGCCGCGAGGCGTTCCGCGTGGCGCACGACGTGAGCGCGTATTCGCTCGTCGCGCTCGCGCGCGCCGCCGCGGCGTTGATGACTGACGGCGGCAGCATCGTGGCGATGAGTTATTACGGCGCGGAAAAAGTCGTGCCGCATTACAACGTCATGGGCGTCGCCAAAGCCGCGCTCGAAGCGAGCACGCGCTATCTGGCCTACGATCTCGGCCCGAAGAAAATCCGCGTCAATTGCATCAGCGCCGGCCCGGTCAACACGCTTGCCGCGCGCGGCATTTCCGGTTTTCAGGAAATGTTGAAACATTACGAAGCGCATGCGCCGCTGAAGCGAAATGTTTTGCCCGAAGAACTCGGTGCGACGGGAGCTTTTCTAGCGAGCGACGGCGCGGCGGCGATTACTGGACAAGTCATTTACGTGGATTCCGGTTATCAGATCATGGGGATGTGAGAGTTAAGCCAATTTAATTAAACCCCGTGAGTGCCTAATTTGATTTTCCACCATTAAAAAATTTATAAATCAAATATACAACAAACACAATTGCCATGCTGATAATACTCCCCTTGGATAACAATGGAGCATCATTGGTAACGCGGACCGCAAAAATAACAAAGGAAAACATACAGTCCTGTTTTTTATTCCGGCCGTTTCATTTCAAACCGGTCGCGCGTGCGGCAATACCAATCCGGCGACGCCATGCGTCCGATGAGAAAAAGTTTGTCGGTGTGAATTCGTTTTTTCTCCGCGTCGAACAATTCATCGCGCAGATGGAGGCGTTTGATCAAACCAATCACCACGCGATTTTCACCGATTTGCAGCGTGCCCCACTCCAAACATTCCAAGCTCGCGGGCGCTTCCGCGATGCGCGGCGGTTTCACGATTGACGATGGCGCGGCGGTCAATCCGGCGCGGACGAGTTCATTTTCGCCGTAAGGCAACGACGCGGCACATTGATTCATCGCCCCGGCAATTTTTTCGTCCACGAGGTTCACGACGAATTCGTGCGTGGTGCGAACATTGAGTGCGGTGTCTTTGGGCGTGCCGTTGTCACGGTCGCCGGGCGCAAACGCACAGATGGGCGGATTCGCGCCGAACAGATTGAAGAAGCTGAACGGCGCGGCGTTTACCTTGCCGTCGGCGCTGATGGTGGTAACGAGCGCGATGGGTCGCGGCGTGACGAGGCTGGCCAGGAGCGGATAGGCGCGGTCAGCAAATTCTTTTTCAAGATCGAGTTCCATAATTCAAAAAGATTAGGGCAATTTTTTAAGGCGTGCAACAAACGCGCCGTCTACATTGTCTGCAAACGGAAGCAACTCACGTTCGCTTCCCAATTTGAAATTGGTGTGTTCGCGTAAAAATTCTTTGACGACTTCGGAATTCTCCTCCGGCTCCAGACTGCAAGTGCTGTAAATCAAAACGCCGCCGGGTTTTAATTTCGTCGCGGCGAGTTTGAGCAAATCGAGTTGCGTTTGTTGCAGCCGCAAAATTTCGTCCGGTGAAATCCGCCAGCGCAAATCCACGCGCCGGCGCATGACACCGGTGTTTGAGCAGGGAGCGTCAACAAGAATTCGGTCGAAAGTTGAGAGTTGAAAGTTGAGAGTTGAAGGCAAAACGGTTTCAACGCATGAAATTCCAAGTCGCGCGCAGTTTTCCTGAATCAATTTCAATCGCTCTTCGGAAATATCGCAGGCGACAATTTTGCCTTCGTTGCGCATGAGTTGCGCAATGAAGGTGGTTTTGCCGCCGGGCGCGGCGCACAAATCCAGAATCATTTCGCCGGGTTGCTCGCCGAGTCTGCAGCCGGCGAGCAGCGTGCTGGGGTCTTGGAGGTAAAACCAGCCGTCACGGAAACTCGCCAGTGAATTCAGCGGCGGATGCGATTTGAGTTCAAAAACAAGATTTTCTTCGAGCTGTTCGCGCCGGACGAAATCGTATTCAACATTTTCCTCGCGCCATTTCTCGATGAGTTTGCCCGCGTCAGTTTTTAAGGTGTTGACGCGCGCAAAAGTTTTCGGCGGCGTGTTGTTCCATTCGAGTAATTGTTGCGTGTGCTCCTCGCCAAATCGTTTTTGCCATTTTTCAACCAGCCATTGCGGATGCGAATGGCCAATGGCCGGATTGGAAATTTTCAGGTCGGCCAAAAGTTTTTTGGTCTCGTCAGCTTCGCGCAAATAGCCACGCAAAACGGCGTTTACAAATCCAGCTTGCGGACCAAAGCCGCTTTGTTTGGCGAGTTCGACCGTTTCGTGGACGGCGGCGTGGTCGGGAATCCGGTCGAGCCAGAAAATCTGGTAGAGGCCGAGGCGCAGCAAATTTTGGAGCGCGGGTTTTTGTTCGCGCCCGTTGGTTTTTCGCACAATGAGCCAGTCGAGCGCGGCCTGCCGGCGCACGACGCCATAAACAATTTCCTGGCAAAGCCCACGGTCAGCGCATGAAAGCAGTGCATTGGCGAGGGCGATTTCGAGCAGGTCTTCAACAAAGAGGCCGTTCGCGCGCCGCTGCCCCAAAACGCGCGCCGCAATTTGTCTTGGTTTTTGTTCGTTCACCACGTTTAATGGAGCCATGGTGAATCCGTGACGACAGAAATACGATTTTTTTATGAAAGAAGAATTTGAAAAATTAGCCGCTGCCGGAAAAATTGAAGGTCGCCACGTTGAACCGCTCGCGCGACTGGCCGAGGGCGGCTGCTGTACGCACCGCAGTTGGGGCTTCGGACGCATCAAGACGGTGGACACGGTTTTCGCGCGGTTCACGATTGATTTTCCAGGCAAGCCGGGGCACACGATGGATTTGTCCTTCGCCGCCGAAAACCTCAAGCCGATCCCGAAGGATCACATTCTCGCGCGCAAGGCGAATGATTTGGAAAGCGTGCGCCACCTCGCCGCGCATCATCTCGACTTGATCAAGCTGGTTTTGAACAGCTACGGCGGCCGGGCGACGGCGGATCAAATTCAAGCCGCGCTCGTGCCGGATGTTATCCGCGACGATTGGAAAAAATGGTGGGAAACCGCCAAGCGCGAGATGAAAAAGGACGGGCACTTCATCGTGCCGCTGAAAAAAACCGAGGCGGTCGTTTTTCAGGCGCAGGAAACGTCGTTGCAAGACCGCACACTCGCGGATTTCCGCGCGGCCAAAGGTTTGAAGGCGCGCGTTCTTGTCGTCGCTGAATTGATCAAGGTCGTTTCGGATTTGCCGGACAAACAAACGGCGACGAATGAAATCATCGCCGCGCTAAACACGGACATCGCCTCGTATTTGCGCACGCAGCCGGCGGTCGCACTCGAAGCGGTTTTTGCGCGCGACGAACTGGCCGAAGCCGCCGGACTCCAGCCCACCACCGTTGAAATTTCCGCCGCGCAAATCTGGGGGCAGGACATCAAGTTCGGCCCGATGCTGGAATTGATTCCCGTCGCGAAACATCATCGCGCGCTCGCGTCGTTTAAGCAGGCAAATCCCGACCGCTGGCAGGAAATTTTGCGCGGTTCGCTGAATTTTGTTTCCGCCAAGCTGGCCAAGGAATTTGCCAGCCTGCTCATCGCGGAAGGCAAAATGGAGTTGCTCAAGGAGACGCTCGCCAAGCTCGTCCGCCAGCACACCGCCAGCAGTGAACTGTTGCTCTGGTTCGGACGCGAACGCAACGACGCCTTCGCCGACATCCTCGGCCCGGAAGTGTTCCGTGCCATGCTCACCGCGATGGAACGCGACCAGTTCAATGAAAGGCGCTCGAACCGTCTGCGCGATTTCATTTTGGATGATCACGAATTGCTCAACGAACTGACCGCGACTGCTGACATCGAAGTCGTCAAAGACCTCACGCGCGCCTTGCAACTCTCGCCCGTGTTCGACGACATGGACAAACGCTCGCTTCTTGCGCGCCTTGTCAAAAAGCATCCCGCCGTGCAATCGCTCGTCAGCGGCGAACAAACCAAGCAGGACAGCACGATTCAAGTTTCGTGGGAAAGTCTGGAGCGTCGCCGGATCGAATATCAGGAACTCGTGCAGAAGAAAATTCCGGCCAATTCGAAGGAAATCGCCATCGCGCGCAGCTATGGCGATTTGCGCGAAAACCACGAATACAAGGCGGCAAAAGAGATGCAGAAAATTCTCATGCGCCGCAAAGAGGAACTCGAAGCGCAGATGATGCGCGCGCGTGGCACGGATTTTTCCAATGCCAAGACCGACGCCGTCAACATCGGCACGGTGGTGGCCGCCACCGATCTTGGCACGAACCAGTCCGAGACGTTCACGATTCTCGGCGCGTGGGATTCCGATCCCGACAAAGGCATTATCAGCTACCTCACGCCCATCGGCCACGCGTTGCTGAACCGCAAGGTCGGCGATGAGGTTGAATTTGAACTGCATGGCACGAAACGCCGTCACCGCATCGAAAGCATCGAAGTGGCGAAAGTCGCCGCGCCCGTCGTGCATGAACTGCCTGCCGAATCCAGCGCGCAGCCGGTAAATTGATTTTTAATCAAAACAAAAAAAGGCGCGAAGATTTCTCTTCGCGCCTGTGTGTTTTGGTGGTTGAAAAATCAGGCCTTGCCGCCGAAGCTCGCAAAGTCGTCCATGTCCAGCACGTCGAACCACGTCTCGATGTCCGTGCGCTTGGGCGCTCCGGCCTTGTGCAGGCCGTTGAAATACTCGCGTGAATCGGGATTGTCCGGCGAGCGCTGTTCCTGCCACGCCGACCACGCCAGAATTTCTGGCGCGGTGCGCTTGTGCTTCGCATTGGCCTTGATCCATTCCAAAACTTCCGTGTCGCTTTTGCCGAGCTGCTTTTTCAACGCTTCAGCATCAACGCCCGCGAATTCGAGGAATCCCTGATCCAGCGGACAGGCATAATGATATTCGCCGTTTTTGCCGGCAAGCGTCGCGCGTCCCTTGTCGAGGCAGCGCGGCAGAATCGCATAACCACCCAGCCGCACGCGCGGACTGCGCGGCGGGAATTTCGTCAGGTCAGGAGTGTGGAGTGACATAATTATTTTGAATTTTTGTTGTCTGTTTTTCAGTTCGTCGCAATCCATTCTGCGATGGTTTCCAACTTGCACCCAAAATGCCGAATTGCAAGTGGCGCGTATAATTTTTATCCTGCCTGCGTGAAACACTCTGGAAAAGCCCTGTTCGTCGCATTGAAGATGATTGGCTGGTCGGGCACGGCGGTTGGTGCGTTGCTGGTCGTCGCCTTTCTGGGCAAAATCATTTTTACCTTGATTCTGGGAATGGTGGGCGTGCTGGCGTGCTTATGGGTGTTGTTCGCCCTCTTTACGTTCTATTTTTTTCGCGATCCCGACCCGATGGTGCCGACCGGTAAAAATCTCGTCATCGCGCCCGGCCACGGCAAGGTGGACGCGGTTGACTCTACAACGGAACCGGATTTCATGGGTGGCGAATGCCGTCGCGTCTCGATTTTTCTTTCCGTGATTGACATCCATGTGCAAAACGCGCCGGTGACCGCCCGCATCGCCTATTTCAAACATACGCCCGGCCAGTATCTCAATGCGCTGAACGCCGATTCGGCGAAGTTCAATGAAAACGTGCTCCTTGGCTTTGAATCCGTCGAACCGCTCGGCGAAAAAGTCGGTGTGCGGCTCATTGCCGGCTTGATCGCGCGTCGCATCGTGCCGTGGGTGCAGCAGAATGACGCCGTTCAGCGCGGTGAACGCATCAGCCTGATTCAATTCGGTTCGCGCGTGGACGTTTATCTATCGCGCAACGCGAAAATTAAGGTAAAGCTCGGCGACAAGGTGATCGGCGGCGAAACGGTGATTGCGTCTTTCGACTAAAATGAACGAACCGATTCCTCAAAAGCCACCGTCCGATGATTCGGACGTGAAGCTGAAGATTTATTTTCTGCCGAACCTGCTGACGGCGGGCAATCTGTTCTGCGGCTTCGTCGCGCTCACAAAAATCGTCGAGGCGGATCCCACAAGCTTCGAGTATTTCGGCCAGATTGAATTGGCGCTCGCTTTCATTTTGCTCGCCTGCATTTTTGATTTATTCGACGGTCGCGTCGCGCGGATGGGCGGCGTCGAAAGTCCGTTTGGCCGCGAATTCGATTCGCTCGCGGATTTGATTTCCTTCGGCGTCGCACCCGCATTTCTCGTCCAGCGCGTTGTGTTGCGGGATGCCTTCAGCGATTATCCTCAATTGAATCAAGTCAGCTGGTTCATCGCCTCGATTTATCTGTTGTGCGGCGCATTCCGCCTCGCACGATTCAATTGCCTCGCCGCGATGCCCGGCAGCAGCGCGAACAAGGATTTTCTCGGCTTCCCAATTCCGTCGGCAGCAGGTCTGGTCGCGTCATTGACGCTGCTCATCATCCATTTCAACGAAAAAGAGAAAAGTCTCGGCCACTGGAATTATTTGATCGCCGTCGTCCTCGTTTTTTTGTCGGCGATGATGGTGAGCACCGTGCGCTATCCAAGTTTCAAATCGCTCGGCCTGCGCTCGTCCACGACTTTTTTGAAGATAATCACCGGGGCTCTGTTCGTCGGCTGCATTTTGATCCTGCGCGAAAAAATTCTTTATTACGTGCTGCCCGCATTTTTCACCGCATATTTGATTTACGGTTTTGTGCGTCCGAGCCTCTCGCGGGCGTGGCGGCGTGAAATCGAAGAGGAAGACGACGAGCCGGACGGCGCGAACTGACCATGCCCGACTTGCCGCCAACGTTGCTCGCTGCGCTCGCTGGTTTTGTCACCGCGCTGATATTCTCCTCGATTCCCGTCGGGCCGGTCAATCTTACGATCATCAACGAAGGCGCACGCCGCGGTTTCAAATGGGCGATGCTCATCGGCCTCGGCGCATCCACGATGGAAGTGATTTATTGCGCGATTGCGTTTGCCGGCTTCTCATCGTTTTTTGACAGGCATTTCGTCGAAGCCACGATGAAGGTTTTCACTTTCGCTTTTCTTTTGTTTTTGGGAACAAAGTTTCTCACGGCGAAAAAAGTGGCGCCAACGACACAATTCGGTTCCAAAGCCGAGCAGCTTGAAGAGCGCATTGAGGGGAGATTGCGTCCGCACTCCGCATTTGCTGTCGGTTTCGTGCGCGTCATGGGCAACGTCGGCGTGCTGGCGACATGGGGCGTCATCGCCGCCTATTTGATGTCGCACGAAGCTTACTTCACCGATCAACACTGGGTGGCGGATGCATTTGGCGCAAAAGCGGCGTGCGTCGCAGGCGTCGCGCTCGGCACGAACACATGGTTTTGCGGTTTGAGTTTCGGCATGTCGCGCAGGCACGGGCGATTTGGCGAAAAAACCCTGCTTCGGATGCAACATTTTTCCGGCCTGTGCCTGATCGCCATCGGAACTTTTGACGGTGTTCATATCGCCTGGCAACTGGCGCGGCATAAAATTTAAGAACAAAATCTTTTTGCCTTTGTATTTTCATGATAATTCTCTGCGTCTCCGCGCCCCTGCGGTGAAAATTTATGCTTAAAGCTGGAATCGTCGGACTGCCCAACGTGGGCAAATCAACCTTGTTCAACGCCCTCACGCGCACGCGCAAGGCCGAGGCCGCGAACTATCCCTTTTGCACCATTGACCCAAACGTCGGCATCGTCACCGTGCCGGACGAACGGCTTTACGTTTTGCAAAAAATTGCCAGGACGAACGTTGTCATTCCAGCGGCGATTGAATTCGTGGACATAGCCGGTCTCGTCAAAGGCGCGTCGCAAGGCGAAGGGCTGGGCAATAAATTTTTGACCCACATCCGTGAAGTGGATGCCATCGTTCAAGTAGTGCGTTGCTTTGAAGACGCAGACATCCATCATGTCGCGGGCAGTGTTGAGCCAGTGCGCGACATAGAAACTATCACGACGGAATTGGTTCTCGCCGATTTGGAAGCGGTGCAAAAGCGGCTCAACAGCGTCGCCAAAGACGCCAAGCGTGGCGACAAGGAAGCGCTCGCGCAGGAAAATGTTTTGAAAAAAATCGAACCGCACTTGAACGCCGGCAAACCCGCGCTCACGCTCGAACTCACACCGGAAGACAAGGCCATCTCACGTCTGTTCTGGTTGATGACCGACAAGCCGACGATTTTCGCCTGCAACGTCAAGGAATCCGATTTGGCCGCCGCCGACCAGAATGCTTGCGTCCTCAAAGTCCGCGAATACACGAAGAACCATTTTGCGTGCGAAGCCGTCGTCATCAGTGCGCAGATTGAAAGCGACTTGATTGATCTTTCCGCCGACGAAGCAAAGGAATTTCTCAAAGAACTCGGTGTCGCAGAATCCGGCGTCGGTGCGTTGATTCGAGCGACGTATCATCTACTCGGCTTGCGGACGTATTTCACGGCTGGCGAAAAAGAAGTCCGCGCGTGGACGATTCACGCCGGCGACACCGCGCCAAAAGCGGCGGGCGTCATTCATTCTGATTTCGAGCGCGGCTTCATCAAGGCCGAGACCGTGGCTTACGATGATTTGGTGAAATTAGGTTCTGTAGCCGCCGCGCGCGAAAAAGGACTTTATCGCATGGAAGGCAAGGAATATGTCGTGAAGGACGGCGACGTGCTGCTTTTCAAATTTAATGTGTAATTTCAAGTAAACCACCGTTAAATTCAAATTGTAAAATGCATTTGTGTTTGCCCAAATTGGTTGCGATTGCTTTGAAGATGCCCGACGGAAGCCCACTTCGTCAGGCAAATGTTCTTCTGAAAATTCAAACTTTCGCCAGCTATAAAAACGACATCTCGCTTTTTCCTTTTGCCACAAATGACGAAGGAATCGCACGCATCACAAACGCCGAGATGCGTGCAGAAGTTTCTGCAACTTATGATTCGGGCTTGATGGATTACACCGCAATCGAATCGGCGTATGACATGGTTGAAATCCGTTTGTGTAGCCAATCAGAAATTGAAGGAGCCATTGCCTGTCGAACCAACACATGGAAATGTCTTCTTGAAGGCGAGAAAAAAAGATGGAAGACGATTAACAAACTGTTGGCACTTCTCAAATCGTCAACCAATAACCTCCTTATCATTCCTGAGGAATTGGCCTTTCGACCCAAAATACGAGACGCATGGGCTAAACCTGATGCCGAATATGAATATCAGATTCATGTTAGAATAAAAAATTAACCTTAAATCATCCGCCGAGTTTGTATCTCCGCATTTTCGTGTCCACTTCCTGCGCCCAGGCGTCAATGCCGCCGCGCAGACAGCGCACGTTCTGCAAACCATGACCCATAAAATACGCCGCCGCATCGAGACCGTTCTTGCCCGCGTGATCAATCACGACAATCGGATTTGTGTTTGAACCGCTGGCCATGAGTTCGCGCATCACGTCCTGCGACAGTAACACCGAACCTTCGATGTTCACCGCCTCAAATTCTTCACGCGAACGAACGTCCACCAGTTTCACCGATTTGTCGGTTTGTAAAAGTCCGGCGAGTTCCTTCGGTGAAATCAAAACCTTTACGTCCTGGTCGTGGCTGGACTGGATGTGCGCCAGCACTTCGGCCACGTCCAGATTTCCGTTGCGCGCGCAAACCTGCGCCAGCGTTTCGTCCGGGCTGAACCCGCAACTGCTGCACCCGCCGATGTGATACCGCCGGAACAACGCCCGCTGCGCGCCGGGAAAAATTTTCAGCACGGCATTCATCGGTGATTGCAGACTAATGTTCATCGTAAGGAAATTATCTCAATAAGCGTTAACTGTCGAAATGAAAGTCAATGGCTGCGGTGTTAATTTTTCTGGACAAAAATTTTACGAGGCGCAAATTCAAAATTGTCCCGCAAGCAAATCTGACAACGGCTCCGGTGAAATAAAATAATTGGGTCAAAAGAAATGATAACTGAAGACGAGCTTCGTGTTAAACAGGTAAGATTTGAATCTGTATGTGGACGCCGAGATTGGTTCACAGAACTCTGCTATTGACGATATTCCTTCCGCACCGATTGGTTCCATTATGCCAAGCAGAACGCCAACTGTTGGCTTTAGGTATCAAAGAAATGAAGAAGTCAGACGGTTTGTTATAGAACAAGCCAAGGGTGCTTGCGAATACTGTCGTGAGTTGGGTTTTCTTCTTTCCGATAGCCGTCATTATTTAGAAGCTCATCACATAATTGCCCTGGCGAAACAAGGGCCGGACACAGTTGATAATGTTATCGCACTTTGTCCGTCAGACCATCGCGAAGCCCACTATGGGAAAAAGGCAATTGTAATGGAGAATGAAATGATTGAGATAATTAAAAACAGAAAAGTTTAAGTTTATTGCCCAAAAAATTTCTGAATCTCCTTTACCACTTCCACAAACCGGTCCACCTCGGCCTTGGTGTTGTAAAAATAAAAACTCGCGCGGGCGGTGGATTCCACGCCGAGCTTGTGCATCAGCGGTTGCGTGCAGTGATGGCCGCCGCGCAACGCCACGCCCGCCTGATCCGCCAACGTCACCACGTCGTGCGCGTGAACATCCTTCAGCAGAAAGCTCACGAGGCCGGCGCGGTTTTCGGAATTTAATTTCGGGCCGAAGAGCCGGACGTTTTTGAGCGTGGAAAGTTTTTCGTAAGCGTGGTTCGCCAGTTCCTGATCGTGCCGCCAGATGTTTTCGCGGCCGATGGCGTCGAGATAATCCATCGCGGCGTGCAAACCGATCGGGCCGGAAATGTCCGGTGTGCCGGCCTCGAACCGATGCGGCGCGTGCTTGAATTCCGTCTTGTCGTAGCCGACGCTTAAAATCATTTCGCCGCCGCCCTGATACGGCGGCATGGCGTCGAGAATTTCCTGTCGGCCCCACAACACGCCGATGCCGGTCGGCCCGCAAATCTTGTGGCCGGAGAACGCAAAAAAATCGCAGCCGATGGCCTGTACGTCCACGGGACAATGCCCGGCGCTTTGCGCGCCGTCCACGAGCGTGGTGACGCCCAGCTTGTGCGCGCGGGCGCAAAGTTCGGCAACGGGATTCAACGTGCCGAGCGAATTGGAAATGTGAACCATTGAGAAAATTTTCACCTGCTCCGTCAGCAGCGAATCCAATTTGGACAAATCGAGCAAACCTTCGTCGCCAGTGACGGGCACATAAGAAATTTTTGCACCGGTTTTTTGCGCGAGCAACTGCCACGGCACGAGATTGCTGTGATGCTCCATTTCCGTGAGCAGAATCACGTCGCCGGCCTTGAGGTTTTTTGCGCCCCAAGCAGCGGCGACAAGGTTGATGCCTTCGGTTGTGCCACGCGTGAAGATAATTTCATCGGCGTTCTTGGCATTGATGAATTTCGCGGCGCGCGCGCGCGCGGCTTCAAACGCATTTGTGGCGCGATTGCTCAATTCGTGAATGCCGCGGTGGACGTTGGCGTTGTCGTGTTCGTAGTAATAAACCAGGGCGTCAATCACCACGCGCGGTTTTTGCGACGTGGCGGCGTTGTCGAAATAAATCAACGGCTTGCCGCGGACTTTTTGATCCAGAATCGGAAAATCCTTTCGCAACGCAGACCAGTCAGTGATTTTATTCATCGGAGTTTCCCGCAGATTACGCAGACAGACGCAGATTAAAACGAAAATTCTTCTGCGTTAATCTGCGAAATCTGTGGTTAAAGCAGTCCCAGTTGCAGTTTCGCCGCCTCGGTCATCATGCCTTGATTCCACGGCGGATCCCAGACGAGTTCAACGTTTGCCTCATCAATCGGTTCGAGTGAGATGAGTTTGTTCTGCACGTCCTGCGCGAGCACCGGACCCATGCCGCAGCCGGGCGCGGTCAAAGTCATTTTCACGTCGGCCTTGAAATTGTTCTCGCCGATGGGCGTGAGGTGACAATCATAAATCAGGCCAAGGTCAACGATGTTGACGGGAATTTCCGGGTCGTAACAGGTTTTGAGCGATTCCCATACTTTTTTCTCAAGTTGCTCTTGCGTGATCGGGCCGGTCACAGCAGCAGCAGACGCGGGCGCAGCCGACACTTCAAGGCCGAGCGCGTCGGCGTCCCTGGACTCAATGCGGAACATGTTGCCGTTGACGATGACGGTGTAAGTACCGCCGAGCGATTGCGTGATGTGCGCCTGCTCGCCCTTCTGCAACGTAACTTTCGTGCCGACGGGAACCACCGACGCTTCCACATCACGAGTCAGGATTTTTAATTCAGAACTCATAAAATGCGATTCAATTAATTTACTTCAGATATTATCGCCGTTGTTGCAGGCGAAATCAATGGCGCGTTTCAAGCTCCAACCGCGCCTTGACACGAAGCGGTTCACTGCTAACCTCTCGCGCTCCGTCAAACGGAGTTTTTCCGCGCCAACGCGCAACTGAATTTATGAAACGCCAGTATCAACCGTCAAAAATCCGCCGTAAACGCCAGCACGGATTTCTCAACCGCAATTCGAGCAAGAGCGGCAAGGCCACGCTGGCCAACCGCCGCCGAAACGGACGCAAACGCCTGACGCCCGTTTGATTTCGCGTGCCTAAGCCCGCCGAAACTCCGAAACGCCTGGGCCGCTCCGCACGCATCGAGCAGAGCCGCGATTTTGCGCGCATCCGGCAGCAAGGCCAGCGGCTTGCGCTCGGCTGTCTCATCGCCAACTGGCATCAGTTGCCTGACGGCGCGAAGCCAAAACTAGGCGTCGTCACGAGCAAACGCATCGGCGGCGCGGTCGAACGCAGCCGCGCGCGGCGTTTGCTCCGCGAAAGTTTTCGGCAGCATCAAAATGAACTGGCGCAGCCGGTTGAAATCGTCCTCGTCGCGCGGCCTTCGATTGCCGGACGGGCTTTTGCGGAAGTTGAAAAGGATTTTTTGACGACATTGCGGCGCGCCGGTTTGCTGAAACAATCTTGAATCCAGTCCAACATATTTTGGTTTTTGCCATCCGCGCGTATCGCTGGACGATTTCGCCCGCGCAGATTTTTCTTTTTGGCCCGGCGGGTGGTTGCCGCTTCACGCCGACTTGTTCGCAATATGCGATGGACGCGATTCGTGAGCGCGGAATTTTGACTGGAAGCGCGCTGGCGGCAAAACGGATTTGCCGCTGTCATCCGTGGAACGATTGCGGTCATGACCAGGTGACGCAGAAAGAGTTCAGAATTTTACCAAAAAACACCCACTAATTTTCATGGATCGCACCGGCATCATCGTAGTCACTCTTTGCGCCATTCTGTTCGTCGCATGGTTTGTTGAGGAGCAGAAATATCAGTCTCACCTGCCGCCGCCACAATTAGTGACGAACACGGTCGCAGCCGCACAAAGCCAAGCGGCTAATCCACCCGCAACTGCCTCCGTGCCGGTGGCAACCCCGTGGTTTGGCCTCGACACGAATGCGCCAGAACATTTGATCGTCATCACAAATACCAACGCGCGCTACACTTTCACTTCGCGCGGCGGCGGATTGCAGTCGATCAGGTTGACCAAGTATCCCGACAGCGTTTCGTTGCGCTGGAAAAATGAAATGGCGACCAATGGCGTTGCGACGTTGAACGCCCACGCGCCCGCGCCAGTGCTGGCGATTTTGGGTGACCCGAGCCTGGTTGGCGACGGTAATTTTATTTTGACGAATATCGCCGACGGCGTGCGCGCGGAAAAAGTTTTGCCGGATGGTTTGCGGCTCGTGAAAGAATTTCACGTCAGTTCAAATTATCTGATGAACGCGGACGTGCGGTTGGAAAATGCTTCCGACAAACCGCTCGCGTTGCCCGCACAGGAATGGGTTGTCGGCACGGCTACGCCGATGGGGCCGGACGACAACGGGTTGTATCTTGGCGCGATGTGGTATAACGGCACGAACAGGCCGCAGGATTGCACGCTGTCCTATTTCAGCACCAACACGACCACTTTGTTCGTTATTCCCCGGGTGCCTAAAACGACTTTTGAGGCGGGCTCGGGCAACGTCGTCTGGGCGGCGGCGCACAATCAATTTTTCGCATTGATCGCAATGCCGAAACAACCGGCGCCACAAATCACCACGCGCCCGGTTAATTTACCGTCGCTCACGATTGACGATCAAATTCCGACCACGCCGCCGGTGGGAATCCAGACGGCGTTCGTTTTTCCGGCGCAGACGATTGCGGCAAATTCATCGGTCGAACGGCAGATCACTTTTTACGCCGGGCCGAAGGAATACCGGACGCTCGCGCTCATCGGCGACCAGTTCAACAACAATGCCGATCTTGTGATGCAGTTCGGCTTCTTCGGATTTTTTGCGAAGGCGCTGTTGCTGACGATGAACTGGCTGCACGACGTGACGACGATTGGTTATGGAGGGTGTATCGTATTGATCACGGTGATCATCAAAATGTTGTTCTGGCCGCTCACGGCGGCGAGCACGCGCTCGATGAAACGGATGCAGGCGCTCGCGCCGGAAGTGAAGGCGCTCAAGGAAAAATACAAGGACGACATGCAAAAATTCACGCAGAAGCAGATGGAGCTTTGGAAGAAAAACAAGGTCAGCCCGATGAGCGGCTGTCTGCCGATGTTGATTCAAACGCCGGTGTTCATCGGCTTTTTCACAATGATCCGCAGTGCGATTGAATTGCGCGGCGCGCATTTCCTGTGGGTCGCGGATTTGTCGAAGCCGGACACGCTGTTCATGATTCCGGGGATTGATTTCCCGTTCAACCTGCTGCCGTTGTTGATGGGCGCGTCCATGCTGTGGCAATCGCATCTTCAACCACCCTCGCCGGGCATGGATCCGGCGCAGCAAAAAATGATGCGTTATATGCCGCTGCTGTTTCTAGTATTCCTTTACAATTACTCGGCGGGGCTGGCGCTTTACTGGACGGTCAACAACCTGCTGACCATCGTGCAGACGAAGCTCACAAAATCGAAACAGGCGGCGGCTGAAGTGGTGGTTTCGCCCTTGACGCCGCTCTCAAAAAGGAAAAAATAATTCCATGCCCGCGCAACCCAAAGAAACTCTGGAAAAAATTCTTACACTGCTCGATTTTCCGGCAACGGTCGAGGAACACAAACTGGACGACGGCCTGCTGCTCGACGTGAAAATTGAGGATTCCGGCCGGCTTATCGGCCGTCAGGGACAGACGCTCGCCGATTTGCAATACATCACCAACCGCATTCTTTTTCAGCAGGACGCCACTTCGCCGAAAGTCATGGTGGATGTGGGCGGCTACCGCTCGCAGGCGCGCGAGGCGTTGATAGAAAAAGCGAAGGACGCCGCCGAAAAAGTCCGGCGCTGGGGCGAACCCGTTGAATTGGAGCCGCTGGGATCGTTCGACCGCCGCATCATCCATCACGTGTTCAAAGACGATCCAGACGTGGAAACCCACAGCGTCGAAGTAGACGGCACAGACAAGAAAGTGCTTTTGCTGCGCCCGCGCCGCTGAACACGCGGCTCATTGATCCACAATCTTCAAATTATATTGAGGCGAGAAAGCGCTGCTGGGCATCGGTTCCGTGCCGACATTGTTATAGAGATAATCGAATTTGAAACGGTAGGTGACGCCGTTGGCCGTCGGCGGCACCGGCACAAAACCTTCCCAGCGATTCTGCACGATCGGCACCGGACGCAACGGATAAAGATCGCCGTTGACGAGGACGCAAGGCTTGAGGCTGTCCCAGCGCAGCGCTTGCTGGGTCGAGGTGAAGATGACTTCGACGGGATAAAGATTGTTCGAATTGCGCGGCTGTTGCAGCGGTGTCACGCGCGTGAATGTCGAAGTGCAACCAGCCAGCAACAACACCGGCAAAAGCGGTAGAAATTTTTTCCAAATCATAGGTGCAGCCTCGCAAAGCCAGGCCGGTTTGTAAAGATTCGATTTCGGGGCTTGAACCGTAATTTATTTTCAGCTACTGCTTCTCCACGCCATGAATTCCACAACGGCCCCGGCCACGAGCAACTACCGCTGGATCATTTGCGCGCTATTATTCTTTTCCACCACCGTGAATTACATGGACCGGCAGGTCATCAGCTATTTGAAAGAATTTTTTTGCACGCCGACAGAGCAAGGTGGCTTTGGCTGGAGCAATACAGATTTCGCTTATTTGACCTCATTTTTCACCGGCATTTACGCCGGCTTCACCGTCGTGGCCGGATGGGTCATTGATAAAATTGGAACCAAACTCGGATTGGCGCTCTCGCTCATTCTCTGGTCCATTTTTGGAATTCTCAATGCCTTTGTCGGCGGTGCCATTAATGCCCATATTTTTGTGCGCAGCGCGTTCGCCGCCGGTGAAGCCGGAAATTTTCCCGCATCCATCAAAACCGTCGCCGAATGGTTTCCCAAACGCGAACGCGCGCTGGCCACGGGCATTTTCAACAGCGGCTCGAATTTTGGCGCGATGATTGCCGCCCTTTTCGTTCCGTGGTGCATGATTCATTTCGGCGATCAGCAAGGCTGGAAAATGGCTTTCATTTTCACCGGCACAATCGGACTTGTCTGGCTGGTTTTTTGGTTCTGGCTTTATGAGACGCCAACAAGACAAAAACGGTTGTCGAAAGCCGAATACGATTATATTCACATTGACGATGAAACCGCCGACGACGATCAAACCGGCGACAAGGCAAAAAAAGTTTCCTGGCTGAAACTTTTTGGCTACCGCCAGATGTGGGCTTTCTTTGTCGGCAAATTCATGACCGACGGCATCTGGTGGTTCTATCTTTTCTGGTTGCCGGATTATCTGCACAAACAATTTGGCATGACCAAGCACGATGTCATGCTGCCGACGTTCATCGTTTATGGGGTCGCCATCATCGGCAGTGTTTACGGCGGCAGCATTCCGATGACACTCATCAAACGCGGAATACCCGTCTATGAAGCGCGCATGACGGCCATGCTCATCATCGCTCTTTTTCCGCTGACCGTTCTGACGACGCAATACTTCGGCAACGTCGAACATTTTGGAAACATGGCCGTAGTGCTGGCTGTCGCGACGATTTGCATCGGTGCCGCCGCGCATCAAGCGTGGTCGGCAAACCTCTTTACGACCGTCTCTGATATGTTTCCAAAAAAAACGGTCGCAAGTGTCACTGGCATTGGCACGATGGCCGGCGGGATTGGCGGCGGCGTCATTTTACAATTGCTCGCCGGCAGGCTGACCGATCACTTCAAGCAAACACCGCAAACTGCCTACCTCATCATGTTCATCATTTGTGCGTTGAGTTATTTGATTGCGTGGACGATCATGAAAATGCTCGTGCCCAGACACAGGCCGATCACCGATTTGTAAAAATTTACTGCAATAAAAAGCCCGCTGAAGCTTCGGCTTCAACGGGTTGAGTTTTTTCTGTGCTGAAACTTAAATGGACATCGCGGCGAAACCGCCGTCCACGACGATTTCCGCACCCGTGATGAAGCTGCCCGCGTCCGATGCGAGCAACAGTGCCGCGCCGACCAGTTCACGTGCCTCGCCGAAACGTTTCATCGGCGTTTTTGCCATGATGGTCGCAATGCGGTCGGGATTCAGCACCTTGCGGTTTTGTTCCGCTGGGAAAAATCCGGGAACCAAAATGTTCACGCGCACGCCTGCCGTCGCCCACTCGCGCGCGAGGTTTTTAGAAATGTTGTGAACCGCCGCTTTCGACGCCGAATAGGTGAACACGCGCGACAGAGGATTTAGTCCCGACGCCGAGCCAAGGTTGATGATGCTGCCGCCACCTTTTTCGACCATGTGCTTGCCAAAAATCTGGCACGACAGCATGAGCCCTTTCAAATTCACGGTAAGAATGCGGTCAATTTCGTCTTCGGGAATGTTGAAGAACGGCGTCGGCGAATTCACGCCCGCGCCGTTCACTAAAACGTCCACGCGACCAAGCTTTGCCAGCACGTCGGCAAGTAATTTTTGCAAGCCAGATTTGGAAGTTGTGTCGCACGGAAAAAATTCCGACCTGCCGCCGTCCTTCGCAATTTTGTCCATGCGCGTTTTGGCTTTGGCCGGGTCGCGACCAACGAGCGCAACCGTCGCGCCTGCCGCTGCAAAGCCTTCCGCCATCGCGCCGCACAATTCGCCCGTGCCGCCGATGACGACCGTCACCTTGCCTTTGAGTGAGAACAGTTCTGCTGGTGTTTTCATAATTTTATTTTCGGAAGGGCAAGTCCCACGAGCTCCAAATTTACTTTATCTTGGGCGTCGTATAACCCCGCTCTCCGATTGGTTAAATCTTAACGTTGCACACGCGCGCTGCCGCCGCCGAAAGTTTTTTCCACTTCCTTGCACGTCGCCATGCTCGTATCGCCGGGCGTCGTCGAGGCGAGCGCGCCGTGCGCTGCACCATATTCGACGGCCTTCTGCGCGTCGTTGAATTCGAGGAAACCGAATTGCAAGCCGCTGGCGAAACTATCGCCACCGCCAACGCGGTCCAGAATTTCCAGTTCGGGATATTTGCGGCTCTCGAAAAATTTTCCGTCGTGCCAGAGAATCGCGCTCCAGTCGTTTTTTGTCGCGGTGATGACGCGGCGCAAAGTCGTCGCAGCCACCTTGAAATTCGGATATGCCTTCACAGCGGTCTCGATCATCGCCTTGAACGCGTCCGTCTCAATCATGCTCAAGTTGTGATCCGCGCCCTTGACCTCGAAGCCGAGGCTCGCGGTGAAATCCTCCTCGTTGCCGATCATCACGTCCACATACTTGGCGATCTCGCGGTTGACCTCCTGCGCTTTCTTGAGGCCGCCGATGGATTTCCAGAGCGACGGACGATAATTCAAATCGTAGCTGACGATGACGCCATGCTTCTTCGCGGCCTTCACCGCTTCAATCGTCAACGCCGCCGCCGTTTCGGACAACGCGGCGAAAATGCCGCCGGTGTGCAGCCAACGCGCGCCAACTTTTCCAAAAATGTGATCCCAGTCGAAATCGCCGGGCTTGAGCTGCGACGCGGCAGAATTGCCACGATCCGGCACGCCGACCGCGCCACGGATGCCAAAGCCACGCTCGGTGAAATTCAGACCGTTGCGAATGCTGCGGCCAATGCCGTCGTCAGGACGCCACAAAATAAAATCCGTGTCCACGCCGCCCTGCATGATGAAATCCTCGATGAGATGGCCGACCTCATTGTCCACGAACGCGGTGCAGACGGCAGTTTTGCAGCCGAAACATTTACGCAAGCCACGCGAGGTGTTGTATTCGCCACCGCCTTCCCACGCGGTGAAATGCCGCGTGCTGCGGATACGCCCTTCGCCGGGGTCAAGCCGCAGCATGACTTCGCCGAGCGAGATTTGGTCGTATTTGCAAGTGGATTTGTCGCGTAATTGGATTGCCATAAAATTTTCTTCGTTGGTGAAAAAGTCTATACCTGCACCGATTTGAATTCAGCCAAATTCCAAACCGGGTCGCCGACCTCGTGCGCGAGATGATTCAGTTCTTCGATCTCCGCCTTGGTGAACAGCAGGCCGCCGTGCTGTTTGGACAACCTGCCCCAGCGCGCTTCCGGCTGGCCGGGCAGCAGACACTTCTCGTTGCCGTGACCAAGCACGTCCTCGATGATCGCCTTCACGTTCTGGATCTGCGAACGGCCTTTGACGTAGTCGTTGCCCTTCATCGCGTCCGGGTGGATGACCTGGAAATAAAACGTCGAACCGCGCTTCTCGCCTTCGCCGCCGCGCGAGGTGCCGCGGATTTCCGGCAACGAACCGCCGATAAAGCCTGCGTATAGTTCGTCAATCAAACCGAGGCCATAACCTTTGTGCGCGCCGAACGGCAGCAACGCGACGGCTTTGTTCGGATCGGTTGTCGGATTGCCTTCCGCATCCACGGCACAACCGGGCGGAAGCTGTTTGCCTTCGCGTTTCATCACTTGCACGCGGCCCATCGCAATGGTGGAAGTCGCCCAGTCAATCACGATGGGAAAACCAATCGCGTCCTGCGTCGGGAACGCCCACGAATGTGGATTCGTGCCCATCGTCGGCGTCTTGCCGCCAAACGGCACAACTTCAGACGTGGCCGACGTGCAGTTCGTGTAGGCGAGATAACCCCTGAGCGCGGCGTCCATGACGTAGCCGCCGCCCCAGAGATAATGCGTCGCGTTGTCCACGCTCACCATGCCCACGCCGAATTTGTCGGCGAGCTTCATGCAGGTGTCCATCGCCTCGTAGGCGACGGCGTGGCCGAGCTTGTTGTGGCCGTTCCAGATTTCGGCGGCGGCAAAGCGCGACGGCAGCTTCTCGATCTTCGCGCCGGGCGTCCAGCGGCCGACCTTGCTGCCGAACAATTCGTCGAGGTGCAGCGCCTTGATGGCGTTGTGTGTGCGGATGCCGTAATACGCGGCGCTAGCGCAAAACCGCGCGCTGGCAGCGGCTTCCGTGGCGTCGTAACCGCGTTTGAGATACGCCTTCGTGACGAGCGCGTCGTGTTTTTCCTTGGGAATGATGTAGTAGGTTTCGGGCATAAAAATATTAAAGAATTAATTCGCCACCATATTTCAAAACAAATTTAGCTACTTCTTCACCTGCAATAAGTCCGATTGGTTTTTTAAGTTCATTACTAAGTGCCTCAATTGCCTCTTCTAAATTCTTTGTGCTTTCTGCGGTCGTAATTATTAAACCCGTTGCTGCCTCAAATTCATTTAGGGCATTTTTGATTTGTTCAACTGCGTTTGTTTCCCAATGTAGCCCGGTGAAAGATTTCACCTGAACAACAAGCTTTTCTTCTTTCTCTAAATTGCTGAAAGAAAGCCCAGATTTGTAGGCAACGATTAAGTCTGCACCGTTGTCAGTTCCCCAGCCCTTGCGCTTGCCGTGTTCTGTCACGCTAACCCAATCGCCCTTTTTTACTTCAAGCAAGAAATTTGCTTTGCTCCAACAGTTTTGTTCGTCCTGTGTCATTTCCTGCCAAGACTTTCCTGAAGTTTTCTCAAGTCAGCAGTGTCAACATAGCCCCAACCAAATCTTGATGTCCCATTTCGGATTGAGTTTGATAAATATTTTAAGACCTCAGCGTATTTTTCTTGGTCGTAGTCATCTGATGAAGGTCCTTTTAATGCCCAAATTGTCATGATGAAATTTTTATAGTTTTTTTTAATTAATCGAACGGGTCATAGCTTCAAACCACTTTCTTCACCGGCACTTCGGGGTTCACCTGCGCGATGGGTTTTTCGCCGTTCATCGCGAGGATGAGATTTTTCACGGCGCAGGTGGCCTGACGCACCACGCTTTCGTAAGTGCGTGACGCGACGTGCGGCGTGACAACGACGTTCGGCAGCTTGAGCAGCGGATGATCGGCGGGCGGCGGCTCCTGATCCAAAACGTCCGTGCCGTAACCGCCCACCTGCCCGGACTTCAGCGCGGCCACCATGTCGTTGGTGTTCACAATCTCGCCGCGCGCGCAGTTCAAAATCAAAACGCTTTTCTTCATCTTGGCGATGGACTTGGCGCAAATCAGGTCGCGCGTTTCCGGCGTGAGATTCGTGTGCAATGAAATGTAATCAGAAACGGCAAACAATTCGTCAAGCGACGAAGCCTTTTTCACGCCGTATTGCCTGCCGAACGCTTCGTCGAAATGGTTGTCGTAAGCGATGACTATCATGCCGAACGCGTGCGAGCGAATGGCAACTTCTTTTCCGATTCGCCCCAGTCCGATGATGCCGATGGTTTTGTCCAAAAGTTCGTGGCCGGTCTTGCGTTTCCAGCCGCCAGCGCGGGTCGAGTCGGTGTGGAACAGAAAGTTTTTCTCCAGCGTGAGCAGCAGCAGAAAATTGTGCTCGGCGACAGTCGTGTGATTGACTCCGGGCGTGAACAAAAGTGGAATGCGAAATTCGGTGCAGGATTTCACGTCAATCTTGTCCACGCCGATGCCGTATTTGCTCAAGACCTTCAGCTTCGGACGGGCCTTTTCGAGCACTTTGCGCGTGATGGCGTCGTCGCCACAAATGTAGCCGTCCACATCGCCGACGAGCGCCAGCGTGTCCGCTTCATTCAACGGCCCGCGTGCGCGGATGATTTCCCAGCCGGTCGCGGCGAGCAAATCATGGTGTGCGCCGGGTGTGTCTTGAAAGGAAGTGGTGGTCAGCAAAATTTTCACACGGGCAGTCTAGAAAACCGTCCGTTGAAAGTCAAAATACGGGGCTATTCAAAAACGCCCTAAAATATTGAAATTTTTGCACTTCAACCCGCGCCCAAATCGGAATGCGCCATCGAATTCAACCGCGCCTGCGCCTGTTCGGAGATATGCGTGAAGACCATGGAAACGCGGTAGCCGGTGTGCTTGTTGCCGGAACAGGCGATGACGACGCCGCTGCATTGGAGCTTGCTGCCATCCCGCGGTGAAGATAGAGCCACGGTCATTTCCGTCCATTCGTTGAACGGCGTGGGGCTGCGAAATTCAATGCCGCTTTTGTGGACGGAAACCGCGTCGGTGGAAAGTTCCAAGCGGGATTGACGGCCTTCGACCGTTACCTGCTGTTTCGGGGAATCAATGCTTCCAATTTTTCTCGCGCTCATAGTTCACAACTAAACTAACACGCTCTGGCCAATCGTCAAATCGCATTCACCACTCAATGACCGCCGCACCCCACGTCAGACCGGCTCCGAAAACGACGAGCAAAATCAGATCGCCGCGCGAAACTTTTCCCGCCGCGACGGCTTCATCCAAGGCAATCGCCACGGACGCGGCGGAAGTATTGCCGTATTTGTGGAGGTTCACAAAAAGCTGTTCCGGCGTGGTTTTGAGGCGTTCGCCGACTGCGTCAATGATGCGCTGGTTGGCCTGATGCGGAATCACGCATTTGATTTTTGTGATGTCAATATCGCAGCGGCGCATCGCCTCGTGCGCGGCGGAAACCATCGCCTGCACGGCGTTCTTGAAAGTTTCCTTGCCGTCCATGCGGAGAAAATGCAGGCCAGCCGCGACGGATTCTGGCGTGGCTGGACACGCGCTGCCGCCACCGGGCATTGAGAGCAAATCCGCCTTGTTGCCGTCCGCGCCCATGACGGCCGTGAGCAGGCCGTGGGAATTTTCGCGATGCTGCAAAATCGCCGCGCCCGCGCCGTCGCCGAAAAGGACGCAGGTGTTACGGTCTTTCCAGTTTACGATGGACGAAAGTTTTTCCGCGCCGATGACGAGAACCGTTTCATAACTGCGCGACAGAATGAACTGCTGGCCGATTTCCAGCGCGTAAATAAAACCGGAACACGCCGCTTCGATGTCAAATGCCGCCGCGCGCGCCGCGCCGATTTTGCGTTGCACGAGACACGCAGTGGACGGAAACTGCATGTCAGGCGTGAGCGTCGCGACGATGATCAAGTCAATCTGGCCGGCGGTGACACCGGCCATTCTCATCGCACGCTGCGCGGCTTTCGCGGCCATGTCGGAAGTGAATTCCTCCTTCGCCGCGATGCGCCGTTCCTTGATTCCCGTGCGCGTGGTAATCCATTCGTCCGAGGTCTCAACCATTTTTTCCAAGTCCGCGTTGGTCAGGATTTTTTCCGGCACAAACGAGCCGACGCCGGTGATAGAGCAGGGGCGGCCCTGAAAATTGTGATTGGCGCGCGGATTTTTGAATTTGGTTTTCATGTAGAAACAGCGGAACTGGCATCGTCGCTCCCGTTCAATTTTTCATTCGCGCGGACAATCTCGCTGGCGATGGTCTGGTTGACCTGATGTTGCAAAGCCTCGGCAGTCACGCGCAGGGCGCTGGCGATGGTGCGTTCGCGCGCCGAAGCGTGCGCCTTGAAAACCATGCCGTTGAAACCGAGCAGCGGCGCGCCGCCATAAACTTCCGGATCCATGCGGCGGCGGATGGAATGAAAGGCATTCCTCGCCAGATACGCGCCAATCTGCCGCTTCGTGTTCTGCATCAATTCGCGTTTCAGCATCGAAAACATTCCAACGGCGAGGCTTTCGCACGTTTTCAAAACAATGTTGCCGACAAAACCGTCGCACACGACCACGTCCACATGATCTTTGAACAAATCGTGGCCCTCGACGTTGCCGATGAAATTCAAGTCGAGTTTCTCGCAAAGTTTAAAAGCTTCGAGCGTGAGTTCGTTGCCCTTGGAATCTTCCGTGCCGATGCTCAAGATGCCGACACGCGGATTTTTGCGTTTCAAAACTTCGCGGGAATAGACACTACCCATCACGGCAAATTGCGCGAGGTGCAGCGGCTTGCACTCGATGTTTGCGCCTGCGTCGAGCAAGACAAATTCGTTGCTCTGCCGAGGAATGACGGTCGCGATGCAACCGCGATCCACGCCGGGAATGCGCCCAACCTTGAACGTGGCCGCCGCAAAAATGCCGCCGGTGTTGCCGAGTGAAACGAGCGCGTCGGCCTCGCCATCGTGGACGAGTTCGGCGGCGCGCGCGATGGAAGAATCCTTTTTTTTTCGGAGCGCGATGACCGGTTTGTCATCCATCTCCACGACTTCGCTGGCGTGGATCACGCGTACGCGATGGTCGCGGAAGCCTCGTTCCGGCAGGGCAGCATGGATGTCAGCCTGGTTGCCGACGAGGTAGAGGGCGGTGATTTTTTTGCTGGCCTGAAGCGCCAGCTTTGCTCCTGCGATCACGACCCCGCAACCGTGGTCGCCGCCCATGACATCCACTGCGATTCGCATAGATGAAGGAAAAAACGCGGAAATGTTCCCGCGCCGGCACGCTGAATTATCAGCCTGCGTTGACCGTCAGAACCTGGCGACCCTTGTAATAACCACACGCCGGGCAGACCCGGTGCGGCACGTGCGGCTCGGCACACTGCGGACATTTGCTGATCTGCGGCAGTTTCAGCACACTGTTGTAAGCGCGGCGCATCCGCATCCGGCTCTTCGAAGGTTTACGTTTTGGGACGCCCATAAATTCAAAAATTACAGTTTCAGTTTGTTCAATTCAGCCCAGGCAGACGGCTTGGATTCATCCTTGCCGACAGTTTTACGGGCTTTGCCAACGCTGGCTTTCTTCAATCCGCCACAATTCGGTTTGCACAATGGATGCTGCGGAAACCCAAGGAGAATATCTTCCCGTACCAACGGCGTCAAGTCCACGCAATCGTTCTTGATGGACACTGAATCCTCGCCCTCCAGCGGCAAATGCAGCGTCCACGGATCCAGTTCCAGTTCGAACTCAAAATCTTTCAGACAGCGGACGCATTGGCATTCCAGTGTGATCTGAAGTGAACCTTGAACCACCAAGCTGGCGTCCAGCATTTCAACCTCAAGGTCGTGACACAACGGCTGCGTGACGCGAATCATCTCGTCGCGCAAGTCCAAACTCAGTTCCGCCAACGGCAGTTCGCCGCGCAAAATCACGTTGCGATTCTCCAGATGACGAAGATTGACGGTTAAAGGCATAAACTTTTTAACCACAAAGACACGAAGGCACGGAGAATTTCAGGCCTTTGCGCCTATGGGTTTGAGTTTCTTTATCAAAGCCGTTTGCACATGAGCCGGCACAAACGCACCCACGTCGCCGCCCAGCCGCGCAATTTCCTTCACGATGCGCGAACTTAAAAACGTGTAAGTATCCTTGGGCATCATGAAAATCGTCTCGATATTCTCGTTCAGCTTACGGTTCATCAGCGCGAGCTGGAACTCAAATTCAAAATCGGAAACGGCTCGCAGCCCGCGCACGATCGCCTGCGCCTTTCGATTCACGACGTATTCGACGAGCAGGCTGTCGAACGAATCGGCCTCGACGTTCGGCAGGTGCGCGATGGATTTTCTCACCAATGCCAGCCGCTCATTGAGAGTAAATGATGGATTTTTGCCCTCGTTCTTCGCGACGGCCACAACGACACGATCAAATAATTTCGCCGCGCGCTGCACTACATCCAGATGGCCGTTGGTCAGTGGATCAAAACTACCGGGATAAATTGCAGTTCGCATTTTGGCTTTGGGTTGCTCGTCCGCTGAAGAACTTAAAACTTAAAACTTAAAATTCAAAACTATTTGTTTTGCCATGGCACTTCGTAAATCCGCACGGCGGCGCGGAAGCCTTTGACTTTTTCGGGAGATAATTCCTTGCAAGTTGCGGCGATTTCCGGGGCGTGCCGCAGCAGATGAAGATAAGTCACGTCGCTGATGATGATGCGACCGCTGCCGGAAACGCCTTCGAGCCGGCTGGCGAGATTCACTTCGCGGCCAAATACGGTGTAATTGTATTGATGCGTTTCTGATCCCATGAGACCAACGGTCACGAGACCAGTGTTGATGCCCGTGCCAAGTTGCAACGCTGTCAACAGCGGCTTGGGCGGCAGTCCGGCGGACAACCGCGCACTATTTTCGATTTCACGCGACGTATTTTGCGCCAGACGTTTCTGGTTCAATTCATGAATCGCCCGTTGCGCTTCAATGGCCGCACACACGCAGGCGAGCGCGTGTTTTTCGTTTGCGACCGGCGCATTCCAAAATGCCATCACGCAGTCGCCGATGTATTTGTCGAGCGTGCCGCCGTGGTTTTTCACCGCGTCGGCAACCGTCGCGAGGTAAAGATTCACGGTTTCGAGCGTTTCGCGCGCGGACTCGTCGAAACATTTTTCCGCCGCCTCCAAATCAAGCTGATGCACGCGGACAAATTCCGACACGCGCTCCTGCGTTTCGTCCGTGAACGTGGTGAAGCCGCGCACGTCGGCAAAAAACACGGTCACTTCGCAGCGCGCCCCGCCGAGCGAAAGTTTTTCGGCCTGAAGCAATTCATTCATCACGTCGGGCGAAACAATTTTTGAAAAAACGGATTTGACACGGCGCTGTTCACGTTCTTCGAACACGACGCGATAGGTAACGAGGCTAACGTGTTCGACTAGCATTGCACCCGCAATCGGAAACACGAGCGGCAGCCAGTAATGAAACTGGATGAACGCAAAAAACGCCAGAGCAACGTAAGCCAGCATTAGCAACAAAGTTCCGCCCGTGGCCGAAAACGCGCGCAGTTGCCACGTGAGCAACGCCGTGAACGCACCGAGAAAAATGATTAGCACGAGTTCCACCGGCAGCGACGCGCGGCGGATAAACCGTCCGGTAATAACAGAGTTGGCGACGTTCCAATGTTTGCTGACAAGGAACGTGTCCTTTTCGAGCGGCGTCGCGCCCCGGTCGGTCAGGTCGTTACCCTGCGCCGCCGAACCGACAACGACGAGCTTGCCGCGAAACGCATCACTCAAGCCGTTGGTTTCGCCCAACAGCCGTTGTTTGTCCTGCCAAAGTAAATTTTCAATCGGCGCACGCAAAAGTTTCGGATCGTTCGGCGTGAGCCGCCAATCAATGTAAAAATAGCCGTCAGCATCCACGGGAATCACGCGTTCGACGCCGTTTGCGCCGCGCAAAATGATCCGGCCATGCGATAAGTCAATTTCCGCGCACGCCAGATCTAGCTTCAATTCCTGCGCGGCCAAGACGATGCCCATGTGCCACACGTGTTCGTCGGTGAAGGCTTTGGCTTTGGGTGCGATGCCGGGCGGAAGTTTGTCGCCGACGAAATCTGCCAGTTCAAAATTATTTTCAGCGTCAATTGGAATGGCAACGGTGTTGGTCGTGCCGGTTTGCGATAGAACAATTTTGTTTGGTGTTAATTGCGCCTTGTCGAGGTCAAGGTCAAATTCCGCAGCCGCCTTTTTCAACAGCGGATGCCAGCGGCGATAAACATGAAAGGCTTCCACGCGGCGGAGCGTGCCGTCGGAATCCTTGTCCGTGGCAATGCCGCCAAGCGCGAGCGCGTTGGTGACGAACAAATCGGGCGGACGCAATTCTGGCGTGATGGCGATGACAACATTGCCGGCACGGCGCATTTGCTGCGCAAAAAAATCGTCGGATTCAATCAGACTGCCGTCACCCATTTGCACGGGCGGATGGTCGTTCCGCAATTCTCCGAACAGCACGTCGAACGCCACGGTTTGCGCGCCTTGCGCCGAGAGTTCCTCGACGAGCCGGCCATAAACCTGTCGCGGCCAGTAGAGTCCGAATTTGTATCCGAGCTTTTTGCCATTGTCGTTGTTGATTTTTCCGCTTTTAACAGCGGCGATGCTGGAATCTTCCATCGCGACGAAGGCGAGATTGGTCGCGGCGGGTGCGGGAAAATGCAAGGACGTCCGCGCGCGGAGATCGTAGGTGATCCGTTCCAATCGTTCAAAAAAATCAAGGTGAAGCAGACGCACGCCGCAAACAAACGCAAGGACGAAGACGGCCAGAATGACCGGCGCACGCTTGAGCGGTTTGAATTTCACCGCATCGGATTAAACGAAAAACCACAGCAACTCAAGGCTGCTCTGGTTCTTTTGAAAAACTTTTCTAATAAAAAGTCAGCGGAGAAACTACTAAATGAGAGTTAAATTGGATTAAAAAATC
>Ga0182015_10000794_pt1 | contig 43886 bp, 42 predicted proteins | sample 712P3MmetaG_FD_120478 | JGI IMG/M metagenome (GOLD analysis project Ga0182015, IMG submission 120478) | Permafrost microbial communities from Stordalen Mire, Sweden - 712P3M metaG | ecosystem: Environmental > Terrestrial > Soil > Wetlands > Permafrost | place: Sweden: Stordalen | collected...
GAGCGTGACGCCGCGCCCCCGGAGGAGCCGATAGGCCGCGGCCACGGTTCCGGGGCTGACCCCTGCCGCCGCTGCCAGGTCGCGTACCGGAGGGAGCAGCTCGCCCGGGGCGAGGAAGCCCTCCCGCACGCCGGCCTCGACCGACTCGACGATCTCCACCGCCGTGCGGCCGGCTGGCTGATAGCGTACTGACACGAAGTTGGAACTGTATCAGCACAAAAGAGGAGCCGCATGTACAGCCCGACCCGGACGACGACGCCCTCCCGGCTCGCGGACAGGGCACGCTACGACGCCGAGACCGTGCACGCGATCCTCGACGAGGCGTTGATCTGCCACGTCGGGTTCATTGCCGGCGACCGCCCCCAGGTGCTGCCGATGCTCTTCGTCCGCTCCGGTTCCACGGTGTACCTGCACGCGTCGACCGGTGCGCACGTGGCGAGGATCGCGGCCCGCCAGGGTGGGGTCGAGGTTGCCGTGGAAGCCACGATCGTCGATGCACTGGTCCTCGCGCGTTCGGCCTTCCACCACTCGGCCAATTACCGGGCGGTCGTCGCCCACGGGACGGCGACCGTGGTGCCGGATCCGGCGCGCAAAGAGGAGGTACTCGAAGCCTTGATGGAGAAGATGGCACCTGGCCGGACCGATCAGGTCCGTGCGCCGAACGAGATCGAGCTGCGCCAGACCGCCGTTCTCGCCCTCCCCCTCATGGAGGTGTCGGCGAAGATCCGGACGGGGCCGCCTGCCGACGATCTCGAGGACCTCTCCCTCGGGCACTGGGCCGGTCTCTGGCCGATTCGTGAGGTCCGGGGCACACCTGAGCCTGCGGCGGACCTCACGCCGGGGATCGGGCTGCCTGCACATCTGCGCCGGGCAGGTGACCGCCCGTGATCCTCGAGGCGATCGTGCTGAACGTGCGTGAAGGTGAGGCGGCCGGCTTCGAGGAGGCCTTCGAGCAGGCCAAGGCGATCGTCGCCGCGTCACCGGGCTTCGAAGGGCTCCGGTTGCTGCGCTGCATCGAGACGTCTCACCGCTACCTGCTGCTCATCGAGTGGGCGACCCTTGACGACCACCTGATCGGGTTCCGCGGGTCGGCCGGCTTTGAGGAGTGGCGGGGACTGCTCCACCACTTCTACGAGCCGGCTCCGCTCGTCGAGCACTTCGAGCCCTTTGTCGAGGTCCTCGGCGGCGACTGAGGTGCGAGCGGTCGTGCAACGGGCGGCGTGGGCACGGGTGAGCGTCGCCGGGAAGGTCGTCGGCGCGCTCGACGCGCCGGGGCTCGTGGTGCTGCTCGGCGTGACCCACACCGATCGCGAAGCGCAAGCCGCGGCGATGGCCGCGAAGCTCTGCGAGCTGCGGATCATGCCCGACTCGGACGGCCGCATGAACCGCTCCGTGGCCGATGTCGGGGGTGGGTTCCTCGTGATCAGCCAGTTCACCCTCTACGGGGAGGTGGCAAAGGGACGCCGGCCCTCGTTCGCCGCCGCCGCGCCCGCCGAGGACGCCGGCCCGCTCGTCGATCGCGTCGTCGAGCACCTGCGCAGCCTCGGTGCCAGTGTCGCGACGGGCTGCTTCGGGGCGGAGATGCTCGTGGAGCTCGCGAACGACGGCCCGGTGACCCTGATCGTGGACCTGCCGGCGTGAGCACCGCCGCGCCGATCTGACAAGCTCGGGTCATGAGGTACGTGATCCTCGGCGCCGGCGCCATCGGCTGTGCCATCGGCGGACGGCTCTTCGAGCACGGCCACGACGTCGTCCTCGTCGCGCGCGGTGCCCACCAGGCGGCGCTCGCCAACCGCGGGCTCGAGCTGCGCGACCCCGATCGCACCGTCAAGCTCCCGGTCGCGACGACTTCGTCGCCGGGCGAGGTGGGCTTCGAGGAAGGCGACATCGCCGTGCTCTCGACCAAGACCCAGCACAGCGAGTCGGCCCTCGCCCAGCTCGCCGCCGCTGCGCCGTCGAGCCTCCCCGTGGTCTGCGCGCAGAACGGGGTGGAGAGCGAGCGGCTCGCGCTGAGGCGCTTCTCCAACGTCCAGGCGATGTGCGTGATCCTGCCCGCGAGCTACCTCGAGCCGGGCGTCGTCGAGATCCCCGTCGCCCCGCTCACGGGAATCCTCGACGTCGGCCGCTACCCGGTGGGCGCCGACGACGTGACCCGCAAGGTCGCGGCGGATCTGAACGCGAGCAGCTTCGAGTCGAGGGTGGACCCGAAGGTGATGGCGAGCAAATACCTGAAGCTGCAGTCCAACCTCGGCAACTCGATCGAGGCGGCCTGCGGCACGCGAACCGACGACCCGGCGGCGGCCGAGCTCTGGCAGCTGGCTCGAGCCGAAGCCTTCCGCTGCTTCGACGTGGCCGGGATCGAGCTCGCCGACGCCGCCGAAGACACCGAGCGCCGTAAAGCCCTCGGCGGCCTGCGCCCGGTCGGCGGTCATGACCGGCCCGGCGGGTCCTCGTGGCAGAGCCTCGCCCGCGGGACGGGCAACATCGAGACCGACTGGCTGAACGGCGAGATCGTCCTGCTCGGCCGTCTGCACGGGATCCCGACGCCGGTCAACGAGCTGCTCCAGGCGACGGCGAGCCGGATGGCAGCCGGCGGGATCGCCCCCGGTTCCATCCCGGCGGCGGAGTTGCTCGCCGAGCTCTGAGCGCCGTGCCGCCTCAACGGTAACGGGGCGGCCGTTTCTCCCTCAGGGCGGTGACACCTTCGCGGTATTCCGGCTCTCCCATCATCGCCGTCATGGTCTGCTCGGCGTCGCGCACCGAGGCGGCGGGATCCGACGTGAGGAGATCGCGGTAGAGCTGGCGTTTCGTGACGGCGAGCGAGGTCGTGGCGAACGTTGTGGCGAGCCCGCGGGCGTAGTCGCGCACGCGCTCGCCGAGCTCCTCGGGCGGCACGACGGCATTCAGGAGCCCCATCTGGTAGCCCTCCTCGGCCGTGAAGATCCGGCTGGAGAGCAGGATGTCGGCCGCCCGGGTCAAACCGACGATCCTCGGCAGCAGCCAGGAGAGTCCGAACTCCGCCGGGAGCCCGAGGCGCCCGTGAGCAGACGTGAGCCGGGCGTCCGCGGCCGCGAACCGGAGATCGCACCAACACATCAACGCGAAACCTAGCCCCGCCGCCGGACCGTTCACCATCGCGATGATCGGCTTGGCGATGCCAAGGTGATAGGCGAGCTCGGCGTCGAACTCGGGCCGGACGCCCCAGCCCGGCGTCGGCACGGAGTCAGGCAGGCCGTCGTCATAGGCGCCGCGAGCGGCGTGGCCGGCGAGCGCGTCGACATCGGCCCCGGCGCAGAAGCCTCTCCCGGCGCCGGTCACGACGATGACCCGTATCGCAGGGTCGTCTGCCGCATGGGCGAGCGCGGTCCGGTATTCCAGGTTCATCTGGCCCGTCCAGGCGTTGAGGCGCTCCGGGCGGTTCAGCGTGATCGTGGCGATCCCTTCGCGCGACTCGTAGTTGACGACCTTGTGCTCCATGGTCGGTCAGCCTCGCACGGCGGCGACGACGAGCCCGTCCACCTCCGCCCGGCGCTCGGGCGGCGTCACCCGTTCGACGACCACGTTGTCGCAGTCGACCCAGGCAGCTGCCTGCCGCAGCGCGGCGGCGACGTGTCCGGCCGCATCTCGGGTCTCGAGCGAGACGTGCTTGGCGACCAATGTCCGGCCGAGGCGGCCGGGGTCCACCAACCCGACGAGCCGGTTGCCGCCGAGCACCGGCATCGAGAAGTAGCCGTGCACGCGCTGAGCCCGCGGGACGTAGGCCTCGAGCCGGTGGCGGAAGGCGAAGACGCGCTCGGTCCGCTCCCGGTACCACGTGAGCGAGTCGAAAGGCGAGACGAGCACCGACCGCCCGGTCATGCGGCGCTGCAGCAGGGCGAGCGCCGGCTCGGTGCTGTAGGCCGGCCGGTCCCACCCGACGACCCGTACCGGCACCAGGTCGGCCCCGCCGATCAATTCCTCGACGCGGCCGCGGGTGAGCCCGTGGTAGGCGGCCAGGTCGGCCGTCGTCGCCACGCCGAGCGCGATGGCGGCCGATCTGAGGAGGCGCACGTAACAGGCCTCGTCGTCGAGCTCGACCCCGAACAGGTGCGCCGGGATCGCTCGCTCGGCGAGGTCGTAGACGCGCTGGAAGCCCTTGCGCTGCCGGCAGACGAGCTCACCGGTGTCGAGCAACCATTCGGCGGCGATCTTGGTCTCGGACCAGTCCCACCAGGGGCCGCCCTTCTTCGCACCGCCCAGCTCCCGGGCCGAGAGGGGGCCCTCGGCGCGGAGCCGGTCGCGCACGTACGAGCAGCTCTTGTCGGCGTCCTCAAGGTGGTGCCAGCGGTGCCCGCGGGCGGCCAGGGCACGGCGCTTGAAGCCGTAGGCGGGCCAGTCCGCGAGCGGCAGGATGCAGGCCGCATGGGACCAGTACTCGAAGGTCGCGCTCTTCGGGCCCCAGTACGCCTGCTCGATCTTGGCGCGCCCGACCGCCCCGAGTCGGGCGTAGGCGACGAGCTCGTGCGAACGGGCGAGAACCGAGATCGTGTCGAGCTGCACCGCCTGCAGCCGGACGAGCATCGCCGCCGGCCCGCCGCTTGGCCGCGGCCCGATCAGTCCCTGCGCCGCGAGCGTGAGCTTGCGCGCCTCGCGGGTGCTCAGGCAGATCTCGTGTCCGGGCATGCGGCCGCTCCTCGTTCTCTACAGTTTGCCAATGCCAAGCGCGCCGGGCGGGCGGGATCGGGACCGGGAATCGCCCTACGAGATCCCGAGAATCCCGGCCTCGGCGGGCGCGCTCGTGTTCGACGCCGACGGCCGGCTGCTGATCCTGAAGCCCGTCTACAAATCGGGTTGGACCATCCCCGGAGGACAGGTGGAGGCCGACGGCGAGACCCCGTGGGAGGCCTGCCGGCGCGAGACGCTCGAGGAGAGCGGCCTCGAGGTCGAGACCGGTCGGCTCGCTTGCGTCGACTTCCTCCGCCCGCGAGGCGACCGGCCGGGGGGCGCACGCTTCCTCTTCGACTGCGGCGCGTTCGACGCCGAGCGCCTGGGCGGAGTCGAGGTGCAGGCGGACGAGATCGCCGAATTCCGTTTCGTGCCGGTCACCGAGGCGCTGGAGCTTTTGAGCGGGCCGCTCCGCCGGCGGGTCGCCGCGGCCACCGGTGGGGACAGGTGCGTGTACCTGGAGGACGGAAGACCGGTCGGCGGCGTGAGCACTTGAGCGGGGAACCTGCCGCGGGGGACGCGGGCGCCGCGTTGGCAGAGGCGATCGAGCGGGAGTTGTCCGGTCTCGGCCGCCGCGACCTGCGAGGCGCGGCATCGGCGTTATCGCAAAGGTACCGGTCAGCGCCCGCGGCCGAGCCTGGGCCCGGGCTCCTCTCCGCCGAGCTGCAGGCGTACCTTGCGACGCGTGTCCCGGCGACGTTCGCCGCCACCCGTCGGGTGCTGGCAGAGGTCGGCTCTCTCCGACCCGGCTGGGCACCGGCGAGCGTCCTCGACATCGGCGCCGGCCCCGGAACCGCCACCTGGGCAGCCGCGGCCGTGTTCCCGTCGCTCGAGCGTGCCGCGCTGATCGAGCGCGAGCCGGAGATGGCCGCCCTCGGTGCCCGGCTCGCGAGGAGCGGCGCGGCGAGTGTGGTGGCCGGTGCGGCGTGGACCGTCGCAGACGCCGCCGAGGTGACCGGTCACGAGAGCGACCTCGTTCTCGCCGCCTACGTCCTCGGGGAGCTGGGTCCTTCTCGGCAGCGGACCTGCCTCGAACGATGGTGGGCGGCCACGCGCGGCGAGCTGATCCTCGTCGAGCCGGGAACCCCGGTCGGCTTCGAGCGGCTCCGAGCGGCGAGGAGCGCCCTCATCGGTTGGGGTGCCCAGGTCACCGCGCCCTGCCCGCATGACGGGCGCTGCCCGATGGCCGGTTCCGACTGGTGCCACTTCGCGGTGCGACTGGCGCGCTCGAGCCTGCATCGGGGGGCGAAGGGAGCCCAGCTCGGCTACGAGGACGAGAAGTTCTCCTACCTCGCCGTGTCGACGAGTCGGCACTCGGTACCGGTGGCTCGTCTCGTGCGTTCCCCGCGGCCGCACAAAGGTCACGTTCGGGTGTGGCTGTGCGAGGCGGACGGCCTGCACGAGCGTGTCATCAGCCGGCGCGACGGCGAGCTCTACAAACGTGCCCGTGCTGCTCGCTGGGGGGACCGCCTCGATCCCGGCTGACCTCACCGCGGTCATACTGGGCCCGATGTTCCTCCCCGCCCTCGACCCCGCCGGCCCGCCGGACGCGACCTCGGTGCTCGTGAGGGTCGGAACGGCCGGCGTCGCCATCCGATCGGGCGCCCCTCCGGAAGGCGCCGTCTTCGTCGGCGCGCTGGACGGCCGGCAGTGCTGGGCGGTCGACGACGCCGAGGCCGGTCCCGATACCGGCGCCCTCGATCTCCGCCGGCTCTGGTCAGAGGTCGACGAGTCGACGTGGGCGGCAGCAGGCCGGGCCGTGCAACTCGTCGAATGGGCCCGGACTCACCGATTCTGCGGCCGCTGTGGCGCCTCGACGCATGAGGTGCCCGGACTCCGGGCGAAACGCTGCCCGCGTTGTGGTCTCGAAGCGTTCCCGCGGCTTTCGCCAGCGGTCATCTGCCTCGTCGAGCGCGAGGACGGAACGGCCCTGCTCGCCCGTGGGCCGCAATTCGCCGCCCGCTCCTACTCGTGCCTCGCCGGCTTCGTCGAGCCCGGGGAGTCGCTCGAGGAAGCCGTGACCCGAGAGGTGCGCGAGGAGGTGGCCATCGAGGTGACGGCGATCCGGTACTTCGCCAGCCAGCCCTGGCCCTTCCCTCATTCGCTCATGATCGGCTTCAACGCCCACTGGCTGTCCGGGGAGATCGAAGTCGACGGCACCGAGATCACCGAAGCCGCCTGGTTTTCCGCCCGGAAGCTTCCGGGCCTCCCTCCTGCCATCAGCATCGCCCGCAGCCTCATCGACGACTGGCTCGCCCGCGTGGGCCGGTAGGCGCCGGGCCGGCAGGGCTCGAGGCAGGCTCGGGCGATCGGCCAGACGCGACGGCCGCGGCCTCTGTCCGACGGTCATTGTCATAACATTCCGACCTGGCCGATCGGCGGCCGGGTCTGGGCGGGGAGGGGGAGGTGCCGATGGCGGTAGGGGCCGTGTCGGCGGGCGCCATCGTGCAACCCGAGCTTATGGCCGAGCGGGGCTACTGGCGTGCCGCATGGTTCGAGCTCCGTCACGACCGCCTCGCCATGGTGGGGCTGTTCTTCGTCGTCCTTCTCATCGCGGCGGCGATCTTCGCCCCGCTCATCGCTCCCTACCCGCCGAATCTGCAACTTGCGAGCGGCCTCACTGCGGCGGGGAACCCCCGCCCACCGAGCGCACAGTTCCTGCTCGGTACCGACCCGCTCGGTCGCGACGAGCTGTCCCGGCTGCTGTTCGGTGCGCGGATCTCGCTCGTGGTCCGACTCGGCTCCGCCTGCATCGGCGGGATTCTGGGTCTCGCGATCGGCGGGGTGGCCGCGCTGTTCGGTGGGTTGCTCGACAAGGCCCTCATGCGACTCGCGGACGTGATCTTGAGCTTTCCGATCCTGCTGCTGGCCGCCGCCCTGCTGGCGGTGACCCAGGCGGGCGTGTTGACGATCAGCATCATCGTCGGGATCGGCTTCGGCGCCTATCTGGCTCGTGTCGTCTACTCGCAAGCCGTGACCCTTCGCGAGCGCGACTTCGTCCTCGCGGCACGGACATCGGCCGTCAGCCGAGGCCGGATCCTGCTTCACCACATCGTCCCGCACGTGATGCCGAGCATCATCGTCTTCGGAACACTCGGCGTCGCGACTGCCATCCAGCTCGAAGCGGCGCTCAGCTATGTCGGTCTCGGTATCCACCCGCCGACGGCATCGTGGGGGAACATGATCGCCGACGGCCAGAACTACATGACCACCGCTCCCTGGCTCGTGTTGTTCCCGGGCCTGGCGATCATGTTCGCGATGCTCGGTTTCTCCATCGTCGGCGACGGGATCAGGGATGCACTCGACCCCACGCTCGAAAGGACCGTGATGGACTCGGCATCGGTGAGCGCGCGTTGGGCCGCCGGCCGCCGGGCCGGCGGATTCTCCGCCGCTCGGGAAATCGACGCCGCCGAGGTCGATTTCGAGCTCGGGCCGTACGCCATCGCGCTGGTCGACCTCGAGACGAGCGAGGACGTCTAAGGAAATGCAGCTTCTCGGTATCGACCTCGGAACGACCACCTTCAAAGCGGTCGTCTACTCCGAGGACGGCGTCGTCAGAGCCACCGCCGCCACGCCGCCGCCCACCCAGGCCAGCCTTGTCGCCGGGACCGCCGTCGACTTGTGGCCGGCCGATGCGGTCTGGGGGTGTCTGTGCCGGATCGTGCGTGAGGCGGTCAGCCAGCTCGAGGACCCGAGAGTGGACGGGCTCGCCATCGCCGAGCTCGGCCTCGTCGGCCTGCCCGTCGGCGCCGGTGGAGAAGCGCTCTACCCGCCCGTCGCCTGGATGAACCCGCCCGATCCTCTTGCCGCCATCCGGGCGGAGCGAATCGACGAGGTCGCGATGTTCGCCAGCACGGGCAACCGGCTCAACCCGATCTACCCGCCTTTGTGGATCTCCTGGCTGCGTCGCAACGACGACACCTATCCCGCCACATTCTGGAAGTGGTTGAACATCGGTGAATACCTCTCGAACCGGATGACCGGCGAGGTCGCCATCGACTTCTCGATGGCCTCCCAGACGCTGCTGCTCGACCAGCGAAGGCTCGAGTACCGCACCGATCTCCTGGAGGAGATGGGGCTTGCCGCCGAGGTGTTCCCCTCGCCGAGAAACGCGGGCGAGATCCAAGGCCATGTTCTCGAGGAGGCGGCCGCCGAGCTCGGGATCGCCGCCGGGACTCCGGTCATGGTCGGCGGGGCGGACTTCGTGACGGGATCGTATGCCTCGGGCATGATCGATCCCGGTGACTCGGCGATCATCACCGGCACCTGGGAGTGCACCGTCGTGTGCAGCGACCGGCCGGAGACGTCGTGGGCGGCGGTCGCGGAAGTGGGCGGGATCTGCGACCGTCACATCGCGCCCGGCCGCTGGTCGGTGCGCGTCGAGACGTTCTCCGGTGATGTGATCGAATGGTGGCGTCGCGTCGGCTACGGCGAGACGGCCGAATGGGGCGAGATCGTCGAGGAGGCCTCGCGAGCCTTGCCCGGGAGTGGCGGCGTGGTGTTCGTGCCGCACCTTGCGGGGAGCTACGGACCGGTGCTCGACGAGAAGGCACGGGGCGCCTTCATCGGGATGACGAACCGCACCACGCGGGCCGAGCTCACGCGGGCGGTGTTCGAGGGCTTGTGCTTCCAGAGCCGCTTCGCGATCGAGTCGCTCCGCGACGGGCTCGGGACGCGCGCTTCACGCTCCGTCACTATGGGTGGGGCGACCCGGAACCGGCTCTGGATGCAGACCCGCGCGGATGTGCTCGGCACCGAGGTCGACGTCGTGAGCCAGCCCGACGTCACTCCTCGCGGCGCCGCGATGATCGCCGGCGTCGGCGTCGGGCTGTTCGCCGACTTCTGGCACGCCGCGAGCGCCTGGGCGCTCGACCGCACGACGGTGACGGCCGACGACGACCGCGCAGCTCTCTACGACGAGCTCTACAAGAGCGTCTATCGGCCGCTGTGCGAGCAATTGTCCCCGTTGCACCACCTTCTCGCCGAGTTCTCGGAGCGGGGGAGGGACCATGGACCCCACTAGAGCGGTGGCCGGCGCACTCGAGGGCACGGTCGTCGTCACCGGCGCCGCGCACGGCATCGGTGCCGCCGTCGCCGCACGCCTCGCCCGAGCCGGGGCGGATGTCGTCGTCGCGGACCTCGACGAGCCGGCCGCCCGTCAGGTGGCCGCGGACATCACCTCGAGCGGTGACTCGGCAACGTGGCGGAGCTGCGACGTGAGGAACTTCGGCGAAGTCGAGGCCCTGTGCTCTTTCGCCGAGGAGCTGCTCGGCCCGCTGCGGGCAGTGGTCGCGGCCTCCGGTGTGGTCGAGTCCGGGTCCCTCAGGTCCACCGACGTCGCCTCGTGGCAAGGGGTCGTCGATACCAATGTGCTCGGCACCGGTCACGTGATCCGGGCAGATTTCTCCCGCATGGCCGAGCGGGGCGAGGGTCATCTTGTCGTCATCGGGTCGACGTCCGGCCTCGAGACCTATGTCGGAGAGCCGCTGTACTGCGCCAGCAAGTGGGCAGTCACGGGCCTGGTCGACGTGCTGCGCAAGGAGGCCGCCTCGCTCGGGGTGAAGGTGACGTTGATTGCCCCGGGGCTCGTCGACACGAGACTCTCGCGCTCGCCCCGCTCGGGCGAGACGAGCTCGAACGCCTCGAGCCGCTTCAGCCCGACGACGTCGCCCGTATCTTCGAATTCGTGCTCGCCCAACCCGCCCACGTCGTGATGAGTCAGATCGTCGTGCGGCCGCTCGGGGAGGATTGAGCATGGCCGGTTCCCAAATGGAGCGGAGGCGGACAGTGACCTCGGCCGCCGCTCGCCCGAGGCGGGTCCTGATCACCGGTGCCGGCGGCGGCATCGGGCGGGCTGCCGCCGTGCGCCTCGCGTCCGAGGGAACCTCGGTCGCCCTGCTCGACCTTCGCGAGGACGCGCTCGGGGCGACCGGTGACGCAGCACGCCGATTCGGCGGCGAGGTGCTCGAGCTGTGCGCGGACGTGGCTGAGGAGTCCGAGGTCGCCTCGTCGTTCGAGGTCGTGAAGGCCGCCTGGGACGGTCTCGACGGTCTCGTCGCCGCCGCCGGTGTCTCGATGAGCGTGACGGGAGACGCGCGGGTCGACCAGCTCGAGCTCGCCGTGTGGGAGCGGGTCATCCGCACCAACCTGACGGGGACGTTTCTCACCTGTAAGCACGCTGTCGGGGTGATCGCGTCGTCGGGCGGCGGTTCGATCGTGGTGATCGGGTCGCCCACCGGGCTGTACGGTTTCGCCTTCGGTGAGCACGCCTACAGCGCCTCCAAGGGAGGCTGCCATGCGTTGGCGCGCGTCATGGCCGGCGAGCTCGCACCGCTCGGGATCCGCGTCAACGTCGTCGTGCCCGGCTTCATCGACACGCGCATGAACACCCACGTGATGGCCGATCCCGACCTGCTGGCAGAGGCGGAGCAGTCGATTCCGCTGCCCTGGCTCGGACAGCCGGCGGAGGTGGCGGGTCTGATCTCCTGGTTGTGCTCGGAGGACGCGAGCTACGCGACCGGTGGCTACTTCCCCGTCGACGGGGGGCAGATGTGCCTGTGAGCGGCGAGGCGGGGGGCAAAGGCTCGGCCGGCATCCCCGGCATCGCTCGCGCCGTGGAGTCGCGTCGATGGACCGATGCCGCCATCAGTGCCGACACGGGCGTGCCGTTGTACATTCAGATCCGCAACCTCTTGAAGGAACAGCTCCGGCTCGGCGAGTGGCAGGCCGATGAGCCGATGCCGACAGAGGACCAGCTTGTGTCGCACTTCGGAGTGAGCCGGACGACCGTGCGCCAGGCGATGACCGACCTTGCGAGAGAAGGACTCGTGGTCCGCAAGGCCGGCCGGGGCACCTTCGCCCGCCAGCCGCTGATGGTGCTGCGCATGCAGCAATGGCACAGCCTCGGTGTCGAGATCGCCCGCCGCGGCTTTCGCTCGACCAAGTTGACCCTCTGCGTCGAGAAGCTCGACGCGAGTGCGGAGATCGCTCACCGGGCGTCGGAGTTCGCGGAGCGCGATGTCCTTCATATCCAGCAGGTGCGGTACGCGGACGGCGTCCCCATCGTCGTGTTCGACCACTACTTCCCCTTCGAGCTCTGCGGTTTCCTCGCCGAGATGCCGCTCGACGAGCCGGACTTCTCCATCCAGCGGGCGCTGGCCGAGCATGGCATCGACCTCGCCCGCGCCAAGGGCGAGATCAGCGCCGCAGTGGCTTCGGACCTCGAGGCGAAGTACCTGGAGGTCGAGCCCGGCACGCCGCTCGTCGAGATCGCGACCAAGACCTACGGCGCCGACGAGCGGGTCGTCGAGTACTCCAAGGCGATTGTCTGCACGGACCGCTATCCGCTGGCGCTCTACAGCGACTGGAGCGTCGAGGCGACCAGGGGCAATCCTCCCAACGTGTGATGCGCCGCGGGCGCCAGGGGGCTGCCCGCCGGCCGCGCTCCTTGTGCCCGGCCGCGGCAGGCGCGAACTATGGGGTGGTCGACTTGGCCGCCCGTGGGATCTTCGCCAGCAGCGAGCGGAGCGCTTGGGGCGTTGCGAGGGGCCCGTTGATCTCGAGCCAGGTGACCCGGCTGCCGCTCGCCGCCACTCCGATGAAGTACGGGTTCGCCATGTGGCAGGCGCACTCGGGCGGCTCGAAGACCCACCCGGCCCCGCCCGTCACCGAGAGGGGCTGCACGAGGGCGAGCGGGAAGAAGCCGCCGATGTGGTCGCGCATGTAGTGGACGAAGGCCGTGGCGCCCCTGTGATCCCGGAACTGGAGCGAATTGCTGACCACGAGCGTGAGACGCCGCGATTCGCCCTGAAAGGTCCGCTCCCAGCCACCGAGGTAGCCCCAGCTCCGAAGCCGGGCGGCGAGGTCGGCGATGGTCGAGTCCTTCGAGACGTCCGTGGCGCTGAGCGGATGCGTCACCGCCGGCAACTGCGGCACCGCGGCCACCGGCAGGACCCCGGTCGGGACCGGGGCCGGCGGAGACGTCGACACTCCGCAGCCCGCCAACGCGAGCGAGGCGACGAACAGGATCCGGACGATCACGGGACGTGGGTGGCCGGCTCAGACCCGCCCACTCGGCCGGCCTCCGGCGCCGGGGCGCTCACCTCGGTGTTTGCGAGGACGCGCAAGGCCGTCGACGGGAGGTGACAAGTGACCGGCGTGCCCGGAGTCCAAGCGCCCGCGGTGTCCTCGTCGGTATTCGCGACGAGGGCCGTGACGGTCCGCCCGAATGCGAGATGGATCGTGAGCTGCAGCCCGCTGCCGAGGTAGACCACGTTCGTCACCATGCCGGCGATCCGGTTCGGCCCCGTTGCCCCGGCAGCTTCGACCTGGATGCGCTCCGGGCGGATCACGACCTTCGTAGGACCACGCGTCGAGAGCTCTCCCCGCTGCGCCTCGACCGACACGCCGTCGCCGAGCCGGACCTCGACTCCGGCTCCGGACGGACCGAGGACCGTGGCCTCCATGAGGTTGGAAACGCCCAGAAAATCGGCGACGAACGCGTTGGCCGGCTCCTCATAGAGGTCCCGAGGCGACGAAGCCTGCTCGACCCGACCGCGATTTAAGACGGCGATCCGGTCGCTCATCGTCAGTGCTTCTTCCTGGTCGTGGGTGACATAGGCGAAGGTGATCCCGACCTGTGTCTGCAGCTGCTTCAACTCGACCTGGAGCTCGCGACGGAGCTTGGCGTCGAGTGCCCCGAGTGGTTCGTCGAGAAGCAGCACCGCCGGCTTGACGACGAGGGCGCGGGCGAGCGCCACGCGCTGCTGCTGGCCCCCGGACAGCTGACCCGGCTTGCGCCGGGCGAGCGCGCCGAGCTGAACCAGCTCCAGCACCTCGCCCACCCGGCGTCGTATCTCCGCTCGCCCGACCCGCTGGCGCCGCAGCCCGAAGGCGACGTTGTCGAAGACCCGGAGATGGGGAAAGAGCGCATAGCTCTGGAAAACGGTGTTGACCGGTCGCTTGCTCGGGGGCGTGCCGGCCATGTCGAGGCCGTCGAGAAGCACCTGGCCAGACGTCGGTTGCTCGAATCCCCCGATCATGCGAAGGGTGGTCGTCTTGCCACAACCCGACGGCCCGAGGAGCGAGAAGAACCCTCCGGGCGGGATCTCGAGGTCGATCGCGTCCACCGCCACAAAGTCGCCGAAGCGCTTGGTGAGCGACACGAGGCGCACCTCTCCCTTGTTCACGTTTCCCCTCCGCTCGAGCGCATGCTATCGGTGAGCGATCAATGGAACCGAGGCTTCCGCCAGCGCGCTTTGGACGGCGGCTCCGGCGCCGACCAGCCTCCGCTCGGCCCAACGCCGGCCGGCCTCGGCGATGACGACGAGCAGGAGCGACGCCGCGATCACGATCGCGCCGATCGCGATGACGTCGGGGAGCAGCGCCGGGGTGCGGGCGCTGGCGTAGAGGAAGATGGGGTAGGTCGGTTGGCCCGACGGGGCGAGGAACGAGGCGATGGCGAACTCGTCGAAACTCGTCACGAAGCAGATGATGCCGCTCGATACGAGCGCCGGAACGATCAGCGGCAAGGTGATGAGGCGGAAGGCTCCGAAGGCCGAAGCGCCGAGGTCCAACGCCGCCTCGTTCATGGCGGGATCGAGCGAGCGCAGCCGCGGCAGCAGGACGAGTATCGCGAAGGGGAGCGTGATCACCGCGTGCCCGAGCACGACTGCGGTCAGCGAGGGCCCGGCGCCGAAGGTCTGCAGCAAGATGAGCAGGCCGACGGCGAGCGAGATGTACGGAACGACGAGCGGCAGCAGCAGGGCGGCGATCGCGAAGGTGAGCGCCCGGCCGCGCAAGGCCATCAGGCCGATCGAGGCCATGATGCCGAGCGCCGTGGCGAAGACGGCGGTCGTGAGGGCGATCGCGGCACTGCGGACGACCGCACCGGTCAGCTCCCCGTTGCTGAAGGCCTGGTGGAACCACTTCGTGGTGAATCCGGACAGCGGCAGCGTCGGCGTCATGCTGTTGTTCATCGAGAAGATGACCAGCACGACGAGCGGCGCGAAGAGGAAGGCGACGAAGAGCCAGAAATAGAGATTGAGCGAGAGCGTCCCGAATCGGCCGACGAGTTTCACGGATTGCCTCGCGGGCCTGCGCGTAGGTCCGTGCTCAAGAAGCGACCGAACACGAGCATCAGTAGCAGCACCACGACGATGAGTGTCAGGGCCAAGACCGAGCCGTAGTTCCAGTCGGGCGAGTCGCTGAAGAACGCTTGGATCGAGTTGCCGAACAGCTGGTTGTTCGGCCCCCCGACGAACAACGGCGCGATGAACTCGCCCGTCGTCGGAATGAGGACGAAGACGAATCCGGCGACCACCCCCGGCAGGCTGAGCGGGAGCGTGACCTTCATGAACGTGGCCGTCCGACTAGCGCCGAGGTCGGACGCGGCTTCGGTCAGCCGGTGGTCCATGTTCTCGAGCACGACGAAGATCGGCAATGCAACGAAGGGGACCCATGTGTAGAACAAGACGAGCGCGACCGAGAAGTTTGAGTAGATCAGCCACGAGACGGCGTTGCCGCGCGGACGCAGGTGCAGCGACCAGAGCACGGAGTTCACCACTCCGTTGTTGTTGAGAATGATCTGCCACGCGATCACCCGGAGCAGATAGCTCGTGAAGAACGGCGCGAGCAGGAGCAGGAGAAGGGCGTAACGATGACGCCGGGCGACGAAGGATAGAAAGTAGGCGAGCGGGTAGGCGGCGAGGGTCGTGACCACCGAGACGAACAATGTGATCTCCATCGAATAGACGAATCGTCCCCGGAATGCTCCACCGCCACCGAAGAGAAAGTCCTTCCAATCCGCAAGTGAGAATGGCGTGGGCTGGCCGGGTATGTTCGTGCGGAGCCCGACGCTGTACAGGGCAATGAAGACGATCGGGACGAGCACCAAGACGACGATTAACAGCAACGGGGGAAGCACAAATGCCCCCCGGCCGAAGCGGAGCCACCTGCGCCGCTCGCGGGGCATCTGACGAGATCCGACCCGGTCCGCCGTCGACACCGCTACCGCGACCGCCGGCTAGGAGGCAAGTACCTCCTGCCATGCCAGATCCACCTGCGAGCGGTTCGGCGACCAGCTCTGCAGGTGCACGTCGGATGCCGCGATCGCTCTCGGGTTACCGAGGTCGAGGGCTGTGACGAGGGTCTTGTTCTGGATCTCCGACGGCTTGACGGTGTCGTTCGAGGTTCCGTAATAAAACAGGTTGGTCATCTGGGCGCAAGCGTCGTGGTTGATGAACGATTCCACATAGTCATGTGCGTGGTAGTACTCGTTGGTGTGGGCGCCGAGCATGAAGCCGCACAGCCAGGACAACCGGCCCTGGCTCGGATCGAGGTAGGCAACCGGCAGGCCGGCGGCGCGCATCGAAACGAGCGCGTCCTGCCACGAGTAGGTGATCCAGATCGTGCCGGACTTGAACGCCGGCTGCATCTGCCCGTACTCACTGCCCCAGTAGAATTTGTTGAGCGGCTTCTGGGTCTGGAGCGTGTTCTTGGCGTTCTGCAGCTGGCTCGAGGTCAACTGGTCCATCTTGGGGTAGCCGAGCTTCAACGCGGCGATCTCGAAGTCCGTTGACCCGCCGTTCCAGAGCGAGATCTTGCCTGAGTACTTCGGGTTCCAGGCAAGCTCCCAGCCGGTCGCGTCGGCGGCGTCGATCTTGTCGGTTCGGTAGAGCAGGCTTCCGTAGCCCCAGTCCCACGGGATCATGTACTGCTTGCCGTCGATCTGGCCTTTTTGGACGAGAAAGGGGTTCAGCTGGTCGAAGCTCGAGAGCAGCTTGGTGTCCCACGGCTGTACGAGACCGCGCGAGACGTAGTCGGGCAGGTTCTCGTGGCAGGGATGCATGATGTCGAAGGGCCCCGACGACGTCGCTTTCTCCAGCGCCTGGTCATCGTTGATGATGTAGGTGTAGGTGATCCCGCCGCCGCCGAACTTCGCGGTGTAGTCCTTTCCCGCCTTGAGGCCGTCGACTTGTGCCTTCGTGCCGTCTGCCTCGTAGCCGCCCCACTCGAGGATCGAGAGCTTGCCGGGCTCTTTGCTGATCGAGGGTCGAGAGATCGCGGTCGTGGTGGTGGAACTGCTCGAAGACCCGCACGCGCCCAGCAAGGCGGCACCTCCGACGAGCGAGGCGCCGCCGGCGAGGAACGAACGCCGGTCCAGGGTTCGAGGCTGCCCGGAATCTTGAGTCGCCACCGTGATCTCCGTCCGCTCTCCCGGACGGCCCCCCCGACCGCCACTGGTTGGGACTGATCCTTGTCGAAGGTCATGTTGCTGTCAACGACATGAAATCCAGGCTGCACACACCGAGACCGTGCGAATGGGGCGGACCGGCGGACGGGCTTGCCCGGCGGCTCACTTGCGTTATCGGCTGGTGAGTTGCGTTGTCGCCTGGTGAGCACGACACTCCATCGGTGCCTGACTTTGACTGGACGACCGACCCCGAGGTGCTCGGAATCAGCCGGGCATTGGACCCCCCGGGGACGCTCCCGCATCTCGCCGAGCGCGTCGATGCCGAGAGCGAGCCGAACGACTTCGAGATCGGGCTCGAGGTCGAGCTGCTCAACATCGATGCGACGAGCTTTCGGGACCTCTCTGCACGCGGCACGGGCGATCCGATGCAAATTGCCCGGCTGATCCACGAGATCGTCGTCTCGCGTGGCAAGTTGCACAACCCCTGCACCGGCTCGGGTGGCGTGCTCGTGGGGCGAGTCGCGACCGTCGGCAGCCGCTCGCGAGGCTCGCACCTCCAAAGCGGCGAACGGGTCGTTCCCCTGGTGTCGTTGATCGCCATCCCGCTCCGGCTCGCGGCCGTCGGCCCCGTCGACCCGGCCAGTCCGCAGGTTCCCGCCGTGGGCCGGGCGATCCTCACCGGGCGAATGCCCTTCGCCGTCGTACCCGACGACCTCCCGCTCACGGTCGCGCTCACCGCCTTCGACGTCTACCCGGCCGCGTCCTACGTGCGCTCGTACGCGAGCTCGGGTGACCACGTTCTCATTCTCGGAGCCGGCCACGCGGGACTGCTCGGCGCGACTGCGGCGGCCGCGCGTGTCGGTGACGCGGGACACGTGAGCGTCGTCGACGTCTCCGAACACGCTCTGCAACGCTTGGCGGCGGTCGCGCCGAGATCGATCGGCATCCGCGCGGACGCGACGAGCCCGTTGGCGGTCGCGGGCGCGCTGCAGCGCGCCGGGCTGCCGCGGGCGGACGTGACGCTCGTGTGCGCGACCGTCCCCGGCTGCGAAGGGTCGGCCATCCTCTCGACGGCCGATTCCGGAGCGGTGCTGTTCTTCTCGACGGCCACGTCGTTCTCGGCTGCCGCCCTCGGCACCGACGCCGTCGGCTCCCGTGTTCGGCTCGTCATCCCGAACGGCTGCACGGACGACCACGGGGACTACACCCTCGAGCTCCTCCGCCGAAACCCGGCGTTGGCTTCGAGCTTCGAAGCCTGAGCCGGCCCGTCACCGGGCACAGGCTCCGGCGAGCACGGCGGCGGTGTTGGTCACGAGGAACTGGCGCCAGAGGTCGTCGAGGCCGTAGCGAGAAAGGCGCGGCACGATCCGCTGCAGGATGTGCGCGTAACCCTCACCGCCGTAGCGGGACGTGCGCACCTTGCTGTAGATGTCGTGGGAGATGAGCACCCGATCTGCGAATCCGGCATCCACGAGGGAGCGGATCAGGCGGAGGCGACCGCCGTCATTCGGCATCGAGAAGTCCGAATACGGGTAGTGGCTGCACTCGCGACCGAAGAGATCGAACGCCACGAACACCCCGGTCCGGGCGAGCCGTTCGACGGTCCGAGGATCATCGACCGTCCGGTCTACGTGGCTCATGACGACGCGGTCGAGGTCAACCCCGCACGACTCGACGATCTCGACCGCCTCGAAGAGCGCGTCCGGGTGGCGCCCAGGATGGATGACGAGCGCCCTCGAGCTCGCTCGCTGGGCCCGTGACGCGGCGACGAGCACCTTGCGCTCGCATTCGAGGAGCGGCCAGCTGAGTCCGATCTCCCCGATGACGCCCGACTTGATCGGCCGGTCTCGGCCAGTGGTCCCCGCGAGCAGGACACCCTCGAGGCAGTCGCGGGCGATGGCCTCGGCGAGCGCCTCCATCGGGAGGTCGTGCACCTCGGGCGCGTGGTAGTCGTGCACGTAGTAACCGCACCCCATGATCACGTTGACCCCGGCGAGGCGCGCAACCTCACGCAACCCCGCCGGTCGCCGTCCGAGGTCGGCCGGCGTCACGTCGACGATCGTTCGCCCTCCGGCCTCGGCGAAGCGCCGCAGCTCATGGGTTGCGTCCTCGACGGAATCCAACAGGAGATCCTCCTGGTGGTCGTCGCCGTAGCGGATGTCGTAGTAGTTGGAGAGCGCGAGCGGCTCGGAAACGACACGCTGGGCCGGATCCGGAGAGCGGCAGTCGACGAGCACGTGCTCATGGATCTGGGTCGGGCCGAGCTCGGCGACACCGACCTCGCCCAGCACGGTCTCGACGGTGATCACGACCGCATCGCCCACGAATCCCTCCTTGCTGGTCAATGCGACGCTAGCCAATGCCGCGGTCCTTTCGACGACCAGAGACCGCATTGGCCGCGCCCAACGACGAGCGGGTGCAGACTGTCCGGAGGTCCTTGGAAGAGGAGGACGGCCGTGGGGACAATGGGGTCCGAAGTCCGATCCGAGATCATCGAGAGAATCACCCGCTACGGGGCGGAGCGGCTGACCGGTGGACAGGCTCGGCTGTTTGCCCCCTTCGTCGAGTCGTACTACGGGCGCACCGACCCCGAGGACCTCGAGAGTCGGAGGGTGGCGGACCTCTACGGGATGGCGATGTCGCACCTCGGGTTCGGGCGCAACCGGAGAGCCGGAGAGGCCCTCCTGCGGGCGTTCGCCCCCGATATCGACGAGCACGGATTCGCGTCTCCCCACTCGGTGGTGGAGCTGGTCGTCGAAGACATGCCGTTCCTCGTCGACTCGATGTCCATGGAGCTGTCTCGGCACGGCTGTGGCCTCCATCTCGCCATCCACCCCGTCATCCGGGTGCGCCGGGGCGCCGCCGGCGAGCTCGAGGAGGTGCTGTCGCCCGAGGCGGCCGACGACTCGCTTCTCGAGTCCTACCTGCACATCGAGATCGACCGCCAGACCGACTCCGCGGCCTTGGACGAGATTCGCTGCGACCTTCTCCGCGTTGTTGCCGACGTCCGCGACGCGGTCGAGGACTGGTCGTCGATCCAGTCGCGGGCGCGCGCTCTCGCCGCAGAGCTCGCCGAACCGGCGGGCCCGATCAGCCAGGAGGAGCGACTCGAGGCAGCAGAGCTCTTGCGCTGGCTCACCGAGGGCAACTTCATCTTCCTCGGCTACCGCGAATACGACCTCGTCGACAACGGTGAGGAGCTACGGACGGTGCCGGGGAGCGGGTTGGGGATCCTTCGCGAGACGGGCAACCAGCCCGTGTCCCACAAATTCGCGCAGCTGGCGCCGGACATCCGCCGCAAGGCGCGCGAACCGAGCCTCTTGAACCTGACGAAGGCCAACTCACGCAGCACGGTGCACCGGAGCAGCTACCTCGACTACATCGGCGTGAAGCGGTTCGGCGAGCACGGCGAGGTCGTCTCCGAGCGCCGGTTCCTGGGCTTGTACACGACGAGCGTGTACAAGCAGTGGCCGCAGGACATCCCCATCCTTCGGCGCAAAGTGGCGACGGTGATCGATCGCGCCGGGTACGCCCCGACCAGTCACAGCGGCAAGGCCCTCATCGAGATCCTCGACACCTACCCGCGCGACGAGCTCTTTCAGATCGGAGCCGACGAGCTGTTCGAGCAGTCCATGGCGATACTCGGGCTGCAGGACCGCCAACGCCTGCGCCTTCTCGTACGGCGCGACGATTTCGGGCGATTCGTCTCTTGTCTGGTCTACCTTCCGAAGAGCCGCCTCAGCGCCGCCCTCGAGGAACGGGTCAAAGGCATCCTGCTGCGGGCCTTCCGGGGAGTGCATCTCGAATACACGACCCGGGTCACCGAAGCCGTGCTCGCCCGGCTCCATCTCGTCATCTACGGCGCAGACTCGGTGATCCCGGACTTCGACGTCGCCGACCTCGAGGCACAGCTCGCGGACACCATGCGCTCGTGGGGAGATGAGCTGTACGAGGCGCTCGTGGAGGAGCTTGGCGAGGAACGCGCGGTGGCGATGTACCGTCTCTACGGAGAGGCGTTCCCGGCCTCGTATACCCACGACTTTCCGGCCCGCAATGCTGTCTCCGATCTGCGGCGCATCGAGAACCTCCCGGGATCGGGTGGGTTCGACGTCAACCTTTACCGTCCGCTCGAGTCCCCGCCCGGGATGCTTCGCCTCAAGCTGTACCGCGCCGGCCAGCCGATCACGCTTTCGGAGGTTCTTCCCCTCCTCGAGAACATGGGGCTGCAGGTCGTCGACGAGCGACCCTACGAGATCCGCACCGCCGAGGCGATGCCACTTTGGATCTACGACTTCGGCCTCAGGTCCGCGAATCCGGCTGACGTCGCGTCGGATGGGGTCCGGGACCGATTCCACGAAGCGTTCTCGGAGATCTGGCGGGGGACGGCCGAGAGCGACGGCTTCAACCGCCTCGTGCTCCGGGCGGGGATGCGCGAGCGCGACGTGCTGGTGCTGCGCGCGTACGCGCGGTATCTGCGTCAGGCGGGGACCGCGTTCAGCCTCGAGTACGTGGCGACGACGCTCGCGAACAACCCCGAGCTTGCCCGCATGCTCGTGGAGATCTTCTACGCCCGCCTCGACCCGGCCTTCAACGGCGGGGAAGACCGCATTTTGAGCCTGAAGCGTCTCGTGGTGGCGTTCGAGACCGGCCTCGACGGCGTCGTGAACCTCAACGAAGACCAGGTGCTGCGCCGGTTGCTCGGGACGATCCAGGCGAGCCTGCGCACGAACTTCTTCCAGAGGGGCCAAGACGGCGGCCCGAAACCGTCACTATCGGTCAAGCTCGATCCCGCGCTCGTGCCCGATTTGCCGTTGCCCCGACCGATGTTCGAGACGTTCGTTTATGCGCCAGAGATGGAAGGCGTCCACCTGCGAGGCGGCCGGGTCGCGCGCGGGGGCGTGCGCTGGTCCGACCGGCTCGAGGACTTCCGGACCGAGATCCTCGGGTTGATGAAGGCACAAACCGTGAAGAACGCCGTCATCGTGCCGGCTGGCGCCAAGGGCGGCTTTGTGGTCAAGGCTGCGCTCAGCGCGGAGCCCGACACCCGTTACGCACAGGGCGTGGCCTGCTATAAGACCTTCGTTCGCGGACTGCTGGATATCACCGACAACCTCGTCGGCGGTGAGATCGTGCAGCCGCTCGACGTCGTGCGGCACGACGGCGACGACCCCTACCTCGTCGTCGCGGCCGACAAGGGGACGGCCACGTTCTCCGATCTCGCGAACGCGATCTCGAACGACTACGGCTTCTGGCTCGGCGATGCCTTCGCCTCCGGTGGCTCGTCCGGTTACGACCACAAGGCGATGGGCATCACGGCGCGTGGTGCCTGGGTCTCTGTCCGCCGCCACTTCCGCGATCTCGGGATCGACGCGGATGGCGATGAGCTCACCACCGTCGGAATCGGCGACATGTCCGGGGACGTCTTCGGGAACGGGATGCTGCGGGCTCGGCACCTGAGGCTCGTCGCCGCCTTCGACCACCGCCACATCTTCCTCGATCCCGACCCGGATCCCGAGGCTTCCTTCGCGGAGCGTGCGCGACTGTTCGCGTTGGCTCGTTCGTCGTGGGCCGACTACGACTCCGCGATCATCTCTCCGGGTGGGGGCGTCTTCGCCCGGTCGGCAAAACGCGTCCCCCTCACTCCGCAGGTGCGGCAGGTTCTCGATGTCGCGGACGAATCGCTGCAACCGGACGCGCTCATCCGGGCAATCTTGACGGCGCCCGTCGATCTCCTCTGGAACGGGGGCATCGGCACCTATGTGAAGGCGGCGCACGAGACGAACGCGGAGGTGGGCGACAAGGCGAACGACATCGTCCGGGTGAACGGAGGCGATCTTCGGGCGAGAGTCGTCGGCGAGGGCGGCAATCTCGGCCTCACGCAGGCCGGCCGGATCGAGGTCGCCATGAACGGCGGCCGGATCAACACCGACGCCATCGACAATTCGGCGGGGGTCGACTGTTCCGATCACGAGGTGAACATCAAGATCCTCCTCGATCGTGTCGTCGCCGCCGGAGCGATGACGGTCCTCCAGCGCAACCAGCTGCTCGTCGAGATGACCGACGAGGTCGCGGAGCAGGTGTTGTGGGACAACGACGCCCAGACGAGAGCGCTCTACAACGCAAGCGCTCAGGCGGCGAGCATGGTCGAGGTCCACGCCCGTTTCCTGAGCGCGCTGGAGCGCGGCGGCCACTTGAACCGGACCCTCGAGCACCTGCCCTCGCCGGAGGAGCTCGCCACCCGGGCGGCCGTCGGCGGCGGTCTCACGATGCCCGAGTTCGCCGTCCTGCTCGCGCTCGCGAAGACCTCGATCGACCAGGAGCTGCTCGCCTCGGACGCCCCGGAGGACCCGTTCTTGTCGCGCGAGCTGGAGGGCTACTTCCCCGGCCCGCTGCGGGAGCGTTTCGGTGCACAACTGCACGAGCATCCGCTTCGACGCGAGATCATCGCGACCCAGATCACCAACGGTATGGTCAACCGGGGCGGCACGACCTTGGTGTTTCGGCTCTTCGAAGAGACCGGCTTCCACGCACCGGACATCGCCCGCGCCCACACGGCGGCATGGCACATGTTCCAGATGCCCGAGCTGTGGGACGCGATCGAGGAGCTCGACGGGACCGTTCCCGCCTCGACCCAGGTGGAGCTGTTTCTCGTGGCGCGCACGTTGGCGGAACGGGCGAACCGCTGGTTGCTTCGTAACCGCCGGCACCCGCTCGACATCACCGCCACCGTGCATGCGTTCTCGGGCGGCCTTGCCACGCTCGCCGAGCGCATCGAGGACCTCGCTGGGGCTGCAGACGCCGAGGCGCTGCGCGCGACGACCGAGCGCTATGTCGCCGCCGGTGTCGGGCGCGACCTCGCGCGACGAGTTGCCGCGCTGCCGGCGATGTTCGCCGGTCTGGACATCGTCGAGATCACCGCGTCGACCTCCCGTCGCCTCGCGGAGGCTGCCGAGGTCTACTTCGCGCTCGGCGAGCCGCTGCTCCTCGACTGGCTCCGCGACCGGATCTCGGCCCTTCCTCGCGACGACCGGTGGCAGGCACTGGCGCGAGCAGCGCTGAGAGAGGACCTCTACGCCGCCCGGGCGTCGATCACGATCGAGGTGCTTCGCGTCGGCGAAGGCGCCGGCCCGAACAGCGGTGCCGAGTTGGTGCGGCGCTGGCTGTCGCACATGGACGTGTCGGCGGATCGCTGCCTCGCCGCTCTTGACAGCATCAGCGGCGATGGCAGGTCGGACCTCGCAACCTTGTCCGTTGCCCTGCGCGAGATACGCGGCCTTGTGCAAGTGAGCAAACCGGGCACGACCTAGATCCTCAACTCGCCGTCCAGCCTCCGTCCAGACTGAACACAGCACCGGTGATCTCGGCGGCGTCCGGGCCGAGCAGAAACGCGATCGCGCCCGCCACGCCTTCCGGCGTTCCGACGCCGGCGAGCAGGCGACGGTACTTCGTCCGGCGGTCCTCTCGGATGCTGTGCCGGGAGTCGCCTCGATCCGCGCGGAGCATCGGCGTGTCGGTGGGACCAGGGCAGACGCAGTTGACCCGGATGTTCTCCTCGGCGTGGTCGACCGCCATCGCCCGGGTGAGGCCGATCACGCCTGCCTTCGACGCAATATAGGCAGGGCTGCCCGCCCCGCCGACGAGACCGTACTGTGAGCTGACGTTCACGATGCTGGCGCCGACCTCCGCCCGCAGGAACGCCAAAGCCTCCCGGGTCACGAGGAAGACTCCGGTCAGGTTCACCGCCAGTGTCCGTTGCCAAGCATCCAGGGACGTTTCGGCGACGTCGCCCGTGTAGCCGCCCAGCCCGGCGACGTTCACAACGGCGCTCAAGCCTCCGAGCTCGTCAGCGAGCTGCCGAACGGCACGGCTCACCTGACCGGGATGGCTCACGTCCGCGACCACCGGCGCGATCCGCCCGCCACCGAGGCCCCTGAGATCTGCGATCGCCGAGGTCAAGCGCTCGCCGTCAAGATCGAGCGCGCCGACGGCAGCACCCTCGGCCAAGCACCGCCCCGCGACGGCGTGACCGATTCCCGAGGCGGCACCGGTCACGAGCACCCGCGCGCCGGCGAGGTCCCTGTTCGCCGGGTCGAGCGGCGCCGTCATCGTGCGCACGCTAGGCCTGGCAAGGCCCTCTCGCAACCTTCGCCACCGAGAGGAGGCGGCCCTGAAGAGCGGGATCACCTTTGTTGATCGGAGCGCGAACATCGCGCCCCATGGACTTGATTGTGGGAGCCGAGGAGCTTCGGGGCTCGAGCGAGATGCACGCCACTTCAGCCAGGCGACTCATGAGGCTCTTCTGCCAAGTGATCGCGACCACATTGCTGGTTCTCGGGCTGTTGTCGATGCGCGCCCGAAATACGCGACTTCGGCGGAACGTCGTCCACGAGGCGCGTGAGCCTTTGGCCGACTTTTGAATAGCGAACCGAACCGTGTGCAGAAGCCATGGAATACCGACGTTTCTTCGATCGCCAGATAACAGCCGGCCAGTGTCCGAAATGATGGCATTTCCGATAGTTGGGCTTGCGCCGACGCCCGAGCTCGATCGGGTATGGCGGGCTCGCTCTGCGTGTAATCTGGTACGCGTCGACAAGTTTCGATATTTTGTATTGCAGGCAAGATCAGGAAACACAGAACAGCGAGGGGTTCAAAATGCCTAGCATGCACGGCAGACGACTGAGCCGCGGCGGCTCCGCTGCGCTCTGTCTTCTCCTGACCGTCGGGACCGTCGTCGGGCTCACGGGCGCGGCCGCCAATGCGAGCGCGAAGGTAGGACCGACCACGCTCAAAGCTGTGGTGTCGCTTGCCCCCCGGACCTCGACCGTTGGCGAGCGCGTCACCGCCAGCGTGAACAAGAGCACCCTGCCGAAGGGTGACAAGCTCAAGCGGATCACCTTGAGCTGGGGTGACCACACCAAGACCGTGGTGCTGAGCAGCCTCAAGGCCAAGCCCATCCATCGGTACGGACGCGCCGGGCGTTACCTCGTCGTTCTCTCAGTCACCGATCAGAAGCACAAGATCGCGCGTCACACGGCGGCGGAGGTCGTGACCGCTTTGAGCCCCCTCGCGGGCAGCTACACCGGCACGAACCCGCAGAACAACGAGCCGATCACGTTCTTCGTCTCGTCCGACCGGAAGCACCTGCAGGACATCTACATTTCCGATGTCTACCTGACGTGCGAGCCAGGCGGTAAGAGCATCACCGATGCTCTCGAGACCGCATCAGTGGCCCTCAATGCCAACGGATCGTTCAGCGCTACGACGACTCAGCACGGGGTCGACTTCGGCTACCCGACGAAATTCACCTATACATTCCGCGGCAATTACCAGGGCTTGAACAGCTCCGGAGTGCCCGCCCTGGCCGGCACGTTCAAAGAGACGATCAACTACACCGACAGCGCGGCGCGCACGTGCAGCTCGAGCAACCAGTCCTGGACCGCGACCAGAGACACCCAGCCGGCCCAAACCGCGGCTCCGCCGCCGGTCGGCAGCTACACAGCCACGAACCCGGAGAACAACGAGCCGATCACCTTCTACGTCTCGTCGGACCGGAAACACCTGCAGGACGTGTCTATCCCTGACGTCTACCTGATTTGCGCGCCGGGTGGTAAAAGCATCACCGACGCTCTCGAGACCGCATCGGTGGCGATCAAGGCCAACGGGTCGTTCAGCGCTACGACGACTCAGCACGGGGTCGCCTTCGGCTACCCGACAACGTTCACCTACACGTTCCGAGGCAATTTCCACGGCCTGAGCCCGTCCGGATCGGCGAGGGCGGCCGGAACGTTCCGCGAGACACTCACCTACACCGACAATGCCGCGCGCACCTGCACGTCGGACGACCAGTCGTGGACCGCAACGAGAGACACTCAGCCCGCCCAACCGGCCTCGGCGCCGCCGGACGGCAGCTACACCGGCACGAACCCGGAGAACAACGAGCCGATCACCTTCTACGTCTCGTCGGACCGGAAACACCTGCAGGACATCTCCATCCCCGAGGTCTACCTGATCTGCGCGCCGGGCGGAGCCAGCCTCACCGATGACCTCGAGACGCCACTGGTGGACCTCAATTCGAACGGGTCGTTCAGCGCGACGACCACACAGCACGGGGTCCTCTCCGGCTACTTTGCAACGTTCACCTATACGTTCCGAGGCAACGTCCACGGCGTGAGCCCCTCCGGAGCGGCGAGGTTCGCCGGCACGTTCCGCGAGACGATCACCTACACCGACACCACCCCGCGCACCTGCACGTCGGACGACGTGTCGTGGACCGCGACGAGAGACACCCAGCCGGCCCAGCCGATTTCTGCCCCGCCGGCTGGCGTCTACACGGGGACGAACCCGCAGAACAACGAGCCGATCACGTTCTCGGTCTCCTCGAACCAGGCCTCGCTGCAGAACATCTCGATCCCCGACGTCTACCTGAGCTGCGCGCCAGGCGGTGCCTCCCTCAATGAGCCGCTCTCGATCTCGACCGCCCCCATCGGTCTCGAGCGGTCGTTCACCGCCACGACGACCGGGTCCGGAACGGTCGCAGGTCACGCCGCAATGTTCACCTACACGTTCCGGGGCAACTTCCACGGGGTGGATCCCTCCGGCGCGGCAAGGGCGGCCGGCACGTTCCGCGAATCGGTCACCTACACCGACACCACCGCGCGCTCATGCACGTCGGACGACGTGTCGTGGACAGCGAGCCGAACGTCGTAACACCTAAGGACGGGAGGCGAGCAGACGACGACCTTGACCAAGTGCTTCTGCGCCGTGATCGCCGTCAACAGCGACGGCTGCTCACCGCCGTCGCCGAAATGAGCGCGACGCCGCACTGACCCACCCGGCCTGGGAAACCGAGGTCGGCCGGAAGCCTCCGTCGCCAGCGCGTTCGGCGCGACGCTGAGCAGATCCCTACTCGAAACCAGCGGTTCCGGGTGAACCCAACGGTACGGGCGACGGGTCGTCGAGAACCGTGGTCATCGGTTCGATCGGCACACCCTCTTCGACATCGACGAGGTTGTCCTCAGCCTCCGTCGACTCCGCCGACATCATGTCGTCGGACTGCTGGAAGTCCTGCTCGAGTATGGAAGAACTCACGATGGCCCCCTTTTGGTTGCTTGGATGAATCTATAGCATCAGGGCAATTCGTAGGCAATGGGAGAGTGCTCATGGCAGATCCGTTACCGGTGGACCCGACGTCTCCGGCGGCCGACGATCGCCACCGTCGCAAGCCTGCTCCGGTACACAACCCCGTCCAGGTTCCGGCACCCGAGCGCGACCCGGCCGCGCTTGCTCCCGTGTTTGTGTTGGCGCCCGCCCGCTCCCACTCTTCGGTCGTCACGACCGCCATCGGGCAACATCCCCAGTTGCATGCCTTTCCAGAGCTTGGGCTGTACCGTCGTGACACCGTCGGTCCTATCCTGTTCGACCCACCGGGTTGGAAGGGCATACCGAACGCTGCTCGGCTCGGCGGGCTGCTGCGGGCTCTGGCCCAGCACAACCACGGCGACCAAGACCACGACGCCATCCTCGAGGCATATCACTGGCTGCGCTGCCGGCGGGCGTGGTCGGGAGCCCATGTCTACGACCACCTGCTGAGCAGGGTGGCGCCGAAGATCGGTGTGGAGAAGACGCCGGACAACTCGAACACCGACCAGAGCTTGGCACGACTCGCCACGGCTTACCCTCGTGCCCGCTTTCTCCATCTGACCAGGCACCCGGTCACGACGCAGCTTTCCATGAACGAAGCCTGGTCCCGATTGCCGTACTGGAACGTACCGCCGGGCCTGTTTCGCCAGTTCTGTATGGCGGCCTGGTTCTTCCACCACGATCGGATCCTGCGCTTCACCTCGACCCTGATGCTGGGCCAGACCATGCGCGTCCGGGCCGAGGACATCTTGAACCATCCCCGGAGGGAGATGGCGGCCATCTGCCGGTGGCTTGATCTCGACTCCGGCCGGGAGGCGGTGACGGCCATGTGCCATCCTGAGCGGTCCCCGTTCGCGAGCATCGGTCCCCAAGATGCCCGGTTCGGCAACGACCCCAATTTCCTGAGGTCCCCGCGGATGCGCAGGGTGGAGATCCCGCCCAGCGTGGACGTACCAGACGATTGGCTCGTGGACCCCTGGTTGCTGACGGCCACCATCGAGCTGGCTCATCGACTTGGGTACCGCCACGGCGACCCATGATCCGAATGCGGCGATGAACGACGCGGTCGGTGATGTCGCCGGTGCGTCCAGGACAGCCGGGAGAGTACGCACCGTCGAGGGATTGCTCGCGGATCTGGCGCTCGCTACCGTCATGGCCACATGTCCTACGCCGACCTGCCAACTCGACGGGCGGAGATCGAGAGCCGAGTGGTTCACCGGGCGTGGGCCGACGCCGACTTCCTCGATCGGCTCCGCTCCGATCCCCGCGCGACGCTGGCTGAGGAGCTCGGAGTCTCCCTGCCAAGGCGCTTGGAGGTCGTGGTGGTGGAGGAGCGGCCGGACCTGCTTTGCATCGTCATCCCCGTCAACCTGTCCGGCTTCAGCGAACGGGACAGCCGGTCCGTCACCGGCATGACCGACCGAGAGGGACCAGCCGGCAACTCACGGGCGTCGAGCACCTGACGGTCGCTGAAGGATGCCGATCAAGGGCCCCACGCTGGTTGTTGCCCGACCGTCAAGGAATTGCCCTCGGTATCGATGACCGACATCAGGCGCACCCCTCCCTCGGTGCGCTCCTCGCCGCGCCGTCCCCCGGCGTCCTCGATTTCGGCGAGAGCGCCGTCAAGGTCCTCGACATAGAAGCCGAGCCAGCTCTCCCTCGCCTCACTTCCGCCTCCTCCGTGGAGCGCGACCGTCGCGTCGCGCCAGCTGAGCTCACTCCAGTCCGGAGAGGTGAAACCGACAGAAAGGCCGAGCACGTCTCGATAGAAGCTCAGGGCACGATCCATGTCTGCAACCGGGACCGTGAAGTAGGCCTTGGTGATCTTCATGTGCGCAAGGTAGTTCGTGCGTCGCGCCTCGCCAACGGCCTTATCCGACCCGCGACCAGCGACATTGTCGAACGTCCGAGCTGGCGAGTCGGTCGCCTTGGCCGTCGCCAAATTCCCGTCCGAAGTGATAGAGGATATGGCAGGAAGACCGCGGGTGCGGGATCGACGATGAGGATCGGATGGCGGAGCGATGTACTTGAGCCCGACCGAGGAGGACCGACTGCTGGTGTTCCTCGCGGCGGAGCTTGCCCGTCGCTCGATGGCTCGGGGACTTCGGCTGAACGAGCCGGAGGCGGTCGCCCTGGCCGCCGACGAGATGCACCTGGCCGCCCGGGTCGGCTGTTCCTTCGAGGACGTGCTGGCCGCGGGTCGCGGTGCGCTGTCGGCGGAGGATCTGTTGCCGGGAGTGGCTGATCTCGTGGAGGAGATCCGTCTCGAGGTTCTGCTGGAGGAGGGCAGCCGGCTCGTGGTGCTTCGCCGTCCCTGGATCGCTGGAGGAGAGCTGGCCGCATCAGAGAAGTTGGACGTACCGGGCGAGGCGGACGCGTCGGCGCAGCCCGTTCCCGGGGAGATGCGGCACCGGGAGGGATCGATCGAGTTGAACGAGGGGAGAGACCGGCGGAACCTGACGGTGCGCAATGGCTCTGAGCGACCGGTCAGGATCTCCTCTCACTATCCGTTCTGGCGGGCGAACCGGCGGCTCGAGTTCGACCGGGACGCCGCCGCCGGTTTCCGGCTCGACATACCGGCGGGCTCGTCGGTGCATTGGGATCCGGCCGAGGTCAAGGAGATCACGCTCGTGCGATACGGCGGGGACCATGACCACGCCACGTGAGGACGGCTTTTTCATGCCGTCCGAGTTCAGTGCCCACCAGGCCTGCCTGCTGGAGTGGCCGACGGTAACGAGGCAGAACCTCTGGGGAGGCAACTTCGAGGAGGCCAAACGCGACTACGCCACGGTGGCACGAGCCATCGCTGCCTTCGAGCCCGTCGTCATGGTGACCCATCCCGACCAGGCAGCTGAGGCGCGGGAGCATTGCGGGACCGGAATCGAGATCTTGCCGGTCCCCATTGACGACTCGTGGATACGTGACAACGGCCCGATCTTCGTTTCCGATGGACATGGCGGTCTCGCGATGGTGGATTTTCGGTTCAACGCCTGGGGCGAGCGATTCTCACCTTACGACCGGGACGCCGCGGTCCCGGCAGCAATCGCTGCTCACTTTGGGATGCGCCGCTATCTCGCCCCGTTCGTGCTCGAAGGCGGGTCCATCTTTGTCGACGGCGAGGGAACGCTGATCACCACGGAGCAATGCCTGCTCAACGCGAACCGCAACCCAGGACTGTCCCGCGGCGAGATCGAGCGCGGGCTCAGCGAGTTCCTCGGCGCCGATGTCGTGGTGTGGCTGGAGCTGGGGCACTCCGCTGATCGGGACACCGACGGTCACATCGACGGCGTAGCTCAGTACGTGCGCCCGGGAACCGTCATGGTCCACGCGCCCAGCGACCCGAGCGATCCCGACCACGATCGCGGTCGGGACAACGTCCGCCGAATACGAGCGACGACCGACGCCCGTGGTCGATCGTTGGAGGTGATCGAACTCGATTGTGAGTCGCCGGACGGGCTCTGTTACGTGAACTTCTACCTCCCGAACGGCGCGGTGGTGGTTCCCGTCGCTGGCGTGTCCGAGGACGAGGTCGCCCTGGCCCAAATCCAAGCGGCGTTTCCTGATCGTCAAGTAGTGCCGGTGCCGGGCAGGTCCTTGAACGATGGCGGAGGCGGACCTCACTGCATCACACAGCAGATTCCCGTAGGGACGGCGGTCGTCGCGTGAGCGACCGATGAAGCTCTCGCGCGAGGAGTATGCGCGGCGTTTCGGCCCGACAACCGGGGACTGCATCCGCCTCGGGGACACGAACCTCTGGATCAGGGTGGAAGGCGACGAGGTCGGCTACGGCGACGAACCGATGTGGGGCTATGCGAAGAACCTTCGCTCCCGCCAAGCGCAATACGACGGGGCGACCTCGGACAGCGAGCTCGACGTGCTGCTCGCCGGCGTCATCGTGATCGATCCGTTCCTCGGGGTCGTGAAGACGAACGTCGGGATCAAGGACGGGCGGATCGCCGCGCTCGGGCGAGCGGGCAACCCCAAGCTCACCTCGGGAGTAGACCTCGTGGTCGGTCCGAACACCTGGCCGGTCAACGGCCACGGTCTCATCGCGACGGCTGGAGGCGTTGACAGCCACGTGCATCTCATGTCGCCGCGGCTGGTGCCGGTCGCGTTGTCGAGCGGGATCACCACGCTCATCACGGCCGGGTTCGAGGAGCCGCCGTATGTCATGGACAAGACGCTGCGGGCGTTCGAGTTTCTTCCGGTGAACATCGGCTTGCAGGCGAGTGCTCGAACCGATGTGCCCGGCCAGGTCGAGCGCGTCTTGGAAGCCGGCGCTTGCGGGCTGAAGATCCACGAGGACTGGGGCGCCTACCCCGAGATCATCGACGCCACGCTGCGGCTCGCAGAGGACCACGACGTGGCGGTGTGCCTGCACACTGATGGGCTGAACGAGTCGTGCGAGCTCGAGGAGACCGTCCAGGCCATCGGCGGGCGAGCCGTCCACGCCTATCACGTCGAAGGGGTTGGCGGCGGTCACGTGCCGGATCTGATCGGGATCGTCCGAGTGCCGAACGTGGTGTGCTCGTCGACCACGCCCACGATCCCCTACGGACGGGCTACCGCCGCGGAGCATCTCGAGATGATCCTGATGGTGCATGGCGGATCCGCCGACGTGCCCGAGGACGTGGCCGCCGCCCGGGAGCGGATCCATCCGGCCACCATGGCGGCCGAGGGTCCCCTCCATGATCTCGGCGCCATCAGCATCATGAACAGCGACTCGCAGGGGATGGGAAGGATCGGCGAGACGATCCGGCGGACCTGGCAGCTTGCCCACACGATGAAGCTCTGGCGGGAGACGGCACTCGGTGCCGGATGGCCGGACGCCCCGGGCCTTCGTGACGGGTCGGTCGGCCGCGTAGAGGACTCGAGACCCGACGACAACGAGCGAGTCCTTCGCTATCTGGCCAAGTACACCGCCGAGCCGGCGCGCGTGCACGGCATCGAACGGGAGGTGGGGTCGCTTCGTCCCGGCCGCCTCGCCGACATCGTGCTGTGGCGACCCTCGCATTTCGGTGTTCGTCCGGAGCTTGTGCTGAAGAACGGCTGGTTCGCCTGGGGTCCTGTCGGAGAAGGCAACGCGTCAGTCGAGGGAGTCGAGCCCCGCCGGTACGGCCCGCACTGGGCGGGGCAGGGGACGGCTCCCGCCGCGCTCTCTACGACCTTCGTCTCGGCCGCGGCGCTCGCGAACGGCATCGGCCGGCGCCTCGAGAGCCGGCGACGGTTCGTCGCGGTTGGAGACACTCGCTCCGTGCGACGCGAGACGCTCGTGGCGAACACCGTCAGTCCTCCGGTCGAGGTGGAACGCGTTGACGGGACCGTGTACCTCGACGGGCGCGTCCTGCGAGCAGAACCGGTCGTCGACGTACCTCTCAATCGGCGCTACCTGCTTGGATAGACTCGTCGGTGCTATCGGCATCCCGGACGCGGTCACATGCTGACTGATCGGCCGTTTTGCGCTCAGGCGTTCAGGCGGACCGTCGACCAGCTCCGGCCACCGTTCGTCGTCCGATAGAGCGTCCTCGGAAACGGCTTCTCGCCAATAGGATCAATGGCCCAGGCATCGTCCGATCCGACATCGCTGAAGGCTGCTGGCGCCCCGAAAGCTCCGTTGAAGTGGCTGGTGAGCAACGGGTGCCAACTGTGGCCACCGTCGGTCGAGTGGTAAATCGGGGCACGATTCCATGGAGCCCACGCCACCGTCGAGGTCGCGGCAATCACGCCTCCGTAGCCACCTGAGGGAAGTGAGTAGGGGCCGAGCCAACTCTGCCCACCGTTGAACGAGCGCCAAAGTTCCTTACTTTCGAAGCCACCGCCTATCTGCCCCGTGCAGACGAGCCACAGCGAGCCGCTCGGGTCGGCACTGACCGTGCGACCCTCACTGGAAACGTCTGGCGATCGGCATGGGTAGGGCTCCTGGTGCCAGGTTCGACCGGCGTCGGTCGAGACGTCGAGCCCGGAGACCGACGCCAGCACGACAAGATCGACGCCTGGGTGCACGATCACCGTCGGGAACTGAGCTCCCGGGCTGTAGCCCTGGGCCAACGGGAACCCGGGTGGCTGATTGGCGACGGGAGTGAGCGTGTCGCCCCCGATCGGACCGGTGAGAAGGACAGATCGGGCACACTCGTTGAGTTCGTGCTTCAGAAAGCACCGTTGCTCGAGAACCCACACCGTGCCTGCTGCCGCGGCGACCGCGATGACGCTTGCCTGCACCTTTATGCGATGGAACTGACGTCCACCGTCATGGGTGACGAAAAGGCCCGGCCCGTACGCCCAGCCGTCTACTGCATCTGCGAGGTCGATGGCGTTCACGCCATGTTGGTTCGGGTTCGAATCCGGATAACCAGGGAAGTTGACCAGGTCGCTGGGGGGAAAGCTGACGAACGAGCTCCGGGGCTGCCAATGCGTCCCGCCGTCGCTGCTGATCTCGACCGACGCACGACAAACAGTCGGGAGGCACGTCTCGACCAACATCAGGCCGTGGGTCGAGTCGGCGAATGTCATGGCCGCGGGATAGGGCAGACAGTCGCTTGCCGAAGACGCACACTCGGAAGCGAGGTTGGAGGGGTTGGTCGAGGTCGTGGTGCTCGGTCGGGTCGAGGTCGTCACGCCCGGTCGGGTGGAAGTCGTCACGCCCGGTCGAGTGGATTGGTGACGCAGGAGCAGGTGTGGCAGGGGTACGAGAAAGATCACCACGACGCCGAGGGCCACGGTGCTCGAAAGGACCCACCGACGGATTCGTGCTCGATGACGCAACTGAGTGCCTCGCCGCACGGCCTCGGTCGGGTCGAGCTCTACCGCGATGCGTGCCGCCGCGAGCGCCGCCTCCTTCAGCTGGGTCGTGAGATCGTCGTTGGGATCACTCATTGACGGGCTGCTCTCTGGTGACGGATGTCGGCGGGGATTCGCGTTGGGCAAGGAGGGTTGCACGACCTCGCGAGAGCCAGGACCGCACCGTTCCAGCCGGTGCCCTCATCTCGGCGGCGACATCATCGATGCGGAGATCGAGGATGTCGTGAAGGATGAGAGCCCGACGTTGGTTGGCGGGAAGTCGAGCCACGAGCCGTGCGATATCGACGTGCATCGCGTCCGGAGGATCCGTCGCAGACGCGACCTCGGCTGGTCGCGACCGCTCCAGTCGGAGGCGCCGCCAGCGCGCGACGACCAGATTGTGCAGCACCTGGCGACTCCACGCCTCTTTGTTCGCGTGCGGTGAGACTTGATCCCAGTGCTGCCAGGCACGTGCATAGGTCTCCTGTGTGAGATCGGCAGCGTCATGCACGCTGCCAACGTAGAAGTAGGCCGCGGCCAGGAGCGCGGTTCGCGACTCGAGGTACCACCGCTCGAACTTCTGCCGCTCCACATCGCCTTCCGCCACGTCTCCTCAATGTTCGCCTCTATACAGGTACAACGCGTGGCGAGGCCGTCGCGCTGCGGCGAATGTTCGCGAGCGCTACCCGCGTCTGCTTCGCTGACGCCGACGGGTGCCAGGCGCGGGCAGGGACGCCGAATCCCCGGACTCGGCTGAGGGAACAGGGGTCGCCGTCAGACTTCCGTTTCGCTTCTGATCAGAGGCGTTGCGGATCGTGGCAGAGCGTTCCGTGTCGTCGCGTTCTGTCCAGGCGGTCGTCCAGCGGGTCGTTCGCCACGGCGTCAACTCCGTGGGTCCCGGCAGGTCTGTGACTCTACCGATCACGTCGCCCCGAAACTGCTCCGGTCGCGGGGCCCCACGATCGACGACGCTACCTCGGGGCGGCGCAGCACTCAGGCGAGAGCAAGGTGCTGGCGAGCAGGAGAGGCTCACGGCGCTGTAATCCACCATCACTGGCTCGAAATGCTGCACACGCTCAAACAGGGTCTTCAGATTTGAGCGGGTCTGACGACGAGGGCCCCATCCACCACCCGGGGTACAGGGGACTCAGAAACTTGGGGTCGGCTTCGGCCTGGAACTTCAGGAACATCCGTGTCCTGCTACGCCGGCCGGCCCGATTAGGACCTGCTGGCGACAGTGAACCGCGCTGGTCTCCGGAAGAGGCTGTAGTGTGCGGCACAGTACTTCAGGTCCAGGTGCGGCCGGTTCTTGGTCCCCGACCGAAAGGCTAAATCCTATGCGCAAGTCCACATTGACGGTTTTGGCTGCCACAGCAGCTCTTCTGATGCTGGCAACGCCCGCGTTCGCGTCCGCGCTGCCGCGCGCAAAATGGGAGTCCAGCGCCAAGGAAGGTACGTGGAACCATAACGGCTTCGTGTTTCAGAACGACATGTGGAGCTGCCCGCAAGTTGCCTGTGGCAAGCAGACCATTTGGGCTGACTCGGCCAGCAACTGGGGAGCGGTCTCCAAAATGGCGGCCGGCAACACCGCCGTGCTGACCTATCCCGACATCGCAAAAGTGTTCAATAACAGACGGGTCTCAACCTTTCGACAGATTCGCAACGGATTCACCGAATCGATGCCCTCTCAGCACAACGGCCTGAGCGCCGAGGCCGCCGACGACGTGTGGCTGAACAACTACAAGATCGAGATGATGATCTGGGTCGACAAGGTTGGCAGGTCAATTGCCGGAAGTAGACGGATCGGCAGTGCCACGATCTCTGGCCAACACTTCACCGTCTGGCATTACGGCGCGAGTGAGTTCATATTCGACCTGAATCACAACGAGACATCCGGTCAGACGAACGTCTTGGCCTCGATCGACTGGCTGATCAGCCATGGCCAGGTCCCGAAGGGAGCGAGGCTGACTCAGGTTCAGTTCGGCTGGGAGATCGCCAGCACGAACGGGCAGGCCGAGAACTTCAAGCTCAGCAAGTACTGGCTGCACACCTGAGCGCTTCATAAGGTCGATGTGGATGCAGCGACGGGACAAGCCTGACAGCCAGGTAGCTTGCGTGCGCGCGCTCGGGGGAGACCGAACCCCCAAACTTCTGATCCGTTCGACTCAGTGCCGTTGCAGGTCGTGTCGGATCGTCTCGTGCCGTCGCGTTGTGGCCCGTCAAAGCGGCCGTCCTGCGCGTCGTCTGCCGCGTGCAACGCCGTGGGACACTCCGGGACGGATTTGTTGGACTCAGCTTGGAAGGGCGGTCAGCCGAACATCTACGTTTTGGGGCGGACCATCAGGGCAGGTCAGGGCGCTATCCACTCGTGGGCGGACGACCATCTACGGCGGCGTATTCGCGGGATGTTTTCAGGAGCTGCTCGCCCCCTCGCTGTCGATCCCTTTTTCTGCTGAGACTTCGGCCCGGGTCGCCGGACCCGTTAGTGCCTCGCCGTAGCGACACCACCGGCGGTCGCTACCCTTCGAGTTGACGAGTTGTAGCTCCCCGGCGACCGCCACACGAACGAGAGCAAGGAACCACCGTGCCCGACTATGACCAATTGCGGTACGAGGAACTTGCGTCGATCAGCGAGTTCCTTCATGGGCTGTCCGAGGAGCAATGGGACCACGACACCCTCTGTAGCGCCTGGCGCGTTCGCGACGTCGTCAGCCACATAGTCCTCGGTTACACGAGCACCATGCTCTCCATGGTCGGCATGCTGGCTAGGTACGGCTTCAACGTCCCGAAGGGATCCACACACGGGTCGGTCGCCTACGGCTCGGCGCACACCCCGGCGCAGATCATCGCCACCTTCGACACCATCTCGAACGAGCATCTGCGCAAGGGCATCTCGCGGGTGATCAAGCCACAGGAGAGTCTCGTCGACCACATCGTCCACCAGCAGGACATGCGTCGACCTCTCGGCCTGCCAAGACAGCTTCCCGAGGAGCGCCTGCTGGCTGCGCTCGGCGTCGTGACGGCGTACCCAGGAGTCGGCGGGGCAGTCGGCGCCAGGAAGCGGGCCCGAGGACTCCACCTCGTGGCGACAGACGTCGACTGGTCCTACGGAGAGGGGCTTGATGTGCGCGGCAGGGGCGAGGCCATCCTGCTCGCCCTGACGGGCCGCCCGATCGTGCTCGACGAGTTGACCGGCGACGGCGTGGCAACGTTTCGCGGTCGGATCGCCGGCTAGCTGGGCCGTCGGCGCTCGGGCGATCTAGTCGTGCGGCGCGCCCTCTCGAGGCCCTGGAGGATCAGATCGAGACCGAACTCGAACTCGTCCCCGTAGTCGTATCCAGGCTTGAGGACATGCTCTACGGTCAACTCCGTCAGGTGCGGGTACTCGTCAGGGCGGAACTGCTTGAAGATCATCTCGGCCACTTCGGCTGTTTCCTCCTCGGTGTCAAAGGGCAGGCTCGCCTCTTGCAGAGCGAAGCCGTAGATGTAGCTGTCGAGGACGGAGAAGGCGTGCGCTGCTAGCTCGACAGAAAAGCCCGCCCCCCGAAGGCTTCCTATGACGGCATTGTGGTGCCTGAGCGTTGCCGGACCAGGTGAGGTCCTCGACGACATGAGAGCGATCGCCCACCGATGGCGTGACAGAGCTTTTCGGGCCGAGACCGCCCGTTCACGCATCGCCACCTTCCAGTCGGTTCCAACCGAGGGCAGCTCGATCTCGCCGAAGACCAGGTCGACCATGCCGTCTAGGAGCTCGTCCTTGTTGGCTACGTGGTTGTAGAGCGACATCGCCTCTACTCCGAGGGACTCGCCGAGCTTTCGCATCGTCACCGATCCAATCCCGTTCTCGTCCGCGAAAGCGAGGGCGGCACGCAGTACCCGTTCACGGCTTAGCGGGGTCCGAGCCTCTCGCGCAGGCTTGGTCGGGGGTGGCATCGGTGATCTCCATTCTCGGGCTTGACAAACTTACGTCGTAAGTATAGTCTTACTTACAACGTAAGCAAACAACAACAGGGGAACCATGAGGACAGCACCGCTCGACCGACCGACACAGCCGACACAGCCGACACAGCCGACACTCGCCACCGCCACGGCGCAATCGATGATGAAGAAGCAAACCAGGTCCCAGCGGAAGATCGCCGGGTTGGCGGGGTTGCTCTTCATTTTCTGCACGATCACGTTCGTCATTGGCAATGCCCTCATCAAGTCGTACTTCTCCGGCCACCCGTTGGGCGATGACACGCTCGTCGTGGGCGTGCTCATGGAGGCCCTAACGGGGTTCGCGGGCGCTGGCATCGGAGTGGCGATGTGCGCCATCATGCGGCTACACGGCCCCCTTCTATCGACGGCGTATCTCGTCTTGAGAGCGCTGGAGTGCTGTGCGCTCATCGCGGTCGGGGTGTATTTCGTCGTGAGCCGAACAGCGTGGCAGGACTACGACGTGTTCGTCTATGCCTTCACGGGCACAGCCGGGCTCGTCCTGTCGTTTCTGCTGCTTCGCTCCCGCCTCGTAACGCAGTGGCTCTGCATACTCGGAATCGTCGGCTACGCCGCGCTCCTACTTGGCGTAGCGGGCAGCGTGCTCAGCATCACAGACATTCACTCGGGTGCCGGTGTGCTGTTCCTCGCCCCCGGTGGCCTCTTCGAGCTCGTCCTCCCACTTGTCCTGATCTTCAAGGGCCTGAAGCCCGCCGAACTCCCAGGGCGACAACTGGCACAGTGATAGAGCGACACGGAGCTGACCAACCCAGACCACCTGTCCACGAAGCTACCTGTTAACGAACTACGTCGCAGTAACCCAACGAACCTTAGGAGAGACAATGTCAATGTCCACGCCGTACCCGGCCCAACTGGGTTTCGATGCCGACCTCCACATCAGCCGCTGGCGCCCGCTGGTGCAGTGGGTCCTCGCAATTCCCCACCTGATGATCGCCCGGGCGCTCAATTACCTACGCAGCATCCTTACCTTGATCAGCCTGGTCACGGTGCTGTTTACCGAGCGCATTCCTCCGGTCATCTTCGACATGATCGCCATGACCTACCGCTACGAGTGGCGGGCCTTGAGCTACGCCCTGTTCCTGCATGAGGACTACCCGCCGTTCGACTTCGAGCCCGCTGCCGGCGATGACGGCGCCGAAACCCATACGACCCTGAACCTGAGCTACCCCGACCACCTCAACCGCTGGAAGCCGCTTTACAAGTGGTTGCTGGCCATCCCGCACTACCTGGTCCTGGCCGTGCTCGCCGTCGGTGCGGTGTTCGCGGTGATCGGCGGCCTCATCGGGGTGCTGTTCACCGGTGAGTATCCGCAAGGTGCCCGCGACTTCATCGTCGGCGTGTACCGCTACAGCCTTCGGGTGCATGCCTACGCCGGCTTGCTGACCGACGAGTACCCGCCGTTCCGCCTGGCCGCGTGATGTACTGCGCAATGAGCGAGCTAGCAGGAGCAGTGATGACGGAGACAATGAAGGCGATCGTCCAGCACAGGTACGGCCCTTCAGCCGAGGACGTTCTGCGACTCGCCGAGGTCGCCAGGCCGGCGATCGGGATCGGCGAGGTCCTCGTGAAGGTGAGTGCAGCCAGCGTGGACCGCGGCACGTGGCACATAATGACCGGACTCCCCTACGCCGTCCGCCTGGCTGGCTTCGGCCTCCGTAAGCCGAGGCAGCTCAACCCCGGGCGCAGTCTCTCCGGAACGGTCGAAGCCGTCGGCGACGACGTCACAGGTTTCAAGCCGGGCGACGAGGTCTACGGCACCTGCGACGGCTCCTTCGCCGAGTACGCCCGCGCCCGGGTGGGACGGCTCGGCCTCATGCCGACCAACCTCTCCTTCGAGCAGGCGGCAGCGATGCCCGTTTCGGGTCTTGCAGCGTTGCAGGCCGTGTGTAACCGCGCGCAAGTGCAGCCCGGAGACAAGGTGCTGATCATCGGTGCGTCGGGCGGCGTCGGCACCTTCGCCGTGCAGATCGCCAAGGCTTTTGCTGCAGAGGTCACAGGTGTGTGCAGCACGGCCAAGGTCGACCTGGTCCGTTCCATGGGTGCCGATCGGGTGATCGACTACACCGGGGAGGACTTCACCGCCGGCGAACGATACGACGTGATCCTCGACATCGGAGGTAACAGCCGCTTGTCACAACTGCGGCGAGGCCTCACCCGGCGCGGCAGGCTTGTGATCGTCGGAGGCGAGACCGAGGGACGATGGCTCGGGGGCGTCGACCGCCAACTTCGGGCGAACCTGCTATCCCCGATGGTTAGCCAGAAGCTGGGCACGCTGATGACCTCGGAGAACGCCGCAGACCTTGCGGTCCTTCGAGACCTCGTCCAGTCCGGAAAAATGGCACCCGCCATTGACAGGACGTACCCGCTCAGCGAAGTCCCGGCTGCCATTCGCTACGTCCAGGAAGGCCACGCTCGGGGCAAGGTCGTCATCGCCGTGTGAAGAGCAAGCAATCACTGAGACCAGGCGATTTCGGAGGGTGCAGCACACCGACAGCACCGGGTCGACCACCTCGTCACTGCCCAGGTCGGGCAGGCCCCGGACGGGGAACCCGGCTGCGGCCAGCGCGCCTCCATACCAGCGCCAAGCCTTCGCACAACTTTCCCCTCGATCCAGCCGTTCGAACCTGAATGTAGCTGGAGGTGTCGAGGTTCGAGTCAGTGAGATCATTGGTCGTCGGCGAGAGTCAGCGCGTGGTTGGGGACTACGCGATCAGTGGCGGCCTGCCAGATTCGGACCGACAAAAGAACCATCGCAACTGCAAACGGCGCCATCTGCAAGGCGACCCTGGCGATACCGACCGATGCCGTCTGCTCGGCTAGCTCGAACCCGACGGCGAACAAGACCGCGAGCCACCGTGGGACGTGACGGCTTTGCCAAAGCGCAATCCCCATGATGATCGGCGCGAAGGATTCGCTGAAGGCGTAAAAGTCGGTGAACGCTTGACCGGGCCCAGAATTGAAGTTCGAGACCAGGATCCGTGCGGCCGCCTCTCGGGTCACGTGTGCCGTCGCAGCAGCAGCAAGGTTGATGCCGACGAACACGTTGACGATGGCCCCGCAGAAGGCGCCGATCCCCCCGATCAGCGCCGCAATGGTGGCAGCCCTCGAACCACGCTTTCGGACCAGCACGGCGATCGCCGCATACGAGACTGCGACGGCTCCGAGCGCGAGCTCCGTCAGCGATCCCGAGGCATAAAGCTGCGTCGAGTGCTTGGCCGCGATGGGCAGCACCTTCAATGCGATCGCCGTTGTCGTGATTATTTGATCGGTGCCTTTGGGATTGACGCCCTCGGCGCCGATGTAGAGCGCGGCGGTGATGGGAAGGGAGACTGCCAACATGCGCTGACGTGTTCGTACGGCGTTGTTCATCGACTTGTCCAGTCGGGATGAAGTTTGCGAATGTGTCGATTCGTTCGATCCGAGGGGTGCTACATCGATGATCGGTGAGTGCACTGACATTGTCTGGTTCCTTTCGTTGGGTTCCGATGTGGATGAGGCCTGGCCCCGAGTTGTCTGGGTTGCTTGTGGTTCAGCCATCCGTCCGAAGCGGGTATGTCTCGTCTGGAGCCGGATTCCCGGCTCCAGACGAGACATACGTGGAGATTTGATTGGTGGCAACCACCGAGTCAGGCGTCGCGGTGCGCTGCCCGAATCGAGGCCGCCGCCAGCGTGATCGCCGCATATACCCCGAGGACGACAATGGCTGTGCCTGGGGCGAGGATGCCGGGTGAGCGGTGCACGGTCACGGCAGCCTGGAGGGCGGTGCCGGGCAGATATCCACGCAAGCCTGGCGGAAGAAGCTGGCCGAAAGTGACTCCTCCGACGATGACGACGGCCATCGCAGCGGTCGCCCCTGCGGTGTGCCGGATGACGCCGCCGAGACCGACACCGATGACGGCGATGAGGCTGACAGCCACAGCACCGAGGAGGATCGCCCCCAGCACGCCGGGATGGCCGAGGCTCACTTGGAGGTGCTTGCCGGCGAAGATCCGCTGGCCGATCTCAAAGGCGACGAAATTGGAGACCAGCGCAACAGGGAAGGCGAATGCGGCCACTATGGCTGCCTTGCCCGCCAGTACGAGTCGCCTCGCCGGCATGGCGGTGAAGGTCGAGCGGATCATGCCAGAGGCGTACTCGGCGGTGACCGACCGTAGGGCGAGCGATCCGAGCAGCACGGCGGCGATCATGATGCCGAACAGCGAGCAGCTCGTCGCATCGAAGCTCGCCCGCTGCGAAGGCGTCATCGTGGCCCACCCGTTGGCCTGGGAAATCACGAGGACGGCGCCCGCAGCGATTGAGAAGACCAAAGCAAAGGCGGCCGTGCGCCACGTGGAGGGCAGGGTGCGAAGCTTCGTCCACTCCCCTTTCAGGATCCTGCTGATCGTGGTGGCCCGCACCGGAAGGGCGGGGGTGATCGGGAAGGTGGTGAGGGTCATGTCAGTTTCCTTTCGTGGAGCCGGCCAGCTGGCCGGCGTGGTAGTCGGTCTCATCTCGGGTCAAGTCGAAGAACGCCTCCTCGAGCGAGCTCACCTGCGGAGCAAGCTCGATGAGGGTGATGCCGTGGGCCGAAGCGGCTCCGCCGACTGCGGCGGCGTCGAGTCCTGTCACGACCATGCAGCCGTCGGGAGCGCTCTGGACGAGAGCGCCGCGCCGTGCCAGTGCGTCAGCGAGATCGCTCGGTTCCAGGGCACGGACCCGGACGCTCGGGGCCGAATTGCCGTTGACGAATTCTTCGGTGCTGGCATCGGCGATGATGCGGCCCCTGCCGATGACGAGCAGGTGATCGGCGGTTTGGGCCATCTCGCTCATGAGGTGACTCGAGAGGAAGACCGTGCGACCTTCGGACGCCAGCGACTTCATGAGATTGCGGATCCAGAGGATCCCGTCCGGGTCGAGGCCGTTGATCGGCTCGTCGAACATCACCGTCTCGGGGTCGCCGATGAGGGCAGCAGCGATGCCGAGCCGCTGGTTCATGCCAAGTGAGAAGGTGCTCACCCGCTTTCCCGCCACGTCGGCGAGCCCGACGATGTCGAGGACCTCATTGACGCGGCGCCGGTCGATGTCGTTGCTGTCGGCC
>Ga0182015_10000795_pt1 | contig 43876 bp, 39 predicted proteins | sample 712P3MmetaG_FD_120478 | JGI IMG/M metagenome (GOLD analysis project Ga0182015, IMG submission 120478) | Permafrost microbial communities from Stordalen Mire, Sweden - 712P3M metaG | ecosystem: Environmental > Terrestrial > Soil > Wetlands > Permafrost | place: Sweden: Stordalen | collected...
AAAACGCGACAGCCGCTCGGCATCGCGGGCGAATGCTTCCGGCAGGACTTTCACCGCAACGTCGCGCCCCAAGCGGGAATCGCGTGCGCGGTACACCTCACCCATTCCGCCCGCGCCAATCGGAGCGACAATTTCGTAGGGCCCGAGGTGAGTGCCAGAGGTCAATCCCATTTTGCGCTAGATTATACGCGGGTAACGGAAATGCTTGTCACAACTTATCGCGCGATGTACGCCGTTTGCGGATACCACATCCGGTACGAAGGTTGAAAGCGCGTCGATGCTGGTCACGCTGCGTGGGCGCGGCGGCGAAACACGGTCGCCAAGTCCCGATAATTCGGACTGCCGATGAGCTTGGCCGAAGGGATTTCCCCTTCGACGACGCGCGGGGCGAAGTCGCGCCCCTGTTTCGCCTGACCTCGCGGCTGGCGCCCACTCCTCATTCTGTTCCGTTTCGCCCCGCATCCGGACCCGTGCCCGCCAAACCACTGAGTATCCGGCGACCGATCTGGTCACCAAAATACACAAGGTGTGTGGGACAGTTTGCCCCATCGCGCAGTAACTTCTTTTCCGTTTTCGAGTAACATCCTGCAATATCAATAGCTTACGCCTCGCTCGCCCCACTGCCATTTTTGGGCACTCTGGTTGCATTCAATGGAGCCGTTGTGTTTTTACGCCTTTGATGGCTGGGGGATGCGGTGTTTGAGCTGTCGGCAATTCGTCGGGTGATGCGAGCGTTTCGCTGGCCGCTTGCGGCGGTGGGCGCGATCGCATTCATTCTGTTCGTGACGTGGCTGCGGCACCGGGCATTCTCCGCCGACCCGATTCTCTTCTCCTATTTGCAGATGGTGGGCAGCCTGCTCGGCTTCACGTTTGCCGCCAACGCGATGGTGCGTTTCCGCGGAACGCATGACCGCCTCACTCTGATTCTGGCCTTCGGCTTCGTGTTGGCCGCGCTGATTGAAACGATCACCATTTTCGGATTTTACAGCATGCTCTCGGGGGGCTTGCCGATGCAGCCGCACATTCCGCTGGCGTGGATGGTCAGCCGGACGCTGCTGGCGGTGCTGATTCTTGCGGCGCTGACGGTGGAAAAGCGGCTGCCCAGCTCGCGCGATCCGAGCCGTGAAATTTTCGTGGCGCTCGCGGTGGTGGGAATCGTGGCGTATCTCACCAGCGCCGCGTTTTTGAGCTATCCGGTCGAGCCGTCGATCCACCCGCTGGCGCGGATTGCGCGTCCATGGGATTTGCTGCCCGCGTTTCTTTTTCTCGTCGCCGCAGTGGCTTGCCGGCGCCGGTTGCATCGCGATCGCACGGCGTTCGATTACGCCCTGTGCGCCGCGTGCTGGCTGAATGTGGCGTGCCACGTGGCGGCCAGCCAGTCCGAGCGCCTGCTCGATGGACCGTTCACGCTGGCGCAAATCCTGAAGGTTTCAAGCTACGCCGTGGTGCTGGGCGGCGCGCTGCTGGACAACGCGCGGCTGTTCGATCAGGTGCAGCATCTCGCCGTGACCGATTCGCTGACGGGCCTGGGCAACTACCGCACTCTGGTGCAAACGCTCGAAGCCGAAATCCAGCGTTCGCGCCGCACGGGGCGCCCCTTCGCGCTGTTGCTGTTCGATCTTGACGCGCTGAAGAGCGTGAATGACCGCTACGGCCATCTGGTCGGCAGCAGCGCCATTCGCCGCCTGGCCGCGAAGATGCGCACCAGTTGCCGCACGATGGACACCGCCGCGCGCTATGGCGGAGACGAATTTGCCGTGGTGCTGCCGGAAGCGGACATCAACGCCGCGGCCACCGTCGGACGCCGCATTTGCGAGCGCCTGGCGCAGGACGGAGAAACGCCGCGCATCACGTGCAGCGTCGGCGCGGCCGTCTTCCCGCGCGATGGCGAGAATATCGAGCAGTTGTTCAGCGTCGCCGACGCGGCGCTGTACCGCATGAAGGGGCATGGCGAAGGCGCCGTCAACAGTTTGGCGCGCATCGCTGCGTGCCTCTGAGCCAGTCTCTTAAAGTTTTGAAGCGAGGCCCACTTGGTTCGACCGTTTGAACTTGGCCGCTGGGAAAAAAGAGTTCCGATGACGCTGGCCGTTCATCTCTGCGGCAACGCCGAAACGCCGGGCACCGAAACGGCGTTCACCGAAAACGTCAGTCCGCGCGGCGTGCGCGTGGTGAGCGTGCGGCGCTGGCGGGCCAATGAGGATCTCGACTTTGTGTCGCTGCCGGGGACGTTTCGCGCCCGGGCGCGCGTGGCGTATTGCCAGCCGATTTTGGGGCAGGGCTACGCCGTAGGACTCGAATTCCTGGAGCAAACGGGGCGCTGGGTCGTCGGCGGCTCGTCCGCAACTGGAAAATCTCTGGACGGATAGGAGGAACTCGCGAAGGAAAAAAACTGGCGCAAACAGTTTCCGAGACGCTGGTCCTCCCGACACCCGGGACGGCCGGCGTTTCGGTTTTTAGGGCGCGTTGCCGTGACAGACGTTGAGCCGCTATCGCACAAGAAGCGCTCCCGCGGCAATTTCATTGTGCCATGGTATGGAGCAGCGTAGAATCCGTGACTCGGAGATCCCATCGGGAGTCCCGTGCACAGCCGGGAACCGCGGTACCCACCATGCCCCCGATCACTGCCGCCCTGATCACATTCAACGAGGAGCGCGATTTGCCGCAGGCGCTTGCCTCTCTTGCGGGCGTGGCGGACGAGTTTGTGATCGTCGATTCGGGCAGCACGGACCGCACCGGCGACATCGCGCGTGAATTCGGCGCGCGCTTCATTCACCGGGCGTTCACCGACTTTGCGGAGCAGAAAAATTTCGCCGCGGACCAGGCTGCGCACAACTGGGTTCTGGTGCTGGACGCCGACGAGGTCCTGAGCCCCGAATTGCGCGCGTCGCTGCTGCGGTGGAAGCAGCGCGAGCCGGATTGCGTGGCGTATCGCGTGTCCCGGAAAACAAACTATCTGGGCGCGTGGATTTTGCACTCGGGCTGGTATCCCGACTACATCATCCGCCTGCAACGCCGCGATCGAACCCGGCATGTCGGTTCGATTCACGAAGCCGTGCGCGCGGACGGGCCGGTGGGCGAATTGAATGGCGATTTGCTGCACTACACCGTCCGGTCGCGCGCGGAATATGAAGCGAAAGTTGAGGTGTTCACGACGCTTGCCGCGGAGGATCTTTACCGGCGCGGCCGGCGTCACTGGCGGGCCGCACTCTGCGTGGTTCCGGCGTGGACGCTGTTGCAGAACTTTCTTCTGCGGCGCGGATTCCTGGATGGGCGGCTCGGAGCGCGCATCGCCTGGAACGGCGCACGGTACGCCTCAATAAAATACCGCAAGCTCGGCTTGCTGGTGCGCGGCGGCAGGCTTCAGCATCACGAGTGGCCGCAAGCTGGGAATGCCTGATTTTCCGCGCGGCTGGCTCGGGCCGCGGCCGCGCCCGCGCGAGAGGAATTGACATGGAATCCGGGCCGGGAATGATCCCGATTCGCGAGGCGGTTCGGCGGCGCGTTCTGTCATTGGGCTTGCCGGCCGGCGCGAGGATCCTCGACGCGCCGTGCGGACCGGGCGCGCTGAGCGAAGCCTTCAGATCGGCGGGTTTCGAGTGCTGGGGCGCCGATATGGACGACGAAGCGCAGCCCAAGCTGGGCGATCGATTCCGCATCGTGGACCTGAACCAGAAACTTCCCTGGCCGGATGAGAATTTTGACGCTGTCGTTTCGGTGGAAGGAATCGAGCACCTTGAGGACCGCTACGCGTTTCTGCGAGAGGCGCATCGCATTCTGCGGCCGGGTGGCATTCTGCTGATCACCACGCCGAACACAGTGGCTTTGCGCTCGCGCGTGCGGTTTATGGGCAGCGGTTTCTACCACAAGGATCCCCGGCCGCTGCCGGAAGCCGGCAGACATCCGCTGCACCACGTGGGACTTTCCACGTTTCCCGAGCTGCGATACGCGCTGCACACGTCCGGCTTCCAGTTGATCGAGGCGTCGCACACGCACACCAAAGGGATCAGCTACGCATATAGTTTCTACATTCCGTGGACGTGGCTCTATACGCGGCTGGCATTTCGCAAGGAAAAGGACGCCGCGCAGCGCGTCCATAATCGCGAAATCCTCCGGACCCTGTTTTCGCACTCTCTTTTATTCGGAGAGAATCTGATGCTGGTCGCCAAGCGCGTATAGCTCCGCGCTGATCCGAGCCGCCGGCGAATCGGAAAACCTGTACACTTATTTCGGGCCCGGCCCGGAGGGACGCGGTTATGCACCAAACACGCAAACGAACAATTCGCGCCTATGTGCTGATCCACACGCGCGCCGGCAGGTCCAAGGCGATCGCGCACGAATTGACGCAACTTCCGGGCGTGATTTCGGCCCACGCGTGCTGGGGCGTGCCGGACGTGATCGTGTTCGCGGAAGTCGAAACGCAGCCCGAGCTGGACGATCTGGTGATGGAAAAAATCCAGACGATCGAAGGGATCGAGCGGACCGATACGCACATCGTGCTCTAAACCGGACTTAATTGCGGCTTTCGCGCAAGCCGCCGCCGCGCCGCGCGAGGCCGGTGTACAATGCGGGGCGCTTTAAAATTCATTCCGGCACTCTTGGGATCCATGAACGGTACGTGTTCTGCCTCGGCCCTCAGGCTTCTGCGGTGGACGTTATTTCTTGCCGCGCCCGTTCTGGTTGGGTGCGCCTCGCCTGGCGGGTCGTCTAACGCCGCTCCTCCTGCCCCCGCCGTTACTCCGATTGGCACGGGTTCCGGAACGATTACGGTCATGCCCAATGCGGTAACGATCCATCCGGGTGACCAGAATATTCCCGTGGCGGTGAGCATCGCCGGCAGCACCTACACCGGTCCGATCAACGTCACGCTCACCGGATTGCCGTCCGGAATCACAGTGTCCGCGCTTACGCTGAACGGCAATGGATCGGGAATGCTGAATATCAGCGCATCTGTGTCCGCGGATCAGGAAGGATTCAACGCCACCGAGCCGGCCTACTCGGACGCGAACAGCAGCTCAAATTCCGTGTCCGTCACGGCAGTGGAAGGCACGAATCTGATCGCCGCGCCGTTGACGCTGACCGTCTCGCTGTCAAATCCTTCGTTCGCGCCCACCGCGTCCGAAATCAATTTGCCCATCGCGACGATCAACACCAGCGGTCAGCCGATTGTCAGCAAAACGGTGGACGTTCCCGGCACGATCACAATAACGTCCGCCAACGGCCAGACTTCCTATCTGCCCAATTCCAGCGACACCGACAACACGGCCGTATTTCACGTTCACGGCAATTCGACGGCCGTAATGCCGAAGCTTCCCTACGAGTTCAAGCTGAATACGAGCGTTGACCTGCTGAATACGATGGGCTTGAAATGTCCGTACGTGACCAGCGGGAAGGCGAAGCCCACCTGCGACAAGAGCAAGACATACGTTTTACTCGCGAACTACGACGACAAAACGTTGCTGCGCGATTGGTCGGCCTCCGCGCTGGCCAATGCGATTCCCATCGGCAACGGCTACCTGAATTCACCGGCGGATTCGCCCACGCCCAGCGGCACCGCCGCGCTGATGCCGTGGGCGCCGCATTCTTTATTCGTCGAGCTTTACTTGAACGGCGTATACGAGGGCGACTATCAGCTCATCGAAAAAGTGAATGTTGATGCCCATCGGATCAATATCAATGAACTCGCGGAGACCGACATCACCGACGACATCACCGGCGGCTATCTGCTCGAAGTGAATCACTACGAGGATGAAGAGTACGTGTTCGAGACGCCGAAAAACCTGCCGATCGGACTCGAGGACCCCGATTTCTCTCCCGATCCGGAGGTTCCGGAGCAAACGACTTACATCACGAACTACGTTGACAGTGCGGAGGCGGCCCTGTTCGCGAACAACTTTGAGGATCCCGCGCTCGGCTGGCGCGCGTACTTCGACGAGACCTCCGCGGTGAACTATTACATCGTCAACGACGTCATGGGGAACGTCGATGCCGGCCTTTTCTACGACAGCGTCTATGTTTATAAGAATCTTGACAATCCATTGCTCTACATGGGCCCCGTCTGGGATTTCGATTACAGTTCTGGAAACGCCGCCGTCTCGCCCGTCGTGAACCCGACAGTCCCCTGGATGCAGACGCAGAATCCCTGGTATCCGCAATGGTTCGCCGACCCAGCCTTCAAAGCCGCCGTCGTCGCGCAGTGGAACACGCTGAAGAACAATGGGGTTTTCACCGCGTGGCTTGCTTCCATCAACACGGAGTCCGCCACGCTCGAGCAATCGCAAACGAATAATTTTGGACGCTGGCCGATGCAGGGAATCGAAGTTTGGCCGAACACGGAAGCGGCGGGCAATTATAACGGCGAGGTCGGCTACCTGACGACCTGGCTCGGGTTGCGGATCGGCTACCTCGACTCCGTTTTCAACGCCAAGACGCAAAGCTTCACGACGCTAATGGTGCCGAGTGGCGCGCTGCGTCAGGGTTCCCCGGCCACGCTATCGGCGCAGGTGGCGGGCCCGGCGGCGCCTACGGGCAACGTCACATTCCTTTCCGGCAGTGTCGTTCTGGGTGTGGGCGCTCTCGATGCAAACGGCGACGCGAGTTTGACCACGTCGAACTTGCCGGCGGGCGTGCGCAAACTGGAAGCGATTTATGGCGGCGACGTAAACAATGCGCTCTCATCTTCCTTGGCCGTCTCGGAAACCGTGTCAGAACCGCTGCTGGCTAGCGTCACGACTCTTTCCAGTTCCGCGTCAAATACGGTATTTGCTGTGCTCGTGCTGGGCAACTCGGGAACCGCTACGCCCACAGGAACGGTGACGTTCACCGCGAATGGGCAGCTGCTCGGAACGGCCACGCTCGCCTCGAACGGAACGGCGGTTTTTTCTCCGGGCCAATTGCCCGTAGGGGCCACTTCGATTCAGGGCGTGTACGGTGGAGACGGCAACTTCCTGGGTTCTTCTTTCACGCTTCCGCTCTGAGCGCGTCGGGCCGTTAAATCGCTTTCTGATCCGGCCCGGTCGGCGCAGGCTTGCTGCTCGCGCGCGTTACGCGTCGGAATCGACGCGCGGGCGGATGGTGAGCAGCAGGACGCTGGAGCCGATGCGGAATTCCGCCATGTTGCGCAATTGCGCGGCGCGAATGCGCTCCTCGCCGAAGAACGTGCCGTTTGTCGAATCGAGATCGCACAGCCGGACCACGTCGCCGCGCACTTCGATCATGCAGTGGCGGCGCGAAACGCCGGTGTCGTCCAGCGGTACATCCGTCCCCGCGCGGCCCAGAATGATTCGCGGTCTTGAAAGCGGGAAGACGTTGCCGCGCGAAGGTCCGCCAATCACGGTGATTGAGATCGCCTTGCCCGGCGGCAGGCGCACGTCGCTATCCGCTTCCTCGTAGGCGCTGATCCGCCGCGGCGCGCCCGATCCGCGCGCGAACGCCGGCAGCGGCGACACCACTTGCGTGCTCTCCACGCGGCGCTCGAGTTCCACCAGCGTGGGCTTCCCGCATTGCGTGCATTTGAATTGGACGCGCCGGAGATCGCCGATCTGCGAATCGTTCAGCCGGTGCAGAGTTCCGCAATGTGAGCAGGCGGCTTGCATGCATTTTAGCCTAGCACGCCGCGCCCGCCGCCGCGCCTGTCTCGCCGGCCAGTCGTTGCGGCTGGCCAAACTGTACGGCGGAACAGGTCCGCGCTGCCCGGTCTTTATTGCACGAACCCGACCTTGGGCGGCGGTCCTTCGGGAACTTCGCGGATGGGGCCGTACTGCGCTTCGTATTTGGTCAGATTGTCGCCCAGCGCGCGCCAAAGCCGCTTGGCGTGACCGGGACTCACGAGCAAACCCGCGACGAGCTTGCCCTGCGGCGCGTTGGGAAAAATGTAAACGAAGTGCAGCGTGAATTCTTCGGCGTTGTGGTAGAGCATCACCAGATTGCTGTACTGCCCGACCAGATCTTTTTCATCGGCTTTGATCTGCACTTGCGGCGGTTGTGCGGCAGGCGGATTTGACATTTGCGGTATCCCTCCGGGCCTTCGATTCACGTTACCACAAACCGCGCGGCGCCGGCACAGTGGCCGCGCCCGCCGCTGTGCCGTTTTGATGCGTGGACACCCCATCCGCATTGACGCGCGCCGTGTATTAATGTTAGTTTATTCTGGGAGTTCAGCATACTTAACCGCACCTCCTTATGCCCAACGCCAGCCTTCCACCTGACGCCGCCCCAGCCCCGCTCGATCCGCAAAAAAAGAAATCGTTGCCGGAAGTTCATCGGTCGATACCCATTGTTCCCGGCGCTTCGCTGCTGCGCAAAATGCTGGCGTTCGCCGGTCCGGGATATCTCGTAGCGGTCGGTTACATGGACCCGGGCAACTGGGCCACCGATTTGGGCGGCGGCTCGCGCTTCGGTTACACGCTGCTTTCGGTGGTGCTGCTAAGCAGCCTGATGGCCATGTTTCTTCAGGCGCTTTCCGCGAAGCTAGGCATCGCCACCGGACGCGATCTGGCGCAGGCCTGCCGCGAGCATTATTCGCGCCGCGTTTCGATGTTTCTGTGGGTGATCTGCGAACTGGCGATCGCCGCGTGCGATCTCGCCGAAGTGCTGGGTTCGGCCGTGGCGCTCAAGCTGCTCTTCGGAGTGCCGATGCTCGCCGGCGTGTTGCTCACAGGACTCGACGTGCTTCTGGTGCTCGCGCTGCAAGGCCGCGGCTTTCGCATCATCGAAGCGCTGGTGATCACGGTCATCGCGACGATCGGGGTTTGCTTCACGTACGAAATCTTCATCTCGCAGCCGCTGTGGCGGGACGCGGCGGTGGGCCTGATTCCGCGCCTGGAGATTTTGCGCAATCGAGACATGCTTTACATTTCCATCGGCATACTGGGCGCCACCGTGATGCCGCACAATTTGTATTTGCATTCGAGCCTGGTGCAGACGCGCGCGTTCGGCAGCAGTTCGCGCGACCGCCGCGAGGCCGTGCGCTACGCCGAAATCGATTCGGCGCTCGCGCTGGGCGTCTCATTTTTCATCAACGCCGCGATTCTGGTGCTCGCCGCGGCCGCGTTTCATCGCCGCGGGATGTACGAAGTCGCGGACATCAGCCAAGCGTTCCGGCTTCTCTCGCCCGTGCTCGGCGTGAGCCTCGCGAGCACCGTGTTCGCCGTTGCGCTGCTCTGCTCCGGGCAGAATTCCACGCTGACCGGCACGCTCGCGGGGCAAATCGTGATGGAAGGTTTTCTCGATTTACATTTGCCGCCGTGGCTGCGCCGCCTGGTGACGCGCTCGCTCGCGATTCTGCCGGCCGCGCTGGTGATCGGAATCATGGGCGAAGGCCAGGTGACGCGCCTGCTGATTCTGAGCCAGGTCGTGCTCAGTTTTCAGTTGCCGTTCGCCGTGGTTCCACTTGTGATTTTCACGAACGATCGCAGCAAGATGGGCGAGTTCGTGAACAGCCGCCTGACCGTCGCCGTCGCGTGGTTTGTAACCGCCGCGATCATTTTGCTTAACGGGCTCTTGCTCGTCCTGATCTTCCGCGCACCGGCTTGAGCGGCGTCTCGCGCCGGGGCGCGCGCGCTAATTCGCGCTCGCCAACGCCGCGGTCACTTCCTTCACATCGGGCACGGTTCCGAAATCGTACTGCTTGAACCACGCCAGTTTTCCGGATTTGTCGATGACGGCGATGGCGCGTCCCGAAATGCCCTTGTCCGCATGAAAGACGCCGAATGTTTCGGCCACGGCGCCGCGCGGATTGAAATCGGCCAGCAACGGATAACTGATGCCCATTTTTTCGGCGAACGCTTTGTGCGACCACGCGCTGTCCACGCTGAGGCCAAGCACCTGCGCATCGAGCTTTTCGAACAGTTTCAAATCGCTCACCACGCAGGCGTGCTCGTTCGTGCAGGTCGGGCTCCAATCGAGCGGGTAAAAAAGAATCACCACGTTCTTGCCCTTGAAATCCGCGAGCTTTACTTCCTTCTGCGTTTGATCCTTCAGCGTGAATTCCGGTGCGGGTTGTCCGACAGCCAATGCCATGGCGAATCCTCCTGGAAATGTGACCGCAACAAAGTCCCAGATCATGTTATCGGATTTCGCGCGCCGCCGCGCCGCAATCTGTTAGCATGCAGCCGTTGTCGTCGGGCGCGAAATATTGGTGCGACTTTGGCGCGTAATCGTCTCGAACAAGCTTATCCCGGCATCGAATTTCGCCCGCGCACGCGCAGTTGGTTTGCGCGGCTCATGCGCGTTCCGCCGGAATGCGTGCATCTGGAAACGCAGCAGGATTGGATGGCCGGCTTCGCGCCAGACACGCTCTATCTGCGCGGGAAGAAGGCCGCGCGGCGCGCGAGCGGCCGGCGGCCGGAAGTTTCGCTGTGCCGCGCGTGTCTGTTCGGCCTGCTCGGACCGGAGCTTGAGCGGTATGGCGGGCGCGTCGCCGCGTTTGAGCCCGATAGCGCGAGCGTCTCGCAATATTTTTTTCTCGGCGCGCAGGACTTCGCGGAAGCCGGCCTTGAATCGCAAGTCGCCGAAGCCATTGAAGGCCGCCTCAGCCACCTCGCGGGCGAATGCGAAGTCTGCGCGCGCCCGGTGAAGTGGCTGTGGTTTTCGCGGCGCGACGTCGAAAGCCTCGATCAGGCCGATCGCATCGCGCAATCGCCCGGGGAATTGCTCTGCGCCGCGCACGGTACCGACCGGCTCTGCCGCGCGCTCGGCGCGCTGCCGGATGCAAATTTGTTCTATCTGAACGCTCCGTACGGCGATTCCGGCGCGTACGTGTGGATTTAAAAATCATGCAACTGAAAGAGCTCGTCGAAAAATATGTTTCGCTTGGCGGCGGTTATGGCCGCCCCGTCGCGCTTGCCGCCTTCGGTTTCGACCACGATGAGACCGAGCGCCTTTTCGCTTCCTTCGACGAGGATTACAATATCAGCCGCTACTTCCATTTCTCGCGCGCGGAAGGCGCGGCTTATCGCATCAACGGATTCGATCACACGCATGTTTCGATCGACGCGGACGTCGCGTCGGTTCTTTGACCGGCAATGCCGCGCACCGAATCGCCGCGCGCGCGCGTCTAACCCGTGCGGTTGTTCGCGGCGCGTAGAGAATAAAGTCGAGGAGAAAAGAACATGAGAAAGTTCGCTGCCTCTGCCACGTTGCTCTTGCTGAGTGTCTCCCTGTTGAGCGGTTCGGCGTTTAGCCGGGCGGCCCAAAACAGCATGCCTACTCCGCCCGCGCAGCCGGACAAAAGCAAACGCCCCAGCCCGCCGGCCCACGTGGAATACAAATTCCCCGACGGCAAGATGCTGACGATCGATTATTCGAGCCCGCGGATGCGGGGCCGCGTGATCTATGGCGGCCTGGTGCCCTACGGCACGGAATGGCGCGTGGGCGCGAACGAGGCCACCACATTCGTCACCGATACCGGACTCAACGTCGGCGGAACGATCGTGCCGCCCGGCAGCTACACGCTTTTCGCCATGCCGAACGCGGATTACTGGCAATTGATCATCAGCACGCGAACCGGCGAATGGGGAATTCCGTATCCCGGATTCATCTACGACTTCGCCCGCATCGACATGAAAATGTCCGCGCTTCCTTCGCCGCTCGAGGATTTCACAATCGGCCTCGACGGCACGAGCGCCGGCTGCACGCTGCGTCTCGATTGGGAATCGACGCGCGTCTCCGTGGATATCGCCGAGGCCGTAATGCCGCACGATTGGCGCAAGTAGCCGGCGCCGGACGAACGAGCAAACGATGTACGCGCAAAAACTGAAGGTTGACCTCGTGATCGACGGCGCGCGGCGCGCCTGCCCGCTCGATTGGCTGGACGCGTTCTTCATGCGGAATTTCACGGGCTCGGCGGAATTTGACGACACGCTGCCGGCCGCCGAAGGCCGGATCGAAGCCGGTCTGCGCGTCGATCCCGCGAGACTGGCGCAAGCATTTTCAACCTGGCTTACTGAGCGCGGCAAAGGCCAGGGCCGGCCCGTGCAGGTGGAAATCAGCCGCGCATAGCCCGCGCGCGCGAACTATCCGTCGTAGCCCACGGCGTCGCGCGGCTTTTGCTCGCGCACCACCAGCGTGTCCTGTGTCGGCACGGCATCGCATTCGATGGCGATCGTGGTGACGGGATTGTCCGGCGCCTCTTCCGGCAATCCGTAAAGCCGCACCCGGAATTTATCCTGCGTAAATTTCACGGCATCGCCGGTGGCGTGCAGCCACGCGGATTTCACGCCCACCTGCAGCCCCGAAATCGCCACGTAGTCGCCGGGCCAGAAGTGCACGTGCATATACAACGTGTTGCCCTTGCGCGTGAACGAAGCGTAATTCGAGACGCGCGGCTGGCACAAATCGCTGCCGATCACGGTGCCGCTGTTGCGTCGCATCCATTGGCCCACTTGCTCGAGCACGTGTACGGAATCCTCGGGCACCACGCCGTCGGGGCGCGGACCGACGTTCAATAAATAATTGCCGCCGTCGCGTGCGCAGGTGATCAGATTGCGGATTACTGTTTTGGGAGATTTCCAATTGTCGTCGGCGCGCTGGTAGCCCCAACTGTCGTTCAGCGTCATGCAGGTTTCCCAGGCGCGCCCGCCGGTGGCGGCTACGATGTTTTGCTCCGGCGTCGAAAAATCGCCCAGCAGGCCGTTGCGATTGTTGACGATGATGTCGGGTTGCAGGCTGAAAACCATTTCGTTCATCTTCTGCGATTGCCAGCCGTCGGCGTCGAGCGGCCAGTGCACGTCGTACCAAAGCACGTCGATCTTGCCGTAATTGGTCATCAGCTCGCGGATCAGGCCATGCGTGTAGGCGACGAAGCGATCGCGCGCGGCGGGATCGGTCAGGCAAGTGGCGCCATCGGGATGGTGCCAATCCATCAGCGAATAATAAAAGCCCACGCGCAGGCCTTCCGCGCGCGCGGCGTCCACGTACTCGCGCACCAGATCGCGCCCCGGGCCCTGCTGCATGGCGCAGTAACTCGTGAGCTTGCTATCGAAATTGCAGAAGCCTTCGTGGTGCTTGGTGGTCATCACCATGTATTTCATTCCGGTGTCGCGCGCGATCTGCGCCCACTGTCGCGCGGCCATCGGCCGCGGCTTGAACGTTTTCGCCAGTGGCTCGTACTCCGTCATCGGAAAGGCTTCATTTTCAAACGACCATTCGTGCCGGCCCACTTGGCTGTACAGGCCCCAGTGGATGAACATTCCGAACTGCGCTTGGTGCCACCATTTCATTCGCGCTTCGCGATTTGCGTCCTGCGGAGTCGGCTGCTGCCCCGGAAGGGGAGTTTGCTGCGCGCCCTCCGGAGTGCCCGGCATCTGCGCCGAGGCCAGCGCCGGAATCGAAACGGCTCCGGCGGCCACGCCCGATGCCGTGCGAATCATCCAATCACGCCGCGATAAATTTTTTGATGGCATGGAAGTTCTGCGCTCCTCTGATTGAAAATTGGCGAAACTAGTTCAAAGTTGTCGGGACGTTCTAAACTCCTCCGCCGGGCCCGGCCGTCTCCGCTCTTTCCCAATCCTGCCCGGTTAACCGCACTTTGGAACCCAGGAACGCGTAGTACGCGATGAAGACATACGCGGGCAGCAGCAGCCCATAAGCCAGCGCGAGGCTCTGCAATTTTTCGGAAAGGAATCCGATGCCCAGCGGATAAAGCGCTCCTCCGACGATGGCCATGACGATCAGCGATCCGCCCATCTTTGTATTTGCGCCGAGGCCTTTCAATCCGAGCGCAAATATCGTCGGGAACATCAGCGACATGAAGAAGCTGGTCATCAGCAGCGCCCACAATCCCGTCCACCCGGGAAGGAATACTCCGATGCAGACCAGCGCGACGTTGATGACGGCGTAGACGCCCATCAATCGCGCGGGATTGATGAATTTCATCAGGTAGGTAGAAAACGCTCTTCCCGCCAGGAGCGCGACAAGGTTGCCGGTCAGGAGGTAACCCGCGATTTTCTCCGGCTCGTGCGTATAGTCTTGCGCGTAGATAATGAAATAGCTCCACGTTGCCACCTGCGCTCCCACGTAGAGGAACTGCGCCACGACTGCCAAAATGAAATGCCGATGCCGAAACAGCTCGCGGACATTTCCGCTATCCCGATTGCCCGATTCAGCTTCATCCGCGATGGCCGGAAATTTCGTGCGGGCGATCAGGATGGCCCACACCAGAACCACCAGTCCCAGGACGACGTAAGGGCGAATCACCCTGAGCTTCTCAATCTGCAGATACGCGCCATAGGTATGCGCGGCCTGCAGCGCGCCGACCTGCGCCGGATTGAGCTCGACTCCGGAAAAGATAAAAACCGTGCCCACCAGCGCGCCCGTGATCGCGCCCAGGGGATTGAACGTCTGCGAAAAGTTCAAACGGCGCTCGGACGTTTCGGGATCGCCGCATTGCGCGATGAACGGACTCGAACTGGTCTCCAGAAACGAAAGCCCGCTGGCGATTACGAACAGCGCGGCAAGAAAAAACGAATAGCGGCCCACGAGCGCCGCCGGCCAGAACAGCAGGCATCCGGCGCCAAAAAGTACGAGGCCGGTGAGAAAGGCCGCTTTATACCCGAACTTGCGCATCAGCAGACCGGCGGGAATCGCAAGAAAGAAATAGCCCAAATAGAACGCGAATTGAACCAAGCCCGCTTCGAGCCGCGAGATCTCAAACGACTTCATGAACTGCTTGATCAGCACGTCGTTCAGGTTGTTGGGAATGCCCCACAGAAAGAAGAGCGCCGTCACCAGAAAAAATGGAAACAGATTGCCCGCTGGAAAAAGCGGCCGCGATCCCGTTTCATTTGGCGCCATCAAAAGCCTCTTTCTAAGTGAGCGCGCGATCGAAATGCACGTATCCGCCATCAACGAATAAATGCTGCCCGGTGGTGTGGCTCGAGCGATCGGAGATCAGGAAGACCACCATCGCGGCGATCTCTTCCTGCGTCGTCATGCGGCGGCCGAGCGGAATTTTAGAGATGATCGACGCGAGCTTGGCCTGCGGATCGGGAAACGTATTGACCCAGCGCTCGTACAGCGGCGTCATCACTTCGGCGGGCAGCACGTTGTTCACGCGGATTCCGTAGGGCAACAGCTCCACGGCCCACTCGCGCGTCAAGCCCATGATTCCGCCCTTTGACGCCGCGTAGCCCGAGGTGTTTCCTTGTCCCGTCACCGAGACTTTCGAGCCGATGTTCACGATCGAGCCGCGCGCCGCCTTCAGAGAGGGAAGCGCGTAATGAGCCATGCAGTAGTAGGGAACCAGGTTTTTTTCGAGCGAGGCGACGAATAGTTTCGGGCTTCCTTTTTCGAGGCCCGCGCCGTCGTTCACGCCTGCGTTGTTCACCAGCGCGTCCAGTCGGCCGGCCGCGGCAAGAGTTTCCTTTACGGCGCGCTCGCAATTTTCGGGAACGGATAGCTCGGCGATCACGGCGTAGCTTTTTGAGCCGGCCGCCGCGAGTTCGGCCTGCATCTTGGCCGTCGCCGCAGTGTCTCGCGCGACGATCACGGGGATGGCGCCTTCGCGCGCCAGCTCGCGCGTGATTCCGCCGCCGATGCCTTTGTCACCGCCCGTAACGATTACAACTTTGCCCTTCAGTCCCAGGTCCATGGCTTTCGGCGCCACAGCGCGCCGGCCGGCAACGCGGCGGCGGGCGCCTTTTCTCCCGATTCAATTCCACGCTCGGGCCAACACGCGGCTCGATGCGTTCATTGCTGCGGCTCGCCCGTACCATCGGGGGCCCCGCGCAATGCGGACAGCGCGGGCGATTGTATAGGAATCGCTCTCCGACCGCGACATTAGCGCAAAGTTTCGGCGGCGATGGCCTCTCCGACGGCTTTTGTATTCGCGTTGCCGCCGAGGTCCGGAGTCTTGGGGCCGGCGGCGGCCAGCACCGATTCGATCGCGCGCTCGATGGCATCGGCGGCGGTGGATTCGCCGAGGTGGCGCAGCATCATGGCGCCGCTCCAGATTTGGCCGATCGGATTGGCGATGCCTTTTCCGGCGATGTCGGGCGCGGAGCCGTGTACGGGCTCAAACATGGAAGGGAATTCGCGCTCGGGATTTAGATTCGCGGAGGGCGCGATGCCGATCGAGCCGGCCACGGCAGGGCCGAGATCGGAGAGGATGTCGCCGAAAAGGTTTGAGCCGACGACAACGTCGAACCAATCGGGATGCTTTACGAAATGCGCGGCGAGGATATCGATGTGGAATTGATCCGTGCGCACATCGGGAAAATCGCGCGCGGCGGCGGCGAAGCGCTCGTCCCAAAAAGGCATGGTGTGGATGATGCCGTTGGATTTCGTGGCGGAGGTGAGATGTTTCGCGCGCGTGCGGGCAAGCTCGAAGGCGTAGCGGATGATGCGGTCGGATCCGCGCCGCGTGAAGATCGTTTCCTGGATGGCGAATTCATCGGGGGTGTCGCGGTAAATGCGGCCGCCCATTTCGGAATATTCGCCTTCATTGTTTTCGCGGACCACGCAGAAATCGATTTTGCCCGGCGGATAGTTTTTCAGCGGCGATTCGACGCCCGGGAAAAGGCGCACGGGCCGCAGATTGACGTACTGCCGAAACGCGCGCCGGATCGGGATGAGCAGGCCCCAGAGCGAAACGTGATCGGGCACGCGCGGGTGGCCGACGGCGCCGAGAAAAATCGCGTCAAACGCGCGCAACTGATCGAGCGCGTCGGCGGGCATCATGAGGCCAGTGGAGACGAATCTTTCGCAGCTCCAGTCAAACCTGTGAGACGAAAAGGAAAAGCCGAAGCGCCGCGCGGCGGTTTCGAGAACGCGGATGCCTTCCGGCACAACCTCGGGGCCGATGCCGTCGCCGGCGATCACGGCGATCTTGTACGATTTTTTCGTTTGCGCGTTCATGTGGTTCGCGCTCTTTGCGCGACGATCAGGCGAGCGGGGGCGCGGGAACGCGACCGCGACCTGGGCCGGGATCTGACCGTGATTTCAACGTCGTGTCCGAGAAGCACGAGATAGCGCAGGAGTCTTTCGATGGAAAAGCCCGAAATTCGGCCGCGCGTGAGGGCCGAGATTTTCGGCTGGTCCACGCCGAGAAGTTTGGCCGCCTCGATCTGAGTGAGGCGGCGCTCCCGAAAAACCGTGATGATCTTCTGGGCGAGATCGGCTTTGGCGAGATGTTCTTCCGGATGAAGGAGTCCCAGATCGGCGAACACATTCCCGCTGCCGACAAAGTAGTCGCGTTTCGTTGTCATATCAATTCTCCTGAGCCGCGTGCAATTCGATCGCCCGCTTCAGGCGCTGCCTGACAAGGTCGATCTCGCTTCGCGGCGCGGCAACTCCGCTCTTCGATTTCTTCTGGAAGGCGTGAAGAACGTAAACCTTGCCTTCAAGACGCACGGTATAGACCGCGCGAAAGGTATCGCCTCGATGATCCGAGACGACCTCCAGAACGCCCGTGCCAAGTCCCTTCAGCGGGTTGGCCTTAACGTGTCGATCGCCCAGTTGGGCCTGATACACCGCGAATCCGATCACGTCGCGCACGGCCTTGGGGAAATCCCTCACCGCGCGGAGCGAGTCGCCCACCCAAACCAGCGGCTTCGGCAGCGGAGATTACCCGCGAGCGGCGCCATTCCGGAAGGATATGCTAGTTTTGGCATACCGTCAAGGGGGGCGGCTCACTAATTCCCCGTCATTTTGCGCGGCCCTGGCTTCGGCGGGCGAAGGTGGGCAATGATCGCGGGAGCGCGCGGGCGCGAAGCGCCGTGCGGTGGTCATGTGCTGGCATACGATAATACAGGGAACATAATAAATGAGCTATTCGAACGGACGTCCACGGAAAATGCGAGTGGGTTGTGGATGGCCATTCGAATTGGACCGCGGGCGGCAGCACGGGTGAACCGGCTGGTCCGCGCGCTCATTATCTAAGTAGAACTCCCCGGTGTTCTAGAGTGTCATGAGCCAGCGGTCGGCTGGGAGAATAGGTGAACGGAGGCCTCGGTGCATTTCTCCTGGCTCGGATTTTGGACGTACTCGGTGTGGAGTCTGGAATTTCTCTATGTTTGGCCCATGTGGCTTGTCACAGCGGCCATCTTTGCCAACCTTGCCATCGCCTTGGCAGCACGGTGGCCGTTTCGTGCCGATCGCTGGAAAAATGCGTATTGGCTTCTGTTCGCGAATTTTCTGTTCTTGCCCGCGATGGTTGCCATTGCGGAGTCAATCCTGGGCCGTGGGAAAGCTCAAAGCCAAACGTCGCCGGGGAATGGATCGAGAACGGGTTATTCGTGGCGTCGTTGCTCGTGGGCGGGTTTGGGATATATCGAATGAAGGGATTGCGCTGGTTCGCTACAGCGATTTTTGTCTTGCAGGCGTGGGTTTTAGCCGGAGCGGGCCTTATTGCGGGCATGGCGCTGAGCGGGCAATGGCTGTAGATCTGGATTGGCTGCGCGCCGAGCGCGGCGGAACGCGGCTTACACGTGAGGGAAGGAATCATGAAAAGTCTGAAACATTATGGCTCGTTGTTGTTTTTGGGGATTTTGTTGGCCCTTCCAGTGGGGGTTTACGCAGTTCAGCATGGATTCATCCGCAATGAGAAAGAGATGGGTATGTCGGGCGAGGAGGATATACCGGACGATTTTGCCAAGAAACAATTTCTTTATGCCGACCCAGAGAGCGCCCGAGAAGCATTGCTCTACGCGATCAAGATTCATGAAGGGATGCGGGCGAGCGATCCTCTATGGGGAAGACCGGAGAGGGTGGATTTGGGCGTGTGTTACGTCGAGCTATCGCTGTTGGATGAGGAATCCGGGAACAACGACCGTGCCAATGCTGATATGGCGGAGGCTGAGGTTGTGTTCAAGGAGATGGGTGCTCCGGATTCTTCAGTAGCTCGCCTCAGAGCGTCGCTGGGGAAGGGATTGGTTGTTCAACGTCCCGCGGATCGCCAGCGGCCATGAAAAAAATTGCTCTGAGTTCGGTTGCTGTGCTTCTCGGCATCGCGGTGGGCGCTTTAGCGGGAGGGCTCGGCGCTTTTTTGTGGTATCAGCACCAGTTTAGGGTCATTCGTTCCTTCGCTTGGGCAGAAATGAGTCTTGGGGTTTCCGAGAATCAATTTGATGCGGACGCAACGGACGCAAAGCAGAACTTGCTGAATACGCTCTCCACGTTCGAGTCGGGTGTGCGGTCGCGGGCCCTCGATCCTTCGATGAACAAGGCAATGCGAATGAACTGCGGCTTGATTGAAGCGCGCCTATCCGTTCTCGATAGTGAAGCCGGTGACGCGGATGGGGCCAAGTCGTACTTGGCGAAGGCGCAGGACGACCTAAGAGCCGTTGGATGGATCGACTATTCCGACGCAAACATATTGAAAGCGGTCGAAAGGCAATGGCCGCACACTGGGCGATAGCCAGAAAACTTCAGTTGTCGGCGTGCAGCGACCGGCCGTTGTGGTCGAGCAATATCTGAATGCCGAAATAGCCGAGGAATGTGGGCGCCGAATCCGGCGTCGGGGTGAAATTGCGGCCGGCCATGGCGAGGGCGATCAGGCCGCGATGAAATTCGTAGCGGGCGCCGGCGTCCCAGGTGGTGTTGTGGGGTGGCGCCGCCATGGCCGAATCGTTGTAAACCTCGCCGATGACTTCCAATTTCTTTGTGAATTGATGGCCGAGGGCGAGGCCGAGAATGCGCTCTTCGTGGCCTTCATTGGCTTCGTGGAAAGGGACGTAGTAGCCGGCTTCGGCGTTCACTTCAAGTGGGCCGATATTTTTCTGTACCTCGATCGGCAGAAGAATTCGCGTGCCGGCGGTGGCGATGCCGCTGCGCACGTCGCCGGAAGCGCCGCCCGTCGCGAGTTGCGGGAAGAAAGAGACGTTCCAGCCGCGCTTATTGTCGATGAAGCGCCACTTCACGCCGGGCGAGGCATTGCTCCAGCCGGTGGCGCGCGGCGCGCCGGGTATGGTCGCGACGACGTAGGGAATTTCCAGCGTGAGCTGAATGCACGGGCCGATGCCGTAGTTGATGTCAAGCTGCGGAAGTTGGTAGGTATTTTGATCGCGGCTGAGGACGGGCATCGCGGCGATATTGATCTCCCAATTTTCGGCGCCGGGAGTGCCGGGATCGTTGGTGAGCAGCGGAGGACCGCCCTGCGCGCGCGCGCCCGGAGGCGCAAGCAGGCAGCCGGCGAGTAGCGCTACGGCTGCGTGGAGGAGGACGGGTCGCATGCGATGCGGCATTGCTGTCAGTTATCGAGCCATCTTCAAGCAGCGTCAAGAACGCGACACGCGCCGCGACGCCAGTCTTGAAGCCGCTCGATCAGGTAGTATACGGTTGTTTGCGCGAAGCCCGGGTGGCGGAATGGCATACGCGGGGGACTTAAAATCCCCTGACGCTCACGCGTCGTGTGGGTTCGACCCCCACCCCGGGCACCACTCCTTCCACGCGTGATCCCGCCGCGCAGTGAATCCGCGCGCCGCATTCAGGCACACCCCTAGCCGGGGCGGAGAAAGATCCGCCGGCGAGAGATGTTGATGAGCTGGTTTTATTTTAGTGTCTGTTAGCGTCTCGAGCCGCTTCACCGATTTCCCGGCTCGCTTGGTCCAGCAGGTCGCGGGCTTTTGCCGCGTGGCCGTGCATATCCCAATCGTTGGCGTGCTGTGCTTCATCGACCTTATCCCAGGCCTGGCCGATCAGTTGCTGTGCTTCGGCAAGATTCGGATGGCGATCCGGATTAACGTCTTGCACGGGCCGATTTTGCGCGTAAACCACGCCCACGCAGAGCAGCGCCAACACAAACAAAGCTCGAAGCGATGCGTTCGCTCTCATAATCTTTTTCTCCTTCAATTGTTTCCGGCAGATTTTTGCGATTCAAGATCGCAAACGGTCGAAACTATACTCCCGCGCTTCGACGCGCGCAATCGCGCTGCAGCATTTTGAAACCACGCACAGCCTCGCCGGGACCCCGCCAAACGGGATTGTTGCCGCTTTCGCCATACCTTTATAAAGTGTTCCAAAAGGAACAGCATTGGTTTTGGCGCTGTAATTTAATACAGCCTTGATGCTGGGAGTCCGGTACGTATGGCGTCGAACAGTCCCCGGGCGGGCACCCCACTCCCAAGCTTATCGGGGCAAGAGCAAGACGCAGCCCGCGTTGTGGCGACGAACGACCGTACCGGCCCCCGGCGTCAGTATAGCTTTGAGCATGACTTGGGCGCTTTTCCTGCGAGGATGCGCTTTTAGGACGAGCGGTTTCTCGAGTACTTCGCCTTCGGTTGTGTGGTACTAATTCCGCGCCCTAATTCCCCTGTCCCGATTTGAAACGGTCGAAAAAAAAGTTCTTCCGTGCCGCGAAGCACATCCTACTCTGTTAATTGCGGCAGGATCGATCCCCTCCCGGATTGGCGGGAGCGACGGGGCACCAAAGTGAAGGTCCGCCGCATGCTTCTAATGTCCAGTGCATCAGCGCGAATCGCATTGAAACGAGCGAGGCGAACCTCGTCGAAAAGGGGCATGTCCTTGCTCCGACAGCCCGTGCTGCGCCTGCTGTTCGTCGATGGCGATGCCGCCGAGGTCCGGCGCTGCCTGATCGAACTGAAGCACACGCAGTCCCAGATCACGTCCGACATCGTCTCAACCGCGAAGCAATTCGCCGAACGCATGGACGCCAATAGTTATGACGTGATTCTGGCCAGATATCCGGTTCCCGCCTGGTGGCAGGGCCAGATCAGCGGATCGTTTGAGGGCAAGGAAACGCAGATTCCCGTCATCTACCTGACCGATACCTTGGGACGCGAACAAGTCGCCGAGCTCGTATCCGCGGGCGCCGCCGAATGCATCGAGATCGATAACGCCAGCCATCTGCCCATCGCCATTCGCAGGGCGCTCGGCGAAAAAGAATTGCGCGGTCAGCGCGATCGAGCCGAAAAAAAACTACGCCATTCGGAGGCGCATTACCGCGCGCTGGTCGGCAATCTGACGTACGGAATGTGCCGCTGCAATTCCGATGGCGCGTTTCTGGACGTCAATCAGGCGCTCATCAGCATGCTTGGCTACACCACGCGCGCGGGCCTGCTGCTGGTGAATCTTGCCGGCGGAATCGTCGGCGATCCCGCCAAGCTAAAGCAGTTGCTGGGTCATTATGGCGAAGAAAATCAGCCCGACATTCTCGAAATCGATTGGGCCAAAAAAGACGGCTCGACACTCAAGGTCCGCCTGAGCGGCCGCGAAGTCAAAGGCGCGCACAGCAAGAAAGACGGATTCGAGATCATCGTCGAGGACGTCACCAAACAGCGCGAGCTCGAAAGCCATTTGCGCCAGCAGGCCGCCAAGGATTCACTCACGGGTCTCGCGAACTATCGCCAGCTTGTCGACGTGCTCGATAGCGAGATCAAGCGCTCGCGCCGCACCAAGCGGGAATTTGCCCTGCTGCTTTTCGATCTCGATCATTTGAAAAAAATCAACGACCGCTACGGTCACCTCACCGGCAGTCACGCGCTTTGCCGCCTGGCCGATGCGATCTCCATCGGCTGCCGCGACATTGATACCGCCGCGCGCTTCGGCGGCGATGAGTTCGCTCTGGTTTTGCCGGAGACCGAGATCGAAGCGGCCATCCTCGTCGCCGACCGCATTCGCCACGATTTCGCGAACGACGGCGGAGCCCCGAAGCTCTCCGTCAGCTCCGGTGTCGCAGGCTATCCCAAGAATGGCGAAACGATTGAAAGTTTACTGGCCGCCGCGGACGTCGCGCTTTATGCGATGAAAGGCCGGGATCACAGGCCTCGCGCGCCGCTCGTCCGGGCGCATCATGCGGGCGCACAACGTCCACACGCAACGTAAGCTCGCACGCGAACCACCCAACGCCTATCGCACACGCCGCCGCCGCGTGCCGCGTGCGTATGCTGGATGATTTACGCCCCGCGCCGCATGTCGAACGCGATGCTCAGCTCCGCCACCAGCGATCGCGCCGGCGGCGGCAGCAATTCCGCGATCGATTCCACCACGCGCGTCGGCGTGAATGGATATGATTTCAGCGATTCGCGCGTGCTCGATCCCGTCAGCACCAGGATGCTTTGAAATCCCAGGTCGGTGGCGCCGCGAATGTCCGTCTCCATCGTGTCGCCGATCATGGTCACTTGCTCCGTGCGCAGACCGATCCGCTTCCGGGCCGCGCGCATCATGAATGGATTCGGCTTGCCCACGTGATACGCCTTTTCGCCCGAAGCCGCTTCGAGCAGCGCCACAATCGCGCCGCATCCCGGGCGAGGACCGGAATCGGTCGGGCACCACGTATCGGAATTGGTCGAAAGCAGTTTCGCGCCGCGCGCGATCATGCGATGCGCCTGCTCCATCAACTCGAAATTCAGCACGCGCCCTTCGCCCACGATCACATAATCGGGATTCTCGCGGCTGATCGCGTAGCCCACGTCGTTCAGCGCCTTCAGCAACCCGCCTTCGCCGATCACAAACGCCGTGCCGCGCGGCCGCTGCTTGTGCACAAAATCCGCCGTGGCCATCGCCGACGTGTAAACGTGGTTCTCCGACGTCTCGATGTGAAATTTGCGCAGCTTCACAACCACATCCAGCGGCATGTAACTTGAATTGTTGGTGAGGAAAAGGTAAGGAGTGTCTTCAACCTGCAAGTAGCGAATAAATTCCGCGGCTCCCGCGATCGATTCCGAGCCGCGGTAGATGACGCCGTCCATGTCGATCAGGTATCCGTTGGTCATTGGCCCCAATTCCTATTCCTGAAATTTTTCGAGTCTCGTCTAGCCGGCGTCGTGGCATCGGTAGATCCCCCGCGTTAAATGCTAGCATCCGCCCCCGCTCGTCGCATCAACATAAGCCCGCAAGATTCCGATGCGTTTCATTCGATTCGCCGATGCCGCCCGCGCCGCTTGGTTGACAATCAGCACGCCCCAATGATGTAGTCGCAGCCGCACCGATCGCCACAAAGCCGAAGCCCTGGGAGGTGCCCGTGTCGTCACTTCGCCGAATCTTGTTATTCGCCTGCGTGTTGTGTCTCCCGCTCTTCGCCGCGCGCGCAACCCGCGCCAAGCATGCACCCGCCGCGCCCGCCACCGACCCGGACGCGGCCGCCGTCACCGCCGTCGAGCAAATGCCTCTGCTCCTCGGCACCGATTGGTATCCCGAGCAATGGCCCGAATCGCGCTGGGACGCCGACCTCGAACTCATGGAAGCCGCGCACATCCACGTCGTGCGCATCACGGAATTTGCGTGGAGCACGATGGAGCCCACCGAAGGCCACTACGATTTCGTTTGGCTCGATCACGCCATCGCCGCCGCCGCGCGGCATCATATCTGGGTCGTACTCGGGACGCCCTCTGCCACGCCGCCCGCCTGGCTCACCGCAAAATATCCCGAAACGCTGCGCACGCTCGAAGATGGGCAGAAGATGACGCACGGCACGCGCCAGCAAGGCTCGATTACTTCGCCGCTTTACATTCGCCTCTCGCGCGAAATCGCCGAGCAGATGGCGCTGCGTTACGGCCACAATGCCGACGTCGTTGGCTGGCAGATCGATAACGAATACGGCGGCTTCCACAATCTCTCCTACGACGGCGTCACCCGCCAGAAATTCCACGATTGGCTGCAGGCGAAATACAAGACGCTCGCCAACCTCAACGCTCACTGGACCACCTCCTACTGGAGCCAGTCCTACGACCAGTGGTCGGAAATTCCCATCCCCATCGGCAATCACAATCCCGGCCTGCGCCTCGATTGGAATCGCTTCGGCACCGCCGAATGGGATATTTTCCAGCGCGCCCAGATCGATGCGATCCGCGCGCATTCCGATCCGCGCCAATTCATCACCACGAATTTCATGGGATTTTTCGACGGCTTCGATCACTACATCATGAGCAAGCCCCTCACCATCGCGGCGTGGGACAACTACATTGGCACCGGCCACATGCGCGTCGATGGCGAAGGTCTCGCGCACGATCTCACGCGCGGATTCAAGCAGCGCAATTTCTGGGTGATCGAAACGCAGCCCGGCGCCGTGAACTGGGCGCGCGACAATAATTTTCTGAATCGCGGCGAAGTCCGCGCCATGGCCTGGCAGGACGTCGGCCACGGCGCCGATGAAGTCGGCTATTGGCAATGGCGTAGCGCGCTCAATGGACAGGAGCAGTATCACGGCACGCTCGTCGGCCCCGACGGCACGCCCGTCCCGCTCTACGACGAAATTGCTCAGCTCGGCCGCGATTTCGCCGCCATCGGCACACAGCTCGCCGGCACCACGCCCGTCTCCCAGGTCGCCCTGCTGCATTCCTACGACAGCCGCTGGGCCGTGAATTTCCAGCTGCACAACGCCGATTTCGATCCCATCACACTGATGACCAGCTACTACCACGCCCTGCGCCCGCTCTCGCAGAGCATCGACGTTGTAAATCCCTACGCGCCGCTCGATGGCTACAAGCTGGTCGTCGCGCCGGGGCTCAATGTGATGCCGCAAGACATGGCCAAACATTTATTGGATTACGTAATGAACGGCGGGCATCTCGTCCTCGGCCCGCGCTCCGGCATGAAAGACGAATTCAATGCGTTGCTCACCCAGCGCCAGCCAGGCTATCTCGTCGATGCCTTGGGCGGCCGAGTCGAGCAGTATTACGCGCTCGATCAAAGCGTTCCGCTGTCAGGAATGTTCGGCGACGGCACGGCCACAATCTGGGCCGAGCAATTGATCAACACCGCGCCCGATACGCATGTGTTGATGAAGTATGGCAAGAGCAACGGCTGGCTGGACGATCAGCCCGCGATGATCACGCGCAAGCTGGGCAAAGGCAGCATCACCTATATCGGCGCAGTCATGGACGACACCCTGATGGCCGCCGCCGCGACGTGGATGGTGGACGATGCCGGCGTCACTCCCGCCTTGGGCCCTGTCCCGGATGGCGTAGAAGTCTGCCCCCGCAGCGGCAACGGCAAACAGTTCTACATCCTAATCAATTGGGCGCCGGACACGCGCCACATCGCGCTGCCCCACACAATGAATTTCCTTCTCTCCGGCACACAAGGCGATTCGCTGGACCTGCGCCAATACGGCGTCGAAGTCCTCGCGGATACGGGCGCTGGGGCAAATTGAGGCTGATTCAAAGACGCGAGCCGGCCGCGGCTATTCGATCACGCGAAACCGCGCGAGGTCTTTTTCGCGGATATTCAATCCCAGCCCCGGCAAATCGTCACGCAGATCGATCGACCCGGCCACCGCCTCCGGCTCGCCATCGAACACGTACCAGAAAAGTTCGTTCCCCACCTCCACGCTGACCTTCGGAAAATATTCCGCCATTGGAGAATTCAAACTCGCCATCACCACGTGGAAATTGTGCATCTGCCCGGCATGCGGAATCACGGGCACCGAATGAGCCTCCGCCAGCGCCGCAATTTTCCGCGCCTGCGTGATTCCGCCCACGCGATTCGTGTCGAACTGAATCACGTCCACGGCTTTCGCCTCGAGCAATTCTCGAAATCCGTACACCGTGAATTCGTGCTCTCCTCCCGCGATTGGCATTACTCGCATCGCCTTCAACTCCGCGTAGCCCTGAATGTCGTCCGGAATCACCGGCTCTTCCAGCCAGCGCAGCGCAAACGGCTCGAGCAGCGGCACCATTCTCTTCGCGTAATCCAGCGTCCATCCCATGTACGCGTCGGCCATCAAATCGATTTCGTCGCCGATCGTTTCGCGCACCGTGCGCACCAGCGCGATATTTTTTTGCATCCCTTCCGCGCCATCCACAGGACCCCATCCGAACCGCAACTTCATCGCGCGAAATCCTTCTTTCTTGTATTTCGCCGCCTCCGCCGCCAGCGCTCCAAGCTCCTGGCTGTACAGCCTGCTCGCATACACCGGAATGCGCTCCTTGGTCCTCCCGCCGAGCAATCGAAATACCGGCTGCTTCGCTGCTTTTCCCAGAATGTCCCACAGCGCGATATCCACCGCGCTGATCGCCACCATTCCCACGCCTTTGCGCCCGAACGCCATCGTTTGCCGGTACATCAATTGCCACAAAAATTCCGTGTCCCACGGATCCTTCCCGATCAGCAGCGGCTTCAAATACAAATCGATCGCCTGCTTGGTGAGCCGCGGAGCCAGCGCCGCGTTTCCAATTCCCACAAATCCCGCATCTGTGAAAATTTCCACGATCAGCCAGCCATGAAATCGGAACCCGGCCATCGAATCCGCCGCCGGCAGCGAGAGCAAGTCCATCGGATTGGTGCAGAAGTGCGCTTGCGGCGGCGTCGTGGGGCCGTCCCATTCCACAACCCGCGTCCGAATCTCCGTGATTTTCATTTCGCTCCCTCTGAAATCCCATCGCCAAACGCGGGTGCCGCACCCTTCGGTGTTAAGGGTGCGGTTCTTGAATTTGCTCAGGCCGCATGCACCACGCCGCCCAAATTCAGCGGCCGAATCCTGCGATTCGTCAGCAGAACTATGCCCAACGCCGTCACATGGAACGTGCTCACAATCGCAAAAATGAAAGGATACCCGAATCCCGCGCCCAGCAGCCGCCCCACAACCAGATTGAAAATTACGCCGCCGATTGCGCCGCCGAATCCCACGAGCCCCGCCACCGAACCAACCACCTCGCGCGGGAAACTGTCCGCCGGAATCGTCATGATCAAGCCGGACCAGGATTGCTGCCCGCAAAACGCGATACTGAAAATCAGAATCGCCGCTCCCACCGGCGCGCGGCTCACCAGCAGAATCACGGGCATCAGCGCCGCGCTCGCGCCCAGCGCGATCTTGCGCGCGAAATTCAACGAATGCCCGCGCTGCAAAAGCGCGCTCGACAACATTCCGCCGCCCAGGCTTCCGATCCCCGAAGCCGCGTACGGAATCCAGCCCCAGTATCCGACGCGCTTCGTATCGAATCCGCGCACGTCGTACAAATATTTTGGCAGCCAGAAAAGATAGAAGTACCAAGCGGCGTCGCTCAAAAATTTCGCCGCCACCAGGCCCTGCACTTGTTTGATTCCGAGCAGTCGCACCCATGGAGTTCGCAAGTGATTGCCGAAAGTTTCCGTCAGCGGAGCGTCCGCGCGGTATTCGCGCAGCCACCACAGCGTCCACAGCAATCCGATCGCTCCCGAAATCACGAATGCGCCGCGCCATCCCGCGCGCAAAAATACCAACGCGATCAGCGGCGGCGCCGCGATCGCGCCCACCGCGGTTCCGGCGTTGATCATCCCCATCGCGGTGGCGCGTTCCTCCGGCGCGAATTTTTCCGAGACCGCCTTCGTCGCCGCCGGAAAGCCGCCGCCTTCTCCCGCGCCCAGCAAGAATCGGCCGCCGAGCAGCATGGAAACATTGCTCGCGAAACCCTGCGCCGCGCACGCCAGCGACCACCACGTCATCATCAGCGCGAATCCGCGCCGCGTGCCCAGCAGATCCAGCAGCCGCCCGCCGCCCGCATACATCAGCGCGTAAGCCAGCAGGAAACCCGCCTGCAACTCCGAAAATTGCTGATCGGAAATCCGGATGTTGCGTTCAATCGCGGGCAACGCGATCGAAAGCGTCTGGCGGTCAAAGTAACTGATCGCGATCGCCGCCGTGATCACAATCGCGATACGCCATCGCTGCGCTGCGTCAGACGCCATTCACGACCCTCGGGAGTTTCGCGTCGGCACGGTACGACGCCAGCGCCCGCGGCGCAAGTGCGAAGATGCGAATGGTCCCGTTCGATCGCGCTAACTTCAGCGTGCTACGATTACGGCGCGGTTGGTCGCAGCGGATTGCGGGAGACAATCGAAATGAGCGAGCGTGTAGCGCTTCTGGGTTTGGGCACAATGGGATTGGGAATGGCGGGCCGCCTCTCGCAAGCCGGATTTCCGCTGGCGGTCTGGAATCGCACCGCGTCTCGCGCCGACAACTTGGGCGCATCCGGCGCGCGCGTCGGCGCCACTCCCGCCGATGCCGCGCGCGGCGCCACTTGCGTCATCAGCATGCTGAGTGACGACGTCGCGTCGCGCGAAGTCTGGCTCGGCGAAAATGGCGCGCTGGCCGCCGCCGCGCCGGGCTCGCTGCTCGTCGAATCGAGCACGATTTCGCCGGTGTGGGTCCGCGAACTCGGCGCCGCCGCGCGCGCACGCGGTTGCGCGCTGATCGACGCTCCGGTAACCGGCAGCCGCACGCACGCCGCGAGCGGCGAACTCACGTTTCTCGTCGGTGGCGCCACGCAAGATGTCGAACGCGCCACGCCCATCCTGCGCGCGATGGGAAAAGAGATCGCGCACGTCGGCCCGCTCGGCAGCGGCGCCACTCTGAAACTGGTGAATAATTTCGTCTGCGGCGTGCAAGCCGCCGCCTTCGGCGAAGCGCTCGCTCTCCTCGATAAATCCGGTCTCGACCTGAGCAAGGCCGTCCCGGTTCTCGTCAACGGCGCGCCCGGCAGCGGCCTCGTGAAAAATGTCGCCGCCCGCATCGCAGCTCACGACACGAGCGTGCATTTCTATCTCGGCCTGATGCAAAAAGATCTCGCCTACGCTGTCGAGGAAGGCCGCCGCCATTCGCTCGATCTTCGCACCGCCGCGCTGGCGCGCGATCTGTTCCGCGCCGCCGCAGAACACGGCTTCGCCTCCTCCGACCTCTCCACCATCACCGAGTACCTGCGCGGCCTGTCTCCGGATTCCCGTGCGAAAATCTAGCCGCGTCGGCGCATCCGTTGCCGCCCGTAACACACTGATTCAGAATGCCTTGCGATCGATCCACGCCGTCCGCCCGCCGGTCCGCGGCGCATCGAACATCCTCCAAATCCGGTGAAACATAGTGGCCCCCTGTCTACGTCCAATAGGAAGACATCACGCGAGGACCATGCGCGCGCAGCGCCCGCGCAAAGACTAGAGGCCTACCCGATGACTTTGCCGCAAAACATCCGCGCTCGAATTATGCTCGCTTCCGGCGCTCTGATCGTTTTGTCCGCTGCGATGATCGCTGCCGCGCCGGCGCGCGCTGCACTTCCGGGCGGGCAACAAGCCGCGCCGCCCGCAGCGCAGAGCACGGCGCCGGCGCCCGGCGCAACCGTGCGGCCCGTCGGCACTGTGAAAGCGATCGCCGGCGCCGCCATCACGCTCAGCACCGACGCCGGCGCCGAAGTCACGATCCAGATTCAAGATACGACGCATATCCTGCGCATCGCGCCGGGCGTGAAGGACCTGAAATCCGCGACGCCCGCGCAATTGCAGGACATCGAGGTAGGTGATCGCTTGCTGGTCGGCGGAAAACTCGGCGGCGACGGCAAAACCGTCATGGCCACTACCGCGGTCGTCATGAAGCACGCCGACGTGGCGCAAACACAGGAGCAGGAGCGCGAGGACTGGCAGCAGCACGGCATCGGCGGCCTTGTCAGTTCGGTTGACGCCGCGCAAGGCAGCGTGGTGATCACGCAGACGACCGTCGCCGGCGTCAAGAAAACCATCACGATCCAAGCTTCGTCGTCCACCATCATCCGTCGCTACGCGCCGCAATCCGTGAAGTTTGAGGACGCCGTCACCAGCACGCTCGATCAAATCAAGCCGGGAGATCAGGTCCGCGCGCGCGGCACGATGGGCGCAGACGGTACTTCGTTTTCAGCGGAGGAAATCGTCTCCGGCGAGTTCCGCAACATTTCCGGCACAATCACTTCGATCGACGCCACCGCAAGCACCATCACCGTCCGAGATACCGCGACGAAGTCGCAGATTCTCGTCAACATTTCCGCGGATTCGCAGGTGCGCAGACTCGCGCCCTTCATGGCCATGGCAATCGCCAGCCGCCTGAAGGGCGCTCAGTCCGGTGGCGCGGCGGCGGGCGCAGCGGCTGGCGGCGCACCCGGCGGCGCGCCGGGCGGAAGCGCGGCGAATGCAAATTCAAATACAAATCCCGGCGCGCCACAAACCGGTGGTGCGCAAGCGGGCGGCGGCGCAGGCAGTGCGGGCGGCGCGGCTGGCGGATCTCGTCCGGGGGGCGGTTTTGGCGGCGCGCGTGGCGGCGCCGACTTGCAGCAGATGCTGACGCGATTGCCCGCATCGACGCTGGCCGATTTTCAGAAAGGCGACGCCGTCATGATCGTCTCGACTGAGGGCACCGCATCCGCCGGAGTCACTGCCATCACGTTGCTGGGCGGCGTCGAGGCCATCCTTGACGCATCGCCGAACAGGGCGAGCGACGTGCTGCTGTCCCCGTGGACGCTCAGTGGTCCGTCCGGCGCGGAAGGTGGCGAATAGCCGGTTCTCGCACCGCAGGGAATTCTCTCAATCGCCGCGTTGCACTGAAGTTTCGTTGTTCAATCTGTTGTCCGCGCGGATGCCAGATTGCGAGATCATCAAGGAGATGGAATGAAATTCGGCTCGGTTCGCATCGCTACAGTCTTAGCCATATTGGCGGCATTCTTCGCCGCTGCTTTTGCCGTACCGGCTGCTTCTGCTCAAGGCACGTCGAGCGTTCAAGTCGCTCAAAGCGCTCAAGTCCCGCCGGCGAGCCAGGGCACCATCCGGGGGCAGATTACTGATCCATCCGGCGCGGCGGTCGCGGGAGCCGCTGTGGTGATGATGGCGTCCGATGGGACTTTTACGACGGGGAAGACGACGCAGACGGGAACGTATGAGATCAAGGGATTGGCACCCGGCTCCTACACGCTGACGATCAACGCCGATGGCTTCTCCGTATTCGAGCAGGACAACGTGCAGATCTCACCGGGCCAGATCCAAAAGGCCGACGCCAAGCTGACGATCGCCGCACAAAATCAGACCGTTCAAGTCACCGGCCAAGCCGCAACCGTGGCCGTGAATCCGGAAGAAAATGCCAGCGCCGTGGTGATTCAGGGCAAGGACCTGCAAGCCCTCTCGGATGATCCCGACGAATTGCAGGACGAGCTAGAAGCGCTGGCCGGTCCTTCCGCCGGACCGAACGGCGGCCAGATGTACATCGACGGATTCCAGGCCGGGCAGCTTCCGCCGAAATCCGCGATCCGCGAAATCATCATCAATCAAAATCCGTTCTCAGCCGAATACCCGGATATGGGTTTTGGACGGATCCAAATTCTCACCAAGCCCGGCACGGAAAAGCTGCACGGTGATTTTTACGCGATCGGAAACGATTCCGCGTTCAATACGCTCACCCCGTTCATTTGCACCAACGCCGACGCCGCGTCGTTTGGCTGCACTCCGGACGTACCTCCGAACTATCACACCGTTCAATTCAGCGGCGACGTGAGCGGACCATTGAGCAAAAAGTCGTCCTACTTCATTCAAGTGGAGCAGCGCGACATCAATCAGGCCTCCATCGTCGACGCACTTGAGACAGTGGGACCCGCTCCGACGTTCACGATACAACCGACCGAAGGCACGTTGCTCAATCCGGAGATCCGCACCACGATCAGCCCGCGATTCGATTTCCAGCTCACGAACTCCAACACCATCACCATCCGCTATCAATACACGCATAGCGGAGACACGGGTGACGGCGTGGGCCAGGCCCATTTGTTTTCGCAGGCCTACAACGAGGCCAGCACCGAGAACACCGTGCAGGTGACCGACGATCAGACCTTCGGCGCGAAGGTCCTGATGGAGACGCGTTTTCAATACAACAACGATCGCGACAGCAATACCGCGCAAAACTTCACGCCCGAAGTTCAAGTACCGGGCAACTTCACCACGGGCGGCAATAACATTGACAAAGCGTCGGACAACACGACGCACTACGAGCTTGACAGTTTTACCCAGATCACTCTGGCCAAGAATCTGGTCAGGTTCGGCGCGCGCCTGGACGAGTACGCCGACACCAACACTTCGATGTCCGGTTTCAATGGAGAGTTTCAATTTCCCTCCGTCAGCGCCTATCAGACCTATTTGATGGATGCTTATGCCGGGATGTCTGACGCGGCCATCATTGCGGCCGGCGGCGGATCCAGCCAGTACGCGGTCACCACCGGTGTCCCGACCTCGAAGGTCAATGAATTTGCGATCGGGCTTTATGCCGAAGACGATTGGCGGATCAAGCCCACGATCACGGCCAGCTTCGGCCTGCGCTATGAGACGCAAACGAACATTTCCGATCATCACGACTTCGGGCCGCGGCTTGGGCTCTCCTGGGCGCTGGGCCACTCGAAGTCGGGGCCCAAGACCGTTCTGCGCGCGGGTTACGGCATCTTTTACACTCGATTCAATTACTCAAACACGCTCAACGCCGAGCGCTTCAACGGCATTACACAGCAGGACTTCATCGTCACCAATCCGGATTTTTTCCCGACCGACGCTCCCGCGCCGGGGTCTCTTGGCGGCAGCGAGACCTCGCCGACGATTTATCAAGTCGCGCCGAATCTCCGCGCTCCCTACCAGGTGGAAGCGGGCGGCAGCATCGAACGGCAATTGACGAAGAGCGCCACGCTCTCGCTCACCTACCTCAATTCGCGCGGACTGCACCAATTCCTTACCGACGACGTCAACGCGCCGCTGCCCGGCACGTACAACCCGGCCAATCCCGCAAGCGGCGTCCACCCTTTGAGCGCCACGTACGGAAACGATCTCGTCGACCAATACCAGTCGGAGGGAATCTTTCATCAGAATCAGCTCATCATGAGTTTGAATTACAAGTGGGGCGCGCGCGTTTCCGTTTTCGGCTATTACACGCTGAACTTCGCCGACGGCGATACCAGCGGCATCGGCAGTTTTCCATCGAATCCCTACAACCTGTTGGCCGATTACGGCCGTACTTCCTTCGACGTGCGCAATCGCGTGTTCTTCGGCGGGACGATCAATCTGCCCAAAGGGTTCCGGCTGAATCCATTGATCTCCGTGGCTTCGGGGACGCCGTTCAATATCACCGTGGGTGCGGACTTGCTCGGCGATTCGCATTTCAACGACCGGCCGGGAATCGCGACCGGTCCGGGTCTCAATATCATTGACACGACACAGTTCGGCTATTTGGACACCGATCCGACTCCCGGAGAGGCTGTGCTTCCCGTGAACGACGGAACGGGGCCGGGTCAGATCACAATCAATTTGCGCGTCAGCAAAACATTCAGCTTCGGCAACGAGCCCGCCGCGCCTTCCAATAACCCGCGGCAAGGCGGCGGCCCCGGCGGTGGTGGGCCAGGCGGCGGCTTCGGTGGACCAGGCGGGGGAGGACCGGGCGGCGGCGGTGGTGGAGGAGGGCGTGGAGGTGGAGGCGGGCGCGGTGGCGGCGGCGGAGGTGGCGGCGGAGGTTTTGGCGGCCCGGGCGGATTGGGTGGCGGCGGAGGCGCGGCAGCTGCGAAGCGCTATAGCCTGACCCTCAGCGCCAGCATTCGCAACCTTTTCAACATCGCGAATCTTGCGGTTCCCAGCGGCGTTGTGGGTACTCCGAGCTTCACCGGAGGCGAAGCCGAGTCCAACGTGCGTTCGGCGGCGAACCCGTTTGGATCGTTCTATTCGCCGAACGCCGTGGTGGGCGGGATTTACGGCTCGAATTCCTCTGACCGGCGCATCGACTTGCAGATGACCTTTACGTTTTGAGCCGCGAGAGGCGAAAAATCTAACGACGGAGGCCTGCCTCCGTCGAGCGGGCGCAGACAGGGCCGAGTCGCGCCGAAAAATGCCGAGGCCTACGACGGAGTTGTAGTTTCGGGATTGGCCGGTTCGGAATCCGGCGCGGCGTTTTCGGGTGCGTCCGCGGCAGGCGCGCCGCTCGATTCCGCGGCGGATGATTCGGTTGCGGGAACCGTCGGCGCCGCGGAGATATTTTCTGGCGCGAGCGGTGGCGCCGCCGCGGTGGCCGGCTCGGCCGCGGCTTCGGCCGGCGGCGGAGCGATTCGCTGTTCGAGCGCTTCAACGATCAAATCAACCACAAGCTTGCCGTAGCTGCCATCCGGATCGAGATCCGGGTTGTACGCGGACAGGTTGATTCCCACGAGTTGCGGCTGCTTCACAAAAACGCCCAGCGCTTGCCGCGCATCCGCCAGCGAGATCGCATCGAGCGCCGGATAATCCGTGGCCGCAAATTCCCGGCCGGAGATCACGTCCACGTCGAAATGCAAAACGAATTCGCGCTGGCCGGCGTGCGCGCGCTGCGCCGCTTCTTCGGCCGCGGCGGCGCCGCCGCGCTTTGTGATGTCGGCGGCCAGGTGGCGCGGCATCGGAGAGCGCGCCAAAAATTGCTCTTCGCTCGGCGACATGCGGTTCACGCCAAACAACAGAATGTCCGGTTCGCGCACCAGCGGCGGCTCGCCCCAGAAGCGCACCATCTCCGCCGCACCGCGTCCCACGATGTGCGAGATCACCATGCCGTCCACACTGCCGGAAGGCGAAGTGGCCGGCGTATTCAAATCCGCGTCTGAATCCATGTACACCAGGCCAACGCTGCGGTAATAGCGCCTCGCGCCGGCCAGAATCGCCAGCACCACGATGCGATCGCCGCCGATGATCAGCGGAAGCGCGCCGGATTTGATCGCCAGTTCCACGCGCGGCCGCAGATCGTGCAGCGCCGCGAGCACGGCAGGGAAGTTGCGCGCGCGAGGATGCTCGTCGTCTTGCTGATAGATGCGCGCGGCGATGTCGCCCGCATCCACCACTTCGAAGCCCGCGCGTTCAAGTCGCGCAGCCAATCCCGCGGCGCGCAACGCCGCCGGCGCGCGCTCGTGTCCGGCGCGCAGCGCCGCGGCGCTGGATGGCGCGCCCAGCAGGACAATCTTCTTCGGCTGACGGACGATGCGCACCGCCAAAGGACTGCTCCTTTAACTTGGGGGAAACCACTGCGCTTGGGGAATCCCGGCCCCCGCGCCCGACAGGCCGCTAGTCGTGCTTTGAAAGCGGCGCGATGACCGTCAGCTCCGGCGGCAGCGTGAAGCGAACATCTTCCCGGATCAGGTCGATGTCCCGCTGATCGGTGAATCCGAATGTTTCCAGGCGCCGGCTCACTTCTTCGACGAGCACTTCGGGCGCCGACGCGCCGGCCGTCAGACCGACACGCGTCACGCCGTCGAGCCATTCGGTGCGGATGCCGGCGGCGTCGTCAATCAATCGTGCGGGAACGCCGGCGCGCTCTGCCACCTCGACCAAGCGGTTTGAGTTCGAGCTGTTCGGCGAACCGACCACCAGGATCAATTGCATTTCCTTCGCCATGTGCTCAACAGCTTCCTGGCGATTTTGCGTGGCGTAGCAAATATCGTCCGACGCGGGGCCGAGGATGCTGGGGAAACGCTGGCGAAGGCGCGCGACGATTTCCTGCGTGTCGTAAAGGCTCAAAGTTGTTTGGGTTAAAAATGCCAGATGCGACGAGTCTTTCACTTCAAGGCGATCGACGGCTTCGACGCTATCGACGACGACGGTTTGCTCGGGCGCTTCGCCTGAAGTGCCCACGATTTCCTGGTGATCTTTGTGGCCTATTAAAATGATGGTGCGGCCGTCGCGCGCGAATTTCAGCGCTTCCAAATGCACCTTGGTGACCAGCGGACACGTCGCGTCGATCACGCGCAGCCGCCGCGCTTGCGCTTCCGCGCGAACCGCCGGCGGCACACCGTGCGCGCTGAACACCAGCACCGCGCCTTCCGGCACATCCTCCACGGCTTCGACGAAAATCGCGCCGCCCTTGCGGAGATCTTCGACGACGTAACGGTTGTGCACGATTTCGTGGTGCACGTAGACCGGCGGGCCATAGGCCTCAAGCGCCAGTTCCACAATGTCCACCGCGCGCACCACGCCCGCGCAGAAGCCGCGCGGACGCACACGCAGCAGCACTTTCCCGGCCTGGGATTTCGGCGACGCCTCAGTCATCGGTTCTCCACCAAAACGGCAATGATACCCTAAAATCTTGGGGTCCCGCCACGCGCTTTTACCGGTCGGCAACGATTCGGCCACGTACTGCGGCTTTGGGCGCACTCGATGCGATGCTATCCTCGGCAGGGGGGATATCCGTGCAACTTACAGGAAAAACGGCAATTGTGACCGGCGGCGGCCGTGGCATCGGGCGGGCGATCGCCCGGCGATTGGCCTCAGAAGGCGCTAGCGTGCTCGTGGCGGCGCGTACTGCGGCGCAGGTGGAGCGGGTGGCGCGCGAGATCGTTGCGGCCGGAGGGCGCGCGGCGTGGCTGGCGGCGGACGTTTCCGGCGAAGTCGATTGCGCGCGGATCGTGGAGGCGGCGGAAAGCAAACTCGGGCCGGTTTCGATCCTGGTGAATAACGCCGGCGATTACGGCCCGGTCAAACCCGTGGAGGAAATTTCGCCCGCCGAGTGGGACTATGTGATCGCTGTCCATCTGCGCGGGGCGTTTTTGCTGACGCGGCTGGTGTTGCCGGGAATGTACGCGCGAGGCGCGGGCGCAATTCTGAACATTTCGAGCCTTTCCGCCAAGTCGGCTTTTTCGTGGGGCTCGCCCTACGCCGCTGCCAAGGCCGGAATGCTCGGATTGACGCGCGTGACGGCCGCGGAATCCGCGCGCAAAGGCGTGCGCGTGAATGCGATCTGCCCCGGCCCGGTCACCGAAACGCAAATGTCGAAAGAGTTGGGCGAAAAACTGGCGCTGCGGATGGGCGTATCGGCGGACGAGGAGCTAAAGGGCTTTCTTGAAAACGTTTTGCAGGGCCGCGCTCAGACCGCCGATGAAATCGCGGCGGCCGCGCTATTTCTGGTTTCCGATCAGGCCAGTGCGATTACGGGGCAATCTCTGAATGTGGACGGCGGAATGGCTTTTTACTGACGTCTTCGATGAAACCGTAGGTGCGCCGGCCCGCGCGCGCGGCCACACGCGCGATGGGTTCCACGCGCTCCAGGCTGGCTTGGCTCGCGCGATTCGCAAGGTAAAACGCCAGCGCGATCACGGCGAAAACCGCGAATGCCAGCGTGAATAGAAACAGCGCCGCCAGCATCTCCTGCACAAAATAAGTCTGCAACGCTGCGAGCGCGACCAGAAATATCCACATCCCGCGCCGCGCCTTTTCTTCAAACTGCGCATCGCGCCGCGCGTCGTGGTCGAGCGCCTCAGTGCCAATATGGGAATTAACTGCGACGGAGTCGCTTCGTTCGTTGGTGAATTCGATTAGCGGTTCGTGATGCCGCTCTTGAACTTCCGCGTCAAGCTGTTCCGCATCAACTGCGACGCCAGCGAGTGCAATCATGAAGGCCCGGGTCCTTTCACTTTCACCACATTGGATGCAAATAATCCTCCAATTGGTTCAACTCGATTAAATTGCTAAGTCGTTGAGTACGCGATAGTACGGCGGCCCAGAATGAGGTAGTACGAATGGTCCACGCAAAAGAATACTGTTTCCGGAACAAACAATTCCAATTTCAGGAGCGGAAATATTTGCCGCGAATGTGCAACTCGCGTCAGCGGCCTTCGAATGGATAGCGATCGCCGGCTTCCACCGCGTCCGCGATGCGCCGGCGCAGTGCGATCGTGTCCACAGCTTCCCGTTTCAGGAAGCGCCGCAGCACCGCCAGCTGCGTGCGCAGCGTATCGCCTTCGGCGACGGCGCCGAGCGCCGTGCGCGCCGCGGCGTCCACGTGTTCGGCCGCATCGTGCAGGCAAACACGCGCCGCGTCGGACATCGTGGCCGCGTCCGCCGCGCCGCGTGACGTCTCGGCTTTCTGCGCGCGCCGCACCGACGATTCCGCCGCGAAAATATCCATCACGATGTTTGCCAGCGCGCCGACGATTTCCTGCTGCTCGGCCAATTGCTCGCGATGCTTCTGCATTGCGGCGCCGGCAGCCAGAAGAAATGCCTTCTTCAGGCCTTCGATCAGGCGATCCTCGGCGGCCCAGGCGCCGTCCGGCGCTTCCGCGAACGACGGGCCGGCCAGAATCTCTTCCTGCAGCTTCGCGCCCGCGGCCAGCAATGGCACCGCGCCGGAAAGCGCGCGCTTCATCAGCATTTGAATCACGAGCAGGCGATTGATTTCGTTTGTGCCCTCGAAAATGCGATTCACTCGCGAATCGCGATAGGCGCGCGCCACCGGATACTCTTCGTGGAAACCGTAGCCGCCGAAAATTTGCACCGCTTCGTCCACGGTGAAACTTAAAACCTCGCTGCAGTAAACTTTGTTGATCGAGCTTTCGATCGCGTACTCCTCGAGCACCTTCATTCCCGTCGCGGTTTTGTCGGCCGCGGGCTCGGCCGCCGGTTCGGCGGACGCGATCGCGAAATCCATCAGCCCCGCCGTGCGGTACACCATCGATTCGGCGGCGAAGACGCGCACGGCCATTTCCGCCAGCTTCGCGCGGATCAAACCGAATTCGGCGATGGGTTTGCCGAAAGCCACGCGTTCTTTCGCGTACTTCCCAGCGGCCTCGATCATTTTTTTCGAGCCGCCCAGGCAATACGCGCCCAAACTGAAGCGCCCCGCGTTCAGCACATTGAACGCCACAATGTGCCCGCGGCCGATTTCGTGAAGCAGGTTTTCCTTGGGGATCGCGCAATTCTCGAAAAAAATGGGCACGGTCGAACTGCCCTTGATTCCCATCTTTTTCTCTTCCGCTCCGGTCGTGAAACCCGGCGCGCCGCGCTCGACCAGAAAACACGAAAACTTTTCGCCATCCACCTTTGCGAACACAATGAACAGATCGGCGAACCCGCCGTTGGTGATCCACATTTTCTGGCCGTTCAGGATCCAACTGCGCCCATCGGCGCTCAGCACCGCGCGCGTCTTGGAATTTTGCGCGTCCGATCCGGCTTGCGGCTCCGACAAGCAATAGCAGCCGAGCCACTCGCCGCTCGCGAGTTTCGGCAGATATTTTTTCTTCTGTTCTTCGGTGCCGAAGTAGACGATCGGCAGCGTGCCGATGCCGGCGTGCCCGCCGTGGCTCACCGCGAACGACGCATACACCGCCAGCTTTTCCGACATGATCGTCGTCGAAACCTTGTCGAGTCCCAATCCGCCGTACGCTTCCGGCACGCCCCCGGCCAATAGGCCGAGCTCCGCCGATTTTTTCAGCAGTGCGGCCATCAGCCCTTCTTTGTGCAGCTCGAGATCGGCGGTGAGCGGCAGCACTTCCTTGGTAACGAACTCTTCGGCCGTTTGTCCGATCAGCTTGTGATCGTCCGACAAATCCGCCGGCGTGAATAGATCTTGCGGCGCGCAGGATTCCACCAGGAATCCGCCGCCGCGCGTCACGGTTCGCTTGGCTGTCGTCGTAGCCACCGCCGTTCCTTCTTTCTGTCGTTCTGTCTATTCAGATCAGTTCATGCGCTCAAAAATTCCCGCCGCGCCCATTCCGCCGCCGATACACATCGTTACCAATCCGTAGCGCGCGCGGCGCCGATCAAGCTCGCCAATCAAAGTAGCCACCAGCTTCGCGCCGGTGCAGCCCAGCGGATGGCCCAGCGCGATCGCGCCGCCATTTGGATTGATGCGCGCCGGGTCCAGACCCGCGAGCTTGATGACGCTGAGCGACTGCGCCGCGAACGCTTCGTTCAATTCGATCACATCGATCTGATCGAGCTTCAGCCCCGCTAGCCGCAGCGCCTTCGGAATCGCAAACACCGGCCCGACGCCCATTTCCTCCGGCGGACAGCCTGCTGTGGCGAACGCCACGAAGCGAGCCAGCGGCTTGGCATTCATCGCGCGCGCGCGTTCCGCGCTCATCACCACGGCCGCCGCGGCGCCGTCGCTTGTCGGCGAACTATTGCCCGCGGTCACGGTGCCGTGCGCGTGAAACGCCGGCTTCAATTTTCCCAGCGCTTCGAGCGAAGTGTCCGCGCGCGGACATTCGTCAGCGTCGAATCGCGACGTAGTGGTCTGCGCCTTCGCCGCACGCGCACCGTTGCTCGCGCCGTTTCCCGCCGCGGTCATGCGGATCTCGACGGGCACGATCTCATTCCGGAAATTTCCGGCTGCGGCGGCTGCCAGCGCTTTCTTGTGGCTCGCAAGCGAAAATTCGTCGGCCTGCTCGCGCGTAATCGAATATTTCCGCGCCAGATTTTCCGCCGTCAATCCCATGCTCAGGTACGAATCCGGATAATTGTCCATCAACCACGGATTCGGCGCGATCTTGTTGCCGCCCATCGGTACCATGCTCATCGATTCGGTGCCGCCGGCCACGATCACTTCCGCGCCGCCGCTGGCGATGCGTTCGGCCGCCATGGCGATCGATTGCAGTCCCGAAGAACAGAATCGATTCACCGTCATCGCCGAGCATTCCACAGGCAGCCCCGCGCGCAGTGCGGCGATGCGCGCCACGTTCATGCCTTGCTCGCCTTCCGGCATGGCGCAGCCGAGAATCACGTCGTCAATTTCTTTGGGATCGAGTCCGGGAACGCGATCGAGCGCGGCGCGAATCGCGATGGCGGCTAGATCGTCGGGCCGCGTGGCGCGCAAAGCGCCGCGCCCGGCCTTGCCCACCGCCGTGCGCACCGAACTGACAATCACGGCATCGCGCATGCTTGCCTCGCCATCGCTTCAACTACTGCTTCCATTGGATGCCTCGACGTACAAAAAAGCAAGACGAGCCGGCCTCGGAACTTCGTTGCTATGACGCTTGGCTGCCCATTCCCACCTGGCCTAAACTGTGGCGCATGAGACGTGTTCTGTTCTTAGCGTGCGCGCCGGCCGCTCTTGCTTTGGCCGGCGCTATAGCTGAATCTGCGGCCCAGAGCGAAGCTGGCACCGTCACTTTGCCAGACGCGGCAATCCTCACCAAGCTGTCCCCTCTTGTCTATCCTCCGATGGCGCTGATGGGGGGGATCGCGGGCGACGTGGAATTGAGCGTCGTCGTCCGACAAGACGGGACCTTCGAATCGGCGGAAGTATTGAGCGGTCCCCCAATGCTGAAACAGGCTGCATTGGAAAGCGCGCAGCATTCGCAATTCGAGTGCCGGTCATGCACTGGTGCGTCCACGGCGGTTCGACTCGTGTATACATTCGAGCTTGGCCCGACAATATTCTGCACGGCGCCGGACAGCAGATATCCTCAGGTGATCCAATCACAGAACCACGTGACTGTGGTCGCCCAGCCGGTCGGGACCTGCGACCCAGCGGTACTGCGGACGAAAGTTCGTTCGGCAAAATGCCTCTACTTATGGAAGTGCGGTCACCACGAAACGGTCCTTGATGGGCCTTAGACCCCCGATGCTCAGTTGCGCAGCGGCTTGCCGGTCTTCAGTGTGTGCGCGATGCGCTCCTGCGTTTTGCGCTCGCCGGAGAGCGAGATGAAAGCCTCGCGTTCGAGATCGAGAATGTATTGTTCGCTTACAAGCTGCGGCGCGGATAACCCGCCGCCCGCCAGCACATTCGCCAGTTTGCGCGCGACCGTCGCGTCGTACTCGCTGATGTACTCGCCGCGCAGCAACATGAAGATCGCCAATTTCGCGCCCGCCAAAAATTCCTCGCCCAGCGCGCGAATCGATGGCGTGCCCGGCGCGGGATGCGCGGGGCGGTAACCGGCGCGCACCAGCGCCAGCGCCGTGGCCTTCGCGTCGGCGATCAAACGATCTCCGTTCATCGCCACAAGATCGGAGGGGCGCAGATAGCCGAGCGTGCGCGCCTCTTCGCCGCTGGTGGAAACCTTGGCCATCGCGATATTTTCAAAGATCGGTTTGAGCGCGTGAAATAGGTCGAGGTCTTCGTCGCCCGCGGCGTGCTCGTTGGCGCGAATCAACATCTCTTTGCTGCCGCCGCCGGCGGGAATCAGACCCACGCCGGTTTCAACCAGCCCAATGTAAGCTTCCGCCGCCGCGTGAATCCGCGCCGCATGCAGCGAAATTTCGCAGCCGCCGCCCAGCGCCATTCCTTGCGGCGCGACAACCACCGGCCGCGGCGAATGCTTGATCGCGAGATTCACGTTCTGGAATTGCCGCAGCACGCCGTCGATTTCGTCCCACTCCTGCTCTTGCGCGCCCATCAGCAGCATCAGCAGATTCGCGCCGACGGAAAAGTTTTTGGCCTGATTGGCGATCACCATGGCCTCGAAATCTGTGTGCAGACGCTTCAGCCCGGCGTGCATCATCGCGAACGTTTCGCCGCCCAGCGTATTCATTTTTGAGCGAAATTCGCAGCAGATCACGCCGTCGCCCAGATCGATCAGGCTGGCGCCGGAATTGCGCGCGATTTCCTTCGAGCGCTCCTTCAGCGATTTCAGAATCAGGATACCGTCCGGCTCCGCGGCGGTGCGCAGAGTCTTGCCGGCCAGATCGAAATATCGAGTTTCTCCCTGCGAAGTTTCGTAAAACGACTTGCGGCCCGAAGCGAGCAGCTCCGTCACCAGCGGCGGCATCGCCTCATTTTCTTTTTCGAGCCGCCGCGCCATGGCTTCGACGCCCAGCGCGTCCCAAATTTCAAACGGCCCCAATTCCCAACCAAATCCCCAGCGCATGGCGCGATCCGCGTCCACTACGGTGTCCGCAATTTCAGGAATGCGCCGCGCGGCGTAAAGGCACATGCGCGACAGCGTGGCCCACAGAAATCGCTGCGCGACGTCGCCCTCTTGCCCCGCCATCGTGGGGCGAACCAGCGCGCGCAACCGCTCGCGCGTGTCTTCGATCGTGCGGCCCATTTCGATCGAAGGGAAACGCGCTTTCTGCCGCGGCCGGTATTCCATCGTGGCCGGATCGAGCGCGAGGATTTCGCTTTCGCCGCCGGCGCGCCGCACCCGCTGGTAAAATCCGCGCCCGGCTTTTTCGCCGATCCAGCCGCGCCGCGCCAATTCCTCGATCAGCGCCGGCACGCGATAAATTTCGCGCGCCTCGTCGCTCGGCGCGTTTTCATAAATGTTGCGAATCACGTTGACGAATACGTCGAGGCCCACGATATCGGCCAATCGAAACGTCGCCGATTTCGGCCAGCCGACGGCCGGACCCGTGCACGCGTCCACCTGCTCGATCGTCATGCCGAGTTCGGTCATCGCGCGCAACACGTTGAGCATTGAAAATGTTCCGATGCGATTGGCGATGAAATTCGGCGTGTCCTTGGCCACCACCACGCCTTTGCCTAGCCGCCGGTCGCAAAAATCCGCCAGCGTTTCGAGCACGTCGC
>Ga0182015_10000796_pt1 | contig 43871 bp, 38 predicted proteins | sample 712P3MmetaG_FD_120478 | JGI IMG/M metagenome (GOLD analysis project Ga0182015, IMG submission 120478) | Permafrost microbial communities from Stordalen Mire, Sweden - 712P3M metaG | ecosystem: Environmental > Terrestrial > Soil > Wetlands > Permafrost | place: Sweden: Stordalen | collected...
GCTGACGTATTCGCGCAGGATCGTTCGGCTACCGACACGAGTAAACGCGCGTTCCCCGGCGTACTTACGATCCTGCGATGCCGCGCCCACGGTAGAAAACGGGTAGAGCTGACAGTCGTCGCCGATCTGCGTCCAGCCGTTGACGACGACGTGCGCTTGGAGAACGGTTCGGGCGCCGATCGAAACGTGTTCGCCCACAATGCAGTACGGACCGACCTCCGCATTCTTCCCGATCTCCGCGCGCGGATGGACGATCGCCGTAGGGTGCAGCATCGTGCGTGGGCCCTAAACGTGCAGCACGGTGGAGTCGGCGCCGACGATGCGCGGGTCGGAGGCAATCGAAAACATCAGCTCGGCAGAGCACGCGAAGATGCCCTCCACGGTGGCCTCGGCGCTGACCCACCCGATGTTGCGCTTGTGGCGCAGCATCGTCACTTCCATGTCGAGCCGATCGCCTGGGATGACGGGGCGGCGAAATTTTGCCTTGTCGATGCCGGCCAAATACGGCGTCTTGCGCGAAAACTCGCCGGGCTCCAAGATCATCGCGCCGCCGAGCTGGGCCAGCGCTTCGATCATGTATACGCCCGGCAGCACCGGGTTTCCCGGAAAATGCCCCGCGAAAATCTGTTCGTTGTACGTAATGTTTTTATAACCGCGCACGTGCACCATGTGCTCGAACTCGGTGATGCGGTCGACGAGCAGCATCGGGTAACGATGCGGTAAGATTTCGAAAATCTGTCGGATGTCCAGTTCGGCCAATCGAGCTCTCCTAGGCAGAAAGTACGCGCAAGCGCGTACGCAGGGCCCGCGTCATCGCAGCGTGCAGTTCGTGTCCGCTCTTGATGGCGAGGATCTCGCAGCACGGCCACGCACCGAGGAGGGCCAGATCGCCAACGAGATCGAGTACCTTGTGCCGCACGGCTTCGTTGGGCCAGCGCAGCGGTTGAAGGGGACCGTCCGGCGTGAAAACGAGCGCGTTCTCCAAACTCCCGCCGCGCGCCAAACCGCGTTCGAGCAGCGCCTGAACTTCGTGAAGGTACCCGAAGGTTCGTGCCGCCGCCACCTCCCGCACGTACGATGCCGGATCGATCCGATCGTAGAAATATTGCGTTCCGATCGGTTCTGGAAAATCGGCCAAGAAACGGACCGTGAACGCAGGCGCCGGAAAAGCGGCGATGAGTTTGTCGCCGTCGCGTACGACGACGGGCTCCTGCAGCTCGAGCGTGGGGCGGCTTCCGGCTTGTTCCGCCAAACCGGCCTCGGCGATGCCGGCCGAAAACGCGGCGGCGCTACCGTCGCAAATTGGGATCTCCGGTCCGTCGACGACGATGTCCGCATTGCTGACGCCCATGGCGAAGAGCGCCGACAATACGTGCTCGGTCGTCGAAACCGTTGCGCCGTCGCACCCCAAAACGGTAGCGCGAGACGTATCGACGACGTGTTCCACGAACGCCGGCACGCGCGTCTTTCCCAGGACGAAGGTCAACCCGTCGTCCGGGCGGGCGGGAACGAGCTCGACGCGGCAGCGCGCACCAGTGTGGAGGCCTATGCCCTCGAATTCAAGGCAGTCGCGCAACGTCGCTTGCATCACGGAGCGTCAGCGAAGTCCGTTACGTCTGGTGCGAGGACGTGCGCTCCAGAGCCTCAACACGATCGAACAGCTTTGGCAGCTTGCGAATCATGACCTCTCGGCGCAGGTCACCACGATGATCCTGCGCGGGATGACCGGAGACCGTCGCGCCGTCGGCAACGTTGCCCCACACGCCCGATCGGCCGGCAATCGTCACGCCCGATCCCACCGTCACGTGTCCCTTGAAGCCCACCTGGCCCCCAATGCGAACCGCATCGCCGATAACGGTCGATCCGGCCAAGCCGGTCAGCCCCGCGATGACGCAGTTCCTTCCAATCCGGCAGTTGTGTCCGATCTGCACCAGGTTATCGATCTTCGTTCCGGCGCCGACGAGCGTGCTTCCGGTCTGCGCGCGATCGACGCAACTATTGGCGCCGATTTCCACGTCATCTTCGATAACGACGTTGCCGACCTGGGGAATCCGTTGCGGGCGCCCCTCGATAAAGGCCCAGCCGAAGCCCTCGCTGCCAATCACGCAGCCGGCGTGGAGCACGACGCGATTGCCGACGATGCAGCCCGCGAGTACGCATGCGTGGGGCTTGATCCAGACCGACTCGCCGATGCAAACGCCGTCGCCGACGTAAGCGCCCGCGCCCACCACGCTGCCCCGGCCGATCCTCGCCGCGCTGCCGACATAACTGTGCGCGTCGAGATAAACGTCCTCCGCGACGTCCGCGTCGGCGGCGACGACAGCAGCGGGGTGGCGGAACGGACCACGCGGTCGCGACGGAGCGAGTGCCTCCAGGAGCACGGCGAGTGACTGCCGCGTATTGGCCACGACCAGCAGCGGTTTATCCACGCGTCGCTGCGCAAACGACTCGTCGACGAGGACGGCCGCGGCGCTGCCGCCGCACGCTGCCGCGAGATAGGCATCGGTCGTCGCAAACGTCAGAGTCCCCGGACCCGCGTCGGCGATGGCCGCAATGCGCTCGATGGGCACGCTACCGTCGCCGATCACCCGGCCGTCGACGCGGCGCGCCAGATCGTCGAGCCTGCCGAGCATGGCTAGATGCCGGGCGTCGGAGCGGCCTTCTCGGTAATATTGAGCGCCTTTTCGACGTCGTTGGTGATGTCCACGCCGCCATAACCGATTCCCTCGCGGGTGAGCACGAGCGAAAGGCGGCTCTGCGCCGCAATCTTCGCGGCAGCGTTCCGGATCTGTTCCGAAAGCTGGTCGGTCACTTTTGCGTATTTTCGCTCCAAGGCGATCGTGTCGCGTTGTTTTCGAGCCGCGCTCTCCCGGCGAGACGCGATCGAGTGCTCCTCGCCAAGGAGCTGGGTCTGGTAAGCTTGATACTCCGGCCAGTTCGTGACGATGCGCTGCACGTCGACGAGCCCGACCGAACTGCCGCCCGCACATCCGGCAACCGCCATGATAGAAACGAGAACCGCGTATGTAAATTTAATCACTCGTGTTGACTTTCGACGTCGCTGATGACTTGGTTCGTCATGTCGTAACCGCCCGCAGCGGCCCAAACGTTGACGAAAACAATGCTCAAACCCTTATCTTTCGCAATGCGCGTCGCATCCCGCTCTACCTGCGCGACGATCTCCCCGTAAAGATCGCTGCGCCGTTTCTGCAGGACGGCGAGCTCCTTGGCCGCCGCTCCGGTGGCACCCACGTCGGCACCGTGTAAGGCCGCAAACTGCCGATCGAGGTCGCTCTTGGTCGCCTGGTACTCGGCGATCGTCCTCCCGGCGTCGGCTTGAAACGCGCCGGCGTACTTCTTCTGAATCTGCGCGATTTGGGTTCGTACGCCGGGCGAAAGATTAGGCGCCGGCGCTGCCGAGGCGAGGCTGCTGAGCTGCGAGCCGACTTCGTTGCGGTGCTCCTCGAGTTTCGCCCGAGTCTGCGCCGCGATCGAGCCGGTCTGTTTGAGCACCGCCTGCGACGTTTCGCGACCGAGCTGAGCCTTATAGGCGCGCAGCGTGGCGGCGTCGGCATCGCGTTGCGCTACTACTTGCGCGCTCTCCTTGGCGTCGATCGCCGCAAGCTGGGATTGCGCTTGTTTGCGGGCCGCCGGGTCCATGGCCAAGTTCGAAAGGCGCATCTTGATGGCGAGGCGCGCATTGGCATCTTGCTGCGTTAACCGCAGAGACAGATCAGTCTCGTTTTGCTGCAGCTGCTCGGCTTTGGCCCGGTATTTTTGCGATGCCTGGGTTTGCAGCTGGTTGGAAATCGAGTTGGCCGCTGCGTTGTCCTGCGTGACGACACTCTGCTGATACGACTGAAAATCGGCGTTCGCCGCTCGAGCGGCCTCCTGCGCTCCCGCTGCGGATGCGCCGCTCATTTGCTGCGCGGCGATTGCGCCCGCGCCGGGCACCCCGGCCGCCGTCAGCGCCGCCGCGACCGCTTGCTGTTCGCGGATGCTGTACGCGTGCTGCTTTTGGGCGAGAATTTTATTGGCCCGATCCTGGGCGGCCCGCAGTTCGCGGTTGAGCTCCGCGGTTTGTGCGGCAATTTGCCGGGCGCCCAGCGGAACGTGTGGGGCGACGGCTTGCAACCCGATCGCCGCGATTGCGTCGTCGAGTTGGGAAAGCTGCGGATAGAGCGGATGACGCTTCACGACCTCGTCCAGCCTGACGTAGCCGGTACCGCGCACGCTTGCCGAATGGACGTTGACGCCACACGATGCAAGCGCGGTCGCGGCTGCAAAAAGCGCCACCATGACACGGAGCTTCTGTCGGGCACTACTTCGCGAGCTCGTTCTGGACATCGCCGGTGATGTCCGTGCCTCCGTAGATAACGTCGGCGCGATCGACGACGAGCAGTAAATGCTTGCCGCGGGCGACGTCGGCGGTGGCCGATCTCGTCTGGTCGACGAGCGGCTTGAGCAGCTGGGTCTGCTTGTCGGAGATCGTCTTGTTGTAATCGCTCAGAATCTGCTGCTTGTCGCTCGGACCCTTCGCCAGAGCGAGCTTCGTGGCGTAGAGTTCGCGCTGCGTGCTCTCAAACTGGGACATTTGGCTGTTCGCGGTCTGCACTTTGGGCAGGCCGTCGAGAACGTCTTGGTCGACGAACCCGATCTCCGACGGCGGCGGCGTCGCCGCCGGAGCCGCGATCGCCTGCGGTCCCGAGAATATCGTTTCCACATCTTTGGTGATGTCCTGGCCGCCGTAGATGACGATGCGCTTATCCACGACGACCGAGAGGTTCCGCGTCGCGCTCACCGCAGCGATCGCGAGTTGGATCCGCTGATAGAGCGGGCCCACGATCTCACGCTGTTTGTCATTGAGCTGCTGCTGGAACTGCAGCGAAATGCGCTGCTTGTCCGCATCCGAGCCGGCGCGCCTGACCTGCGCGTTGTACTGCCCGTCCAGTTGCGATTTATACGACGCCAACTGGCGGTTCGCATCGACGAAAGGCGGGAGGTTGGCGACGTCGGCTTGATCCACGAAGCCGACATCGGTAAGGTCTGCGGCGGTAGCCCCGGTCGCCAACAACGTGGCGAGGAGCGCCGCCAAAGAGCATATCGTTGCTTTTGTTTTCATCTCGCTGTGCTAACCTTCGTGACGGCGGCTAAAAACTCTGGCCGATGCCGAAACTCGTATGCGTTCCGTTCACGCCCTTCGCGAAGTCGATGCGCACGGTCCGCAGCCCCAGCTGCGGCACGTCGAAGCGGATGCCGAACCCGGCGTCGCCGTAGAGCGCCCAGTCGGCCGGGTAGCCCGTGATTCGGTTGGTGTACGGATCGAGCAGCGGGTAGGCACCGCGTATCCTATAGTCCAGCTCGTCGACGAAGAACGCCAGCGTGATTCGGCGATCGAGGGCGAGGGGCTGGCGATACTCCACCTGTCCCAGGTAAGCGTTGGTGGCGTAGAAGACCTGATTGTAACCCCGCATCTGCTGATCGGAGAACGTGAAGAGCGAGCTGGGCGGAATCACGCCGGTCGAAAAATACCCGACGCCGTGGAATCCCAACGTAGCGTCCCTGAGCACGGGGAAGAACTTCGCGATGTCGAGCGTGCTCTGCGTGAACGAGAAGTTCGAGCCAAACGCCGGCGTCGAGACGTTTGTATTGAGCAACGCCTTGATGCCGGTTCGCGGATTGAACGGATCGTCCAGCGTGATCGATTGCAAGCTCAGCCCGGTGGTCGCCAGATTGTAAGGGGCTCCGGTGTTCACGTTGGCGATCGAGGAAGCGGCGATACCGAACGAGCCGCCGTAGTTGTACGGCTGCGAACTGATCGGGCCCGGCGTCGGGCCGACGAAGATGTTCGGCTGATTTCCTTGGAAGTAGTACGGCCCCGGCACCGTCGTATCGTAGCGAAGCTTTTCGCCGGTCACGGAGAGCGAGAGAATGGTGTAGTCGCTCAATCGGCGTCCGATGTTGGCGGTCGCGCCGACATTGCTCGTGCTGCTCGTTGCGACGACGTTCGAGAGCTCTTGGGACGTTGAGGTCGGATAGAGCGTGACCGGAATCGGCACGTTGGGATTGCTGGCCACCGCGCTTCCCGAACCGGCGATGTTATAGATGGGATAGTAATACGTCGAGTGGTTTGAAAAAATCGACGCCCCGGCCGTGTATTTTTCGGCTTGCGGCGTGTCGCCAAGGTAGGGCATCGAGCCGGTGATCTGCGCGACGCCGGTACGGGAACCTTCCTCGAACTGGATGCCGGCAGAGTTACCCGTGCCCTGCAGGTTATTGTCCGTCAAGCCAAGGGTGGCGTAGAGCCCGATTCCGGTCAAACCGCCGGAATAACCGAAGCCCACCGATGCCGCCGCGGTGCGCTGCTCGGTAACGTGCCACACGAGCGTCACATCTTGCGGCTTCTTCGGATCGGGGCCGGGCTTCACGTCCGGCTCTACCTTCGAGAAGAAGTTCAACGAGTTGAGCCGCTCGTAATCGCGCTTGATGGCGTCGGTATTGAGTACCATGCCGGGACGCTCGCGGAGTTCCCGGCGAATGACCTGGTCTTTCGTTCGCGTATTGCCGGTTATTTCGACGACCGAGATGCGAGCCACGTAGATGTTGTACTTGACGTCCGCGGTTCCGGCCGTAAGGTTGATCGACGACGGCACGATCCCGCCTTCGAAGTTCCCCAGCTCGAGATGCAGCTTGTCTTCGTAGAGTTTTTGCAGCGCCTTATAATCGGCATCGCGCACGGCGTCGGAGTAGACGCTTCCGACTTTCAGCGTAAGCATGGGCAGAATCGCCGCAGAAGGGATCAGCGGATCGCCGCCGATCTCGATGTCCTTGACGACGAGACCCTCTTGAACGACCAGCGTCAGGACGCCGGTCTGTGGATCGAGGTGGATGTCCTTGACGTGGGTGGGGACTTGGCCGCCGTACCCGATGCGTTCGTAATAGTTGTTGATCTTGAGCACGTCTTGCCGAAACGTGTTCGTGTTGAAGACTTGGCCGACCGAAAGGTCCATCAACGCGAGCAGGGTATCGCTGGGAACCTTTTCGTTACCGGTAAACCCGATCTTCGTCAGCACCGGATTTTCCACCACGCGATACGTGATGGCGATGCCGCCAGGCCGCGCCCGGATCAGCGGCGGCGCGATATCGGCAAAATAGCCGAGCGCGTTGATGCGCGCCAAGTCCGCTTGAACGGTTTTGGGATCGTAGGGCTGGCCCGGCCGGGCCTCGACGACGGCCATGATGGTCCCCGTCGGCACGTGCAAGTTGCCGGTAACGTCTACCGAAACGATCTTGGGCGCGGGAGCCGAAAGCGCGGGCGCCACGCTCAGCGCAATAAGGGCGAAAAGGGGGAGAAGGACGCCGAAACGCCTCGTGCTCGCCCGCCACCGACCGGAGCCAAATGCCATGTGAAAACGTCTCTTCAAGTCGGCTCGCCCTGTTCCGCCCGGCTTTGCCGGTGTCCTTGCGCGGCCGAGAGCCCCGAACTTTCGTCTAATCAAAATGCCATCACCAGAAAAAATGCTGCACGGTAAGGCTGAAGCCTGTGTTTCCGATGAGCGGCTGCCCGAGAACGTAGCCAGCGTTGTAGCCGACCGGAGAACCAGGCAACTGCAAGAGTTTCGTGGGACCGCTCTGGTAGAAGAAGTTCAGCGATGCCGCGGTTGCCGCGCTCGGCTGCACGATCAGCCCGAACGATTGAATCTGAGGAAGACCGAACGTAACGGCGTAGGCGGCGCTCACCGCTTTTCCCAGCAAACGCGTCGCTGTGAAACCGACGTTGCCATAGTAGCCCAGCGTGAGGTTGACGCTGGACAGACCGAGGCTCTGCCCCAGCGTGCTTTCCACCGGCGCAAGCAGACCGGCGGTGAACTGCGCGTTAAGAATATTGAACGCCTCCTGCCCGACGGTGATGGTGCTGTTCTGCGGCAGCGAGACGTTGGGAATCGGCGATATCGTTCCGAGCGGCGTAATGCCCCCGGGCTGCTGGCGTGCCAGTGCCGACTGCGAGCTGAACGCTATTCCGCTCAGGAAACCGCCGAACGGTGCGATCAGACCGAGAATTTGGTCGCGGCTATATCCCGGGGGATTTGATTGCAATCCGATCTTGAGGCTCTGTATCGCTCCGTCGACCGTCACCGTCACCTCCGCGCTGCCGTACGGATTGCGCGCCCGATCCGGGTCCGGGTTTACGATACTCGTGCTGGCAACGGCGTGGAGGGTCGGCAGGACGCCGTCAGCCGGGTTGAAGCGAACGGTTCCCTGCTGCACCCGAAAGGCGCGGTCGAAGTACGTCAGCGTGCCGCCGGTCGAATCGAAGCTCCCTGAGAGCATCGGGGAGGCCAGCGTTCCGGCCAGATGGACGGAGCCGCGCGCCCCGATATCGAGTCCGGCGCCATAGCCGCTCCCCCGCACGCGGACGTTCCTTCCCGCGACCGCCCGAATGTCGAAGGTTAGCGGCAGTTGGGCGGCTGCGGCCGTGTGCGATTCGGTCGCCGCCTTGATGAACGATGCGAAGGGCAGCGTCGCATTGCTCAGGGTGGCGGTACCGGCGAGGATCGCGGTCGTCGCTGGCTGCTTCGAGAGCGACAGCTGCGCGTCCAGCGTACCGTTCCCATATGCAGGCAGATCCAGCTGCGCTCCCCGTGCGGACGCACGTAGTGCAAACGAGAGGCCGAGATCCGTCGGTCCGGTGGGAAAATCGACTCGTCCCGAGCCCTGCAGCGTTCCGGCTCCGGCCCGCGCGCTGAGCCGTATTGAGGCCGATTGATGGTCGAAGATCAAGTCGGCGAGCATCGCCTGCAGCGGCGTGCGCTCGAGATCGCTGACGTAGGATCCGCGCGCCAGGGTTACCCGGCCGACGACGGCGGGTTTCGCGAGCGTGCCGGAGAGACCAAGGTGGGCATCGACGAGGCCGGCCAGCTTGGTGCCGTAGCCAAAGACTTCGTCGAAGATCGCCGGATCGAGGCCCACAACCTCGAGGTCGAAGCTGAAGGGTTGTTTGGCGGATGCCAGCCGCAGCGGAGAGAGCGAGAGCGGCAGCGATCCGGCCAAGGTCGCTTCCCCCCGCGAAAAAGTCACCCCGGCGTTCGAGAGCACGAGCGCGCCTCGTTGCAACCGCAGCTCCCCGAAGAGCGAGGGCATGGGGATGCCGTACGCCTGCACGCCGTTGGCGTCGAAGCCGGCGGCAAAGGTGGGAGCACGATAGGTCCCGCCCACCGTCATCGTCGATTCGAACGAGCCGCTAACCGGAACGCGTCGCTTGGCGGCATCGTAGATCAGCTGCGCAAGACGATTCGTCGCGGCGTAGACGTGAAGATCGATCGGTTTCTCGGCGCCGAGACCGAGCGTTCCCGTCGCCGTCGCCTGCAGGTCGGGAGTCGTGAGCTGCGCGGAGTCGACGACGATATCGCCGTGCGCGGCGTGAACCGTTGCCGCCGCCGTCTCGAGCGTCAGCGGCCCGAGCGAACCGTCCGTGATGCGCGCGCTTCCCCGAAGGTCGATCTGTGGAAAGCGCCCGCGTACCGTGGCAGTACCCGAGGCTCTCCCGGTAACCGGTACCGCACCCATGCCCAGCGCCGGCAACCAAAGCGATAAATCGAGCCGGTCGACCGCGCCCGAGAGATCGAACCGCGATCGCTCGAGCGTTTCGAACCAGGTCGAGCCCGGAGCAAGACCGATGGATCCGCTCGCTCGCAACAGGCCTTCGGCACCACCGACCGCCAGCGACCCCCGCACGATGTTGCGCGCACTCGACCAGATCGCGCGCGTATCGCCGATCGGTAAGTTCCGATACCGAAAGCCGCGAACGTTGATGTTACCGCTCGATGTGATCCGCGTTCCGTTCGATGCCGCGGCCAGCCGCAGGCTGCCGTTACCGTCGAGCGTGTCTCCGGTATCGAAGAAATTATTGAAGTCGGAAAGATCGGCGCGCGGCGCGCTTACGCTCACCGAACTCTGTTTCGGGCGCGACACCGCGCTAAAGCGCGTCGCGGTCGTGCCCACGAGCACGGAACCGTCGCGTACGCTGACGCCGGTGCGATCCGCCGACAATTGCGCGCTCCCGTCGATGAACGGGAGGCCGTTGACGTCGCCCGCCGGCACGCCAATTGCGCCGCTCACCGATGGCGCGATGCTTCGTCCGCCGACGAGGAGGCTCGCATTGAAGGAGCCATCGGTCATGTAGTTCGGCAAACCGAAGACGTGCAGTGCGTGCGCGATGCGAGCCGCGGGAACGCGAGCCTGCAAATCGTAGGTCGGAGATCCCGACGCAAGCGCGCCGATGTTTCCGTTCACCTCGGCGTAGGTACCGCCGAGCTCGCCGACCATTCGTCCCAGCGTGACGGCGTCACCGGAAAGGTTGACGTCGGCATCGCCGGCGATCGGAAACTGCGCGACGTGCGATCCGTTTACGGTGACGCCTCCGGAAAAACGCGGCAGCGGGGAACCGCCGCTCAAGTTTCCGCTTGCGGTGATCGTGCCGCCATCGAGCGGTAGCCCGACGCCATGCAGCTGCGACGCCGCGAGCCGCTCCGCCACCAGGGATAGGCCCCCTGAGTTGGGACGCGACGGAGATAAGGAGAACGTCCCGGCGGCGACGACATCGCCCCCGGCCGCGTGAGCGTGCGCGGAATAGATGCGTAAGCGATCGCCTTCAACGGCGAGCGTCAGGCTGGCGCGATCGATCGGCACGCCGTGCAGGGTCGCTCCCGGCATTGCGAGATGCGAGCCGACCACGACGATCCGCTGCGGCTCGACGGCAATCGCTACGGTGCCGCTCAAACGACCGTGTCCGACGACGGCGTTGCCGAGAAGCGGCTGCAAGCCCTCGAAACTCCCACGGTAGCCGCCGAACGCTACGAAGCGCTGCGACGAAAACGCGCCGCTCCCGGCAAAATCACCCCATGGACCCGAGGCACGCAGGCGATTGATCGGTGCGCCTTGGAGCGTCCCCGCCAACTGCGCCTCGAGATTCGAAAATTTGACGCCGGAGATGCTCGTGTCGGCGCCGCGGACGACACCTGCCAAGAGAATTCTGTTCCCCGCCCCACCCCCGGCGATGGCGGCGTTGACGACGCCGCCGTCGATCGGCGGCATCTGCGGCAGGGAGAGATTCGGAAAAGTCCCAGTGCGCGGCGCGTGCATGCGCAGGTTGCTTGCAGCCAACCAATACGCGCTCTCGTTGTTGGGCCGGTCGAGAACGTAGGCGCCGTCGAGATCGCCGCGCCGCGTGTGCAGCCAGAACGGGTCCACCACCGCGGTGCCGTTCGGACTCATCTGCAACAATGCCGCGACGCGCTGCGTGCCGCGCGCCGATGCGAGCGCGCCCACGACGCGGAAGAGCAAATCCGTGCCCGTCGCGCTGGCATCGATCACCATCGGTTCGTTCCCGAGCATTTCGTCGAGATACGGCAGCCGATCCGCGGGGCCGGTGACGTGCAGTGCAAGCTCGGACCGCAAATGCGCCCCGGTGCGCAGCGTTCCGCGAATGGCGAGCGCGACGCCGCCATACAACGCGCGCAACGGCGCAAAGGCGACGACGTTCGAATGGTAGATCACGCCGGCGGAGACCGCGTCGAACGGCAGCTTGCGGTAGACGGCGCGCGGGCCTGCAGCCCGCGCGATGATGATCGGATCATTGACCGGCCCTTGCACCAGCACGCCCAGCGTCGCCGCTCCGGAAATCGGCTGATCGCGCATGAAGGCGAAGGCACGGCGCAGATCGGTGAGATCGCCGCGACCCCACACCGCGACGCGCAGCTGCGCGACTCCGGTGACCCGGCCCGCGAGATCGTATACTCCGCCGCGAATGTGCAAGGGAATGCCGGCAAGCGTGGCCTGCGCACCGTCGATGAAGAACGCGTTGTCGACGACGCGCATCCGTCCGCTGACGTTGTCGATCGGCAGCGCGAGCGGCGTCAGCGCGAGACTCCCGCCGCGAACGTCGAGGCGCAGCGTGACATGATACTGAGGCGGCGCGTTGGGAGTAACGCCGAGCGCATAGACGAGGGCATCGAAGTTGCGGGCGCCCCCCCGTAAGATGCGTACGTCGGGCGTCTGAGCGAAATAGTTGGCGAGCGCCCGAAGTGGAAAGCGAGCCGCGGTCGCGTGATGCATCGCATAGCCCGCGACGGCGTCGATCTTCCCGATCACGCGGAACGGCTCGAGGCGGTGCTCGTGGAAATCACCGGTGACGCGATAGCTCGTCAGCCCGGCAGTATCGATGGTACCGGCCGCATCGACGGCATCGATACGTACGTTGTGCGCGGTCTCGTCATAGGCGTTTGGTTCGCGCAGCTCGACGGACGCATCGCGGACGCCGAAGGCGAAGTTCAGCGGCACGGAGTTGACGCGCGCAGGTCCCGACGCCGGACCGCTTTGCGCTATCGGCAGATCGAATCCGCCGTTAGCGAGCCGCGTCAGCGTGAGTCGAGCGCCGGTTGCTTCGATCGCGAGCAACCCGAAACGATGGCGGCTGCCCGGCAAGAGATTGCGCAGGGAGTAGCGGATCGTTATCCGCTGGGCGCGCACGAGCGGCTGGCCGTTCCGATCGACGCGCAGTCCATCCAGCTCCAGTCGGCCGGCACCGACCTGCAGCGAACTTAGGCTAAGGTCGTATCCAGCGACGGCCGCGCCTTCGCGCAACGCAAAGCGCAGCAACTCGCGACCCCCTGCGGCCACGAGCCCGGCAACGATGACGGCGGCCAGGAGGCCGATTGCAAATCGCTTTCGCACGTGGACCCTGATGTCTTATACCGCCCCCAGCGACGCTCGCCCCGCCGCGGAATGTTACGCCTTCATGAAGAGCCCCAAACACGTGCCAGCCGGCGGCGACGTCTAGACGTCGCACGGTTGACGTGCTATACTGACGTCCAGACGTCTTTTCGTCAGGGAGGTTACGTGACTACCACTCATCGTCTACGCCCTGGTCACGTCAGGGACGCAATAGCATCCTATCTTAGGAAGCGCACTAGCCCCTCACGCACCAGCGAAATACTAAAGCATGTTCAGTCTGTTCTGGGCCCTGTGCCGCCGTCCTCAGTGCGCTCCAGCCTAAACCTTCAATCGACGTTTAAACGCGTTTCTAAAGGCCTATACGTTTTCCAGAAAAACGAGGACTAGTTGTTTCAGAGGCAGCCTGCACAGGACTTCAAACCCTCAGGTAAGCAGTTCGTGTACGGCAAACAACGCTTACTTCTGGCAGACTGCTTCGATTGGCTTGGAAGGGCCGAACCGGATTCCATTCACGCCGTAATTACGGATCCACCTTACGGCTTGGTCGAATTTTTACCCGAGCAACAGGAAAAGCTTCGCGCCGGCCGAGGCGGGGTCTGGCGGATTCCCCCAAGTTTCGACGGCGCTCACCGCCGCGCTTTGCCGCGGTTCACCGTTCTGTCCGCCGACCAGCGTCTCGCTCTCGTTGATTTCTTTACGCGGTGGGGATCAGCCCTTAAGCGAGTGCTGAGGCCGGGGGCGCACGTTTTTGTGGCGACCAATCCCCTGCTCTCCCCATTACTGTCATACGCCCTCGAGCAAGCTGGACTAGAAAGGCGGGGCGAAATAGTACGTCTCGTCCGTACTTTCCGCGGCGGCGACCGACCGAAGGGCGCGGAAAAAGAGTTTAAGCTAGTTAGCACTATGCCACGCAGCTGTTGGGAGCCGTGGGCACTATTTCGAAAATCTCTGCGGGAGCGCACAGTCTCAGAAAATCTGAGGACTTGGGGAACGGGAGGCCTGCGTCGCATATCGATGCAGACCCCATTCCTTGATCTTATTCAAAGTTCCACCACGCCCGATGTCGAACGACAACTTGCACAACATCCCAGCGTGAAGCCTCAGCACTTTCTGCGTCAATTGGTCAGAGCGGCGTTGCCCCTCGGTAGGGGCGTCATCCTAGACCCATTTGCCGGGTCTGGAACTACGCTCGCGGCTTGCGAACACGCCGGCGTGAGAGGTATTGGGACGGAAATAGATCCGTACTATTTCGAGATAGCCAAGACAGCCATTCCAGACCTCGCAAAGATGAAGGCGCCTCTAGGCAGGCGTCAACCCTTTTTGCCTGGACTCTAGTGCGCTCAGCCGCTGCTGCTCTTGAGTACCGGCTTGCCACGTTTGAGAACGATCGAGTCTAACTTGAAAGCCGCGGCCTGCCTTAGTTTGGTCGCGGGCGTTCTCAGCCCAAACGTATGTGTTCGGCCACCGCCTTCATCGCTGGCTTTGCTCTTCTCGTACTTCCAGTCGCTCTTGTCGAGAAATACCACATCCACCCGCCAGATAACCACCGCGCAATCGGGCTTTATGCTTCTAGTGGGATCGACCATGTAGCGCCAGATAATGTACCAGCCTGGGTGATCGTAATGCGACTGTACCGGCCAGTCCCGGCTGCTTCCCTTTGACTACAACGCTAGCCGCGGTGGTGGAGACAGTCGGCCTCCAAGGGAAAGATCCGGGAAACGCTGCTGCGCAATGTCTGGATGCTTGTGTCGCTTATATGGACTATAAGTATGCAAGGCTCGGATCCCCAGGATGCCAACAACGGCGCTGAAAATGTTTGCCTGCTCGTAATAAAGGTCTACTAACTCCGAGGACTCCCGCTCGACATAAGCGAGCGCGCTTGCAATGTGAACGTATTCGAGACCTTTAGGTAGCAACGGGCACCCCCGTGGCACGCGATCACCACTACAGGTCGAGGTTTTTCACGCTTTTTGCGTACTCGAAGATATACTGCTTACGCGGTTCCACTTTGTCGCCCATGAGGTCGGTGAAGATTTGCTCCGCTTCTACCGTGTCTTCGACGGTGATTTGCTTGAGGCGCCGGTGGCCGACCTCCATCGTCGTCTCCGCGAGCTGCTCGGCATCCATCTCACCCAAGCCCTTGTATTGCTGGATGGTGTAGTCTTTGCCGTCCTCACCGACGAGCGCTTTGAGCTCGCTCTCGCTGAAGGCCCACCATTGGCGCTTGCCTTTGCGGATGCCGTAGAGCGGCGGCTGCGCGATGTAGACGTGCCCTTCTTCCACCAGCGGCTTCATCTGACGGTAAAAGAACGTGAGCAGCAGCGTGCGGATGTGCGATCCGTCCACGTCGGCATCGGTCATGATGATGATCTTGTGATAACGCAGCTTGTGGACGTTGAACTCGTCGCCGAATCCCGTTCCCAGCGCGGTGATCATCGTGCGGATCTCTTCGTTGGCCAGCACTTTGTCCAAACGCGCCTTTTCGACGTTGAGTATCTTGCCGCGCAGCGGCAGGATCGCCTGATTGTTCGGATCGCGGCCGCCCTTCGCGGTGCCGCCGGCGGAATCGCCTTCGACGAGAAACAGCTCGCTCTCGGCCGCATTGGTATTCTTGCAATCCACCAGTTTGCCGGGAAGACCCGAACCCTCCAACGCGTTCTTCCGGCGCGAGAGATCGCGCGCTTTCTTCGCGGCATCGCGCGCGCGCTGCGCCTGCATGCATTTGTCAATAATCGTGCGTGCGTACTTCGGATTCTCTTCGAGGAAGAAGTCGAGTCGTTCGGAGACGAGCCCGGAAACGATGCTGCGAACTCTGGCGTTTCCAAGTTTCGTTTTCGTCTGCCCTTCGAACTGCGGATCCTGCAGTTTCACGGAAACGACCGCGGTGAGACCTTCGAAGATGTCGTCGGTGGAGAGCGAACCGTCGGACTCTTTGAGCATACCGCGCTTACGCGCGTAGCCATTGATCGCGTTGGTGACTGCTTGACGGAAGCCTTGCAAATGCATTCCGCCTTCGATCGTTCCGATGTTGTTGGCATAGGAAAAGATCTGATCGGCGTAGGTGTCGGTATATTGCATGGCGACTTCGACCTCGACGCCGTCACGTTCGGCGTGAGTCGAAATGATCGGATGCAGCGGATCCTTCTTTTCGTTGAGCCATTCGACGAAAGAGACGATGCCGCCGTCGAAGGTGTAGGATCGCTCCCGCGGCGTCTCGCCGCGCTCGTCGCGCAACACGATCGAAAGGCCGCGGTTGAGGAAGGCCAGCTCGCGCAGGCGCTTCTGCAGGATGTCCCAGTGGAACTCCGTCACTTCGAAGATGTTTGGATCGGGTTTAAACCACTGTATCGTTCCCGTCCCGGTCGTCTTGCCGATTTTCTTGAGCTTCTGAACGGTTATCCCGTGTTCGAACCGCATCTCCCAGATGAAGCCGTCGCGCTTAACTTGCGTGACCATCCACTCCGAGAGGGCGTTGACGACCGAGATGCCGACGCCGTGCAGGCCGCCCGAAACCTTGTAGCCGCCTTTGCCGAACTTGCCGCCGGCATGGAGCATCGTCATAACGACCTCGACGGCCGGCAATCGCTCCTCGGCGTGCATGTCGATGGGAATGCCGCGGCCGTCGTCTTCGCACAAACACGATCCGTCGGCCAGTAAGACCACGCGCACGTTATGCGCGAAGCCCGCCATCGCTTCGTCAACCGCGTTGTCGACCGCCTCGTAGACGAGTTGGTGCAATCCGCGCTCGGCCGTATTGCCGACGTACATGCCCGGACGCTTCCGCACGGCTTCGAGGCCGCGCAGTACTTCGATTTGTTCGCCTGTATAGTTCGTTGACATCACCTATTTCGATCGTTGCCGTAGAGCATTTCGTGCAGCTCGTCACCCAAGACGCTGCGAACCGTCGCCGGTGCAATCGTTTCCGGCGGCAGTTTGCTGCGCAGCACGACGTAGGAGCTCGCGATAAGCCGCTCGCGGCCGTCGCGCGAAAGGCGTCCGGCGGCGCGGGACTGCTCCAGCACTCCCCACCAGCGTCGAAGCAGCCGGCGTCGAATGCGCTCGTACTCCTCTAGGCATAACCCGTCGACGAGCTCCGCCGTTCCGGGAAAGCCGAGCCACGGGGCCTCGAAGAGCAGGCGCGCGGTCACAAGTTCGCGCCGTTCCCGGCCAGCCGCTTCGCACGTCGCGCAGCTTTGGGCGACGCCATCGCATAGGGCGCCACACGAGGCGCAGGCCTGCCAACCAGCCGCGCGCCGGGCGCTTTGCGACTGCTGAACCGAGCGGCGGAAGCGCAGCAAGGCTTCTTCGGGGCTCGCGGAAGGCTCGAGCCTCTCCGCGGTGGCCGCCCGCGCGGTTCGCGCGCGCGCCGTCGGCTGCCGTCTCGAATGCTTCGGTATCGTCCCGACGCGAAAGCGCAAACGCTCGATACCCGCGGCGGGAAGGCGGCTGGCGAGGGCGGCGAGCAGCCGCTCTGCCAAAAAGCTCAACTGGTGGCTCCAGGCACTCGAACGGGTCACGACAACCAGCGTTCCGTTGCTGATGCGCACCGGCGCGGAGTTGTCGGCTACGTCGGCGCCGACGATCTCGCTCCACCCCGCCAACAGCAGCACCAGCGGATCTTTGCAGGCGAGGCTCTCCGACGGTTTCCATCCGGAGAGTGCCCCCGAGAGTCTCAGCACGCCGCGTACACGTGTATTTGAGCGGCGCCGACGCGAGCCACGTGCGCGCTGGATTGCAGCTGCGCCGGCACGTGCGTCGCCGTTACGAAGGCCTGCTCGTAGGTTGCGATTTCTTCCAGCAGGGCCGCGGCGCGATCCTCATCGAGCTCCGAAAGCACGTCGTCGAGCAGCAGCAGCGGTGCCTCCCCGCCGCGATCGCACAGCACGGTATACTCTGCGATCTTGAGCGCGAGCACCGCGGTTCGTTGCTGGCCCTGGGATCCGTAATCGGCCAGCGAGACGCCGTTGAGCGCCAGCCCGACGTCGTCGCGATGCGGACCGCATAGCGCGGCCTTGCGCGTCCGCTCCGCTTCGGCCGTTTCTTTCAACCGGGCCGAGAATGCAGCGGTCACCGCGTCGCGCGTCGGCGCTTCGAACGCGACGCTCGGTTCGTAGGTGACCTCGAGGGCCTCGTGCGAAGCAAACCGAGCGTGTGCCGTGCGTGCGGCTTGTGCGAGCGCGCGGATAAGATGGTCGCGCGCGAGCATGACTTCGCTACCTGCTTCGATCAGCGTGCGTTCGTAGATGGCCAGCAGTTCGAGATCGGCGCTTACCACGCCACGCAGCAGCGCGTTCTTTTGCTGGAGTGCCCGACGGTAGCGCGCGAGCTGGTGGTAGTAGCGCGAATCGCTTTGCGCGAGCGCCACGTTGAGAAAGGCTCGGCGCGACGACGGCGTTCCCGCGGCCAGCTGCAAGTCGGCCGGCACGAACGTCACCACGCGAATGTTGCCGAGATAGCCGGCGTAGCGGACGCCCGCGCCGTTGACGGTGTAGCTCTTGCGGGTGCCACGCCCCCCTCGCTCGACCGCGCAGACCAGCTCAACGCTCCCCGAGCGCAGCGACGCAACGCCGCGAACGACGGCGAGATCCACGCCCTGGCGTATCGTGTCGGCGTCGTGCGCCGTGCGAAACGATTTGCCGGTTCCGAGCATGCCAATGCTTTCGAGCAGGTTGCTCTTGCCCTGCGCGTTCGCGCCGACGTAGACGTTCAAACCGGTGACGGGTTCGAGATCGAGCGCAGCGTAGTTGCGAAAGTTCGATAGTGCTAGATGCCGCAGATACACATCATTGCCGCAGCGGCATGAGCACGTAGAGCTGCTGCCCGCTTTCGAGCGGCTCCGACGGGCGAATCGCCGCGGGCGACAACGGACCGAGGAACTCCATGACGACCCGCTCGCTCTTGACGTGGTTGAGTATCTCGACCAAATAGCGGGCGTTGAAGGCAATCGCGAGATCTTCGCCGGTCTGTTCGACCTCGAGCTCCTCGTAGGCGTTGCCCGAAATGTCGGAGCTCGCGGTAACGATCAGCGTCTGGTTGGCGATCGAGAGTTTAACCATGCTGGCACGGTCGCCGGCGACGAGCTCGGCGCGGCGAAGGCTGCCGATGAGCGCCGCCGTGTTGGCGGTAACCGTCCGATCGAACTTGGCCGGAATAACCTGCTGGTAGTTCGGATATTGGCCGTCGACCAGGCGAACGGTGATCGTAACGTCACCGCTCGTCATCTGGAGTTGATTGCTCTGGGCGCCCAGCGCGCTGACGGCGATGTTTTCGCCGGAACCGAGGTTCCGCGCTACTTCGGCTAGGGCCCGCGACGGCACGATGTACTTCTCGATACCAGTAATGCCGTCGTCGAGCGTCGTGGCAAACTTGGCCAGGCGATAGCCGTCGGTCGCGACCATCGTCATCGCGTTACCCTCCACTTCCAGGAGAGTGCCCATCAGCACCGCACCGCGCGCCTCTTCTCCCGAAGCGGCGAAGATCGTCGCATCGATGCCGTCACGGAAGCGTCTTGCACTAATCGTGAAATGTGAGCCGCGGGCCGCGGCCGGCAAAGGCGGATATTCGTCGGCCGGCAGTGCGTGAAAATCGTAGTTACTCCGTTCGAACTTCACGCTCGCCCGCGTCGGCGTCCCCGTCACCTCCAACGTTCCCGCCGCCAGATTGCCGAGATAGCTCGCGAAGAGCTTCGCCGGTAGGGTTACCGCGCCGCCTTCGCTTACCTGGGCCGAAAAGGCGTGTTCCAGCGTAAGTTCGAGATCCGTCGCCCGTACCGCGATCTTCTCGCCGTCGGCTTGCAGCAATACGTTGGAAAGAATCGGCACCGTCGTATGGGCGTTGACCACCTTGCTGGCGGCGCCGACCGCTGAGGCTATGTCTTTAGTCGAACAGGCAAATCTCATTGCTTCCACCGTTGGTCGTGCGGCCGCGTTTTCCTAGGAGAATACCACAAGAGTCGTAGCAGCAGTAGCGCTGTGTAATCTGGGGAGAACGGCCCTTTTCTCCGGCAGTCACGGCTTTTGCGGCGTTGTATAAGGTGTGGATGCCGAGGTGGTCGCGATACACGTTTCCACCGGCAGCCCGACGCGCAGGGTTTATCCCCGCGAATCGTACCGCGGTGTGTGCAAGGCTGTTGAAAACGAGGAAGCTTTGCGACGACTAGGGATTCTGGCACATAGCGATGAGCTGCCGAATCTTATTGCGGTAGGCTTCATCGCGCTGCATTTGGTCTTTGATCTTATCGCGCGCGTACATCACGGTCGTGTGGTCCTTCTTGCCGAACTCCCGAGCGATCTGCGGCAGCGAATAGTTCGTCAGTTCGGTTGCGATGTACATGGCGATCTGGCGGGGCGCGGCGAGACGCTGGTCGCGGCGGCCGTTGTCCATTTCTTTCACCGTCAAGCCATGGGCGCTCGAGACCGTTTCCTTAATCTTGCCGATCGTTATCCGATGCAGCGGCGCCTGCGCGACGGCGCTCTTAAGGACGTCGGCGGCGAGGTCGGTCGTGATTGGGGCCTTCGTGAGCGAGGCGTACGCGATCACGCGTATCAGCGCACCCTCCAGCTCGCGAATGTTCGATGGGATGACCTTCGCGATGAAGGACGTCACTTCGTCGGGCACGGGAATGTTTTCGCTGCCCGCTTTCTTGCGCAGAATCGCCTCGCGCGTTTCCAGATCCGGGGCTTGAATATCGGTGAGCAGCCCCCACTCGAACCGCGAACGAAGTCGCGCTTCGAGGGTCTGGATCTCCTTAGGGGGCCGATCCGAGGATATGATCAGCTGGCGTCCGGACTCGTGCAGCGCGTTAAACGTATGAAAGAACTCTTCTTGGGTCGTTTCTTTGCCGGCGAGGAACTGGATATCGTCGATGAGCAGAACGTCGACCTGGCGATAGCGGTTGCGGAACTCGGGTGTCCGGTTGTTTTGCAGCGCGATGATGAACTCGTTGGTGAACTTCTCACAGGTGAGGTAGACGACATTGGCGTCCAAGTTGTCTTGAATGACCCGGTGCCCGATGGCGTGCATGAGGTGGGTCTTGCCCAAGCCGACGCCGCCGTAGAGGAAGAGCGGGTTGTACGCATGGGCAGGTGCCCCGGCCACCGCCTGGGCGGCCGCGTGGGCAAACCGATTGGAGTTGCCGACGACGAACTCCTCAAAAGTGTACCGCGCATTAAGGTTGGCGGTACGGAAGTCCTCAAGCGGCCTAGACGCGAACGAGGGCTGCGAGCGGACGCTCTCGACCGGATCGGCGACGGAAAGACGCAGCTCTACGCTGGTTCCAAAGAGGTCGCTTAATACGCCGATCATCTGCGGCCGCAGCTTGCTCCCTATCCAGTCCTGGGCGAACTTGCTGTGCACCGCGAGGTGCAGCTCGTTGCCGTGAAAGGAGATGAAGCGAATAGGCTTGATCCACATCTCGAAGACGGGCTTCGAAAAGGTTCTCTCTAAGGTGTCGAGTGCGGATTGCCAGATATCATTGGAGATGTCGGAGTTGATCGCAAGTGCCATCCTTTGCGCCCTCTTAGTTCGTACTACGCCACCCCCGTGAGGACGCTCCGAATTGGCTTAATGAAGGCGCGCTCCTGCGGAAACTATGCACGATCTTATCCACTTATCCACAGGTCGGCCGCAACGGTTTTTCCGGCGTTTTTCGAAATTATGAACCACCGATGATCGCCGCTCCAAGCACCCAAAAGCCTCGGCTGCATAAGGCTCGAATGGTGCGCTAGCGACCCTACCCGAGGGGGTTCTCCACAGCCTTGTCCACAGGTGTGGAGAGAGGTCGTTGGATCACTCCTTGGTAGTGGTGCTTCTCAGCGGCTTTGCGCCCTAGCTCTTTACGCTCGTCCTCGCTTAGCGCGGCTTGGATAGGATTGGATGGAGGCTTACTAGGCGCTGTCGGCCGTTCTAGGCACTGGCTCAGAAGCGCTAAGTCCACCAAGCGGACTAGCCGCCCGATTCAGATCCAAGCCGCTCACTCCATCTTCGCGCAGCAAACCGGCGAGGCCGCGGGTCGTACCGCCCGAGAAGACCCCAATGCGGTCGCGCCAGGGCTCAAGGCGGCGCAAAGGGCGGGAGGGCACGGGGCCCCGCCCGGGATGACCGCTGAGGAGCGCGAGGAGAGCGCCCGTAAAGCCGCGGCGGCCAGGTTGGAGCAAGAGAGACTCTTAGCTCGCCGCAAGCCTTCCTTAACGAATAGTCCAGCCGCTTGTGCCAGCTGCGGGCGCACGTCTCAGGTCGAAGATGAACTGCTGCCGATCATTGCGGAGTTGCTGGCGTCCATCGATGGTGTCAACCGGCAAGTAGTGGTCCCTTTCAACTTCGTGGCCATGGTGACAGCGCAACGCGAAGCCGCATTCTACCCCAATTGAGATGACGCCCAAAGGCGATCCCGGCGACCGTTCCTGCCTCGCGGCGGGCGCTGCGGGATCCTTATCCTTGTGCGTCGAAGGGTACTGCGTGATGGATGCTATTATACCGCCGGCCTTACAGGAACCGATTCGCGGTGTTCTGGGTCGCGCCGGGTCTCGCGTGCGAATGGAATGCTGCGATAATCTGCAGTTTCTGAGTAAAATCAAGGATGAAAGCGTCCAACTCGTCGCGTGTTCGCCCCCGTATAATATTGGGAAGTCCTACGAAAAGACGACGCCGCTCGATCGATGCGTCGAGGCTCAGGCGCAGGTGATTGCAGAATGCGTTCGCGTTCTGTCGCCGCGCGGTTCCCTTTGTTGGCAAGTTGGGAACCACGTCCAAGACGGCGAGATATTCCCGCTCGATCTCGTCTTGTATCCCGTTTTTAGGCAGCATGGCCTAAAGCTGAGGAACCGGATTATTTGGCACTTCGAACACGGGCTTCACGGATCGCGTCGCCTGTCGGGTCGCTATGAAACGATTTTGTGGTTCACGAAGAGCGACGACTACATTTTCAATCTGGACGCGATTCGTGTTCCGTCCAAGTACCCCGGCAAAAAGTATTTTAAGGGGCCGAAGCGGGGGCAACTCTCATGCAACCCGCTCGGCAAGAACCCCGGTGATGTTTGGATTATTCCGAACGTAAAGTTCAACCATGTCGAGAAGACGGCGCACCCGTGCCAGTTCCCGATCGAGTTGGTCGAACGGCTGGTCCTGGCGCTCACGAACAGGCAGCAGATCGTCCTCGATCCGTACATGGGAGTCGGCTCCGCTGTGGTCGCCGCACTTATGCACGATCGCACCGGCTACGGTTGCGATATCGTTCGTGAGTACGTCGAAGTTGCTCGGGAGCGCGTCCGGGAGCTGTACGCCGGAACGCTACGAACGCGACCGATGAATAAGCCCGTGTACGATGCCAAACTGTCTTATGGCGGACATCCGCCGTCGAGGCCGCCACGACGCCGATCATGACCGGACCCGCATCGGGCGGGCCGCCCGGGCACCGGCCTGCTTGCAGAGGGGCGAGTACAAGGGAACCCACCGGCATTGCTTTTTCGGGCGGCTCTGGCTACAATGGCCCGGCTATGTTCGTTTTCGATCTGCAGCTCTTTGCGTCCAAGAAAGGCGCCGGCTCCACCCGCAACGGTCGCGACTCCAATGCTCAGCGCCTCGGGGTCAAGCGCTTCGGCGGCGAGCAGGTCATCGCCGGAAACATCCTTGTGCGCCAGCGGGGTACGCGCTTCTATCCGGGGGAGAACGTCGGGATCGGACGCGACCACACGCTCTTCGCTTTGGTCGACGGCGTCGTCCAGTTCAGCACGAGTCGGCAGCACCAGCAGATTTCGGTCGTCCCGGCGGGTTAGGTATTTCGCCGGATAATGCCGCGCGGGGCCGTTAGGCCCCGTTTGAATTTCCGGCGAAGCTTTCGGTCGTGCAGTTCATCGATGAGGCGGAGATCGACGTGGCGGCCGGCGACGGTGGCGGCGGTTTGGTTGCCTGGCGCCGCGAAAAGTACGTGCCCAAGGGCGGACCGGCCGGCGGTGACGGCGGCCACGGCGGCAGCGTCTACCTCGAAGCCACCCCGGAGCTTTCGACGCTCGTCGAGTTCCGGTTTCGCCGAAGCTTCTTGGCCGAGTCCGGGAAGCCGGGCGGCACCTCTAACAAATCGGGACGCAGCGGCGAGGACCTGATTGTCGCGGTGCCCGTCGGCACGCTGGTCTACCGGCGAGTGGGCGAGCAGCCCGAGAGCGTCGTGGATCTCGCCCAAGCCGGCGCACGCGCGCTCGTCGCTAAGGGCGGTCGCGGCGGTTTAGGAAATCAACACTTTGCCACCAGCGTGCGCCAGGCGCCGCGTTTTGCCGAGCACGGCGAGCCTGGCGAGCGCGTACATGTGCGTCTGGAACTGCGATTGCTCGCCGATTGCGGCATCATCGGCGTTCCCAACGCCGGCAAATCGACGCTGCTCTCCGTGGTTTCGTCGGCACGTCCGAAGATTGCCGACTACCCGTTCACGACGCTCGAGCCGCAGCTCGGCGTGGTGCGCGTGTCCGACGAAGAGTCGTTCGTCATGGTCGACGTACCCGGGTTGATCGAAGGCGCGCATGCCGGAACGGGTTTGGGCGATCTCTTTCTCAAGCACGTCGAACGTACGCGCGTCCTCATTCATCTGCTCGACGGGGCAAAGCCACTCGACGAAATACTCGAGGACAAACGCACCATCGAACGCGAGCTCGAAGCCTGGAACCCGCGGCTGCTCGAGAAGCCGATGCTGCTCGTGCTCAACAAACTCGATCTGCCGAGCGCGCGCGAGAGCCTCGGCGCCTTGCGCGGCGCGTTTGCACTCGTACGCGGCATTAGCGCGGCCACGCACGAGGGTGTGCGCGAGCTGATCCTGGAAACTTGGCGCGCGATCGAAGCGGCACCGATGCCGCAAATCGTCGCGTCGCACGCGGTCCGCATCGAACTGCGCGGTCCGGATGCATTCACGATCGAACGTTCGGCCGCGGGGGAGTTCGTGGTGAGCGGTGAGCGCGTCGAGCGGCTCGCGGCGATGACGGATTTCGATTCCGACGAGGCGTTGGGGCGGTTCGAGCGCGCGCTGGGGAAGATGGGCGTGGAGAAGCGTTTGGCGGAACTCGGCGCCACCGAAGGGGATACCGTGCGCATTGGCCCGTACGAGTTTACCTATTCGTGAGAATCGGTATCTTCGGCGGAACGTTCGATCCCATTCACAACGCGCATCTCTTCGTTGCGGAATCCGCGCGGACGCTAGAGGGGTTGGATCGGGTGCTCTTCGTTCCTACCGGGAACGCCCAGCATCGCGATGTGCCGCAAGCCGACGCCGCCCACCGCTGTGCTATGATTCTCGGCGCGATCGAAACCAATGCAGCCTTCGCGCTGGACGAGACCGACTTGCGCGCGGACTCGAGCGGCTATACCGCCGACCTATTGCCGCTACTGCGCAAGAAGTATCCGCAAGCGGCATTCACCTTTATCATCGGTGCGGATTCGTTGGTAAGCACGGCCTGGGTACGTTTTGACGAGGTGCTCGAATCGCTCGAGCGATTTGCGATCGCGCCTCGCCCCGGCGTGCTTGCCGACGCCCTGGCGCGCGTGCTCGCCGCCGTGCCGGCAGAACTGCGCGAACGTGTCAGTGCGCTCAATATACCTGAAGTTCCGGAGTCGGCCTCGCTCGTTCGCACGCTGATCGCGCAAGGTCGAAGCATCCGTTATCTCGTGCCCGAGCGGGTCTGGCAATATATCGTCGCCCATCGCCTGTATGGATTTGGCCGGGCTGCGTAACGTCTGCGTCGCGCTGCTCTGTGCGGTTCTCACGGCGTGCGCCGCGGCAGAGGCGCCCGACGACCCGGCCCTGTGCGCCGCGTACACGGCGGGCCGCTCCGGTGTCGAAGTCGTCGCCGCCGGCGAGGTGACGCGCATTTTCGGCGTGCGCGCCGGCCGCAGCAGTCCCCACGAAGGATTCTTGGTGCGCTTGAACTCGGGGTGCAGCTTGGTCGTGCGCGTCGAGACGAACACCGACTTCACCGGTGACATCCCCCTGCAACCCAACGAGCGCGTCGTGGTCAAGGGCGAATACGAATACTACCCGCGGGGCGGCGTCATCCATTGGACGCATCGCGATCCGGGCGGCCGCCATCCCAACGGATACGTCGACGTCGGAGGCGCGATGTACTATTAGGACGCCGGTTCGGTCCCTCCAGCGCATTCTGCTGGCGAGCGCGTCGCCGCGCCGTTTGGAGTTGCTGCGTTCGCTCGGCATCGAAGTCGAAATCGTTCCGAGCGGATATGCGGAGACACCCATCGCCTCGCTGGCGCCGGCGGCATTGGCGGCCAACCATGCGCGCGAGAAATTACGCGCGGTCCTGCAGCGGCGGCCGGATGCCGCTCAGGTGCCGGTCTTGGCCGCCGATACCGTCGTCGACCTCGAGGGTCGATCCCTGGACAAGCCGCGCGACGCGGCGGAGGCCAGCGAAATGCTGGCGGCCCTCTCGGGACGCGATCATCTCGTGCACACAGCTTTTGCCTTGGCAGTACCGGATCGCGGCGGATGCGAGGAGGAGACGGCGACCACCCGGGTCTGGTTCTATCCGCTCGAGCCGGCCGAGATCGCTGCGTACGTGGCGACCGGCGAACCATTCGACAAGGCGGGAGGATACGGAATCCAGGGAAGAGCCGCAGCCTTGGTCGAGCGGATCGACGGCGATTTCTACACGGTGATGGGATTGCCGCTGGGCCGCGTCGTGCGAACGCTTCGCCGGTTGGGATTTACGCTGCCGGTACCGAAGTAGCGCTGTCGCACGCGCCACTTCCGGGAGCAGCTCTATCTTCACCTATCGGGACGAACGAAAACTCTTCGCGCTCATCAGCATCATCATCATCGCCGCGCTCTTGGCGCTGCTGCAGATCGGCGCGCAACGATCGGGGACGACGAGTCCGATCGCCATCGTCGCGGGCTCGGCGACGTTCGTTGGGCAGAGCGCCGTGAGCGCGGTCGTGCGCGGCGTTCGAGCAGCGGCAACGACGGTCGTCACGTTTCCACGGGTCGTGCGGGAAGATGGCGCGCTGCGGGCGCGCAACCTCCAACTCGAGCGGGAGAACGCGCAGCTGCGCGAAGTTACGGCCGCGTCGTCGTTGGAGCGTGCCGTGCAGCCGGAGTTGAACCTCTATCGCGGCATCGAAGCGCGCGTGATCGGCTTTCCTCCGGAGAACGAGTCCCGCGCGGTAACGATCGATAAGGGCTCGGCAGCCGGCGTCCATCGCGACGACGGCGTCCTTGCCGGCGGCGGCGTCGTGGGCCGCATCGAGGCGGTCACGCCGCTGTCGAGTACCGTCGTGCTGGTCACCGATTACACGAGCCGCATTCCGGCAATCGTGCGCCGCGGTCGCTGGTGGGGAATAGCGCGCGGCAATCTCTCGAGCGTCGTCGTCGAGTACGTGGAGCAAGACGCGCCGCTGCGCGCGGGCGACGTAGTAGTAACCGGCGAGGGGCAATCCTTTCATTCCGGTATTCCGATCGGCACCGTCACCGACGTAGAGCGGGGGAGTTCGACGCTCTATCAAACCGCGATCCTCAAACCCTTCGTCGATCTCGGCGCCCTCGACCGCGTTGTCGTCGTCTCGAAGTAAACCGCACGTCGCACCGTTCGTCGGACCCCGCTGGTACGTAGCGGCGGCCTGGCTTGCCGGAGCGATCGTGCTGCAAGCGACGGTCGTGCATGCTTTGGCGATCCGCAACGTCGTCCCGAGCCTCGTCCTCGTCGTCGTTGTTTGGTATGCGATCCGCGTCGACGCGCGCCGCGCCGCGCTCTACGGTTTGGCGGCCGGCGCATGTGAAGACGCCCTCTCGGCCGGAACCGGCGCCGGGTGGACAATCGCCACCGGTGCGAGTGCGATGGTCGCGAGCACGCTGTCGCGCGGCTTCTTTGCCGACTCGATTCCGCTGGTGGCCGCCATAACCGTTGTCGTCACGCTCTTGCGGGCACTGTTTTTTTGGATCGTCATGGCGCTGTGCGGCTACCCCCAGGGACTGGGCGCGATGCACTTTCACGAGGCGTTGCTGCAAGCGGCGTTCAACGTTGCGGTGATCGTCGCGGCCATGGTGATTCTCCGCCGTTTCGAGACCGCTCGGCGATGATGCCGTTTCGCGGTGCGCGCCGTTCCGCATGGCGCGTTCCGGCGTGGCGGCTCGGCGGGTTCATCGCCTTCGTCGTCCTTGCGGTAGCGGCGTTGCTCGGGCGTCTGATCCAAGTGCAGCTGCTCGACGGCGGCGAATACCGCGCGGCCGCGCAGGCCAATCAAGTGCGTCTCATTCCGGTAGCCGCGCCGCGCGGCATCATCTTCGATCGCTACGGAACGATCATGGCGCGCAGCGGTCCGTCCTTCGTTCTGGCGCTCATTCCGTCGGAGGTCGACGATCCGCAGCGCGAGCTCGCGACGGTTGCGCGCATCGCCGGCCTCGACGATCGCACCTTGTGGAATCGCCTGCTGCACCATCGCGGCATCGACTACCCGACCTTCGCCGCGGTGGTCGCCGGCGAACCGTACGGTCCCGTCGTGCTTGCAACCGGACTTCCGGTTCCGGCGGTGGCGCGGCTCTCCGAAGTGCTCACCGATTTGCCGGGCGTCGACGTGGAAGTGCAACCGGTGCGCGATTATCCGCAGCGCGCCTTCGCGTCACACCTCATCGGGTACGTCGGCGCCATCACGCAAGACGAATACGAGCGGCTGAGGCTGGAAGGCTATTCGCCCAATGACGTCATCGGCAAGGACGGCTTGGAGTACGCCTACGATCAATATTTGCGCGGAACGCCGGGCGGCGAGCGCGTCGTCGTCGACGCAACCGGCGCGGTCGTTCCCGGCGTGAAGTTGCGCGCCAAAGCGCCGGTTCCGGGAGACTCGGTCGTTACCAACGTGGATTGGCGCCTTCAGCGCATCGCCGAACGTGCGCTTGCCGACGGGGTGCGCGCCGTCGAGCGCGGCCGCCAACTTTCGGGCGCAGTCGTGGCCGAGGATCCGTGGAACGGTGAAATCCTCGCGCTGGCAAGTTACCCGAACTATGATCCCAACGACTTTGCCGCAGACCGCTGGAAGCGGGTCACGTACGATTTGAGCGACCCCTCCCAGCCGCTCTTCGACCGCGCCATCGCCGCTGCCACGCCGACCGGTTCGACCTTCAAGATGGTCACGGGATCGGCGGCGCTCACCGAAGGTGTCGTCAAGGTCGATCAAGTCATCGACGATACCGGCGGTTGGGACTGCGGTGGTTACTACGCGCGCGATATCGCTGCCGGGGGGCTCGGCGACACGACCTTCGTTCCCGCGCTGGCGGCCTCGAGCGACGGGTACTTCTTCCGATTGGCGTGGTGGCTGGGTAACGAACGCTTGCGGCGGTACGCGCTGGCCTTTGGCCTGGATGCCAGGACCGGCATCGACCTTCCCGGCGAAAACGAAGGAAACTGGCCGACCAACGCCTGGGAGATGCGAACGTTCGGCGTTCCCATGGAACCCAGCGACGCGTGCTTTCTCGGAATCGGGCAAGGCGCGATGCAAGCCACGCCGCTGCAGATTGCCAACATCGCCTCCGCCGTGATCAACGGCGGAACGCTCTACCGTCCCAGAATCATGCGCGAAATCCGGAGCGCCGACGACCGGCTCGTCCTGCGCTCGTCACCATCCGTGATTCGGCGCGTGCCGGTGACGGCGGCAGCGCTTGCGGCCGTGCGCGCGGGCATGGCGCGCGTTACCGATCCGGGCGGTACCGCGTACGGTCTGGCGATCGACGGACTTCCCTATTCCGGAAAAACGGGAACCGTTGAAACCGCTGGCGGGAACGGCCCGAATACGACCTGGTTCGTCGCGTGGGCACCGACGAATCGTCCGCGGATTGCTCTCGCGGTCTTCGTGGATCGCAGCGGCGGCTACGGCGCGACGGTCGCGGCGCCCATCGCGCGCGAGATCCTCGTGAAATATTTCAATAAGCGCCCGTAAACGAGCCCTCCTACGCGAGGAGCTCGAGCGTTTGCGCGATCTGCCGAGAGCGGTCGTCGGAGCGGTGAGCAAGAAACGTCTCGAGCTCGTCGTTACGGCCGGCGGTGACGAGCGACCGCGCCGCCGCAATTGCGACGGTTTCGCTCGGATCCTCCAGTGCGCGCCGCAGCAGCGGCATCGTTGCCGGATCGTCGAGCGCGCCCAGCGCGAAGACGTAGTCGCAGCGTTCCGCTTCACTCAGCGTTGAGAACTCGTCGCGGACGGCGAGCGTTGCTCCGTGCTTGCGCCGCCGCACCACATAAACGACGATAGCGGCGAGGACGGCGACGGTGACCAAGGCGAGCAACGCCGTCATCGTTACGCCATGACGTGAAGCGACGCGAGCATTGCGTCGAGGGCGTGGTCGAGCGGCGGCGTCGACGCGTGCGCGAGCGCATCGATGAACTCGTTGGTTTCGCCGCTCTCGAACGCATCGAGCGTTTCGAGCAGCAGGCTGCGATACTCCGCGAACACGGAAGTTTCGTCGGGCAAGAGGCGCCCGAGTGCCGACCAGGGCAGCGCGCTGGCCAGCGGCGTTCCCATCAAAGCCTCCCCCAGCTCGCGCAGCTCGACGGGGTCGAATCCCCCACGCAGCGAGGTGACTGCGGTCGGCGAGTCCGGCGGAATGCCGTGCGCGGCGACGGCGTCGCGAACGAGATGTTCGATCGTCGAACGCAGCGAGGGCGTTTCGATGTCGCGCGGCGCAATCGCGTACCGCGGCAAGCGAAGCTTGATGAAGAGACGGTCGAGTTCGTCGCGAAGCAGCTCGCGCGCCGCCGGCAGCGTGCCGGAGTGGCTGTCGCCGATGTGCTCGGGAAGAAAGGCGCGCAGTGCGAAGAGGTGAGTTACCAGCCCCCCGAAGTGGGCTTCGCGCAGGAAGCGCAACGTACGCCCGAGGCGCTCGTTGCTGAAGACGGCGATCGTCCCCGTCAAGTCCGCGAGCGGCGAAATCTCATAGTACTCGGAATCGCCGGACTCCGCGGTTCCCGGCGAGAGCTCGACGAGCGCGTGCGCTCCATTGCCCTCGCCCACCGGCGTAGCCGGCGGCAACTGCACGAACCGTTCCTCGGTTAAGGCGCGCGTCCGCCCGGCGAGTACCGGACCGAGCATCCCGTCGAGACCGAACGGTAAGCCGGGGATCGCATTGGCGAAAATGGGCCCGGCGCGAACCTTCAACTCGGCCGACGCGATCTCGTCGTCGCGCTCCCCGTCGTAGCGGACGTGCGCGACGTAGCCGATCGTCGTTCCGGCGGGCAGCGCGTTATGCACCACCGTTTGCCAGCGAATCGTCGCCTCCACGCCGGGGTCCACTTCGTTGAGCACGATGCCGCGCGCGGCGGTGAAGGGCGCAAGCGCTCCCGAGTCGCGGATCGGAACGTCGTTGACCGTCGTCGAGTTCGGAACGTAGATTAGGGCATCGGGCTGAGCGACCTCAATTTGAACCAGCCGCGCCGTACCGTCGCCGCCGTTGCACACGTGCAGCACCCAGTGCAGCGTTTCGCCGAGCTCGACGGTGTCGGCGGGCTCGCTCGAGAAGCTTCCCGTGGAGAAATCCGGTTCCGCACTGGTCGCGATCGTCAGGCGCGTCAATGGAATGGGAAGCATCCCGTCGGCGCTCAAGACCGTATCGACCATCACGGGCCAATCTTTGGCCAGACCGCGCAGCAGACGCAGACCCAAGCGCGCGCGCGCTCGCGCCGCGGGCGCGAGTTCGCCGAAGAGCAGGCTCGACTTCTCTCGGGTCGCTCCTTCCACGCTCTCGAGCCGCGCCTCGGGCGACACGTAGCAGCGCAGCGCGACGTTGTGCGCGACGTCGGTGCCGACGTTGGTGAGTACGACGTCGACCTCGGCGAGCTGATTGGGCCGAAGAATGGAATCTCCGGAAATCTCCAATCGCGACCGCTCTGGGTCGAAGGCGGGATGCGAGTCTACGCGCCAGCGCAGCGCCGGAAGGTGCAGCTCGCCGAGTTCGCGCGTGTGCAAGGTTACGCCGAGTGTGATCTCCGACCCATTTGCGTACGGCGATGGCAAGCGCGCGCGTATCGTGAGTTGACGGCGAGCGTATGCCGGGAGGGTTTCGAGCTCGACGGCGTCGGGCTCGGCCGAGCCGGCGAAACCGGAGCCCAGCGCAAGGCGGGCTTCGCCGTCCAGGACGACCACATCGCTTAGGGGCGGCACCACGCTGAGATGAAGTACGCAGTCGTGCGCGTCGGCAGCGCCATCATTCTCCAGCAGCAGTTCGGCCTCGAGCGTTTGTCCGGGCGCCAGCAAACTGCCGCCGAGGTTCGTTAGCGCGTTCTTGCGCGGAGAAAACGCCGGTTCCGCGCGCACCTCGAGCGCGCATTCGAAATGCCGCGACGACGACCGGCCCGCGGGCTCCCAATCGAGGGTCGCCGCGGCGCGCAGCGCGGTCTTGTCGGCGAGCGGTGCAACGACAACCGCTTCGGCGCGTAGCGTTACCGCTTGACCGGCGCAAATGGGACCGAGGTCGAAACGCAGTGCGTCGCGCTGCGCCGGCACCGGGTGCCCGTCGATGTGCGCGGAGCCCGCAGCGAAGAGCAGTTCTAGCGGGAGCTCCAAGCGCGCCGTTGCCCCATCGGCCGCGGCGGTTCCGGCGTTGAAGGCGGTCAGCGTGAAGCCGACGCGTTGGCCGGGCTGGACTCCGTTTTCGGGAACGACCGCGAACGCCGTGCGCTCGTCGTTGAAATCGGGCGCCGAAACGATCGTTAGCGAAGCGGGTTCGAGCGTAAAGGCCGGCGTCTCTTGCGAAGCGATCTGCGCGCCGACGAGCAGTTGCGTGCCGCCGGCCAACGGCGTGTCGATCGTCAGCCGGTAGGCAAGCGTTGCCGAAGCACGCGCCGGTAGCGAACGAACCACCATGGGCGCGTAGCAACGATCGAACGGCGTGCCGAGCTCTCGCTCGATCTCCCGGCCGTTGAGGCGAACCGAACCGGGGACGTAGGTTGCGTGTTCGGGCAGCGGCGCGACGACGACGACGTCGCGGGCAGTCGATTCTCCGGCGTTATGAATGCGAATTGTGACGATGGCCTGCGAACCGGGAATCGGATCGCGCGCCGCTTCGATGCCGATCTTCGTGAGGGCGTTGGCGAGCAGCGGTTTACTGCGGGCAACCAGCCGCACGACGTTGGAACCAATCGGCGGCAGCTCGAACGAGGCGACTGCCGCTTGCAGCTCGACGGTCGTTCCGTTCTCAATCGCGCCCGCCACGCTATACGCGATCTCGATGCGCCGCTCTTCACCGGACAGAACGTCGCCGACCGGGGCGCCTGCGCGCGAAAGCAGCGGCGAGTTTCCCGACTCGTCGTCGAGCTCGTTGCCGTCCAGGCGCCCGCTGCCGACGAGATACACAAGACCTTCGGGGAGATTGAAACGTAAGCGCACGCCGGTCGCCGGGGCGCCGCCCTGATTGCGGAACGTGAACTCGGCGCGCACCGTCATTCCAGGTTCCAACTCTCGCTCGGGCGAAACGACGAGCGTTCGCAACCGTTCCGGCAGCGTTGGCGCCCCCGGGGCGAATACTTCGGAAAGCGGGCGCATGACGCGGGGACGTTTCGCCGCCGCGCACGAGGGTCCCGCGCGAACGCGCGCCGCCGAACGACGACGTTAGCTGTTACTGGAAAGGATAGGCTTGGCATGCTCGCAGTTCACGAAGACCGTCTCGCCGCCGCCGTTTCGCGGCTCGGCTCCGAGAACGCGTTCGAAATTTTGGCGCGCGCACGCGAGCTTGAAGCGCAAGGGCGCCGCGTGGTTCACATGGAGATCGGCGAACCGGACTTCGACACGCCCGAAGAGATCAAGAAAGCCGCGGTAAACGCACTCTACGATAACCACACGCACTACACGCCGTCGAGCGGCCTGCCCTCGCTGCGCCAGACGATCGCCGAATACGCCGGCCGCTTCCGCAAGATCGAACCGAGCTGGACCGCCGAGAACGTCGTGGTTGCCCCCGGCGCCAAACCGGTCATCTGGAATACGCTCAGCGCGTTGCTCGACCCCGGCGACGAGTTCGTCTACTTCGATCCCGCCTACCCTGCGTATGCGTCCGCCGCCTCGTACTTGCAAGCGCAGGTTCGCGCGATTCCTTTGCGCGAGTCCCGGAACTGGCGGATGGACCTCGACGAGCTGGCCCGCTGCGTTTCGGAAAAGACCAAGCTGCTGGTCATTAACTCGCCGCACAATCCGACGGGCGGCGTGCTGACCCGCGGCGACCTCGAGTTCATCGCCGAGCTCGCCGGACGCTACGACTTCTTAGTGCTCGCCGACGAGATCTACAGCCGCAACTTCTACCTCGACAGCGAGTACTTGTCGATCGCATCGTTGCCCGGAATGCGCGAGCGCACCATCGTCGTGGACGGCTTCTCCAAGGCCTACGCGATGACCGGATGGCGCTTGGGCTACGCGATCCTACCGGAACGCTTGGCACGCACCGTGACGCTGTTCAACAACAACACCTTCAGCTGCGTCGCGACCTTCGTGCAGATGGCGGGTATCGCGGCACTCACGGGCTCAGACGAGCCGGTGCTGCGAATGAACGAAATCTTCCGCCAGCGTCGCGACCGGCTCGTCAACGGTCTCAACGAGATCGCCGGCATTTCGTGCCTTCTGCCCGAAGGTGCGTTCTACGCCTTTCCCAACGTTTCGCAGATTACCCAGGACGATCGCGCGCTGGCAAAGTTTTTGCTGGAGGAAGGCGGCGTCGCGTGCGGCGGCGGCTCCTCATTCGGCGCGGCCGGCAAAGGATATCTGCGCTTCTCGTATGCAGCCTCGCTGGAAGATATCGACTGGGCGCTGCAATCGATCGAGAAGACGCTGCCGAAGTTTAGACGATAAGCCGCATCGCGCGCTTCACGTCGCGTAGCGTCGCCGCCGCAATCTCGCGCGTGCGCGCGGTGCCGTCCGCCACGATGCGCTCGACGGCTTGCGGGTCGCTGCGAAAGGCCGCGTAACGCTCGCGCACCGGACGCAAATAGGCGTTGAGCCGTTCGGCAAAGTCGCTCTTGTCTTGCACGCAGCCCAGCGCGCCCGACCGGCATTCCGCGGCAACGCCGTCGAGGCGTAGCGGATTGACGAACCGCCAGAGGGAGAAGAGCGGACAGATCTCGGGACGCCCCGGATCGCCGCGGCGAACCTTGAGCGGATCGGTCAGCATTGACCGCACCTTCGCGGTCGTCGTTTCTTCGTCATCGGATATAAGGATCGCGTTAGCGTACGACTTGCTCATCTTGCGGCCATCGGTTCCGGCAACTTCCGGAAACTCCGAGAGCGTTGCCTGCGGCTCGACGAGGATCTCTCGTCCTTCGCCGTAGAGGTGATTGAAGCGGCGAACGATTTCGCGTCCCAGCTCTAAATGCGCGACCTGGTCTCGCCCGACGGGAACGTACTGTCCGCGCACCACGGCGATGTCGCAGAGTTGGAGCAGCGGGTAGCCGAGAAATCCGTAGGTAGCGATCTGCGGGCCGAGCGCTTCAATCTGCCCCTTATACGTGGGAACTCGTTCCAGCCACGAAACGGGCGTGATCATCGAGAGCAGCGTGTGCAGCTCGGCGATCTCCGGAACCGCCGACTGCAGGAAGATCGTGGATCGCTTCGGGTCGACGCCCGCGGCCAGCCAGACGGCGACCATATCATCGCGCGCGTTGGCGATTGCAACGGGATCGTCGAAGGTGGTGTACGCGTGAAGATCGGCGATCTCAAAGAACGCATCGTCGTTCTCAGAGTACGCGGTCCATTGCGTGAGCACGCCGACGAGATGCCCGAGATGGAGATCGCCGGTCGGGCGCATTCCCGACATCACGCGCCGTTTGGAAGTGCTCATTCGCGCGTGAATGTTACGCGCGGGCGTTAATGCCTTGCGAGCTCCAACCGGACGAAGGTTCGCGCCGCTCGCACCGCATCGGTTGGCGTCCGTCCCGCGGCGAGCTCGCAGGCCATCGCCATCGCCAGCGTGCACCCCGTCCCGTGCATCTCGCCAGCGATCCGCGAGTCATTGAAGATTTCGACGCCCTGCGCCCACGCCAGCGCGTCGGCCGGATCGCCCAGGAGATCGCCGCCGGTCACCAGTACGGCAGCGGCTCCCCGCTCGCGCAAGCGTCGCGCGGCGTCGGCCAAGTCGGCTCGCTCGACGCGGGGTCGCTCCAAGAGCCGGCCCGCTTCCTCCACGTTCGGCGTCAGGATCACGCTTGACAGCACGGCCAGCTCGTCGCGTACCGCCGCGTACGCGGCATCGTCGGCGAGCGCGCCGCCGCGGCTGGCGGCAAAGACGGGATCGACGACCGCGGGCAGCCACGGCCGCTCGCGCAGGAATGCGGCGGCCGCGCGCACCGCGGCGGCATTGGGCAGCGCTCCGATGCGGACCGCCCCGGCACTCTCCCACGGCAGCACGCGCAGCTGAGCCTCGAAGATGTCCGTCGAGACCGCCGAAAGGGCCACCACCCCCGAGCCGTCCTGCGCGCTTACCGCGGCCACGGCGGTGAAGACGCGCGCGCCCAAGGCGCTGCCGACGGCGATGTCGCGGCCGACGCCCGCGACGTTCCACGGATGGGTCGTTCCGATCGAAAGGACGATTGCGGACACGCCGGTGTCCCTTACGCGTTCGCGCGCCAGAGCGCAACGAGTTCGCACGCGGCCGAGCGTGGGTCTTCGGCCGAAGCGATCGCCGAAATGACGGCCGCCATCGCAACCCCGCTGCAAGCAACGCTTGGCAGGGTCGCCGGCGTGATGCCGCCGATCGCAGCGACCGGCAGCGGCGTCGCCGCGGCGAGAAGACGCAATCCTTCGATCCCGATCGGCGGCCCGGCGTCGGTCTTCGACGCGGTGGCGAACACCGATCCGATGCCGAGGTAGTCGACCCCGGCCGCAGTCGCTCGCGAAACTTCGGCGGCGGTTCCACAGGAGAGGCCGACGAGCAAGTCGGGCACTCGTTCGCGCAGCGCGTGCGGATGCGCGTACCCATCGTCGCCAGGTCCGAGATGCACGCCGTCGCATTCGAAGGAACGAGCGCCGTGCCAATCGTCGTTGAGAATCAGCAGCGCCCCTCGTTCTCGCGTCAGTGCGCGCAACGCCGTAAGCCGCTCCCGGTTCGACGCTCCTTTGGCACGATATTGTACGATGCCGACGCCCGCGTCGAGGGCGTCGCGAGCCAGCGCGAGCGTACGCTCTCCCTCGTTGAGAATGACGTAGATGCCGTTCAAACGCAGCGCGCGCCGCGCGCGGCTTACGTCCGCGGCCGCATGCGCTGCCATAAAACGACGTTGGCGGCAAGGTAGGCGATGTAGACGACGCCGATAACGATCGCCAATCCGACGTTGCGGCGCACCAGCGACAACGGTACGAGGATTCCGAAGCACAGTACGCCGGCCATCAGCAGCGCGATGATACGCGTCAGCGGAAAAAACATTACGATTCCTGCGGAAAGAGCAGGTCGCCCAATCGCAGCAACTCGTGCTCGCTGTGAAAATGCAGCTCGATCCGTCCGCCGCGGGCGGAACGCACCAACGCCGCCTGCGTGCCGAACCGCTCACGCAGGCGTGCTTCGAAATCGCATTCGTCGGCGCTGAGCGCGCGCGGCGGGGCGGCGGCTTTGGCGACCGGAGCCGTCGCGCCCGCGAGCCGCTCGAGCGCCCGTACGGTCAAGCCTTCGTTGACCGCGCGCTGCGCCAAGGCCGCGCGATGGTGCTCGGGGGCAGCGAGCAAGGCGCGGGCGTGTCCCGCCGATAGGCGCCCATCGGCGAGCATCGTTTTGATCGCATCGCCGAGCGTCAGCAGCCGCAGCGTGTTGGCGACGGCCGGGCGGCTCTTGCCCAACCGCCGGGCGACTTCGTCTTGCGTGAGCGCGTACTCGTCCATGAGGTAGGCGAAGCCTGCGGCCTCCTCCAGTGGGTTGAGATCTTCGCGCTGTAAGTTTTCGACGATTGCAAACTCGAGCGTTTGCCGGTCGTCGCTCGCGCGCACGATAGCCGGAATCGTCGGCCGCTGCAGCGCGGCGCAGGCGCGCCAGCGGCGCTCGCCCGCGATGAGTTCGTAACCCTCGCCCTGCCGGCGAACGATGACCGGAACGAGCACGCCGTACTCGGCGATCGACGCCTTGAGTTCGTCGAGCGCGTCGCCGGGGAAGCTTTTGCGCGGCTGGAACGGATTGGGCGCGATCTCGTGGAGCGGAATATCGCGGACGACTTCATGCGCCGTGGCCGTGGGCACGGCGCTCTCCCCCAGCAGCGCCGCCAGCCCGCGTCCCAATCCGCGCCGGGGCGCGCTCATGCCGAGGCTCGCGCGGGCTGGAGCATCTCGCGAGCGACCGCGAGATAGGCTTGTGCGCCGCGGCTCTTGAGATCGAAGAGTAGCACCGGTTTGCCGTATGACGGCGCTTCGGAGAGCCGCACGTTTCGCGGAATCTGCGTTTTGAAGATTTGTTCGGGAAAGTAGCGTTCCAGCTCCCGAATAACTTCCACGGCCAAACGCGTGCGCCCATCGAACATCGTGACGAGAACGCCGCTCACGTGCAGCGTCGGATTGAGCGCGTCGCGAACGCGCCAGATGACCTTGGTAAGTTGCGCTAGGCCCTCGAGCGCATAAAACTCCGCTTGCACCGGGATGAGGCAATCATCGGCGGCGGTGAGCGCGTTGATCGTCAGCAGACCCAACGACGGCGGCGAGTCGATGAGGACGAAATCGTAAGCGCCCGCGACCGGCGCGAGCGCTTGACGGAGGCGCGTCTCGCGCGACAGCGCCGCTACGAGCTCGACGTCGGCGCCGGCGAGATTGATCGTTGCAGGTGCGAGCGTAAGGTTCTCCACTTCGGTACTCACGAGGACTTTTTCGAGCGGAGCGTCGCCTAGGAGCGCGTGATAAATGTCGTGCGTCAGCCGGCCCTTATCGATGCCTAAGCCGGTCGTAGTGTTGCCCTGCGGATCGATGTCGACGACGAGCACGCGCCGGCCGAGCATCGCTAACGCCGCGCCGAGATTTACCGCCGTGGTACTCTTCCCCACGCCGCCTTTTTGGTTGACCAGCGCAATGATGCGGCTCAGCGTGGTTCTCCGAGTTTGGTTTGGCCCGCGATTTCGTCGAGATACTGCTCGAGAAGCTGCAGCAGCAAGGTCCGCTCGTTACGTTCCGGTTCGTCGGTGACCTTCTCGAAAAGCCAGTGGAGCGCGACGCCGACGCGCGGATCTCCGGTAAATCCCGGGGGCGCTTCACCGCGATGCTGCAATGCGGCGATGACCTCGTCGCCGCCAATCGCCAAATCCGTAACCGCAAAGGCCCGCTCTTTCGTTAGCTCCGCTCGAACCCGCGCTTCGAAGCGCTCGTTGTCGTCGCTGCGCTTCGGCAAGCCGCTGCCGGCGATGTCCGCATGCCGCAATGCGAACAGACGTTCGATATTTTCCGGTTCGACGCGCCTTATGAAGCGCCGCAGACCGGCGTCAGTCAGAGCCGGATCTGCCGAATACATGTGATGACGCACCAAGTGTTCGGCCGTGCGGACGACGGCGGCGGGGAAGCGATAGCGCTCGAGCATGGCAGCCGTCATGTCGGCGCCGACGACCTCATGGCGATAGAAATGCGGCCCTTCTTTGGTTCTTGGTTTGCCCACGTCGTGCAGGAGGGCGGCAAGGCGTATCGTGAGATCGCCCGGCAGCGACGCGTCGGCGGTCTCCAGCAGGTGCCGCCAGACATCGTACGCGTGCCACTCGTTCTGCTCCACTCCGATCCCTTCCAGCAGCTCGGGCCAGAGATGCTCCAGGACACCGGTTTCGCGAAGCAGCGTGAGTCCGAGCGAAGGCCGCTGGGCCGCAACGATGAGCTTCGTCAGCTCGTCCTGGACCCGTTCGGCGGAGACGCTCTCGATCAGGGGTGCCGCCTCAGTCATGGCTGCGCGCAGTTGGTCCGTCACCGCATACTCGAATCGAGCAGAAAACTGGGCGGCGCGCAGCATCCGCAAGGGGTCTTCCCGGAAGGCGGCTGGGCTCAAGATGTCGATCCGGTGTGCCCGAATGTCCGCTGCCCCGCCGTAGGGATCGATGAGGGTTCCAGAAGGGAGTGCCCGAGCCAGCATGTTCATGCGAAAATCACGCCGGGATAAATCCGCTTTTAGGCTGACCTCCGGCCCGGCTTCAATGGTAAAATCGCGGTGTCCGACACCTACCGAGCGCTCGCGGCGGGGAAGCGCGACGTCGACCGTCTCCCCGTCGGCCGTGACCTTCAGCACCGCAAACGACGCGCCGACCACGTCGACCCGGCCTATGTTTGAAAGCCGCGAGCGCAGCTCCTCGATCGGGATGCCGGTGACGACGTAGTCGAGGTCTTTGGAGGCACCAGCGACGCCGTCGAGTTCCCAGCGCAGCTCGTCGCGGACCCTCCCGCCGACCGCATAGAGACTGCCGGAGGGCAATGCCGTTGCCAAGCGGAGGTCCATGGGAAGCAAGGGCGGCATGAGGTTATCGTAGCAGTCGGGACGGATCGAGTGTTTCACGGGGAACATTTCGGTCATAACTACTGACAGAGCGGCCGGCGGCTCGGTATCCCCGGGCGGCGGGGAAATCGTCCGTGCGTCGCGGCATTTTTGCGGAGGAGGACGAGACGGCGAGCACCCTCGAGCATTACCTCCGCCTCAACCGCGCCGTTCAAGACGAGCAGGGCGTCATCCAATGCGACGCGTTCCTCGCGCTCCATGGCTCCCCGTTGAAGGATCGCCAGGCCGCCGATCTTCAGGAACGGCAGCGTCAGCTCGGCCGATGCCGCAGCTCCAGCGACCGCACGGCAGGTAACGCTGCTGAATTGCTCGCGGAGATCCTCGCGATGGGCCGCCAGTTCCGCGCGCTCCGCGACGACGCTCCCGCTCAAGCCAAGTGCAGGCAGCAGCGATTCGAGGAACCGGGCCTTTTTCAAGGTGGCTTCGACCATGGTTGGCTCAACGCCGGACGCTAATGCGACGGGGATTGCGGGGAAGCCGGCACCGGAGCCGACGTCGAGGTACGGGGCGGCCACGAAAGGCACGACGGTCAGGCTATCGGTTAGCTGCTCGGCCAGGGCCGTTGAGGTCCGCGCGCCGGTAACGTTGAGGCGGCGATTGGCCTCGAGAACCAGCCGGCCATAGCGCGCCAAACTCGAGCGAAGCGGCGGCTCGACGCCCCGCCCCGCGAGGGCCGCGTCGATCGCTCGCTCCGATTCAGCCGGTTCGAAGGAAGAGTCCAACGATCGCGACGTCGGAAGGAGTGATCCCGGGAATGCGCCCGGCCATTCCGAGCGTGCGAGGCCGGACGGCCGTGAACTTCTCCCGCGCCTCTCGCGAGAGCGCGCGCAGCGCATGGTAATCGAAATCTTCGGGAATCGCCGCGTTTTCGTTCTTGGCCGCCTTTTCGATCGCCAGCTGTTGGCGGCGGACGTACCCTTCACACTTGAGCTCGATCGCCACGCGCTCGCCAAGCTCTGGCGCGATCGGCGGCTCGAAGTGCGCGCTCAGGTCGGCAAACTGGAGGTTCGGGCGGCGAAGCGCCTCGGCAAGCGTCGCTCCGGAAGGGAAGTGCTCGTCGCCCACCTGCTTGCAGCGCAGGCGCGTCCGTTCGGCGGCCTGCCGCGCGTGGTCGAGCGCCGTGCGCCGCTCGCAGAATGCTTCCCACGCCTCATCTACAACCAGTCCCGCCCGGCGCCCCAACGGGGTGAGGCGCAGGTCAGCGTTATCGTGCCGGAGCACGACGCGATGCTCGGCGCGAGAGGTCAACATGCGATAGGGTTCGTCCACCCCCCGGGTGACGAGGTCGTCGATCAGCACCCCGATGTAGGCTTGCTCGCGGCCCAGGTGCACCGGATCGTCGCCGCGCGCTGCGCGAGCCGCATTGATCCCCGCAATCAAGCCCTGGGCGGCGGCCTCTTCGTACCCTGAAGTTCCGTTGAGCTGGCCGCAATGGTAGAGCCCGCGAATGCGATGTGTTTCGAGCGTGTCGCGCAACTGCGTTGGTGGGACCATGTCGTACTCGACCGCGTAGCCGGCCCGCACCATGCGGCAGATTTCCAGGCCCGGCAACGTATGGAGCATCGCCAGCTGAACTTCCGCGGGCAGTGAGGTAGAAAAGCCGCCGACGTAAAGCGTCGGCTCGTCCCACCCTTCCGGCTCGATGAAGATTTGATGCGTGGGATTATGGGCGAACTTGATCACCTTGTCTTCGATCGACGGGCAATACCGCGGGCCGATTCCGCGAATCAAATCCAACCCGTAGAGAGGCGAAAGCGCGAGGTTCTCGCGGACCAGCAGGTGCGTTTGCGCGTTGGTTTCCGTAACGTAGCACGGTAGTTGCGCTCCGGCGAACGCGGGCGGGCTCGTATAGGAAAAGAGCAACGGCTGCGAGCTGGGACGTTGGAGCGTCATAGCGGCGTAGTCGACGCTCTCGCGGTCGATCCGCGGCGGCGTCCCCGTCTTCAGGCGCCGCGTTGGAAATCCGAGACGGCGCAGGTCATCGGCCAGCCCCCAGGCCGGCGCCTCGCCGAAGCGCCCTTCGGCTCGGACCTGGTTTCCACAGAACGACTTCCCGCCGAGGAACGTCCCGGTTGCAAGGACTACCCTTTTTGCGGCGTACTCCGCTCCGTCGGCGCAGCGCACCCCGCGGATATTTCCCGCCGTCGTCGCGAGCGCTTCGACGAGTCCGCGAACGATCGTCAGATTCGGCTCGGCATGAAGCGTCCACGTCGCCAGGTCGCGATATGCCGGCTTATCCATCTGCTGGCGCAGCGCGCGCACGGCCGGACCCTTGCTCTCGTTGAGAAAGCGCGCGTGCAGGCTGCAGCGGTCGGCGAACCGTCCCATCGCGCCGCCCAACGCGTCGATTTCGCGTACGAGCTGGCCTTTTGCACTGCCGCCGATCGACGGGTTGCAGGGAAGCGTGCAGATCTTCTGCGGATCGCCGGTCACCAGCAGCGTCGGAACGCCGAGACGAGCCGCGGCCAACGCCGCTTCGACGCCGGCATGACCGCCGCCGACGACGATAACGCCGGCGTCGTCATTCACGTGCGAACGCTAGTGGGCCGCTGCCGGCACGTGCGATCGCAAACGGAAGGCGAACGCGATCATCAGCGCGCCAAAGAGAATGGCGTACGCGCCGATCAGCCATATGAGCGCCAGCGCGCCGGCAAGCGGAAACCAAATCATCAGCACGCCGAAGAGGATCGATGCGATGCCGCCGATGATGAGCCAGATCTCGTTTCCGATATGCCGGCGCAGCTCGATAGCCGCGACGATCTCTAGAATGCCGGTCAGGAACGCCCACGCCGCGATGGTGAAGTAGAGGGCGAGCAGCGTGATGCGGATGTCCCAAAACGTGATGGCGGCGATGATCAAACCGACGATCCCCTCGAGCAGTAACGGCCACCAGCGGCCGTGCGTTTCCGCGATGCGGATCGCCGCCACCAGCGCGAAGATTCCGTCGACGAACGCATACGCACCAAAGAGAATGCCGATCGCGAGAATCGTTACGCCAGGCCAGAGGAATGCGAGCACGCCGAAGATGATGGCGGCGATTCCGCGGATCAGCCACGCCCACCAGTAGCGCGTAACGGCTCCGAGCATTGCTGGCGATTGCATAGCGTCCTCCGAGCTTCTCGCCGTAGCGAGTTGGAAGTTATTTCCCGATGCAGAACCGGGAGAAAATCTGCGTGACAATCTCTTCGGCGGCAACCTGCTCGCTTACATGCCCAAGCGAAGAAAATGCGAGTTGTAGTTCGCCGGCGGCAAAGTCGATCGGCTCTCCGCCGTCGAGCGCCGCGCAGGCGTGCTCGATCGCGCTGCGGCCCGCGGCGACAGCCTCGAGCTCGTGCAGCGCGCACAGCTGAGGCCGCGCCGGATCGAACTCTTCCTCGCCCCAGCCTGCGGATGCAAGACCGCGGCGGATTTGCTCGAGGGTTGCGGGATCGCGGACGCTGCCCACGATGGCCTCCGGCGCTTCGCGGAGCGCAGCTGGATCGGTGCCGACATCGCCTTTGTTGAGCAGAACGAGTCGCGGCCGTCCGGCGGTGCGCTCGAGCAGTTCGCGCCCGTCAGTACCGATCGGCGTCGAGCCATCGAGCACGACCAGGGCTACCGCCGCTTCCGCCAGCACGGCGTTGGTGCGCGCGATGCCGTCGGCCTCGAGGCGGTCCGCGTGCGCGCGGAGGCCGGCGGTATCCACCAGGCGCAC
>Ga0182015_10000797_pt1 | contig 43809 bp, 22 predicted proteins | sample 712P3MmetaG_FD_120478 | JGI IMG/M metagenome (GOLD analysis project Ga0182015, IMG submission 120478) | Permafrost microbial communities from Stordalen Mire, Sweden - 712P3M metaG | ecosystem: Environmental > Terrestrial > Soil > Wetlands > Permafrost | place: Sweden: Stordalen | collected...
CGGCCTTCCGTATCGCGCTTGGGGGTATTGTATTCGTAGCGCAGACCCACGGTGAATACAAGGTTCTTGCGCGCGTGCCATTCGTCCTGGCCGAATAAGTACGTGCTCTTGCTGCGAATGTTGGAAGCGGCATTCGGGCCTTGATAGAACGCGTCCGGAGCGCCGATAAGAAAATCGGCATAATCGTTTCCCGTGGCTACGTCGAAGACCGAATAGTAATCAAACTCGCCGTTCACGTAATAGGCGTAGATCAGATTTTCCTGATACGGCGAGAATCCAGCGCCAAACTTCCAGTTGTGTTTTCCCCGCGTCCACGAAAGCGCGTCCGTCCACGAGAACGTATTTTCGATGAAGTGCGTCGGCCCCTGTTCGCTGTTGCCAAGGAACATTCCGGTGTCGAAGTAGATGTTAGTCGGCCCTGTCCACAGGTCGGGAGTCACTCCTACCACGCCCAATGCTTGTCCGGTCGGCAGATTTTTTCCCGGTTCATCGTGCAGAAAGTTCGTGCGGTGCGTGACGAAATGAAATTCGTTGAGAATGGTCGGCGAAATGATCCGCGTGTATCCGAGATTTACGAAGTAATAATCCTTGCTGTTGGTACTGGGAAAACCGGGAACGCTGGCAAATGGCGCGGGGTTTAGAGTCCCGAAATAAGGATCGCCGGCGCGGTTGATCCCAATCGTCGCCGCAAGCTTGTCCTTGGAGTTGAGATTGAAATCAAACTTCGTGGTCAGTTCGTTGCGATTGTCGTCCGCTTCTTCCGAAGTCGAGAGCAAGCCAGTCGGAGTGCCGGGAATCAGACCGGCTTTGATATAGGACTGCGCCACAGGGTCGAACTTTGCGGGATCGATCTGTCCATTCGCCGCGCCGCCGTTGGTAGTCGCCGCAAAGTACGGATTTGCTTCCAGGAAGCTGGCCACGCCCTGATCGCCAGAAAAGTCCCCGTTCAATTCCGCCGTCGTAAAGACCGGAGAATCAATAATTGGCAGAGCCTGCACCTGTCGCTGTCCCTGGTAGGCGAGAAAATAAAACGCCTTGTCTTTGACGATCTTGCCGCCCAGCGTCGCCCCAAACTGGTTGCGCTTCAAGTCGAGTCGCGGAAGTTGAGGAACTTGCGCTTTGTTGAAGTAGTCGTTGGCGTCGATATCCCTGTTCCGCAGAAATTCGAAGGCGCTGCCATGGATCGCATTCGAACCGGATTTGGTAACGACGCTGATGACGCCGCCGCCGTTGCGTCCGTATTCGGCCGTGTAATCGCTCGCCAGAATCTTAAATTCCGCGACCGCGTCGGGATTGGGATCGAGCACGTTGCTGTTGTCGAGCAAGTCATTATTCAGTCCGCCATCGAGCAGAAACGTAACTGAATCGGTGCGTCCGCCCGCAATACTGTAGTTTCCCGCGCCGGTATTGTCGTCGTTGCTTTCCGTGACGCCGGGCTGAAGCAAAGCCAGATCAAGCATGTCGCGCCCGTTCAGCGGCATATTGGTGAGCGTTCGTCCGGTGATCGATTGCCCGAGCGTTGGGTTTACGGTTTCTACCGGCGCGGCCTCGGCGCCCACATCGACCGTCTGGCTCTCCGCTCCCACTTCCATCTTGAAGTCGATGCGCAACGCCTGATTAATCTGGAGTTTCTGGCCGGGGCTGATCACGGTGCGAAACCCGGCGTGTTCGGCCGTCACCTTATAACTGCCAATCGGCAATGCCAATAGCTGAAAGGCTCCGTCTTTGTTGGTAGTGGCTGTGCGCGTGTCCTGGGTCGCAATGCTGGTGACGGTAATCTTCGTCGATGGGATCACCGCCCCCTGCGGGTCATAGACTGTTCCGAAAATTCTACCGGTCGCATCCTGGGCCCAAGACACAACTGGCGCCGCCACTACAGCCAGCAACAGAAACACCACCCAGAGGAGTTTCATTGGCGGACTCCCTGGTGCTTGCCCGCACCCGTTTTACTCGCCACCCTCAGTGCCGGTAGTCCGGTCAGCGTACCTTGCTGCTCGATCGGCCCCAAGAACACGCTTTCACCGTTTGGATCTTCATCCAACCAGAACAACTGGTCGCCGCTTGCCTGATAAATGACCGTGTCGACATAAACCGGAGTTTCATCGGGAACGGTTATGCCGACCCGAATGGTATAGCGCCCCGCATTGGCTCCGTCCGGTGTTGCGACTCCCTGGAACTTCACTCCGCTGCCCGTTGGATTGCCGCCGAAGGCAAAGAAAGGATCGCTGACGAGCCCGCTAACTTTGCTCAGCGCGTTATTCTTAACTCCTCCTTGGGCAACGAAGTCGAACTCCCAGCCGAACAAATCTCCGTCGAAGTCATTGAACGCCTGTCCTCCGAAGGCATAGGTGCCCGCAAAGGAGGAGGTCGAGGTGTCCGTTTGCGGAGTCACTACGCCGATGCCGTTAAGATCAAATCCATCAAGATCGGCAACCAGCCCGCCTCCCAGTCCCGTGCTCGTGTTGTTCGGGTCGTTCAGGTTGAGGTTGGGATCGGTCATATAAAGTCCGAAGACGCTGATGTCTCCCAAGTCTCCCGGCATAATCGTTAGGCTGCCGTAACCGTTGGTCGCGACGGTATATGTGCCTCCAATTTCAGCCCCTGGAACGATCACACCATTGTCGTACTCGTTGTCGTCCCCGAAGCCGGCGAACATGCCGCTGCCAGGGGTGGTACTAAACTGGCCTAGCGCGGCATAAAGATTTCCGAGCGAGTTGCTTTGGACACCGAACACGGAAGGGCCGAGCGACGCCGCGCTGAACGTGCCTGTGCCCTGGCCGAACGCCGAGCCCAGAGCCGAGTCCGTCGTACTGTCCGTATCGTAGTTGTCTACATCGATGATCCGTATCGCCTCCGGTCCGACGACATAGTAGTTTAGTGAGACCGGCGTCTCCGTCCCGGGATTGTTGAATCCAGTGATTGTCCCGCGCCCGAAGTTGTCAGGACCGGTGATAGTTCCGCTGAAGGGCGTTCCCAGGGTGGGAGTCGAGTCAGCCCCGAAGTCATCGACGTCGAAAGTTCCCGCCAGCGTGGTGCCGCTGTTTGAAATTGAGAACACGCCGCCGAACACAACGGAATAATAGTAGGGGTCCACTCCCGTCAGTGTGAAGGCATAGTTGCCGTCGTTAAGCGTGCTCGAAAGCGTTTGCGTGTCCATGCTTCCGCTGGAGGTCGCCGACCCGTCAAACTGGACGATGAGCGCATGGTTCAAATTCACAAACTGCACTCCGAGCGTTTCGACGCCGCTGACACCTAAGTTCGAATTGTTGGTCGTGAGAGTAAGTGTTCCCTGACCCGTCATCGGATCGATCACCAGAGCATTCGTTGCTGGCGCGATCGTATCGCCCGAGGGTTGAGGCGACGTGAGTCCAAAACCGTCGTTGTAGTCTTGCTCGCCGCCCAACACGTCGCCATTGCCGTCGACCGTCACTGCGCCGGCCAAAGCATAATAATTCGGAACGTCGCGGTCTTCGTCCAGCGCTTCCAGTCCGCTCAGATAGAACGCATAGGTGATCGGAGTATTTGTCAGATTGAAGCTGGCTGGCTCCGCACCCGATGCGACTGTAGCCGTAACCGTATAGGATCCGACCGCTCCATTCGCCGTGAACGCCACCGAGGTGGCCACACCGCTCGCATTGGTCGTTGCCGTATTCACTCCACCTGCAAACGTGCCGCTCGCTCCCGTCGTCGGGACCTCGAATGTTACAACCGCGCCCGCCACCGGGTTCTGGTTCCCGTCCACAACCGTCGCCACCAATGGCACCGCAAATGTCGAGTTGACGGTCGCGGTTTGCGGAGTTCCGCTCGTCGCCGTGATCGAGATGAGCGCGCCAGTTATGTTTGTCAGAGTGAAGTTAGCTGGCGTTGCCACACCTGCAACTGTGGCCGTCACTGTAAAGCCGCCAGTTGTCGTGTTCGCTGTGAATGTCGACGAAGTCGCCATGCCGCTCGCGTTCGTCGTATCCGTTTCCGTCGTCGTTGAGTTTGAGCTAAATATGCCGCTCGCTCCCGTCCCCGGAGCCTTGAACGTCACCGACGCTCCAGTTACTGGATTCGAATTGCTGTCCACAACCTTCGCGACCAGCGGTGCTCCAAATGCGGTATTGATCAGTGCGTCTTGCAGAGACCCACTCGCCACCGAGATCGATGCTGCCGGCCCCGATGTGTTCGTGAGAAGGAAGTTGGTTGTGGCCGTCACTCCCGCGACCGAAGCCGTTACCGTATTGGCTCCTATAACTCCATTAGCTGTAAACGGTGACGATGTGACCACACCGCTCGAGTTGGTCGTGTCCGTCTCCGTATTTGTTCCGTTCGAGAACGTGCCGCTCGCTCCCGTCGCAGGTGCGGTGAAAGTCACGAACGCGCCGCTCACCGGCGTACCACCCATCGTCACCGTCGCCACCAGCGGACTTGTAAATGTAGTGTTGAGCTGCGCGCTTTGAGGCGTACCGCTTGTCGTTGCGATCGACTCGGCCGGCGCATTGAAATTCGAGCTATTGCAGCTCGTCAAGAAAACCGCAGCCAGGACAGTTAGGCCGAGAATGCCGGCGCAGACTTGGCGGTTCATAGCGATTCCCCCTTCTTGCCTGTCTTCTGGCTGGCACGCTCACGCGCCTGCGGCGACAAGAGAACCCCGTGCTCATTCCGGATCGCATAAACCTCTCCGCCAACATTCACGGTGCGGACAAGGAACAATGGCTTGTCCTTAATCGTCTTCATCACCCCGGTCAGTTCAACTTGCTGTCCGGCGCTGACCGGCGCCGCGCCGTTCCCTCGCAACCCGAGTCTTCCCAAACTCGCATCTACCGCTCCGGAAGGCGTGGCCAGTAGCAGGTGCGAGCCCGCGATCATTCCCGGAGCAGGCTGCGTGAGGACACCCGACACCATGGCGGTGATCGTGACCTCTTTGGTGACGTCGTAGCCCAGAAGCCCTGCATTCCGCGCGACGGTCTGTGCATGAACAGACCGCAGCCCGACAACGATGAGAATGGCCAATATAACTAGCCCTGCCGACAACTTTTTCATGGTCTTGCCTCCGAGCCGGGTCTTGATCCGAAGATCATGTGGATTGATTTGCAGCATTGTACGCCTTGTCCCGCCTGCCCTTTAAGGTCTAGGGCTTGGTACCGTAGACGGTCTTGCCACCGACAATCGTCCACAAGACTTTTGTGTCACGAGCTTCTTCGGCCGTTACTGTTAACACATCCCGATCCAGCAGGGCGAGGTCCGCCTGCTTCCCCGGAGCGATCGACCCGATCCGGTCTTGCTCGGCCAACGCTCGCGCCGCATTCCGCGTGTACGCGTACAGCATCGCCTCGCGTGGAACGCGCTGGCTTGCATCCAGCACGCCCGCTGGGCCTTTGCGCGTCTCGGCCTGATAAATCGCGCGGAAAACATTAGCAGTCGAAACCGGCCAGTCGCTTGCCCCTGCGATCACTCCCCCTTCGTCGAGAATTGATCGCGCCGGATATTGCCACTCATAGAGGGCGGGATCGATATACGGTTTCACCAATTCGATAGTGTCCGTTTCCGCGCTCGCCCAGAAGAGTTGAAACGACGCGATCACGCCGAGTTCGTGAAAACGCGGAATGTCCTCAGGCTTGACCAACTGCAGGTGCGTAATGGTATGCGGCAAGCCGGAGTTTCCGTTTGCCTTTCGCGCCGCTTCGATAGCGTTGAGCGCCTCGGTTACTGCCTGGTCGCCGATGGCGTGCACATGCACGATCATTCCCTGCTGGTCCGCGGCGACCGCGATCTTCGCAAAATCCGCAGGATTGAACAGCAGCTCTCCATTTCTTCCGCTGTTGCGATACGGTTTGGAGAGGACTGCCGTTTGCGACGGATATTCCAGCACTCCGTCGGCGAACACCTTTATGCCGACAATCTTGACGCCAGGAACATTCTTGAACTGCTGCCGCCATTCCAATGCCGTCGCGAGCTGCTGATCCGGGTGTCCCTTCTTGAATTCGATCACCGGCAACGCAGCGACGTGTGAGTTCAATTCACCACGCTCTGCCAAGCCGCGATAACTCGCCAGGATCGCCGCACTGGCCTCCGCGTCGAGCCATGCGGTGATTCCGAGTTCATGCATGTACCGCACCGCAGCGCGCCCAGCCGCCAACATCCGTTCCTGGGTCGGCTCTGGCACCATCTCATTGACCTTTTCTATTCCCGCATCGACCAGAAAACCGTTCGGCTCAAAATCTGCTCCGAAGCCGTAATACCCACGGCCAACGGCATCCAGGCCCTGGATCAGTGGCCTGTCGATCCCCGCCCGCTTCAGTAGCGCTTTGTTCGCCCATGCTGTATGTCCGTCCATGCCTTCGAGCAGAAGCGGTTGATCAGCGTATCCCCCGGCGTTGAAGGCATCGTTCAGTTCTTTGTTCTTCGACCAGAATGCCAGCGGAACTCCACTCACAATCAGGATTTCTCCCTGCATTCCGCGGCCGCTTTTCTTCGCCTCGGCTGCGAATGCCGCCAACTCATCCAGCGAACTCACGTTCTCGCCAACATCCGCCCCAATCAGCGTGAGGCCGCCCTCCACTGCGTGACAATGACTGTCGATCAATCCGGGCATCAGGAAATCGCCCTTGAGGTCAATCATCTCCGCGCCTTTCGCCACCGCCTTCAACACGTCTCCGCGGTTGCCGACGGCCACAATCTTGTCACCGCGAATCGCAAGCGCTTCGGCGTAAGGATGATCGGGTTCACCCGTGAATATCTTGCCGTTATAAAACACGTGTTCGTCCGCCGTGGCTGCAAAAACAGCGCCTTGAAGGCAGCTCCACAACAACAGTGCGAACATCCATCTGGACACTGGCATCACCCCTCCAGTTGGCAATTGCTGGATCCCTTCTGGCGACTGCGAAAGGTTGCCTCTTCCGGGAAGAAGACAAGATACTACACCGATGAGTTCGGCGTTATAGCTTTGTGCAGCTGATTCTGACCCGAGGTCGCAATGGTTTGGGACCGCTTTGACATAGGGATGCGCAGTCGCGATCTCGTCCTTACAACTGATACAGAAGACAGGGAGCGTTTCGTAGGAATTGATTGCGCGGAGTTTATTGGCTGAGCTTGAATCGACCGTCGAGTCTGATTTTTCGCGTATAAATCGCCATGCCCACGACCGCGTCAACTTTCATGGCATCGAGCTGATCGATTTCCTCCATCGTCGCAATACCTCCGGCGGCGATGAGCTGTCGCTTGGTCGATTCCCGCAACCGACCGAACGGTCTCCACAGGAACGCTTGCATCAGTCCTTCGTTTACCCGACGTCCAAGTTATTGGTCGTGATGGTAAAAATAGTCCCGTTCCAGCCGCCATGAATCGAGATAGGGTTCGCGGAACTCAACACGCGGATTGACTGCAAAGTTGCAGTGAGACATGGTGTCGCCGTGGATCGCCGGATAGCGGTAATAGCCGGGGCTCCCCTCGCTCGCTTCATTCAGAGAGAGAACATGGAGCAGCAAGATGGTCGCTGTTAGCACCAGGAAGCGCGCAGGTTCGATTGCAAAGCTCGGGCATGGATACTCGTTCTCGGAGCGCACAGACGCCACATCAACGTCAGTGTCTGGTTGTAAGGTTCTGAATGTCGGCGCGCCGCGGAAAAATTGGGATTGGCCAGAACTTCGTTCGGCCTTCCGCCACGCGAGATAATAACACCATTCCACGTGGCATCGCCCCCTTGCGTTATGTATCGCACGCTAAGATCTGGGGTGAGCCTGATGCGGTGGCGTTGTAATTGCACCTTCAGACGCGGAATTGACCAGCGCTGCGTACTTGGCGAAGACACCGGTCTTGTAGCGTGGTTCTGGGGGTTTCCATTCAGTCATGCGCCGGGCGATCTCGGCATCGGAAATCTCCAATTCCAGTTTGCGAATCTTAGTGTCGATGGTAATGCGGTCGCCCTCGTGGATCGCAGCAATCGGTCCGCCCATCGCTGCTTCTGGCGCCACATGACCGACCATCAGGCCACGAGTTGCGCCGCTGAAACGTCCGTCGGTAATCAAGGCCACGCTCTCGCCAAAGCCTTCGCCTACGATCGCCGCCGTCACGCTCAGCATTTCGCGCATACCGGGGCCCCCCTTCGGGCCTTCATACCGAATCACGACCACGTCTCCAGCTTTGACCTGCTTGGCGGTCACGGCCTGCATAGCAGCTTCTTCGGAGTCGAACACCCGCGCCGGCCCCGTGTGTGACTGCCGTTCGTGCCCACTCACTTTGACCACGGCGCCGCCGGGAGCAAGATTGCCTTTCAGGATCACCAAGCCGCCTGTCGTCTTCAGCGGCTTGCTCAATGGCGCGATTACGCTTTGACCCGCGGTTTCTTTCGCGGCGCTCGCTTCTTCGGCAAATGTTTTTCCCGTCACCGTCATCGCGGAACCGTCCGCGAACTCGCCGTCGAGCAGCCGCTTGGCGATCACCGGGATGCCGCCCGCAGCGTCCACGTCCGCTGCCACATACTTTCCCCCAGGCTTCAGATCAGCCAGCAGCGGCGTGCCTTCACTTACTCGCTGAATGTCGTCGATGTCAAGGGGCAATCCCATTTCGCGTGAAATCGCGAGCAGATGCAACACTGCGTTGGTTGAGCCACCGGTCGTGGCTACCCCTGCAATCGCATTCTCGAACGCTGCGCGCGTCAAAATGTCGCTTGGACGAGTTCCGCGCCGCAGCAGATTCATCACCACTTCGCCGCAACGGAACGCCGCTTCATCCTTGCGCGCGTCCATCGCTGGAATGCCGTTGAACCCCATGGGCGAAAGCCCGATCAGTTCCATCACCGTGCTCATTGTGTTCGCAGTATATTGACCGCCGCACGCGCCGGCGCCGGGACACGCCACATTCTCGAGCGCCAACAAATCCGCATCGCTCATCTTCCCCGCCGCATTCGCTCCGACGGCCTCGAACACATCCTGGATCGTGACGTCTTTGCCGCGATACTTGCCGGCGGCAATCGTTCCGCCATAAAACACCAGACCCGGCAGATTCATTCGCGCGAGCGCCATCGCCGCCGCTGGAATCGTCTTGTCGCAGCCGACAATGCAGACCGCCGCGTCAAAAAGCTGTCCGCGGCAAACCAGTTCGATGGAGTCGGCAATCACCTCGCGACTTACTAGCGACGCCTTCATGCCCTCGGTCCCCATGGTTTCGCCGTCGGAAATGGCGATGGTATTGAATTCCATCGGCGTGCCGCCGGCGGCGCGGATTCCTTCTTTCACCTTGGCCGAAAGCCGCCGCAGGTGAAAATTGCACGGCATGGTCTCGATCCAGGTATTGGCGATGGCGATGAGTGGCTTCGCCAGATCGTCGTCGGTGAAACCAATGGATTTGTACATAGCGCGCGCCGGAGCCCGGTCGCGCCCGTCGGTAATGTTGCGGCTACGATGCTTGAGGTCCATAAAAACAGTCCCTGGTTGTCGGTTCTCAGTTCTCAGTTCTCAGTTCTCAGTTCTCAGTTTCTAGGATGGCGAAATGGTGATTATGGAACAGTAGACGGTTTCGCTTGTGTTTCGAGTGTTGGTTGTTACAATCCTCACGACGCTGTAGGTGCCGAACCAGTATGCGCTTTGACCGCATTGGACCGCTAGAACTGTGGAAATAGATTTGACGAACGATGGATTGGTACTCGCCAAGCGGCGCGACTATTCTCAATTTCGTCGGTGCTTGTCCTCGCTCTCTTTCCCTGTCTCTTCGGTACTGTCGAGCCAAGCACATTACGCATAGGCAATATTTATTGGGGACTCTTAGGGGTTTTCGGATCCATCTCTACCTTCTTCCTGTGGATCGGCATGTGGCGGTATTGGGCCCGGGTTGACCCCTCAGGAAAATGGACAAAGCGGCTCTCGTTCTTCGTGATGCTAGTTGGTTTCTGGTACGGCAGTTGCCTGTATTGCTGGTGCATCTATCTGCCCCAGGTAATCTGGCCAAGTCGGCAGGAAGTGGCTCCCTCGCCAATCGAGCCGCCTCATCGCCAAAAGGTGGCGTTCGGAAAATCTCTTCTTGTCGCGTGCTATGCTTCCTCCCATTTGTGGAGCTCATTTTTGTCTTCCCTAAGAAGCTCGCTGCTTCAGCTCCTGTAATCCGCTTCGCGTTAATAGTGCTGGTGCTGACTTCCTTTGCCTACGTTGTCGGCTGGCTTTATCGCCAAGGGCTACGCCGCCGTTAGGCCCTAGGTCAATTCGGCGACACTTTGAACGGAGAACTCTTCCTATGCCGTCGCCGACCTAGCGTTCTCCGCTGCCCCCACCGAATCCGGCGGATGCGGCAAGTCAAGGTGCGCGTGGTCCCAGAGTTCCTTGATCGGCGCTCCGGGACGAACGTCGACCACATCCACGACGCCCCGCCATTCGCGGCAGAGCTGGCCGACTTGCTTCGCGTTCGCATCCATCAGCAGCGTTACCTTGTGGATGTGCTCGGTGGGTTCCGCCTGCACGTAAGGCAGATCGATTCCGCGCCGCGAAACCGCGCTCAGAATCCGCATCAGGGTTCCCTGCGTGTTGCGATAGCGAATATGAAAGATATGCATAATGTCCTCATCACTCAGCGGTCAAACCGAGCTGCAACGTTCTATTCGTCGCAGCGCTGAAACACTCGCCACCCAAAAGCGAACAAGCATGTCTTACTCTTCAAATACCATCTCCGACAACGACGCTCCCGACGGCACCATTGGATACACGTTTGCCTCGGGATGGCATTCAAACACGAGCAACTCCGGCTGGTTCGACCGCAAAAAGCGGTCGAGCCTACGAGCCACGTTGGCGCTCGCAGCCGGGTCTAAGAACTCCTCTTCCTTCAACAGTGAGGCGGAAATTTTGTACGCTTTGGCAATCTCCACGAAATCCGGGTTGTCGCTCAAATCCGTCTCCGCGTAATTGCGGGCAAAGAAAAGCTCCTGCCATTGCCGTACCATACCGAGAAATTTGTTGTCGATGATGACCATCTTGATCGGCAGTTCCAGTCGGTGCACTGTCGCCAGCTCCTGAATGTTCATCTGAAAGCCGCCGTCGCCCGACACGCAGAGAACGGTGGTGTTGGGCCTGCCCAGTTGCACGCCAACTGCAGCCGGTAAAGCGAAGCCCATCGCGCCGAGTCCGCCGGAAGTTATGAATCCCCGCGGCGAAGAGGCGCGAAAGCACTGCGCTGCCCACATCTGGTGCTGCCCTACATCGGCCAGAACAGTGCCGTTCTCCGGCATCCGCGCGAACAGTTGTTCGAGAAAGCTTTTCGTCGGATGGGCTAAGCCAGCCTTACGCGGTTCGGCACGCTCCGCTCCGCTGGCTACCGCGCGCCAAGCGCTGAAGTCCGGGAGATGCGCGCGCTGCGCCTCCTGGAAAAACGCCGGAATGGTTTTGGCAAGATTGCCGATCACTGGTAACTCGCAGGCACGCACGCGATCCAACTGCATCGGATCAATCTCAAAGTGAACAATCTTCGCGTGCGGCGCGAAGCGAGTTGGTTCACCGGTGACGCGATCGTCCAGGCGCGCGCCGAAAACCAGCAGCAGGTCGGTCTCGTCAAGCGCCATGTTCGCCGCGCGTGTGCCATGCATACCAACCATGCCAAGGTAGTACGGAGAGTCCTGCCGCACCGCTCCTAGTCCATGCACGGTCGCAAACGCGGGAATGTTCAGCAGATCGAGCGTTTGTTGCAGATCTTCCACTGCGCCGGAAAGCTTCGCGCCTGCGCCCACTAGCGCCACTGGTTTCTTCGCCTGCTGCAGCAGTGCGATCAGCGTCGTGGCGAAAGTGGACTCCGACCCCACGCGTCCGGAGCCACATGCCGGCGCGCGCGGTGTGAAGTGCACGGAACCTGTGAATTCCACGCTCGCCTTCATCATGTCAACCGGGATATCGATCATCACCGGGCCTGGACGACCGCTGCGCGCCCAGTGGAACGCTTCCGCTATCACGCGCGGTATTTCTTCCGTCGAACGCACCAACCGGTTCCACTTGGTCAGTGAAAGCGTCATGCCGAATACGTCCGTCTCCTGGAACGCGTCGGTGCCGATCAGCGGGGACCGAACCTGGCCCGTAATGCAAACCAGTGGCACGGAATCCATCTTCGCGTCAGCGATGCCAGTCACCAAGTTGGTCGCTCCTGGACCGCTGGTCGCGATCGCGACTCCTACTTTTCCGGTCGCTCGCGCATAGCCCTCGGCCGCGAAGACCGCGCCTTGTTCGTGCCGCGTCAACACATGGCGGATTCCGCTTCCTTCGAGCGCGTCATACAACGGCATGATTGCGCCGCCGGGATAGCCGAAGGCCAAATCAACGCCCTCCGCGCGCAGGCAGTCAAGAACGATTTGGGCGCCTCTACGCATGGACAGCTTTCAGTTCCGCAGGTTTGGCAGCCTCGGCCTTCTTCTTATCGGCATCGGACGAGCGCTTTTCGGTGGGCAGCCACGACATCATCGCGCGTAACTGCTCGCCAACCTTTTCCACTGGATGCCGCTTCGCCGCTTCGCGCAGCTTGGCAAAGTTCTTGCCACCCTTTTTGTTCTCCTCGATCCACTCTTTCGCGAATGTTCCATCCTGGATTCGCCCCAGCACTTCTTTCATCGCCTTGCGCGTAGTGTCTCCAACCACCATTTCACCACGGGTCAGATCGCCGTACTCCGCCGTGTTCGAAATCGAATAGCGCATTCGGCTCAACCCGCCTTCGTAGATCAGATCGACGATCAGTTTCATCTCGTGCACACACTCGAAATACGCAATCTCTGGAGCGTAACCAGCCTCGACCAGGGTCTCGAAGCCTTTTTGCATCAGCGAAGTCAATCCGCCGCAAAGCACAGCTTGTTCTCCGAACAGGTCGCTCTCAGTCTCTTCTCTGAATGTGGTCTGCAATACTCCCGCCCGCGTCGACCCGATACCGTGCGCATAGCTGAGCGCGTATTCGTGCGCCCGTCCGCTCGCGTCCTGATGGATCGCCAGCAACGACGGCACTCCCCCGCCCTGCGCATAGACCCGACGCAGCAGATGGCCGGGACTTTTCGGCGCAATCATGACCACATCCACATCTTCAGGCGGCTGAATGGTCTTGAAATGGATTGCGAACCCGTGCGAGAAGCTTAGAATCTTCCCTTTATGCAGATGCGGCCGTATCGATGACTCGTAGAAGTCGGCCTGGGTCTCATCCGGGGTGAGAATCTGGATCCAGTCGGCGCGCTTCGCCGCATCCGCCGGAGCGACTACTGTCATTCCATCCGCTAGCGCCTGGGTGGCCGAGCCCCGGTCGGCTTCGAGCCCGATAATTACGTCGCATCCGCTGTCGCGAAGGTTCTGCGCCTGCGCATGTCCCTGGGAACCGTAGCCGAAAACGGCAATCGTCTTGCCCTTCAATGCCGAGGGATTGGCATCATTCTGATAAAAGACCTTAGCCATTGGAAAGCTCCTTACTTCAATTGGCTGACCTCGCCCCAGGCCGACAAACCGACCGGTCGGTTGCTAGAATGCTAACCGCATGCCCAACCTCTGTCAACCCAATTTCCACGGGAGGATCGTTACCCGGCGGTTTTACCACCATACAAACTGGGTAGCATTATGGCCAGTATTCGTAGATTCAATGGTTTATAAGGATGGTTTCGTCTGAGGAACTGGAAGTGTCGCTGGGAATCCAGCGTAGGGTCCCCAGCCATCCTTACCGATGCGGCGCTTGCATCGAACGGCCTGCGGCAGTCGGCGACGGAAGCACATCATATAAAGGTTGCGCCGCCCATGCCTCCGGATTTTCATCTGCCACCGAGATCGCCAACACGCGGACCTGGGCGTTGTCTGGCAGTTTGACACTCTTCGCTCCAGCCGGCAGATCGATCACGTAGCCGAACAGGTACGAGTAGGAATAAGGAACATTTTCGCCCGCGGCATTATGGTGATGACTGCAGTACCACACCACATCCGCACGCTTGATGTAAGCGGGACTGAGACCTGTCATGTCGCCATAATCGTCGTGCGAAGTATCTTTTGAACTCCACTGGCGGTTATACCACTGGCCGATGAATCCGCCCCAGTTTTCAATTTCGAGTTCCGTTTTCTTGCCGCCAACTTCGAACGTCCCCTTCTGATCGCCATCGGATGACGCCGCGAGCAGATACACGCGATTGTAGCGTCCCGACGGCAGCTCAATCGTCTGCCCTTTCGCGACGACCGCATTCGGCGTTCCCGTCTTTGCCGGAGCTAGTTGGAACTGCACATCATCGAACACAATCTCTGCCGGCAGCGTCTCCGCCGGGAGTGTATCACCCTTCCCGTCAAACCCTCCTTCGGAGCGAGCGCCTTCGTTGCTGGCCGTCGCGAGATCGTAGTGCAGCGTAACGGGAACCGACCTCACTCTTGCAAGTTTGGTCGCCGAAGCAGCCAGTCGCACAGCGAACGTGCGGGGCTGATACGCGCTGAACGACGTTATCAACCCTCCGCTCGATACCGTCGCCTGCCCGACCGGCTGTTCCTGTCCATTCACTTCACGCGCACTCGTCACGGGCGCCGCAAAAGAAATCCGGACGTCGCGTTGCGGCTTGCCATCGAGTTCCACCAGCCGGACAATAACCTCGTCTCCGTGTTCCGCTTTCTTTACTGCCAAAACGCGAATGCGAGGATTGCTGACTTTCAGCAGAGAAAACTCTTTGCCCAGAACACCCGTGTGTTTCGCGGTCGCAAACGCGATCAACGAAGCGTTCAATCGTTGCGCCTGCCAATCTGTCTGCGCTTCGCGCCAACCAGCGGCATGTCCGGCAATGCCGTAAACAAAATCATGATGTCCAATGTCCTGCGTGCCCTGGTCTGGGTAGCCTCCGGTTGTGCCCGGCGTCCGGAGCAGCGTCAGCCGGATGGTATTGTCCGTCGGCTTGTCCGATCCGTTCTTGCAATCAGTCAGGATCGTTGCGCCAAATTCGCCGCTCGCATCCGTCAGGTCGATCCACTGGTGCGAAGGCACTTCAAATTTCTTTGGCTCCGCCGTCGGCCGCACGATTGTGCCGATGTCCCAGTTATAGGTGGCCACGGAATTCGACGCGATCAGCGGAAATGTCGCTTTCAGATTTGACTCGCGAGTGTTCCAGTCGACCGCGTTTCCAAACTCCACACGTCGTCCCGCATCGCCCCCCGAAAGGCTGATCGTTTGCACAAACCGTGAGCCTGCGGTTTCGCGAGAAACTTCCACCGCTACGCGAACCTGCCCATCCTCAACTACTCGAACCTCCGCCGGTCCCGCGACAAACATTTTCGGCGCCGCTTGCTCCTGCTCCCAATCCATATTCCACGCCGGCCAGCGCTTGGGATTGTCGTAAGAAATCGCCAGCCGCGCTGGAGCGTCGAGTAGCTCTCTGCCGATCTTCTTATCGAAGATGCTGGCAATATCGCCGTCAGCATTCAGTTTGACGCGGTAATAGTCATTCTCCAGTTCATCCTTCGAAACTCGCAGATGCGAGCCCGCCCTGCTCGCTCCTGGCTGAACGTCATAAACTGCATATCCCACTGACGGCACGCTCGCTACAAAGATCACTTTGCCATTCGAAATCTGTGCCGGCATGTCCTTCCCGTCTGGACCCGCAACATGAACCGCGCTCGGCATCCCATCCGGGAAGTCGACGCTGGCTTCCACCACATCTTCACGCGCGACATTTAGGGAATTGAAGACAACCAGAGGCACTCCCTTGGTCTCTGTGTTGAGCGCCGCGGCAACTCTTGCTGTCGCGCTGCTCAGCACGCCGGCAAACTGGTTCATCGCAATCACGTCGTCGTTCCACGCAAACTCGTACGCCTTTGGAGTCGCCGTTCCCGCCGCGATGTCGTGGAAGTGGCCGCCCATCGCCAGCGTCCACGCATCGTTCAGCCGCTGCATCGGATACGACGACGCGCCCAACCATTCCGCGATAATAGAGGTTTTCTCCGCGGCATCCGCCAGCAACTCTTCTTTTCTGATCCAACGTTTCTGATATCCCTGCGACGTAAGCGAACCCGCCGAGTGGTTCGTCAACTCCATCTCGCCCGTGTATCGCGGTAGCCCGGCGGCTTGCGCCGGCGTGATGTCAAGAAACATCTGGTCCGCCGTCGCTGAAATCACATGCACGGGACCGTCGCCTACTTTCACCGCCGGCCATGCGGGATGCGACGCGCCAGAATCGAAGTATTCTTCCTCCGGCGGAAAGCTCGCGCTTCCTTTTGTGACAATCGCCTCCAGGCGCTGCACCGACTCTTCATCGGGAGCGCCGCCAATATCGCCCGTACCGTAATAGTGATAGTCCGTGAAGACGCCGCTGACTTTGCCGTTCAGTTCAACCCGCGCTGCCCAATCGCCTTGATGGCGCTCCAGTTCTCGATCTGCCTGCGTCTTGGCGAGACTGTCACGATCGCTTCTCAGCTTCAGATACTCTGACATATCTTTTGGATCGTACGGCTTCCCGCTTTTGTCAGCCTGCACCAGTTTCTGCCGCAGCATATCGACGTTCTTCTGCAGTTCAGCGAGCGCCGCATTCGGCGGCATCGAGGGCAAAGGCATGCTGAGATCAGTCACGATCCCGCTGTCGTACGCCCCGGGATTCAGTCCCGCCAATACGCTTTCGCCATCCGGCCCTACCCACACGCCGACGTTAAATGGCGTTCCGTCCGGCGTCTGCTCCTGAGACTCCGGGCCTCCGCCTGGCGCCGACGATCCCCAAACCAATTTCTGTGTAGAAAATCCTTTCACTCCAGAGTGAGCAAGAATCGTCGGCAATGACGCCGGGAATCCAAAGCAATCGGGCAGCATGTACTCCGCACTGGCTTTCCCAAACTCCTTACGGAACCACTCGTTCCCGTACAGAACTTGCCGGATGATCCCCTCCGCACTCGGCGCGTTCACATCTCCTTCTTCCATCGACGATCCCGCTGGGAACCAACGCCCCTGCGCCACATACATCTTCAAGCTCACAAAATCCGCTGGAAAATATTCCTTCATCAACCGATAGCGGTTTGCGCCGCTGAAATTAAAAACGTAATGAGGATATTTTTCGAACAGCTTGAAATTGTCCTCCATGGTCCTGCGCAGGTATTCATTGATAACCTGCGGAAACTCCCATCTCCACTCTGTGTCGAGGTGCGCGTAGCCCACCACAAAAAGCGTCGGCAGCTTCGTCAAATCGGGCGTCAGATCAGGCGGGTTCGCAGTTTGTGCTTGTAGCGCGCACAACAGAGCAAAGCAGGCAAGCAAGATTTGGAACACAGCCGCGCAGCATCGTCGTGTCATAGACTTCCTGGTTGTTTTCAGCAATGAATTATGCACCACGCAGGCGGACGCTTGCGCGGAATTCACCCTTAATCCGAACCTGTAGGCACCGAGGAGACTAACACGCCCCGCGGTTCCAAGAAATGCGATTACGATTCGCCGCATTTACCATATCAACATACGCCCCAGGAGGGTCGTCTGGATGAAACAACCCGTGATTGCGTCTCTGGCATTCCTGCTGTTCGTGGCTGTCGGAAGTGCACAGAACTCCTCGCCCGATGCGCAGCGCAAAACGCCGCCAACCTCCGATCACGAGACTAGCGATCGCCAAAGCAGCAGCCAGACAACGCCGGAGCTCAAAACCATCGAGCAGAAAACTGCCGGGATGCAAAAGCTACCCGGCTTCTTCACCTGCTTCTGGGACGCACGCGAGGGAAAATTCTGGCTGCAAATCGACAAATGGAATACTCCGTTCCTCTATTACGAAACGCTGGCGAACGGCGTCGGCTCCAATGACGTCAATCTCGACCGTGGACAGCCTGGCAAAACCAGTGTCGTCCATTTCGAACGCAGCGGCCCGCGAATTCTGCTCGTTGCCGAAAATGAAAGCTACCGTGCCATCACCGACGACCTCGAGCAGCAATCTGCAGTGCAACAGGCCTTCGCCCAATCCGTTCTCTGGGGATTTGAGGCAGCTGCGGAAAGTGATGGCACCGTCCTCGTCGATGCCACGCCATTCTTCCTCAGCGACGTTCATGAAGTCGCGGCGAAACTCGCCGCCCTGAAGCAAGGGACCTATCGTGTCGACGCCTCGCGTTCCGCCATTTACCTTCCCCGCACCAAGAATTTTCCGGAAAACACCGACGTCGAATCCACGCTGACTTTAGTCGGAGACAATCCTGGCCGCTGGGTCGAGCAAGTCACACCCGACCCTCACGCCATCACCGTCCACGAGCATTTCTCCTTCATCCAGCCGCCGCCAACAGGTTTCCGCCAGCGCGCGTACGATCCACGCTCCAGTTTTTTCGGCATCACCTACATGGATTTCGCCACACCCGTCGATCAGTCCATCATCAAGCGCTACATCGCGCATTTCCGCCTTTCCAAGAAAGACCCCTCGGCCACGGACGAACAAGTACCAATAAAGCCGATCATCTATTACGTTGACCGCGCCATCCCCGAGCCAATTCGCTCCGCCGTCGTTGAAGGAGCAAGCTGGTGGAACCAAGCCTTCACCGCCGCCGGATACAAGGACGCTTTCCAGGTAAAGCTCCTGCCCGAAGGCATTGACCCCATGGACGTTCGCTACAACGTCATCGAATGGATCCCGCGGTCGACCCGCGGCTGGGCCTACGGCACCGCTATCGCCGATCCGCGCACCGGAGAGATTATCAACGGCCATGTGAATTTCGACGCTCTCAGAATCCGCCAGGTGTTCCTCATTGCGCAGGGACTGCTCGATCCCTTCGGAAAAGACCCTGCCAAACTCAAGGCCGCTAACGAAATGGCGCTCGCCCGCATTCGCCAGCTCGCCGCCCACGAAACCGGACACACCCTCGGCCTTATGCACAATTACGCCGCCAGCATCGTCAATCGCAGCTCGGTTATGGACTATCCTCCGCCGACAATTACCGTCAACGCCGACGGCCGCCCCGACGTTTCCAATGCGTACGCCGTCGGAATCGGGGAGTGGGACAAAGTTTCGATCACCTACGGCTACAGCGATCAGTCGCAGACAAAAAATGAACTGCAATCGCTCGACAAGATTCTCGACGACGCCTTCGGCGGAGGCCTTCTCTACCTCACCGATCAGGATGCCCGCCCGGCCGGCTCCGCCAGTCCCGTCGCCCATCTCTGGGACACTGGCAGCAACACTCTCGACGGCTTGCATCGCGTCATGAGCGTACGCGCCGCCGCCTTGAAGAATCTTTCCGAGAACGCGATTCCCGAACACACTCCGATGGCAACGCTCGAAGATGTTCTGGTTCCCATGTATCTCTACCATCGCTATCAAGTTGTAGCCGTCGCCAAGTCGATCGGCGGACTCGACTACTCTTTCAACCTGCGCGGGGGGAAGGACAGAACGCCGCAAATCGTTCCTGCCTCAGAGCAGCGCAATGCAATTCGCGCGGTGATCGCCACGCTCTCGCCGCAAGTGCTCGCGTTGCCCGAATCTCTCCTTAAGATCATTCCGCCCCGGCCGCCCGACTATCCAACCGGCCGCGAGAATTTCTCCCGCCGCACTTCGCCGGCTTTTGATGCACTCGCTCCCGCCGAAGCAGCCGCCGAGATCGTCGCCAATGCGCTCCTCCAACCCGAACGCGCTCAGAGGATGATCGAATATCATGCTCTGGATGCTGCCAATCCCGGTTTCGACCAACTGGTCACTAACTTGCTAACCGCCACGTGGAAGGCGCAAGCCGCCGCAGGATATGCCGGTGCAATTCAGCGCACGGTAAATTCAGTTATCCTCGATCGCCTGATGACGCTGGCCGGAGACGAACATGCCTCTGACCAGGTTCGCGCCGTAGCATCGCTCAAGCTCGCCGAATTAAAAAAATGGATAGCAACCCAAGCAACGTCCGCGAAAGATGAATCCGTGCGGGCTCAGTTCTTCTTCGCCACCAGCCAAATTGATCGCTTTCAAAAAAATCCTGCGGAGGTCCAACCGACAACACCAGCGACGCCTCCCGACGGCGATCCCATCGGCAGTGACGACTGGGAATGAGATGCCGCGCTATTTCCGACGAGCGTTCAGCTTATCGAGCGCGCGCTTCAGCTCTTCCAGTTTCTGTCCGGCCTCGCCGAGTTTGCCCTCTGCTGTCAACCGCTGGTAGTCGGCTAGGTCCCTGGCAGCTTCTGAAACGAGCGCATTGAAATCCGCACTCGACGAAGATGTCGTCTGAGGAGCGGCAAATGCCGCCGGGCCCCCTGCCACCGCACTCCCAACACTTGTCGAACTCGAACTCACCGCCGGAGCGCTCAACGACGACGACGCGCCGCCAAAAAGCGCCGCCATCGCCGACTCGAACGTCGGTCCGTACGCCAAACGGTCCTGCAGCGCCAGCACCACCAGCCGCAATTCCGGCATCGGACTGCGTTCCGCTTGCAAGTAAATCGGCTCGGCATATAACAATGCGCGGCCCGTCGGAATCACCAGCAGCGCCCCGCGCCGCACGTGCGAGCCTTGCTGGTTCCAAAGCGTCAATTGTCCGGAAAGCTCCGCATTCTGATCAATGCGCGCTTCGATTTGGAGCGGCCCGTCGACCAGCTTCGTCTTCGGGAAGTTGTACACAACCGACGCCCCGTAATTTGCGCCGTCGCAACGTCCGGCAATCCAGCCAATCAGATTATTGCGGTTCGCGGGCGTGAACGGCAGAATCTCCACGAACTCTTCGCCCGTTTCACCCGGGAGTTTCATCAGCACGAAATTGGGCTGCATTGCTTGCGTCGTTTGCTGCCCCGCATCGCCCATGCCGACTTCGGTCGCGAGCGTCCACAAATCTTCGCGATTGTAAAACACTTCCGGATCTGTCATGTGATACAGGCCGTAAACTTCGGCCTGAAGTTTTAGCAACAACTCGGGATAGCGCACATGCTTTCGCAGCCCCGCCGGCATCTCGCTCGCATCCTTGAACAGCTTCGGAAAAATACGCCTGTACCCCGCGATGATGGGATCTTCCGTGTCGAAAACGTAGAACGTCGCCGTCCCATCGTAGGCGTCAATCACCACCTTGACGCTGTTGCGCATGTAGTTAATGGAGTCGCGATCCAGCCGGTAATGCGTCGAGTACGGATACATGTCTGAAACCGTAAACGCATCCATGATCCAAGACAGTCGCCCATTATCGCCAAGTACAATATAAGGATCTTGCTCGAACGTAAGAAACGGCGCCAAGGCCGTCACGCGATCCCTTAGGTTGCGCCGCATCAGCAACCGGCTGTCGCGAGTCACGTCGTCGCTGAAGGGCAACTTCGCCAGATCGTCGCGATCGAGCGCGATCAGAATTCGTCGCAGAAACCCTCCCAGCGCAATCCCGCCATTCCCTTCATACGACGTAAGACTATTGCTCGCGCCCTGGGGGTAGTTGAATTCCTTCTGCCGTGTCTTGACATAAACGTCGGTATCCGTCAGCTCGCCAAAATAAATCTCGGGCCGCGTCACTGAAAGTCCGCGCACTGTGCTTTGTACTGGCATGTTGCTCAGCATGAGCGTCGGCAATCCCTCAGCCGTGAAACCGTTCACCGGATTCATCGTGATGCCATAGCCGTGGGTATAGATCAGCTTGTCATTGATCCAGTTGCGGCTGCTTTCCGGCAACTTGTCGACATTCAGCTCGCGCGCTCCCAGCATCACCTCGCGAGTAGTGCCGTCAATCTCATATCGATCGATGTCGATGTCGGGAAAGTCGTAGTAGGTGCGGATTTCCTGGATCTGCCGCAGCGTGTCCTGCAGCGCGCGCCAGTCCCATAGCCGAATATTCTGCAGCGTGGCCTGATTGCTCGCCGGTTCGGCCGCGTCCACCGTCGTTTCCGCGGGAAATTCGCGCTGCGCGATTCGGTTCAATCCGTAAGCTTGCCGCGTCAACTCCGTGTTGAAAACGATATATGGCTTTTCTCGCACCAGCTCGTTCGGCTTGACGATAAAGCTGCTGACATACCACGACACTCCCTGCAGCGCCACATAACAAACGATCGCCGGAAGAACCGCCGCAATCAGCCAGCTTCCGCGTGGCGTCCGCGCGGCGTTACCAGCTGCAATCGCCGCGCCCAAAACCAGCGCAATACAGACGATGAGCAGTCCCATGAGCGTGACGTGGGCGTCTGTGTAAGTCACACCCCCGAAGATCGTATGATCTTCGAGCAGTAACTCGAATCGACTGATATACACCCGCATTGCGACAATCAGCAACAAGAATGCAGACGCAATCGAGAGTCCACGCCAAGGCAGAGCGACGGAGCGGCTGAGCCTCCCCGCCAGCATCCGGCTGCCGCCGGTAATAAGGATGAAGAATCCCGCCAGCGCGCAGATGATCACAGCCAGCGTAAGCAACCATCCGGCCGTCACTTGCCACGTGGGCAGCACGAACAGGAAAAAATTCAGTGGCTTGCCGAATATCGGATCGACGATTGGACCCGAAACCTTGGGCGCGTACCAATACAACGCCAGCGTTGGCCACTCCGCCATCATGCTGGCTCCAGTGGCGAGCGCAATCACGAGCGAAACGACGAGCGCGGCGATACGCAGAACACGCTCAACCGGAAGCTTCACCGGTTGTCCGCCGATGAAGATGGTGTGACCGCCCGGCAAATCGGCGAGATGCGCCCGCTTCAGCGCGAGAAACGATCCATACAGAATCGCAAAAGTGACGGCGGCAAAGCTCGCGAAGATGCCCCACTGCAGACCCTGCGTTTTCCAAAATACTTCCCCGTATCCGAGCGATCCGAACCAAAGTGCATCCACGTAATAGGACAGTGCAGTCCGGCCGCCCAGCAGGACGGCCGCCAGCAGTGCGAAGGCAATTAGGATGTGTCGCCGTCCGCGACGTGGCGAACGCGGCGGCGGCCAGTCAATCGACTCAGGCATTGCTCAACTCCATTTTCCGCGGGCCTCGCTCAGTCCTTCGCATGATACTCCCTTCATTTACGGCGATCTCTACTGGGATTTCGTCAGCTTCGTGTCGGGCCTGTTTGCGCATGCCCGATCCGACTAACTATCTTCAGAATGATAGGCCTCCGATCCAGCTGGAATAATCCTCTCAAAAGAGAGAAAATATGGGGTTTGTTCCGCGAGCAATCGAGGAGAACTTATCATGGGTACTACTACGATAGAGGTAGAAACGTCCACCAACCATCATCGTCATCCCAAACTTGAGCAATGGGTTGCCGAAATGGCCCAGATGTGCAAACCGGACCGCGTGTATTGGTGCGATGGCTCGCCGGAAGAATACAAGTCGCTTGTCCGCTATCTCATCATGAGCGGCATCGGCGTCCCTCTCAACCCAGAGAAGCGACCCAACAGTGTGCTCGTCCGTTCCGATCCCGCCGATGTGGCCCGCGTCGAAGATTCGACTTTTATCTGCTCCCGTACTAAGGAAGACGCGGGTCCCACCAACAACTGGGAAGATCCTGCCAAGATGAAGCAAAAGCTGGCTGGTTTTTTCGCCGGCTCCATGGTCGGCCGCACAATGTACGTCATTCCCTACAGCCTCGGCCCCATCGGCTCGCCCACCGCCAAACTCGGAGTCGAAATCACCGACTCCACCTACGTCGTGGTCAGCATGCACATTATGTCGCGCGTCGGCACCCGCGTGTTTGAAACGCTCGGCAAAGATGGTGAATTCGTCCGCGGACTGCACTCCGTCGGCGATCCGCTCGGCCCCAATCAGGCGGACTCAACCTGGCGCTGCAACTCCGAGAACAAATACATCTGCCATTTTCCCGAGACGCGCGAGATCTGGTCCTACGGCTCCGGCTACGGCGGCAATGCGCTGCTCGCAAAAAAGTGTCACGCCTTGCGCATCGCCTCCGTTCAGGCCCGCGACGAAGGTTGGATGGCTGAGCACATGCTCATTCTCAAACTCATCAGCCCCTCCGGTCAGGCCAAATACATGACCGGTGCATTTCCTTCCGCCTGCGGCAAGACCAACTTGTCCATGCTGATCCCGACCATTCCCGGCTGGAAAGTCGAGACCATCGGCGACGACATTGCCTGGATGAAATTCGGTGCCGACGGCCGCCTTTACGCCATCAATCCGGAATACGGGTTCTTCGGTGTCGCGCCCGGCACCAGCATGAAGTCGAACGCCAACGCGATGTTGAGCATTACCCACGACGCCATTTTCACCAACTGCGCCATGACTCTCGACGGCGATGTGTGGTGGGAGGGAATGACCGACCAAAAGCCGGCACATCTCGTCGACTGGCTCCGCCGCCGCTGGACTCCGGAGTCAGGCAGAAAAGCCGCACATCCCAATGCCCGATTCACCGCGCACGCCAGCCAGTGCCCCGTGATCGCGCCCGAGTGGGAGGACCCCAAAGGCGTCCCCATTGACGCCATTCTTTTCGGCGGACGCCGAGCCGGCATCGTCCCGCTCGTCACTGAAGCCTTCGACTGGCAGCACGGAACTTTTCTCGGCTCAACCGTCAGCAGTGAAACCACCGCAGCCAGCATCGGACAAGTTGGCCGCCTGCGCCGCGATCCCATGGCCATGCTTCCATTCTGCGGTTATCACATGGGAGACTACTTCGCGCACTGGCTCAAGATCGGAGCGCAGTCTACCGCTTCGAAACTCCCCAAAGTGTTTTACGTGAATTGGTTCCGCCAGGATAAGAATGGCAAATTCCTCTGGCCGGGTTACGGCGAAAACAGCCGCGTCCTCCGATGGATCTTCGAGCGCTGCGACGGCAAAGTCCATGCCAAAGACACGCCCATTGGACGCATTCCCGAAGTCGCTAATCTCGACACTACCGGGCTCGATATTACAAGCGACCAGGTCAATGAACTACTCGCCGTCGATATTGATGGCTGGCTGGCGGAAGTCCCCTCGATTAAAGAGCATTTCGCTCAGTTCGGCACGCATCTTCCCGAAGGGTTAAACACCGAGGTGAAAGCCCTCGAATCGCGCCTGCGAGCGGCGAAGCGATAGTCGCATCAGAAGCTATCAAACCCGCGATACGCTTCGTATCAGGGCGTCGCGTTAGCGATACGACACCTTCAAGGGAACAACCTGCCCCTTTAGGGGCCGGTCCCTACGCACGAAGTTGCCGCTCTCCGCACGCAATGCGATAATCCGACATACTCAGCTTCGCAAGGGAGACCTTATGGCAGTTCGAGACGCGTGGATTGAAAAACGCCTGGCAGCGTCAGCTTCCTCCAACGGTTCCCGGAACGTGTCGCAAATGCACTTCGCGCGCGCCGGTATCGTCACCGAGGAAATGACCTTCGTCGCGCAGCGCGAGAAGATCGAGCCCAAACTGGTGCTCAGCGAAATCGCTCGCGGACGCGCCATCATCCCCGCCAACATCCACCACCGCTCGCTCGAGCCCATGGGCATCGGCATCGCCTTCAACTGCAAAATCAACTCCAACATCGGCAATTCGGCCACCACTTCGAATATCGATGAGGAATTGAAAAAGCTCCACCACTCCGTCCACTATGGTGCCGACACCGTCATGGACCTCTCCACCGGCGGCGATATTCCCACAATCCGCAAAGCGATCATCGATGCCTCGCCCGTACCCATCGGGACCGTGCCGATTTACGAGGCGCTCTCCCGCGTCCGCCGCAACGAAGATCTAACCATCGGCCTCATGCTCGAAGTGATCGAAGAACAAGCCGAGCAAGGCGTGGACTACATGACCATTCACGCCGGCGTCTTGCGCGAATTCGTGCCGCTGGTCCGCAACCGCATCACCGGCATCGTCAGCCGCGGCGGCGCTTTGCTGGCGCAGTGGATGAACTTCCACAAGAAGGAAAATTTTCTGTACGGGCACTTTGACGAGATCTGCAAGATTTTCAAGAAGCACGACGTCAGCTTCTCGCTTGGCGATGGGCTGCGCCCAGGCTGCCTTGCCGATGCCAGCGATGCCGCGCAGTTCGCCGAACTAAAAGTGCTGGGCGAGCTAACCCAAAAAGCCTGGGAACACGACGTCCAGGTGATGATCGAAGGCCCCGGTCACATTCCTATGGACCAGATCGAACTGCAGGTAAAAAAAGAAATGGAGCTCTGCCACGAGGCGCCATTCTACACGCTCGGGCCGCTCGTCACCGACATCGCTCCCGGCTACGACCACATTACCAGCGCCATTGGCGCGGCCATGATCGGATGGCACGGAGCTTCGATGCTCTGTTACGTCACGCCGAAAGAACATCTCGGATTGCCCAACGCCGAAGACGTCAAGCAGGGAGTTATCGCCTATAAAATCGCCGCTCACGCGGCCGACGTCGCGCGCCATCGCCCCGGAGCGCGCGATCGCGACGACGCGCTCTCATACGCACGCTTCCTCTTCGACTGGAATAAGCAGTTCGAACTTTCGCTTGACCCGGAAACCGCCCGTGCCATGCACGACGAATCGCTGCCCGACGACTTTTACAAAGACGCGAAGTTCTGCTCCATGTGCGGCCCGAAATTCTGCTCGATGAATGTTACCCAGCATGCCGAGGCGCTCGATGGCAAAGACCAATCTGAGCGCCGACAGAAATTCGTAGAACTGCTGGCCAGAGTCGAGAAATAGCCAGGGTGGCTCGGTCGGCGGGCGTCCCCATCCAGCCAGCACCGTTGCTCTAGTTCTCCGCCTGTGGCTGCGCCAAGATCAGCGCCGGGACCTCCTGCTGTTTCACCAGGCCGTTATATGCCGCCACGTCGCTCGCAACGATCGCTTTCCATTTTGCCAACTGCTCATCAACCGATTTGCTGAGCACATCGAACACTTCATAGGACTGCTTCGTAGGGGCAGAGTCCGCGCTCTCGACCACGCCACCTAGCGCCACCAGATCGTTGTTCAGCCGCACGGGGAAATTCAGCACGTCCTGCCCGCTCTTGGCCTTGGTCTGGATCAACGCTTCTTCAACTACCGTCACCTTCTTATCCAGCGCCTTGCCCGCGTCGGCAATCACCTTCGCTCGTGGATCGTTCTTCAGCCGCGCATCAATCGCCTTCATCTGCTCGCGAAGATCACGGATCTGAAGAATAGCGACGTCGGTCTCCGTGACCTTGTCGCGGATCTTCAGCAGCAGATCGAATTGCTTCGCCAGGTCCTCTTGACTGATCTTCAACCGCGGATCGGCCGCAATCTCGAGCGGCGCGGTGTAACTCTTGCCGAGCACCGTCAACCGCACCTGATACTTGCCAGGCAGCGCCTCAGGACCGTCTGTGCTCCCACCCCACAACGGCGCCTTCGGAACTTCCGTTGCTCCCTCGTAGCGCAGGTCCCACACAAAGCGGTTTAGTCCCGCGTCAACCGAAAGGTTCGCCGCGCCGCCACCGCGATTAAAGAAGTCTTCTTCCTCGCCGCCGCCAGATTCTTCCTTCTTCTTGGGAAACTTGCGGATCACCTTCCCCGACGAATCAAGAATCGCCAGCGTGATCTTCGGAGATTCAGACTCCGCATCGGGTTTCTTGACATCAACGGAAGCACTGGCGGAAGTTGCCGAGCCCGTGTCGCTCTTCGCCGCGAGGTTCTCATTCGCCGCAGAGACCTTCGCCTGTTCAGCTTTCGTCGCGTCGCTCTTCTTCAGCGAAGTCTTCAGCCAGTAATCGATCACCGCTCCCGCCGGAGGATTCTTCCCCACATTCCCGCCTCCGCCGCGAAACACGGTATGGTTCGCCTTCGAGGGGCTAAACAGATGCGTCTCCCGCTGCGGAATCGAGTCGTCATACTGCTCCAGCGGACTGATATCATCCAGCACCCAGAAACTGCGCCCGTGCGTTGCCACTACCAGATCGCTGTTCTTGATCACCAGGTCGTTGACTGGAGAAACTGGCAGATTCAATTGCAGCGATTGCCACAGCGCGCCATCATTGAAGGAAACATACACCCCATGTTCTGTTCCCGCGAACAATAATCCCGCACGTCGCGGATCGACGCGAACCGCATGAACATAGTTCTGCGCCGGAAGGCCAGCAATGAGCTTCGTCCAGGTTTTTCCAAAGTCCGAGGTCTTGAACACGTATGGCGCAAAATCATCCGACTTGTGCCGCTCGACCGCCAGATAAGCCGTCCCCGCATCGCGCGCTGACGCCTCAATCATGCTCACCGTTCCCCATTCTGGCATCCCCTTGGGAGTGACGTTCTCCCAATGCTCGCCTCCGTCGCGCGTAAGTTGCACCAGTCCATCATCCGTGCCAGCCCAGATCAATCCCTCCTGTACTGGCGATTCCACCACGGAAAAAATCGTGTCATAAACCTCAACGCCGGTATTGTCCTTGGTAATCGGTCCACCTGAAGGTCCTTGTTTGGACTTGTCATTCCGTGTCAGGTCCGGACTGATGATCGTCCAACTCATCCCGCCATCGTTCGTCTTGAACAGCACCTCGCCCGCAAAATACATCGTCTTCGGGTCATGCGGAGAAAACGCAATCGGCTCCGTCCACTGGAAACGGTGTTTCACGTCGGCCGCGGCCCATCCAATCGGATTCACCGGCCATGGATTGATCGCCTGCTCCTCGCCGGTCCGGTGATCGTAGCGCGTGATCTCGCCCCCGTAGGAGCCGGCATACACGATCTCCGGATCCGCCGGGTCGGGCGCGATGTATCCGCTCTCGCCGCCTCCCACGTCGTACCAGTCCGGACGATCGATCCCCCCTCTCGCGCTTGCGCTGGCGATCGCCACGGTCGAGTTGTCCTGCTGCGCTCCATAGATGTAATACGGAAACCGGTTGTCGGTGGTCACATGGTAGAACTGCGCCGTGGGTTGGTTATAGACGGTGCTCCACGTTTCACCGCCGTCGATCGAAATCGTCGTGCCGCCATCGTTGCCATTGATCAGCCGCTTCGGATTCGTTCGATCGATCCACAGACCGTGATTATCGCCATGCGGCGCATGGATCGAGTCGAATGTCTTGCCTCCGTCATTCGACCGATACGCCGCCGTGTTCAGGATATACACCGTCTCCGCCGACTTCGGATCGGCAAAAATGTGCGAGTAATACCACGCACGCTGGCGAAAGCGATGGTCATCCGTCATCACGTGCCACGAATCGCCACCGTCATCCGAACGATAAATCCCGCCTTTTTCCGCCTCGACCACCGCCCACACCCGGTTAGGATTCGCGCCCGACACCGTGACCCCGATGCGCCCGAGAGTCCCCTCCGGCAATCCGTGGCCTTTGAGTTGTTTCCAGGTCGTTCCGCCATCGCTCGAACGGTAAAGCCCGCTACCCGGGCCGCCGCTGTCCAAACTCCACGGAGTCCGCCGCGCTTGCCATAATGCCGCGAACAGAACGTTCGAATTGCTGGGATCGAACACAACATCGATCCCGCCCGTCTTCGCATCCTTGTAGAGCACTTTCTCCCAAGTCTTGCCGCCATCCTGCGTGCGGAAAACCCCCCGCTCCTCGTTGTCGCCAAATGGATGACCTAGCGCGGCAACAAAAGCGATATCGGAATTCTTCGGATTTACCGCGATGCGCCCGATGGCGTGAGTGTCGCCGAGTCCGATGAACATCCAGGTCTTTCCTGCATCGGTCGATTTATAAATACCGTTCCCGCCGACAATGTTGCCGCGAATGCACGCTTCTCCGGTGCCGACGTAAATGACATTCGGATCGGATTCCGAAACCGCTATCGCCCCAATCGCGGGCGAAGCATCCTTCTGCTTGTCGAAGATCGGCTTCCAGGTGAGACCGCCGTTTGTCGTCTTCCAAACGCCACCCGCAACCGAGCCAAAATAGTAGACATTCTCCTGTCCCACCACACCCGATACTGCGACCACGCGCCCGCCGCGAAACGGGCCGACCAGTCGATATTGCAGGCCCTTCCACGGTCCCTTGTCTTCACCCTGATCAGCATCTTTGTCTGTCTGCGTCCCGGTCGCAGGTGCCACCCCAGCAGTCCCAGGCTTCTGCCCAGAATCGGGCTTTTGTGGCGGCAGATGTTTCTGCGCGAATGCTGAGAGCGTCAAACTTGCAACCAGGGCGGCGAGAATAGTCGTTCGCAAAGTTGTGTTCCTCCGGACTAAAGATAAAGACCTAAACGGTTGCGATGTAAACAATAAAGCCGAGAGCCCTGAGTCTACAACCCATCCTCGGAAATCCCTCCAGGTCGTCACAAAACTCTACAGTTCTCACTAAACGAGAACGGTATGATTTGAGTCAGAAACACCAAATTCTTGCGCGCGCTATGAGCGGATCGAGCACCAACCTCTCGGTAACCAAGGCCATCCTATGCCGGAAGTTCGTCCCCCAATTGTTTTTCTTGTTGAGCCTCGTCTGGCTGCATCCCCAGCTGTGCTGCGCCCAAACCGCTGTGTCCTCGGCTTCAGACCGCAACATTCACGGCATCGTGAAATCGGGCAACATGCCAATTCCCGGCGCTGGAATTTCCGCCACAAATAAGGACACAAAAGAAGTGTTCAATACCTCCACCGATGTCGACGGCAGTTACTCGCTGCGCATTCCCGCTGATGGCCACTTTATCTTGAAAGTGCAGATGACAGCGTTTGCCGCCGGCGAGCAGGAGATTGTTCTCGACGCAACCCATGCCAACCTGCAGGCGAATTTTGAACTGGTGCTGCAGTCGCGCTCCCGCGCCTTCCCGAAGATCAATGGTGAAGCCTCCCGCAATCAGAATGCAAACACCCAGCAGAAGCGCGCGACGCCCTCTGGCCATGATTTTCAGAACCTTTCCGTGTATCAGTCTGAAGCAGGACACGAGTCAGCGGGCAGTTCCATGTCCGATGTCGCCTCTGCCGGAATGCCCGTCCCCGGTATCGCACCCGACATGGCTAACGCGACCGAGTCCGTGGCCGTCTCCGGCAACACGAGCAATTCATTCAACGCCATGAGTCCCGACCAAATGCAACAGCGCTTCGAAGCCGCGTCCCAAGGCGGAGGATTTGGAACTGGGGGCGGATTTGGTGGTCAGGGCGGTGGCCGCGGAGGTGCAGGATTCGGTGGTGGCGGCGGTTTTGGCCGGCGCGGATTTGACGCCAATCGCCCGCACGGATCCTTGTACTACGGGATCGGCGATTCGGCGCTGAATGCATCGCCGTTTTCGCTCACCGGCGCACCTACCGAGAAACCGGCCTATTTGCAAAATAGTTTTGGTGGATCCGTCGGCGGCCCGCTCAACATCCCCCACATTTATAACGGCGGCAGCAAAACTTTCTACTTCATCAACTTCAACGGCAAACTCGGCGAAAACCCTTTTGACGAGTTTTCCACCGTACCCACTCTCCTGGAGCGACAGGGAAATTTTTCGCAGACTATATACCCTTCGGGCGTCCCGGTGCAGATTTTCAACCCCGCCACCAACAGTCCTTTTCCCTGCAATCCAACCTGCAATGTGATTCCAGCCACCAGCATCAACTCAGCAGCGCTAGGATTACTGAACTATATTCCGCTGCCAAACCTGCCCGGCACGGTTCAAAATTTCCACTACGTAACATCTGCCACCAGCGACCGCGACGATCTGAATATTCGTGTGAACCACACCTTCGGGGCCGCGCCAGTTCGCGGGCGCCGCGGCGGTGGCCGCAATGCTCCGCGCAACAACCTGAGCGTTGGGTTCCACTTCCACGAATCGAGCGTCACATTGACCAATCCGTTCCCCAGCGTGGGCGGCAGCACCACCATTCGCAGTTTTGACATTCCGGTCTCTTACACTCGCAGCATCGGCAAGCTGACCAACATTGTTCGTGCCGACTTCAACCGCAATCGCACGCACACGCAGAACCTTTATGCTTTCAACAACAACATTACCGGCACGCTGGGAATCACGGGGGTTTCCACCAATCCGTTCGATTGGGGTTTGCCCAATCTGTCCTTTTCTGATCTCGCCAGTCTCAGCGACACCGCTCCTGCGCTCAACCGCAGCCAGACTTACACCTTCTCCGACAATGTGATCTGGAACCACGGCAAACACACCTGGCGCTGGGGCGCAGATTACCGGCGCGTGCAGGTGAATACTGAAACTGACAGCAATCCGCGCGGATCGTTTGTCTTCACCGGCGTCAATACATCGCAGATGGTTAGCGGCCAGCCTGCGAACAACACAGGTTATGACTTTGCCGATTTTCTTTTGGGACTTCCGCAACAGACCTCCGTGCAATTCGGACAACCCGAATACTTCCGCGGTAATTACTGGGATTTGTACGTGCAAGATGAATGGAAGATGCGCGCCAACCTCACGCTCAATCTCGGTGTGCGCTATGAGTACGTTTCGCCGCTGACAGAAATCAACAACCGCCTTGTGAACCTCGCCCTGTCTCCAGCTGTATTGAATCCCGAACTGCCGCTCTCGTCCGCGACGGTAACTCCGATTCAGCCAGGAACGCCCGGACTTCCGGCTACCTTGGTTCGCCCAGATCGCAACAACTTTGCTCCACGTCTAGGCTTCGCCTGGAAGCCGCTCCCCAATACTGTGGTTCGCGGCGGATATGGCATCAACTACAACACCGGTGCCTACCAGAGCATCGCGCAGCAACTCGCCTTGCAGCCGCCTTTCGCCACAACTTCGACCAACGTTCAAGCCGCTCCTGGAGCGCTGACGTTGCAAAGCGGATTTCCCCCGCCCGCTGCTGGCACTATAACCAATAATTACGCCGTAAATCCGAATTACCACCTAGGCTATGTCCAGATCCGCAATCTCGACCTCCAGCAGCAGATTCGCCCTACCCTGCTGCTCAATCTCGACTACACCGGAACCAAGGGCACAGACCTCGACATTCTCGAAGCTCCGAACCGAACTTTGACTGGCATTCGCATAGCCGGTGTCCAAGCCTTCACCTACGAAAACTCGGTGGGCGATTCCGAGGCCAACGCTGGATCGGTGCGACTGCGCAAACGCTTGTCAGCGGGATTCTCTATCGGCGGCACCTACACATTTTCAAAGTCGATCGACGATGCGTCTTCGATCGGCGCCGGAGCGACCTCGGCGGCGAGCAGTGCCGGACTGGGTGCGGGTGGCACCGGCGCCGCCGGCGGTGGCGCATCTACCAGCGGAGGGACAGCCAATGTAGCGCAGAATCCGTTCGACCTGTCGGCGGAGCGAGGATTATCCAGCTTTAATCAGAAACATAAGTTCACCGCGGATTATCTACTGGAGTTGCCCTTTGGCCATGACAAGCGCTGGCTCAGCGGGAACACCCCATGGCGCGCCATTGCCGGCGACTGGCAATGGAGCGGCGATTGGACGATCGCCTCCGGGCTGCCGTTCACTCCACGATTTCTGAACGACGTCAACGATGTGAATACAGGGACAAACAGTACGTTGCGCCCCGACGTCGTTCCTGGGCAATCGGTTAGCCTTTCTAATCCTTCGATCGCTCAGTGGTTCAATACTGCAGCGTTCACCGCACCACCCGAAAACGGCAATGGACAACTTCTGGCTTACGGTAATGCCCGGCGCAACGGCATCATCGGTCCTGGGACCAGAGTCCTTGACATGGCATTCACGAAACTATTTCCGTTGAAGGAGGCTCGCGTCTTGGAGTTCCGCGCCCAGGCCACTAACATATTCAACCTAGTCAATTATTCGTCGATAGATACGAACTTTGATACGCCCCAATTTGGCAAGGTTACAGCGGCTGGGGCCATGCGACAGTTCACCATGACGGCGCGCTTTCGCTTTTGAGGAGCACCCAACTGCCCCGGACTTTTGATGAGATGAAGATCACCATGACCAGCGCACCAACTGGATTAGCACGTCGGAGATTGGCTCTTCTACTGCTCGTTGCGCTTCTCTGCCCCGCGTCCTCCTCGCAGCAGCAATCGGGCTATGTGTTACATGCGGAATCGGACCTTGTGCTCGTCAACGTAACCGTGCGCGACAAGAAAGGAAACTTCGTCCTCGGATTGAAGCCGGAAAACTTTACCGTCCTCGAAGACAACAAACCGCAGAAGATCGCATCTCTCGACGTGGAAAATGTCGATATCGTTCCCGCGCTCGATGTGGCCCAGGCCAAGCCACTTCCCGGCGTGGCTCCTGGAGAAGCGCCTGTGTCGCAATCCGCCGCGACTACGGCAGATCAATACAAGGACCGCCGCCTCATCGTTCTTTTCTTCGATCTCTCCGCTATGGAACCCGATGAAATCGACCACGCCGTAGCCTCTGCCCAACACTACCTCGATGCCCAAATGGCGCCTGCCGATTTGGTATCTATCGTGTCGCTGGGAAGCTCCCTGCTCGTAAATCAGGACTTCACCACCGATCGCGCACTCCTGAGAAAACAGTTGGACGAATTCAGCACCGGCAGCGGCCAGGGTTTTGAAGAAGGCACGACGGGCACGACCGAGGGCACCCCCGACAGCGGCCAACCCTTCACCGCCGACGATACCGAATATAACATTTTCAGCACTGACCGGCGTCTGGAAGCCTTGCGCTCCGTGGCCGAACAACTCTCCCACATTCAGCAGAAGAAATCGTTAATTTATTTTTCCAGCGGCATGGACCGCACCGGCATCGAGAACCAATCCGAACTCCGGGCTGCGGTGAACGCCGCGGTGCGTTCCAATCTGGCGATCTACACCATGGATATGCGCGGCCTGCAGGCGCTGGTGGCAGGCGGAGAAGCACAGAATGCCAGCCTGCGCGGCGTTTCCCCTTATTCGGGACAAGCAACTCTCAACGCTCTGAACTCCAATTTCACCACGCAGGAAACGCTGGTCACGCTCGCCAGCGACACCGGCGGCCGTGCTTTTCTCGACTCCAACGACTTCAGCAAGATTTTCACCGGAGTACAACAGGACACATCAACCTACTATCTGATTGGCTATCACAGTACGAATCTCGCGCGCGACGGACGTTACCGGCACATTATCGTGAAGACCAATCTTCCCGGCTTGAAGATCGACTTCCGCCGCGGCTACTATGCAACCGCCGATTTTCAGCACTCCACGCAAGACGATAAAGAGCGCCAACTCGAAGAAGAGCTTTCGTCGGACCTGCCGGCCACCGACTTCCCGTTGTACCTCGGCGTCTCGTATTTCCGACTGGAGGGCAACAAGTTTTTCGTTCCTATTTCGCTGGTCGTGCCTGGATCGCAGATCCCGTTCGTCCGCAACAGCGATCGCGATAAGGCGACTCTCGACGTCATCGGAACGGTACTCGACAGTCGGCGCCATCCGTTGAACCAGATTCGCGACACGGTAAAACTCGCCGTCAGCACGTCCGCCGACGTGAAGAAAAAGAATGTGCAGTATGACACCGGGATGAGCCTGCTCAGCGGCAAGTATCATCTGAAATTTGTTGTCCGCGAAAATCAGACAGGACGCATGGGATCTTTCGAAACCGACATCGACGTGCCCGAACTGAAGGCGCTTCCGCTGAAGATGAGTTCCGTGGTACTGGCCAGCCAGGTTCAACCGGCAAAGAAAGGTGCGAATCTTAGCCCGCTGGTGCACGACGGTTCCGAAATCATCCCCAACATCACGCACGTGTTCTCGGGCGCGCAGCACCTGCTTCTTTATTACGAAGTCTACGATCCAGCCCGCCCGGCGGCCGCGGATTCCGCCGGAGTCGCAGGCTCCGCCCAGGACGGTGCTCGCCAGCCCAACATCCGTCTCTTGTCTAACGTCGCCTTCTTCCGCGGCAAAACCAAAGCCTATGAAAGCTCGCTCGTCGAATTAACCGAACTTAACGCGCGCGAGCGCAATGCGGCCGTCTTTCAACTAGACGTACCGCTGACCTCGCTCAGGCCCGGTTTCTATACTTGCCAAGTGAATGTTATCGATGACGCCGGCGGACATTTTTTGTTTCCGCGCTTGGCGTTGCTGATCCGGCAAGATGCGAGTCGGACGACCGCAGTGAATTCGGGCACAACGCCCGATTCTGCAAAATAGTTGTATTGGATATGTGGCTGAGTTTGTGAATGGAGCCGACGACCAGACTTGAACTGGTGACCTGCCGATTACGAATCGGCTGCTCTACCAACTGAGCTACGTCGGCTTTTATGATCTCCGCCTTCGATTCCTGTCCCTCGATTCTAAGACCCGTCGCCGATTCCTGCAAACGCGCGAGGCAAGCGAACGTAACCCTTCACTCGCCGCTGAAGCGCCTCTATTTCATTGAATTCCGGTCGTCAAGATTGACTTCAAGATTGGCTTCGCCGAACTGCTTCGAGCGCATCACGCCGCCTGTGCCATCGCAGCATACTCCTCGTTCGATTGCGACGGCAGCAGCACCCAGAGTGTGTAGATACCGAGCGCTGTTCCGAGTGGGATCCTGAGCAGCGCGACGAAGCCGACCACCAGAGCGACCGTTCGCGCCCACGCCTCTCGCTGCAGCAAGCCCCAGCCTGTGAAGAAGCCCATCGCGGCAATGGCCAGCACCAACCATCCGATGCAACTAATCAGAGGCCGCAGCCAGACCGTGACTTCAGGTGGAGGCCCACCGTTGAAATGGAATGATCCGCTGAAAATCGTCTGCGCCACCACGAGCAGCACTATTCCGGCCACAACATACAAAGAGGAGTACGCCATCCAGAGAATGCCCAGCAAGCGCACATGCTCGCGCACCCGGCTGCGCCGTAGCTCAACCAGCCCGACCACGAGTTTGCTACAGCGTCCACAGCGCGCTTCGCCCGCTTGCAACTGCGCTCCACATTGATCGCAAAACATTCGCGTCTCCTCCCGAGTTCACAACCGCTGTCCACTGTATTGTACGGACGCGGCCGGTTCCCAGTTCCCACCTGCCAGTTTTCAGCTGCTAGTGCAATGGAAGACAAGGCGCTGAGGACCCGACTGCCTGCAAAACGAAAAGGCCACCCGGCAACTTGGGAGGCCTTTTCTTTCAAGGGAGAATAGTCCTAACGGAGGTTTTATCCATCAGAACTTTCTGCGGGAATCTTATGAGCCTTAAAACCACAGTGTCAAGCAAAATTTGCGACTTAAATAGTCCTATTTTCAAGTACTTACACAATGCGTCCACAAGTCGGCAAACCGGTCTGAATCGGCCAAAAATGCCCCAATTTTGAAGCTAACAACATTCGATTGAGTCACTTACCGTTCCCGAGGCACCGATCGAGGCGTATCCTCCAGGTGCAGCGAGATGAATTCCACCGCCTCCGGTCGGTCGAACACCGAGTCGGGAAAAAGCCGTTTCACCAGCACCCGCAAGCCCCCAAACGCCACCCCGGCCACCAACGCTAGTCCCACGACAATTCCGCAAAGAACAATTGCATTGAACAGAAAATTTGCCAGATTGTCTTTCTTGCTGACGTAAGTGTTCTCGTTCCACGTGACGTCGGCTTCGTAGCTGATCGCCGCCATCAGCGACCGCGCTTCGCTCTGCGAGAGCGGTCCTGCCGCAATCACAATAATCGGTCCGGTGCGCGCGTCGAAGAACGGCCCCACATCGACAATCGGAGCCACTCCCGGTTGCTGCTGCGTGATCTTGTGCGCGGCATCGATCTGCCGCAGCCATTCCGCCGCAATCTGCGGCGTCGGATACTCCACCAGCATCAGCGTCGAATCGCCCGCTTTCGCGGCATACTTTGCCATTACCACTTCCGCTCCCGACTTGAAGTCGACTACCCCAGCCGCCAGAGGAGCGCTGACCCGGTCCAGCGTCACCGGCCCCAGAACATATTTCGTCGTGCTTCTCTCCAGCGCGGGAGTGCTGTCGGAAATCCGCTTCGGAAGATACCCCGGCAAAGAAGGAGCATTGCGCTTTCCACCCTCGACCTGCGGTAGCAATCCGGCCAGTTGCCGCAACTGCGAAGCCGACATCACGCTGGTCCGGTCAAACACCGCATCCACCAGCACATTCCCCTGATAGAAGAGCACGCGGCTATTCTGAAAGGCTCCCTGTTCGCCAATCGTCTCTTCCTCCATATCGGGAGAATCGTAGTAAGTAAAAGCGCCATAAGCGCCGCTGGTATCTTCGAACACCACCGCTCGGATCGTAAGATTGCGCCCGTCGTCGCGAGTATAAGCCGCCTTCTCCAGCCTCACAAAACCGTACTCTTTCAGCACCGGAGCATTCGCCGCATCCGCCGCCGCCGGATCCTCGCTCCTGTCGACAGCTCCCTTTATCGCCCATCCGCCAAACTGGTCTGGAAGCACCGCGACTGCGGAAACAGCCACAGGGCGCCCTAGGTTCTTGCCCGTTTCTTGAGCGCTAACCTGGGAGCGACCACTCCTCGCTGCAGGTTGCTCCGCCGCAAGGCCCATCGCGCAAAGGAGGAAAACCATCGAAATCTGTCGTAGGAGTTTCATCGGAAAAAAGGCATACCTCTACTTTTCGATTAGACTACTGGCAGCTTAAGAAAGTTTCCACCGCGAAACTTGCTCTGTGGAACTACTGCGAAGTCTCCACGAACGCTACCACCGGATGTCCCAATCCATAAGGTCCTTCCGCGGTTACGCGCACGGTCCCAGCACTCTGGGGCAATTGCAGCACCAGCGCTGCGTTTCCCGACGCATCGGTCGTCACGATTCGGCTCGACAGTGTCCCCGCATCGGTCGCAAAGGGCATCTCAGCTCCCGTCCCCGAGGTTCCGCCCGACTTTCCCGGGGCTAACGTTACAGACAGATTTAGATTCGTGCCCGGCGCTCCGGTCTGATTGTTGACTTGTTGTGCCAGCGAAGCCGGCCTCAAGGGAACAAAGAAAACGTTACAGCGCTGCGGTTCTCACTGCCCTTACGGCTTCTCAATCTTGCTGGCTACCTTTACGCCGCTCAGCCCATTGGCGTACTTCGCAACCCCCCGGTACAGCGATTCCGCAATCCGCTGCCGGTGCTCCGAAGTCTCCATCTTGCGCTCGTCCGTGGGATTCGACACAAAGGAAATCTCCGCCAGAATTGACGGCATATTCGCGCCAATCAGCACAATAAACGGAGCTTTCTTGATTCCGCGATTGCGGATCCCGGCGTTTTCCAGCGAGAGCCCGCCGTAGAGCGATTCCTGCACGTCGCCGGCAAATTCGCGCGATTCGTCAATCTTTTCTTTCAGCGCGATCTTCTTCACCAGATCCTGCAGCTCATGGATCGATTTCTCCGAAACTGCGTTTTCGCGCGCCGCAACTTCCAGCGCTTCCGGCGAGGAGGTGAAGTTCAAATAGAAGGTCTCGACGCCGCGCGCATCCCCATCCCGGCTCGAGTTGGCATGGATGGAGATGAACAAATCCGCCCGCTCCCGGTTCGCAATCGCTGTGCGCGTTTCGAGCGGAACAAAAGTGTCGTCCTTGCGCGTGTAAACCACTTCAGCGCCAAGCCGCGATTCCAGCAGCCGCCCCAGCCGTTTCGCTACGTCGAGCACTACATCTTTCTCGCACAACCCGTTTGGACCAATCGTCCCCGTGTCGTGGCCGCCGTGCCCGGCGTCGATCACGATCTTGCCAATTTTCAGCCCAAGTGCTCGCGTCAAAGATCTATCACCCGCCGCCGTTGGAGTCGCTTCCCGCGATTCCAGCCGCGACTCGGAATGTGTGCCCGAGTCAAGGTCCGCCGTATCGGGAGCAGTTGCCGCAACCACCGCTGAGTGGGACTTTTTCCGGCGCGACGGAGAGGAAGACGATGCCGTCGTTCCCGACGATCTTGACGACGATGCTGACGGCGTCGGCGTGTCCGATTTTCGCAGCTTCTCCTCGTCGGTGGGTGCGTTCCCTTTCGACTCCGCGGCTTCGGTCGAGCCGTCCGCTGGAACAATCGTTTTTGGAATGCGACGGTTCGTTCCCTGCACCGCTACCGTGGTCTTAATCACCCCACCGCCGCTTGGCTGTTTCCTCGAGTTGCCAGGTGAAGAACCGCCGGATGAAGAGTTACCGGCCTCAGACTTGTCTGCTGGCAGGTCCGTTTCCACCAATCCCGATTTCCGCGACCCGTCCGCACCGCGAGTCGAGCCCATCTGAGCGGGGACCGATCTTCGTCTATCCGGTTGCGAGTCCACGCTTGTTGCCGTGGCCACTGCCGCTTCCCCGGAGTCGTCGTCCGATTCACTCGTCTCGGCGGGCAGCGTCGGCCGCTTCTGCTTACCCTGAGTGTCCTTGCCATGAACATCGATAATCAGCCGATACGGATCGGGCAGCAGAAAAGCGTCATAGCTCGCCAGGTTATCGACTTCCAGCACAATCCGAGTACGTCCCGGCTGAAATTCCGCCACGCGAATCTTCTTCAGAAAGCCGTCATCGACATCGAAAGTCTTCCCCACCAAAGTGGAAGCCAGAGTCGTGTCGCGCAGGTCAAAAAAAATGCGATCTGGATTTGCAATCCTCTGCGAGCCGAACTTCACTTCCTGCTCCACATCAATCGCAACCCGCGAGTAGTCGGGAGTCGACCAGTGGCGAACGCCGGTAACCCGAGGCAGCGTGCTTCGCCGAGTACCGGGTGAATTCGCCGCTTCAGTCGCGTCATCCACTCCCGCTGCGTTCCCGCTCGTACCTGAGTTCCCGCCGGTATTCGAACTTGCCGTGTTCGAAGAAGCCCCAACCGAATCGCGCTTACGCGCCATCTTCTGCGTTGACCGCTCCCGTGCCGCTGCCTCGGTGTCGAGTTCCTTCACCGCCGCGTGGGCATCATCCACCAGCCGGTTGCGCGGGTAGCGATGTAGAAAGTCCTCGAATGCCGCCCGCGCCTCTACGGGATCGTTGAGATCGTCTTTGTAAATCTCTCCGATCGTAAACAAGGCATCGAAGCGGTACTTGCTGCCGGGATATTCCTGGCGCAGGAAGCGATACTGATCGATGGCACCGCGCAGAATCTTGTTGTCGTCAAACCGCCGCCCCATTTCGACCATCAACTCGGCGGTCGCGACCACGCTGGGATCCGCCTTGGACGACGCCGGAGACCCGAAGTAAACCCGCCGGTAAGAATCGATGACCCGCTGGTATTCCTGACGAGTACGCTCGCCGAGGGGACGCCCGTTCAGCGCTTCGCGCATGCGGTCCGCTTTGGCGAACTCCTGACGGGCCCAATGGTCGTTGTGATGGATGCGGGCTGAAGCAGAAACGAGCGGCATCAGGGTCAGCAAGAGCGCTACGCCAAAGCGAAAGGCGTGGCCGCCTCGAGTTAGGGTCGTAGAATCCTGGGTCTTCACAGCTGATTGCCTACTTGCCAGTCACGCAATAGCGTCTCGTCAAAACCATCCGCGCTATCAGAGCGTTGCTCTACAAAAACCGTTGTCATCCTGAGCGAGGCAAGGGACTTATGCATCTGCGCCCGTCAGCGCTCACAATAACAACCCAACTCAAACGGCGAAGTTGCTGCCGCCTACTCCGTGTTGCTGATACGCAGCACACCGCGCGCATCCCGTTCCACGCGGACCGGTTCATGTGCTGAGCTGCCAATGACATACGGTCCCGTGTCGCCGCCCTGGTAAAGGCCGGTGATGCGCCGAACGTAGTCCTGCGTTTCTTTGAAATGCGGAACACCGGCACTGCGCGCTACCGCTCCCGAGCCGGCGTTATAAGCCGCCAGGCTCAGCCGCACATTGCCGCCGTAGCTATCCAACAGCTTTCTTAGATGCCGAACGCCCGCGTCCACGTTCTGCTCCGGATCGAACGGATTCACCACATTCAGCGACCGCGCCGTCGAAGGCATCAGTTGCATCAGGCCCATCGCGCCCTTGCGCGACACCGCATTCGGATTGAAGTTCGATTCCACTTTCACCACCGACCGCACCAGGCTCGGATCGACATGGTGTCGCTCCGCCGCCGCGTCAATGGCGGCATCGATGTCCTGCTGCGTAAACGTGCGGTTCGCGGTCGCATGGGTCTGCCCTTTGCCGTCGAAGTAGTTGTTTACTTCCGAAGCCGCCGACCGCGCCGCTCGCATCACCGCGCCGTTGGTTGGGACAGGCTTGAAGCGGTGTTCGGTCACGCTCCAATACATCAAGGGAGACCGTGCGGTGGACACGTTCGCGGAACCTTCAGTCTTCGATCCCGCAGAATTCTCGTCATTTACCCAGACCTTGCGTCCAGACTCGTCGGTCGTCGACGTGATCGCTCCTGATTGCGCCGATGCGAAGGTCGCCAGGAAGAATGTGGAGAGAAAGAAGGTCGCGGTCAAGCTGGCCATCGTCGTGATTTGCAGGCGTTTAGACATGCGGGTTAAGACCGGCCACCTCAAGAGATCGGCCAAAAGACACGCTTACCTCCAGGGCCTACACCCCGAGCACCTGCCAGAGAATCCAGAACCAGAGTACTGAGATTATAGGTTGCGCCGGGGGCTGGGGCAATCTATCCAAAGGACGTTGAACCACTGAAGTAATCTACGTAAGTAACTGAAAATAGTTACTTTTTCCAGGAGAATCGCGGGCGATTTCCTGTGTTCCTCGGGGTGTCCACGCGGCGCTCGGTCGCCGCCCTGCCCCCACACGGGCCCCAACCGTCTAAAATGGACTGCGCGCCCATGAATTCCCAATCTCTACGGAAGATATTCGACCAGGTCAGGAGCAAGCGTCTCACTCCCGACGAAGCCATTGAGCGCCTGCGTCATCTGCCGTTCGAAGACCTCGGCTATGCGAAGCTCGACCACCATCGCGCCCTCCGCCAGGGAATACCCGAAGTTATCTTCGCCCAAGGCAAAACGCCCCAACAGGTAGCCGGCATTTTCAGCCGCCTCGCGACCCACAACAGAAACGTCCTCGCCACTCGTGCCACCGAAGCCCAATACGCCGCCGTAGTGGCGGAATTTGCGGTGCCGCCGAGCGCCTCATCCAAGAACGCGCGATTCAAGAAATCCGCGCTCCCCGAGTATCGTCCGCTGAGCCGAGCCATCGTTCTCCACCGCGACCGCAAGCGCTACGGCAAGGGAGTCATCACCGTCGTCTCTGCCGGAACCAGCGACATCCCGGTAGCCGAAGAAGCCGTGGTTACTGCCGAACTCATGGGCAACGAGGTCCAGCACATCTACGACGTCGGAGTCGCCGGCATCCACCGCCTGTTGGCGCATCGCCGGGCGCTGGCAAAGGCCCGCGTCATCATTGTTTGCGCCGGCATGGAAGGCGCTCTTCCCAGCGTGGTCGGAGGCCTGGTCGGAGTGCCTGTAATCGCCGTTCCCACAAGCATCGGTTATGGAGCTGCCTTCGAAGGCCTCGCCGCACTGCTGGGAATGATGAACTCCTGCGCCTCCAACGTCAGCGTAGTGAACATCGACAACGGCTTTGGAGCCGGGTATGTGGCTTCGCTGATTAATCGCCGGTAAAAGTGTTCGTGAAACTCACGCGAGAGGAGTGTGACGGGATAAAGGGCCGTTTTGGTTTTCACAGGTATGTTTATCACCTGGTTACGGGTACCCCCCTCCCCCCTGGTCTAATGGAATCATTGGGTTAGGGGGAAATTCTTGCTTCGGTCTTTGATAATAAGGGAGTTATATCAAAGTCTTCTTAAATAAGCACTTAGCCGCCTCGGCGCTATTTTTCAGTTGTCAAGGAGCAGAGCTGCACTGGTATCGATGCATTGTTACGCAGAGACGGCGGTTCTGTCTGTGATGGCGCTCACAGGACAATGTGATGAAAGAGTGAGTCGTTCCCTTCGGAGCATGCGACCAACGACTACTCGGACGGTCCTTTGTGGCAAAGTAATAAAGGAATGCTCACCACCAAAGACCCTCGCCTTGCCGGGCGAGTGGCGTTTACTTATCCCAACTTTCGCTCGTACACGTTCGCGCGCTTCTTTATCGTGGTTGCGCTCGAGATGCAGTCAGTTGCGGTTGGATGGCAAGTCTATGAAATCACCAACCGTCCGCTTGATCTCGGATATGTTGGGCTGGCGCAGTTTGCGCCGGGGTTTCTGCTGTTTCTCTTCGCTGGACACGCGGCCGACATCTTTAACCGGCGCAAGCTGCTGATGTGGTGTTACGCAGGATACGGCCTCTGCTCGGCCCTACTGCTCGGGATCAGCTGGCGCGCTCCGCGGTCGGTTCACTCGATCTACGTGGTTCTGATCATAGTCGGGGTCTGCCGCAGTTTCAGTTTTCCGGTGAGCCGTGCGATTCTGCCGCAACTGGTTCC
>Ga0182015_10000798_pt1 | contig 43788 bp, 44 predicted proteins | sample 712P3MmetaG_FD_120478 | JGI IMG/M metagenome (GOLD analysis project Ga0182015, IMG submission 120478) | Permafrost microbial communities from Stordalen Mire, Sweden - 712P3M metaG | ecosystem: Environmental > Terrestrial > Soil > Wetlands > Permafrost | place: Sweden: Stordalen | collected...
CGTCAACGCGTGGCCCTCGGCCGCGCGCTGGTGCGTGATCCGGCCGTGTTCTTAATGGACGAACCCTTATCGAACCTCGACGCAAAACTTCGAGTGCAGACACGAGCTGAGATCGCTCAGCTGCACCATCGACTCCAGGCGACCATGTTGTACGTGACGCACGACCAGGTGGAGGCCATGACTATGGCCGACCGCATTGCAGTCATGAACCTCGGAGTCTTGGAGCAATACGGAACACCGCGCGAACTCTATAACTTTCCGAACAACCTGTTCGTCGCTGGTTTCATTGGATCTCCTTCAATGAATTTCGTGTCAATGCGAATCAATCGAGAGGCTGCACGCGTCTCTCTCACTGGCGTCAGTGAAGGCTCGAGTATGAAGGTCACGCTGAGCGACGAGCAGTCAGACATTCTTCGCAAGAGTGACGGTAGCGACATTACGGTCGGTGTACGACCAGAACACCTGATCGAAGGTGCAATCGACGGCGCTGGGTTCAGCGCGATGGCCGATGTACAAGTGATCGAGTTCCTCGGGAACGACGAACATATCCACGCCACGAGCGATGGCATTGACCTGGTCGCGATCTTGAACGCGCACTCCAACGTTGCCCGGGGAGATTCGATCACCTTGAGCGCTCCGCACGACAGCGTCCATTTCTTTGATCCAACATCGGGTCTCAGGTTGATCCAGTCAGGTTAAGGATCCTTCGGCGTCGACCCCAATCCGATCGCCGCATGTTCGTTGTGCAAAAAGGCCACACGATTAATTTTCGACCGATGGTCACTGATCCGCTGCCCCGTTCATCATCGTCGCGTCACGGAGCGTCTGCACAACGAGTGAGCGACAGTAGAAAGCAACGCGTGCGCCACGCACGAACTGACGTCGGACCAGCCGAATTCACCGATCACGTTCTAGAAATCGTGCGAGCGATACCGGCCGGGCACGTGATGACCTATGGCGACGTGGCGGCAGTACTTGGTTCGCGCGGTGCACGGGCTGTCGGCACCGTGATGGCGCGGCACGGTGCCGAGGTTCCTTGGTGGCGAGTGGTGCGCGCGGGGGGCCTGGCGCCTCGAGGACACGAATCCCGAGCTCGTTCCCACTACCTTTCGGAGAAGACACCACTGCAAGGTACAACTGTGTCGTATCGAATCGACATGCGCACGGCTCGCCATCGAATGTGAGAGTGACGAAAGCGAGTTACGTACCCGATCTGAGTGTGGTCGCGTACTTAGTCCACGCACGTTTGCCCGCAAGGCGATAGAGCACCTTCACCGGCGGCGGCACGTTCGAGAGCATGTACGCCTGGTCCGTAGGGTTGAGTGGCTCCAGGATCATTCCAAAGGCGATCAGTTTCTTGTTGCCGGGGATCGACGCGATGCCATGCTTGGCCAGACTGTCCCACTCCTTCTGGGTCACGGTCACGGCCGCAAGGGGAACAATTTCGCGCTCCTCGTTATCGAGGTGGGGTAGCAGTGCCGCGTTCACTTCGTCGAGTGACGCGGCGAGCGTCTCGGCGGTGACCGCGCCAGGTGCCCTGCGCCACCTCGAGCACGCCGTCTGGGCCGTATCGATCGCTCCCTTTACGGCTTGATGTTCGTGGTCGATCTGTTCGGTTCGAGCGGCGTGATCGGGAACACGCTCTACCAAAAGGGGGTACAGGATCTCGTCCTCGCCTTCGTGGTGGTGGAGCAACATATTCAATCCGAAATCGACGTGGTCGGCGAGGAACGTGACACGCGCCGGCGAAGGACTGGGGTTGGCGCGAATGAGTTGCGCCGCCTCTTCGTAGGCGCGACGAAACGTCTCGTGGATGATGCGCATGTCGCGCACCTCAATCGGGTCGGCAGATGACACGTTGCCCCCAAATCTTCGAAGGTCGAATTGCAGAACTGGGCTGACGATATCTCACTTCGACGAATCTCGCTCAAGAAAGGCGTGGAGCCCTCAAGGCGTGTGCCTCATTGACGTCTGAGGAGCGCGATAAGAAGTAGTCACCGTCCCGGCGGGTGAGGATCCATCAGAGAGGAGGTCAGCCGGTGCACGCAGCTTCTACCATTCGGGTGATCGTCTGCTCGTCACTGCTGGTCTGCTCCTCGGTCGTGCCGGCCGTGTCGTCCGGGGCGTCGGTCGGACAGGCAACCTCGCCAGTCGTCGACGTATGGACCGAGCCCTCCAGTGGGTACGGCTTCCTCGACGCCGCGATTGATGCCGCACATCACAGTATCGACATGTCGATGTACGAACTCTCTGACGCAACGATCGAACACGAGTTGATTGCGCGCGCCAACGCCGGCGTCGACGTGCGCGTGCTGCTGAACGCCGATTACGGCGGCACCACGCATAATGCGGCTTCGTACGCGCTCTTGCACGCGAGCAAAGTTCACGTCGAGTGGGCTCCTTCGAATCAGATCTTTCACGCGAAGTACGTCGTCATCGACGCGCACGTGGCCTACATCGGCACGGGAAACTTAGAGACGATCGACTACTCATCAACACGGGACTTCTGGGTGGAAGACGTACGTAACGCTGACGTCGGCGCCGTCACCGATACCTTCAACTCTGACTTCGCCCACGTCGGCACGACCTCCCACGCGGGCGGTCTGGTCTGGAGCCCTGGATCGACGACGGCGTTGGTGGACCTCATTGCAAGCGCCAAGCACACGCTGCTCGTGGAGAACGAAGAGATGGATTCAGCCAGTATCGAGTCGGCCCTACGATCGGCCGCCGATCGGGGTGTCGCGGTGAAGGTCGTGATGACGGCGTCTTCGTCGTGGACGTCGGCGTTGGACTCTCTGGCCGCCTCGGGCGTCCACGTGCGAGTTCTCAGTTCGTCGCAGGTCTACATCCACGCCAAAGTCATCTGTGTGGACTGCGTCGCGGGAGCCGGCACCGTGTTCATTGGCAGCGAGAACTTTTCGACATCGTCGCTCTCGTACAACCGCGAACTCGGGATGATCACGACGACGCCCAGAGCAGTTCTCGCGGTCGACACCACCGTCGACCGCGACTACGCGGTGGGCGAAGCCGTTGCCGGAACGCAGTCGAACGCGCCGCCGACGAACGCAAGCGGCAATTCTGCCGTCGCTATCACGTCGTTCCAAAGCTCGATCGGTCCGGGCGATGAGGATTCGTTGAGCGTGCACGTGTCCAAGTCGGGCGAATCGTGCGATCTAAAGATCACTCTCCCCAGTGGCTACGCGAGTGAGTCGCACGGACTGGGTGCCGCCGACGCGAACGCCGGTGGCAACATCACCTGGACCTGGGAAATCGGTCCTAGTACCGATCCGGGAACGGCTCGCGCGACCATTTCGTGTACTGACGGGAGTGTCCAGCGCACCTTTCAGATTCGCTAGCGCCGAACTCGGTGCCGTAAAGAAAAGCCGCCGAAATCTGCGGCCGACGACAAGTTCAATAGGTGAGTGGTTACGAAAAAAAGAGTGCCGCCGGCGCCCGCTAGGGCGTGGGGCGCCGGCAGCACTCCCGGGGGACTATTAGTTACTCGAACCGCTCGCGTTCACCGAACCGTTCGCTGAAAGACCTCCGAACAAGCCGTTTCCGTTGAGCAGTCCGTTGACGCCCAACAGCCCGCCGGCGACGCCGTGTGCGCAGGGCGTCGTCGCGTGGGTGACGGTGTTGAGAGCAGAGCTAACCAGCCCAGTCGAAGCGACGTGACCAGCGTTGAGCGTGATCGAATGGCCGCTCGACGCGGGTGCCGAGGTGTCAGCGGTGCCGTTGCTCCCGGCATTGACCGCGATGAGTGACGGTGACGTGGTCGACGCCCCGCCAACGTTCGCGTTACCGCTGGCGCCCGTACTCGTATTCGAGGCACCGCTGGTCGAACCTCGCCCCGTACCCACGCTCGCCGAGGAGGCAGCGTTCGTGTTGGTGCCGACGGACGCCCGGTGCGAGTTCGTCGCGCCGACGGTTCCTGTCGCAGTCGCGGTCGTGGGGCAGTTCGTACCCGTTGACGCGCTCGCGATTGGAAGTTGGCCGCTCAGGGCAATTGCGGTGCCCGCACCGGCGAGTGCGAACGCGGCCACTGAGGCAAGCATGGATGTTCGAAATGACGACATTGGAAGCTCCTTGATGGGATCCGGAACCTCCGAACCCTTCACTCCCTACATCGAAGAACATCCCTGAAGTGTCACTAGTTTTTTTCTCTTCTAAGGATTTTCAAAGATTCTCGCGCCGAGTCGACTCAACCTTTAAGGGCACAACCGATTTGCGACGAATGCTTGTTGCACGTTGGGCAGAGCCGTCGCTCAGAGCGGAGGGATGTTCGGCAGCGTCACACTCGGTATCGTCACCTTCGGCGACGTCACGCTGGGCACCGTGACACGTGGCACAGTGACGCGCGGGACGGAGACCCTCCGTGTCGTCACCTTGGGCACCGTCACCCCCGTCACCGAGGGAATGCTGATCCTAGGAACTGAAACTCCGGGAACCGTAACGGTCGGCGTGATCGGTGAAGGGACTGCGACAGGAACCGTCGGAACCTTGAATCCAACCGCGACGAGAAGCTTCGCCGCCGTACTTCGAATCTGGGACAGGTCACTGGCATTGAGTGACTTCAAATCTTGTACGAGTTCGTGACTCAGCTTCGTCTCTTGTTGGTGATTCTTCGCGACGATCGCCTGATGCAACTGCTTCGCACTCTGCTGCGCCCGGAAGAGCGCCGGTGAGGTGACCGGCAGACCCAGGTCGTAGGCGAAGGCGCGAGTCGGACCGGGCAAGGTATTCGTCGCGACGGCCGTCGCCGCCACACTGGCCGTGAGGGCGAACGCCACGGCGCCGGCGGCAACGATGGACGGTCGTGTCACTCGACGGGGAAGGCCCCGACGCACGTGATCACGTCGACGCCTCGCCGTTGCGATGTCCACCGGTTCGGACTCAACTTCGAGTTCGGCCAACGTGGCGTGCAGTCGCGCCAGGCTCATTTCGTCAGGGAGCGCTGGGGCAGGCGTCAATGCCACCTGGAGTCGTGACAGCAGTTCGACGTCAGTGAATTCAGCCATGTACGCTCACCTCCGCCATCAACGAGCGGAGCTTCTCGAGGGCGCGCATTTGGGCCATGCGAACCGCGCTCGGTCGCATGGACAGCGCCGTGGCGACTTCGTCGCTGGATAGTCCGGCGACGACGCGCAGTTCCAGGACCTCTCGTTCGCTCTCGTTCAATTGACTGAACGCTCGTCGTACGCTCTCGTGTTCCATGATGATTTCCACGGCGGTAGAGGGGTCCGGCGAGTTGTCAAGATACGGTTCAGCGACCCGTCGATCGCGGTAGATCTGGCGTTGACTGTCGGCGATGACGTGTCGCAGGATTCCGAAACACCAGGCTTCCGGCGTCGCGTCCAATTCTTGCATGCGAACCACGGTCTTGACGGTGCGCGCGAGGGCTTCGGAGACGGCGTCGCGCGCGGTTTCGCCCCGACCGACTCGCCGCTGCGCGTACGCCAACATCATGGGGTAGACCCTTTCGTAGAAGGACTCCCACGCCGCGGGGTCCCGGTTGCGCAGTCGCAGGGACTCACTCTCCTCAATGAACCCGTACGACATCTCACCCCCTTTATCGCAACAAGTGGAACTCCGTCACATGTAATTTGGACCCCGGCTGGCGTGAATGTTGAAAAGTTGGCGAAAAGTTGGCGAAGTTAGGTGTCTCCCGGTCGGATATTGGAAGGATCAACCGGTTCCGGCGCGGTTGCCAATGTGCCGGGTTCGCCATCGATCGTCCATTGGCACATGTCGGCTCCAAGCCAACGCCCGACGGGCAGAGTGAAGGTGCTGCTAAACGCCCGCGTTCACCAGAGTCGGCTCGGTGACCAGTTGCTTCGGCGCTCGAATCACGATCGCCGAGATCAGCAGGCCAGCCAGGGCGATGAACGCGGCGACCTGAAATGCCGTGGTGTAGCCGTGCGTCGTGGCAATGTTGGCCGCCTGGCTCGACACGACACCGTGGGTCAACTTCGTGACGTTCAGGATCTTGGACTTGTAGGCGTCGATGGCGATCGTGGAGAGTATGGCCAGACCGAGCGCGCCGCCGACCTGCTGGGTCGTGTTGAGCAGGGCGGAGGCGAGACCGGCCTCGTTGGGCTGTACGCCCGAGACCGCGGTCAACGTCAAGGGGACGAAGGAGAGGCCCATGCCGAGCGACACGATGAGGAGCGGCACCACGATGGTGCCGTAGCCACTGTGAATCGTGAGACGCGTCAAGAGTTCTATGCCGACGACCGCCGCGGCCGGTCCCACGAGGAGTGGGATCCGGATGCCGATGCGACCGATGAGGCGTGAGGCGAGGATGGCGGCCGCGATGATGCCGAGTGTCATCGGCAAGAAACCGAATCCGGTCTTGAGGGCGCTCCAACCGAGTACGTTCTGCAGGAACTGGGTGAGGAAGAAGAACATCGAGAACATCGCGGTGCCGATGCAGAGCATCATGGCGTAGACACCGGAGCGGTTACGGTTGGCGAAGATGTGCAGTGGCATCAGGGCCTCCGCCGTTCGCGTCTCGATCAGGACGAACGCGAGCAACAAGACTCCCGCGAGGACCAAGGAGATGAGCGTGCTTGGCGCGGTCCAGCTGTGGCCCGCGACGTTCGAGAGGCCGTAGACCAGGGCGAGCATGCCGCCGGTGGCGCTCACGGCACCAGGGACGTCGAGCTTGCCGGACGTCGTCGATGACTCATTGAGCGCTCGTGGAGCGAGGATGAGGATCACCGCGGCGATCGGAACGTTCACGAAGAAGATCCACCGCCACGACACCCAGTCCACGAGCATCCCACCGAGCAAGAGGCCCGCGGCGCCGCCGGCGCCGGCCATGGCGGCGTAGACACCCATGGCCCGATTGCGTAGCGGTCCTTCCGGGAAGTTGGTCGCAATGAGCGAGAGTGCCGTCGGTGCGGCGATCGCCCCACCGACGCCCTGACAGGCCCGGGTGATGATGAGCCAGATGTCGGTGGTCGCGAAGCCGCCGAGCAGAGAGGAGACCGCGAAGATCGCGATGCCGATCATGAACATCCGGCGCTTGCCAAAGAGGTCGCCGGTGCGACCGCCGAAGAGCAGGAGTCCTCCGAAGGTGAGTGAGTACGCGGTGATCAGCCATTCGAGGTTGTCGGCCGAGAACTTCAGAGCGTGGTGAATCGTCGGCAGGGCCACGTTCACGATCGTCGCGTCGAGGATGATCATCAGTTGTGCGCCGGCGATGACCGCCAGGGCGAGGCCGAGGTGCTTGCCTTCGGTGTTGCTGCCGGTCAGTTCCGGCGCTTCGGTGGTTGTCATAGAGGTCCTTCGGGGTTAGGAGTTGATGGGACGAGTTGATGCGGTGGCGAGGGGGAGTATCACGTCGTTGATCACGTGATTCGAGAAGTCTGCGTCCGGAAGTTCACCGGTGACGAGAACCTGTTGGATCAAGAGCGCGGGGAAAAGTGAGACGAGCAGATCGATGTTGCGCTCGGGGGAGACCTCGCCGCGCGCGACCGCCCGTTCGAATATTGATCGGATGACGAGTGTTCTCGGTTCGATCATTCGCTCTCGAAAGACGTCGCGCAGTTCGGTGTCGTGGGCGAGTGCCGTGATGAGACCCAGCATGACCTGGGCGTTGAATCGACTTTCCTGGCTGCAGAAACCCTGACCCAAAACGGCGAAGTCCCCCTCGAGCGATCCGGTGTCCGGCGCGAACATCTCGCCCTTCGAACAGTTGAGGGCGTCGACCACGAGCGCGGCCTTGCCCTGCCAGCGACGGTAGATCGTCGCCTTGCTGGCGTGCGCCCGCGCGGCTATGGCGTCCATCGTCAGTCGGTCGTATCCGATTTCAGAGAGTAGGTCCAGCGCCGCGTCGCGGATAGCGACGTCGCGGCTCGTATCGAGAGCGTGGCCGCGATGACGAGCCCCGTGGCCACCCTGGAGTTCCAAACGACGATTGACGACCTCGGTGTGATCCATTCGACGTTCCGTCCTTCCGTAACTAATGAGTACTGTACTGTATCGTACACCCCATTATCTAAGACGATGCACCAGTGATTCAAGGGAAATCGCGTGACGCGGTGTCTCTCGCGCACAGGTTGAACCGGCTTCGATCACCCGTACGGCCGATAACACCTCTTCGTATCAAGGGTGAATACAGGACCGACCGGATCGATTTGAGGGTTCATCCGGATAGTAGGTGCGCTCTCATTGAGGTAAGACTATATTTATCTAGTTTCCTAGTGAAAGTGTGGCCCCGTGATTGAATTTCGACTGAACGGCAACTCTGGTGTCTCGCCGTACCAACAGATCGTCCAGCAGGTGAAGAGCGCGCTGAGGTTGGGACGACTGCGCATCGGCGACCAACTGCCGACGGTCAAAGACGTCGTCGGAAACATCGCCATCAACCCCAACACGGTGTTGAAGGCCTACCGCGAGCTCGAACACGAGGGCCTTGTGGCGGCCCGGCCCGGCATCGGCACCTTCGTCGTCAACTCATTCGACGATACGACGTACGCCGCGCAGCGAACGCTGCGACGTTCCTTGGAAGTGTGGCTGGAAAAGGCGCGGCGAGCCGGATTGGATGACGAAAGCATCGAAGCGCTGTTCGTCGACACGTTTCTCTTTACGCCGAAGGAAGTAGCCAGATGATTTTCGCCCTTCAAGCCACCGATCTGGGGAAGCGCTACGGACGCAAGTGGGCACTGAGTAACTGCACGCTCGACATTCCCACTGGTCACGTGGTGGGCCTCGTTGGCCCCAACGGTGCGGGTAAGACGACGCTGTTGCATCTCGCGGTCGGTCTCTTGACCCCGAGCACCGGCGCGATCAACGTGCTGGGCGAAGGTCCGGCCACGAGCGCCGAGCAACTTGGTCGAATCGGCTTCGTCGCGCAAAACACTCCCGTGTACGAATCCCTCTCGATTGAGACACATCTCAAAATGGGCGCGGCTCTCAATCCAAAGTGGGACTCACAGTTGGCCCATCGACGCCTGCACGACCTCGGCCTCGATCCGAGTCAACGAGCGGGCGCACTCTCTGGCGGACAGCGCGCACAGCTCGCGTTGACGCTCGCAATCGCCAAGCGGCCGTCGCTCCTCTTGCTGGACGAACCGGTTGCGGCGCTGGACCCCCTGGCCCGTCGCGAGTTCCTGGCTACCTTGATGGAGGTCGTGGCCGAAAACGACGTCAGCGTCATATTGAGTTCACATGTCGTGGCCGACCTTGATCGGGTCTGTGACTACTTGGTCGTTCTCGCGGCCGCGCGGGTCCAGGCGAACGGCGAAATCGAGGATCTGTTGAACTCACACCATCGTCTCGTCGGTTCACGACGAGAGGTGGACAGTCTCCCGCCGTCAGCGCACATTGTGGAAGTGAGCCACACCGAGCGCCAGACCACAGTGGTCGTGGCGAGTGAGGACCCGATTCTCGACCCGACGTGGAGTGTGGAGCCTCTGACCCTCGAGGATTTGGTACTGGCCTATATGGCCCAGGCGGAAGAACAACGTCGCGAGCTCGTGCGCACGAAAGTGGGTGAGTCATGACCTGGTTCGCGTGGCGACAGTTCAGAGTCCAGGCGTTTCTCGTGCTCGGATTCTTGATCGCTTTCGCGGTGTTCTTTGCCATCACGGGTCCGCACTACGCGAGTCTGTTCAACGACCTCACGACCTGCAAGGCCAAAGGGGATTGCAACTCGATTACGAACTCTTTGGTGAACGGACAAGACACGTACTTCCCATTCGCGCAGGCGTTCAGTCTGGTCCTACCGGGGCTCCTCGGAATGTTCTGGGGCGCGCCGCTCGTATCGCGCGAACTCGAATCGGGAACGTATCGACTGGCGTGGACGCAGGGGGTGACGAGACGTCGCTGGGTGTTGACAAAACTCGCCGTGGTCGGCGGTGCGAGCATGTTGGCCGCCGGACTGATGAGTTTCATGTTGACGTGGTGGGCCAGTCCGATCGATACCCTGAACGCCAACCGTTTCTCCTCGTTGATCTTTGACACGAGTTACATCGCGCCCATTGGCTACGCGGCTTTCGCGTTCGCACTCGGAATGACGGCTGGTGTCCTTTGGCGGAGGACCGTGCCCGCGATGGCGACGACACTGGGGGTCTACATCGCGGTACGCGTACCGTTCTTTCACTTCGTGCGACCACATCTCATGACACCGGTCACGCGGGTCCGGTCACTTAAGAACGTCGGTAACATCGGATTCGAGCGAACGCAGAACGGAGTGAGTTTCGTCGCCGGTGACACCAATCTACGCAACGCGCTCTCCTTCAGCTCCTCAATCGTGGGCAAGCACGGTGGGGAAGTAACGCAGCGGTGGTTGGGGGACCATTGCCGTGCCCTGCTTCTACTGGGCAACCCCAGTCCTGGCAAGGGCGTCAAAGTCACGACCGGAATACGACCTAAGGCGTTTACCGATTGCATCGACAAGATCGCGGTGACTTTTCACCAAGTTCTTCGGTATCAGCCGGCGAATCGATTCTGGACATTCCAGTGGATTGAGATGTCCATCTTCATAGTCCTGGCGCTGCTGCTCAGCGCTTTCAGCTACTGGTGGGTTCGACGCCGAATCGCCTAAAGGGCTCGCATCTTGTTGTTGCGCGCGTCATGGGTGAGTTCGGCAAGTCCCAGGGCTTCCAGAAGAGGCGGAAGGTACATCCCGAACCGTCCGCGATAACCCTTGCGCAGACCGTACCATCCACCAACTGGATTTGAACCCGAGCGGCCCCACGCCTCGACGGTGCCATCCGCCGCCGGTTTGTTCTCGTCGGCCGCGCCCAACGCGACCCAGTCACCCTGAGCGACGAGCCAGGTATGAAGGTCATCGATCGCCGAGAGGTGATACTTCAGCGTTGTCGATCCAACGACGCACACCAGCGCTGGGGGATCGGCGTCGTCGTCGCGGTACATCGAGTAGCTCGAGGACCCCGGCGGCGTCGTCAACTCCCAGGGTTCGCTCTTCGTACCCTTAGCCATGTGTTCTCCCTTACGAGTGCGATTGACTGACGACTACTTCTTGTTCTCGAGGCGACCGCGCAGCACGTCGACGCCGTCACCGCTGAGCGACGCCATCAACGGCCTCGTGGTCATGGCCATCAAGAGCGCCACCGCGGGTCCCGCGATCTCGGGTCCGGTCCCGTATGACCAGTCGGTGTCGGTGGCGCGCAAAAGCAGACCTTCGATGGCCCTTTTGGTCGGGACCGGGAAGTTGGAGCGCTTGAACATGTCGAGGCAGGCCAACTTGGACTCCATCGTCGTGTCGTCGGGAACACCGAGCGGTTGACGAACGTCATTGCCGTGGACTACGACCTCACCGAGCATCGCCACGGCCGGGGCAGGTGGCTTGTTCGTCGTCGTGGTGCGCGCACGTATTCGTGCGACTATCTCACTTGGCGACAACTGCCCGGCTCGGCCGACGTCGCGTTTCGTCATGTCGTCGAACCGAAAGCCACTGCCGATGAGTCCCTTGGCGAACTTTCCGGGCGACTGCTCTCCCGCGATCATCATGTGTATGGCAACCTCTCTCACGTTCCAACCTGCACACAGGGTGTCCGCGGTCCACTGCTCCGGTGACAGTGCGTCGAGCATGTCGGCCGCGCGGGCCCGTTCCTCGTGAATCATCTTCCAGGTCCGTACACTGTCGCTCACGCTCTCTCCTCCACGTTTGACGAATGCCCGTTAGGGTTCACTTCAGTCCCGAAGGTAGGCCTCATTCGTCGAGTTCGCCGCCCCCGGCGACGGTGGCCAAGCGGTCCAAGAGTTGCTGCCAGCCCTGCTCGTGATCGGTGATGGCGTCTTCGGGCAGCCCACTGTGCACGAGCCGCACGAGGGTCTCGTCGCCTTCCGGGATGAGCGTGATGGCGACCGTGGTCGAACCGGACGGAATCGGGTGGCCCGGTTCGGCCCAACCGAAAGTGAAGACCACCTTTTCGTTGTCGACGACCTCGACGAACTCTCCCAGCGCGGGATGATCACCAAACACGCTGATCTTGTAGATTCCCCCGGGTCGAGCGTCGAATTCGACGTCGGTGCCGAGCCAGGACTGCATGCCGGGTTCGAGCAAGAATGCGAAGATCGTCGACGGGTCGGCCTTGATGAGGACCTCGCAAGTGAGTTCAGCCATGGGTGGTTTCCTTCTTTCGTTGGGCCGCTTCCGCGACGGTTTTAAGTCGATCGAGTCCTCCGGACCAGTACTGGTCGAGGTAGGTGCGCAGCCGTGCCATCTCATCGACGTTGGCGCGGTACAGCCGGCGATTACCGTCACGACGCTCACAGACCAGATTCGCCTGGCGCAGGACTCCCAGGTGTTGGGAGATCGCCGAGCGCGTCACGCCACGAAAGTGCGACGCGATGTCGGTCGCGGGCAGCTCACTCGACCAGACGAGGCGAAGAATCTCACGACGCTTCGGGTCGGCGATGGCCTTGAGGGCGGTGTCCATCGGGCCAGTGTAAGCCAATGCTTACGTAAGAAGCAACTGAAATACCAGAAAATTTCTAGTTCGTGCCTTGGCGCTTCGTTCGTTCCTTCGCCGCCCGGGCGTGGTCACTGGTCGCCGCAACGATCGTCGTCCAGTAGCGCGGGGCGAGGTCGTGACCCATGCCGGGAATCGCCACGAACCGGGCTTCGGGGATGCACTGGGCGGTGCGGACCCCGCCACTGATGTCGACCAGGGTGTCGGCGTCACCGTGCATGACCAAGACCGGCACGTCCAGGGACGACAGTCGTTGCGTGCGGCTCCCCGAGGCCATGATCGCCGCGAGCTGTCGGGTGACGCCTCGCGGACAAAAGCAGCGATCGAACGCGTCTCCGACACGTTGGGCGACGCGCTCGGGGTCGTACTCCGTCGGACTCGTGTAGAGCCGTTGGAGCGCTTGGCTGCGCGCAATGACCGTGTCGCGGTCCTGGCCCGGCGGCGCGTTGAACAGGGCGGCGACCTCGGGGCTGGCCTGTCCCACGTCGCGGTCACCGGTCGTGGACATGATCGACGTCATCGAGCTGAGACGCTCCGCGTGGTCGATCGCCATCTGTTGGACGATCATCCCGCCCATCGACACGCCGATGACGTGTGCCCTTCCAATGCCGAGGCCGTCCAGCACGGCGACGACGTCGTCGGCCATGTCCGAGAGTCGGTACGGGACGTTCGCCTCTCTACCTTCGCGAACGGCGGTCGCGACCTCACTGAGGCGTGGCGTGACGAGGTCGAGTTTGCTCGAGAGTCCGACGTCGCGATTGTCGAATCGGATGACGAAGAATCCGCGCTCCACCAACATCTGACAGAACTCGTCGTCGTAGTTGATGCACTGGCTGCCCAGCCCGTTCACGAGCAGTAGCGCGGTGTCGCGCGGTGCCCCGAACGTCTCGTAGTACAGCTCGAGCGAACCGCTAGCGGCGAAGGGCATCGATGCTCTTCATTCGAAGACCAGGCAGCTCTCGTCGAGATCGACGAGCGGTAGTTCGTCTCGCTCGGCCCAGTAGTCCTGGGTGTGACGCCACTCCGGCTTGTCGAGTCGCTTCGGCATCAGATGCATCGAGCGCATCAGGTAGTTGGGATTGAAGTATTCCACGTCGACCCACTCCAGCCGCGGCTCGTCGCGGTCTTCGGCGCGCAGCCGCGGGGTCACTCGCTTCGCACCGACATCGTCCATATGCAAGAGCATCCGATTGATGAAATCACTGACGAGGTCGACGCGAAGGGTCCAGCTCGCGCGAAAGTACCCGAATACCCATACGAGGTTCGGGACGCCGGAGAACATCATGCCGCGATAGGTGACGGTGTCGGCGAAGTCCAGTGGCGCGCCGTCGATCGAGAACGAGATATCGCCCAACACGCTGAGGTGGAATCCGGTCGCCGTCACGATGATGTCGGCGTCGAGTTCGCCACCGGACTTCAGTTTCACGCCCCGTTCGGTGAAGGTCTCGATCTCGTCGGTGACGATCGACGCCTGGCCCGCGCTGATCGACTTGAAGAGGTCGCCGTCGGGCAAGAAGGCAATGCGCTGACGCCACGGCATGTAGCGCGGTGTGAAGTGCGTCTCCACGTCAAATTCCGGCGGCAGGGCCGCGCGGACCAAGTCGATCAGGGCCGCCTTGGCGAACTCGGGCTCCTCGAGCGCGAGCTGCGTGAGCGTCCGGAGATTGAAGAGATTCTCGCGGCGAACGATGTCGTGGACCCACTCCTCGGGGACTTCGAGTTCACGCAGGTGATCGGCCAAGAGGTTTCTGTTCTCGCCGGTGAAGTAGTACGTCGGTGAGCGCTGCAAGATCGTGACGTGCTGAACGTCGTCGGCGATTGCCGGCACCAGCGTCGCCGCCGTCGCGCCGGAGCCGATGACGATGACCTCTTTGTCGCGGTAGTCCAGGTCCGGCGGCCAGGTTTGGGGATGGACGATCTCGCCCTCGAAGGTGTCCATGCCGGGCCACTCCGGCGTGTAGCCCTCGGTATGGCGGTAGTAGCCTTGGCACATCCAGAGGAAGTTGGCACTGACGACGACCGTGTCGCCGGTGTCGGCGCGCGTGGCGCTCACGGACCAACGGTTGTCCTCGCTGCTCCACGACGCCGAGTCGATGTGGTGTCCGTAGCGGATGTGACGGGCCAGGTCGTTCTCGGCAATGACGTCGCTGAGGTACTTCTGGATCTCGGCCGCCGTCGCGATCGGCGCACTCGTCCAGGGCTTGAATCGGTAGCCGAACGTGTAGAGATCACTGTCCGAACGGATCCCGGGGTAGCGATGCGTGTGCCAGGTCCCGCCGAAGCTGTCCTGCGCCTCGAGCATGACGAAGCTGCGATCGGGGTTCTGGGTCTGCAGGTGATAGGCGGTGCCGATGCCCGAGATGCCGGCGCCGACGATGACGACGTCGAAGTGCTCGACCGTCCGCTCCTTGGTGGTCTCTCGCTCCAGCGTCGTACTCATCACTGTCCTCTCCATCGCGTCACCCGAGAGCGTCCTCGTCCGCCCGGTACGTCGGCTCCCCAATGCGGAGACTAGACGCCGCGTCCATTCGACGTCGGACGAGCGTGCTCGCTTGTGACGTGCAACGTGGGCTTCGCGCGGGGCCGCACGTTAGGGTCGTGACGCCAACGAATCCGAACGGAGTGCCATGAAAGCCGCGGTCTACTACGAGAACGGTGCCCCCAGTGTCTTTCGCTACGAAGACGTGCCGGATCCGGTTCCCGCGCCGAGTGAGATGCTCGTGCACGTCGAAGTGGTCAGTATCGAAGGCGGCGACACGCTGAATCGACTGGGCGGGGCGTTGCTCAGCGTTCCCCACGTCGTCGGCTACCAGGCCGCCGGCACCGTACTCAGCGTCGGACCGGACGTCACGGGATTCTCGGTGGGGGACCGTGTGGTCGGGCTCGGCGTCAATGGATCGCACGCCGAGCTTCGCGTCGCGCATCCGCTCTCCACCTGGAAGATCCCCGACGGGCTGGCGACGGAACTGGCCGCGTGCGTGCCCGGCGCCTACGGCACGGCCCACGACGGGCTGTTCGAATTCGGTCGCCTCGTCGAGGGAGAGACCGCCTTGATCCACGCCGGCGCCAGTGGCGTGGGCCTCGCGGCCGTCCAGATGGCCAAGCGTGCAGGAGCCCGGGTGATCGCGACGGCCTCGAGTGATGAGCGACTGGAACGACTTCGCGAATTCGGACTCGATGACGGCATCAACTACCGGGAGAAGGACTTTGTCGCTGCAGTACGTTCGCTCACGAACCTGCGGGGCGCCGACGTCATCCTCGACTCCGTGGGTGGGGAGAACCTACAGAAGAGTCTCATCGCACTGGGCTATCGGGGACGGTGCGTCACGTTCGGTAACGCGGGACGAGGCGACGCGACGAAACTCGACACCTCGACACTCGGTGGGTCGAATCAGAGTCTGATCGGGTACTTTCTCGGCGCGGAACTGTTGTCCGGCCCTCGCGCCTACACGATGATTACCCAACTGCTCGACGACGTGGCCGCGGGAGATCTTCGCGTCGAAATCGACCGACGATTCGCGTTGGCCGACGCGGAGGAGGCGCACGCGTTCATCGAGAGTCGTCAGGCCTTCGGCCGAGTGGTGCTGGTCACCGAGTAGTACGGCTAGGAACTGGGGGAGTCCTCGGCGCTTAGTTCGCCGTGTTCGGATTCGAAGGTCTTGAGCGTCTCGATGTACTTCTCGATGTCGCTCTCGGTGGAGGCCGGTGCGCGATTCTGCGTCTGGAGATAGGCGGCGAGTCCCAGTTGACGCAACACGCCGTCGGCTCCGCGCTTGGCTTGCACCTCACCGACCTTGGCCTGACCCTTGGCCGCTGCGTCCTTGGCCGCGGAGGCCGCGGAGGCCGCCTGTTCTTTCACCTTGTCCATGAATCCCATGGGATCTCCTTTATGTCGCCTGCTCGCCCTCACGTTACCTCTCGACCACGGCGCGTCGCCCGACCGAGTCACGACGACGTCGTCACAACGTCGTGTTCGAATAAACCCGAGGAATCGAGCGCGTGCGCCCATCGATGATCAACGCCACGACGAATGGATTTGGTGCGCCTTCGCGGTCGTCTTAGGATTGGCGTGCGCCACGGGTCCGTGCCGCGCTCCATCGCGCGACCAGTGGCTGACTTTCCCAGGCCTCAACTGAAGGATCGTGCCATGAGTGTTCCCAGTGCCTCGTACTCCGTAACCATGCGCGTGACGTTGGAGAATCACTCTCGAATCGGCGCCGTCACCACGGCGGTCGGCGACGCCGGCGGCGCCGTCACGGCGCTCGACGTCGTCGATCCCAACGGCGCGGGCATGACGATCGACCTCACGTGCAATGCCGTCGACGAGGGTCACTCCGAACTGTTGCGCGCGGCCGTCGAGGTCGTGGACGGCGCCCGGGTGATCGCCATGAGCGACCGGACCTTTCTGTTGCACCTTGGCGGCACGATCTCGGTCGAACCCAAGGTCTCGCTCAAGACGCGTGACGACCTCTCGATGGCGTACACGCCGGGCGTGGCGCGCATCTCGATGGCGATCGCCAAGGACCCGTCGGCCGCGCGCAAGTTGACCATCAAGCGCAACACCGTCGCCGTCGTCACCGACGGATCGGCGGTCCTCGGTCTCGGCAATATCGGACCGGAGGCGGCGCTGCCGGTGATGGAGGGCAAGGCACTCTTGTTCAAGCGCTTCGCGGGCATCGACGCGTGGCCGGTCTGCCTCGCGACCCAGGACGTGGATGAGATCGTGCGCATCGTCCAGTGCATCGCCCCGGTCTACGGCGGCATCAACCTAGAGGACATCTCGGCGCCACGGTGCTTCGAGATCGAGCGCCGTCTGCGCGACCTGCTCGACATCCCGGTCTTCCACGACGACCAGCACGGCACGGCCATCGTCGTCTTCGCGGCCCTGCTCAACGCCCTGCGCGTCGTCGGCAAGGAGATGGCCGACGTGCGCGTCGTCGTGCTCGGCGTCGGGGCGGCCGGCGTCGCCATCTCCAAGTTGCTCCTCAAAGAAGGCGTCGGCGACGTCATCGGCGTGAACCGCGGCGGCATCATCTCGCCCGACGACGAGACCCTCGACAGCGAGCGTCGTTGGCTGGCCCACCACACGAACAAGGAGAAGCGCACGGGATCGCTCGTCGACGCGATGTCGGGCGCCGACGTGTTCATCGGCGTCTCGGGTTCGAACCTCGTGAGTGAGGATCAACTGAAGGTGATGGCCGAACGCTCCATCGTCTTCGCGCTGGCCAATCCCGACCCCGAGGTCGACCCGGTCCTGGCGCGCCGCTACGCCGCGGTCGTGGCGACCGGTCGCAGCGACGAGCCGAACCAGATCAACAACGTGCTGGCGTTCCCGGGGATCTTCCGCGGGATGCTCAACGCCGGGGCCAAACAGGTGACCGAGGAGATCGAGATCGCGGCCGGGCGCGCGATCGCCGACGTGGTCACACCGGGCGAACTGTCGGCCGACTACATCGTGCCGACCGTCTTCAACCCGATGGTGGTGACGGCCGTGACGAGTGCCGTCGAGCGACTCGTCGGTCAGACGCACTGAGTCCGCGACCTCGCGTCGGAAGCTGTCGTTGATTGGTCGCACGGATAGCGTTACTGGACCATGAGGCTCAGCCACAAGATTCCCGTGACGCCGTGGCGAGCACAAAGCACGTGGGCGATGCGACCGCGGATGGTGCTCCCACTCTTCGGGGGCCTCGCGGCCTTCGGTTTCGGCGAGGGCCTCCTCGTGCAGTCCCAGTGGGGAGCCTCCCCGTGGACCGTCTTCGCCGAAGGCGTAGCCAAGCACGCGCACCTCTCACTCGGCTGGGCGACGGCGTTGATCAGTGTTGTCGTGTTGGTCTTCTGGATCCCGCTCCTCCAGCGACCGGGCTTCGGGACCGTGTCAAACGTCATCATCATCGCCTACGTCTTGGACCTGACGACGTACGCCGTCGCCGCGCCGCACGCGCTGTGGCTGAAGACCGTCTACGTCCTGGGAGCGGTGTTGAGCATCGGCATCGGCAGCGCGTTCTATCTGACCTGCAACCTCGGACCGGGTCCGCGCGACGGTCTCATGACGGGACTGCACCGTCGACTGCACGTCAGCGTGGTCTACATTCGCCTCACGATCGAACTGGCCGTCTTGATCATCGGCTGGCTGCTCGGGGGCCGGGTGGGCATCGCCACCGCGTTCTTCGCCGCGACGATTGGCTTCAGTATCGGCGCGAACTTGAACGCGGTGGAGCGCTCAGTGCACTGGTGGCGCACGTGATCTCGGGTAGCCAACTCGCCGAGTTCTTCATCGCCTCGATCACCATCATCATGGTGCCGGGTCCGAGCGTGTTGTTCACCCTGGCGCGCGGCGTCGCGTGGGGCCGCGCGGTGGCGGTCTTGACGGTCCTCGGCAACTCGATCGGCACGTTGATCCTCTCGATCATCGTCGCGGTCGGACTCGGACCGTTGCTCAGTGACTCCAAGACGTTCTCGATCACGCTGCAGTTAGCGGGCGGGCTGTACTTGCTGTGGCTCGGCGTGGACGCCATGCGTCATCGACACGCGCACGCCGCCGCGATGGCGAGGCGCGAGGAGTTCCGGCCGTCGAACGTCCAGGTCATTCGACAGGGTTTCACGGTCGGCATCTTGAACCCGAAGTCGCTGGTCTTCTTCGCCGCGGTCTTCCCCCACTTCGTCGACCGCACCAAGGGCAGCGTGACGCTGCAGCTGCTGATCTTCGGTGGCATCTTCAGCGTGATGGCGTTCCTCAGTGACTCGACGTGGGGCATGATCGCTGGTACGGCGCGCGAGTGGCTGTCCGATTCACCGCACCGATTGGTCGTCCTTCGCACCGTCGGTGCGTGCGTCATGATGACGCTCGGCGTGATCATCGTCGTGAGCGCGCTCGCGTCGTAAGCAGCGTCGATGTCACACCGGCTGGGTACGTTCGGGTCGTGGGAACGGTGCACGCGAGCGGACATGACGTGCCGGTGTACTCGACGGTCGGGTCATTCATCGCGAACCTCCCCGAGATGCTCGGCGCGATGGTCGTCGACCCTCGATGTCTGGTGGCGGTGATCGAGTTCGAAGACGTTCGCTACGTGCAGTACTGGGTCGAACCGGACGGCGCCGTCATCGCTGAAGTGGTCTCGAACCTCAACATCGGTGACGCCGTGGCCCTGAGCCCTGATGACGAAGAGCAACTGCGCCGCGCTGGCTGGTCCGAACCGACGCTCGGCCCGCGACCGAATTGGCGTTACGAGGCCGACGACATGACCGGCGTCATGCGAATCGTAACCATGTCGCGCGACGCGGTCTACGACGTATTGCGCGAACGAGACGCCAATCCCGTGTGGGTGCGGATATGGGAGGGGAAACACTCCGGGCCCTCCGGTGACGAACGTTGCGCTGAAGCGCGTCGCTATCAAGCCACGCTGCGCGACCTGGAGATGCGACTGCTCGAAGACTGAAACGCTCGTTTCGCGTGACGCCCTTCCTACAATCGACTGGGCAATGGAGACGCGATGAGCATGCACGGAGGCGGAGGCGGGAGCGGAGGGGGTGGAGGCCGTATGGGACTGCGCTCGATGCGCACGAACCGCGACATCCTCGAACACCAGATCAAGAAAGGGACGCTGCCGCGAATCCTCACCTACGCGCGAAACTATCGAGCCCTGCTCGTGGTCTTTCTCACCGCCGTCATCTTGGACGCCGTCGTGAGTTCGGTCACGCCGCTGCTCTTTCGCGGCATCATTGACAACGCCATCCCGGAGAAGAGCCGGGGCCTGGTCATCTTTCTGGCGTCACTCGGCGCCGGGCTCGCGCTCTTCGACGCGGTCCTGTCCATGTTCGAACGGCGCACCTCCGCGGTGATCGGCGAGGGCTTGATCTATGACCTGCGCGCCAAGGTGTTCAGTCACATTCAAGAGATGCCGATCGCCTTCTTCTCGCGCACCCAGACCGGCGCGCTGATCAGCCGTTTGAACAATGACGTGATCGGGGCCCAGCAGGCCTTCACCGACCTGTTCTCCAACGTGGTCGGCAACGTGATCCTCGTGACCATCGTGATCGGCACGATGCTGGTCCTGAGTTGGCAGATCACGCTCGTCGCGTTGCTCTTGTTGCCGGTCTTCTTGATTCCCGCGCGACGCGTCGGACGAAAGCTCGGCACGCTTTTCCAACGGGGCATGGAACTGAACGCCGAGATGAACATGGTCATGAGCGAGCGATTCAACGTGTCCGGCGCGATGCTCGTCAAGCTCTTCGGTCGCCCCAAGGACGAGCGTGAGTTCTTCGAGAGTCGGGCCGGACAGGTGCGCGACATCGGCATCCACCAGGCGATGTACCAGCGCTTCTTCTTCATCGCGCTCTCGTTGACCGCGTCGCTGGCGACGGCCTTCGCCTACGGCTTCGGCGGCGTTGAGGTCATCCACAAGGCGATCGCGCTCGGAACGTTGGTGGCCCTGACGTTGTACCTGACTCGGCTCTACGGCCCGCTCACCCAGCTGTCGAACCTGAACATCGACTACATGTCGGCGATGGTGAGCTTCGAGCGACTCTTCGAGGTGCTCGACCTCGAGCCGATGATCAAGGAGAGCCCCGTCGCCGTCGTGATACCCGACGGACCGGCCGAGCTGATCTTCGACCACGTCGACTTCTCCTACCCCGGGGCCGAAGAGGTCTCGCTGGCCTCACTCGAGGCCGTCGCGCGCCTGGACGACACGCCGCGCACCGACGTGTTACACGACGTGTCGTTCCGGGTCGAGCCGGGTTCGATGACGGCGCTCGTCGGTCACAGCGGCGCCGGCAAGACGACCATTTCCATGCTGGTGTCGCGTCTCTACGACGTCGACCGCGGTTCGGTCACCATCAACGGCGTCGACATCCGCGAAGCCACCACGGCGTCGCTCAACGCCGTGGTCGGCGTCGTCACGCAGGACCCGCACCTCTTCCACGACACGATCCGCACCAATCTGATCTTCGCGCGTCCCGACGCGACGGATGCGGAGATCGAAACCGCCCTTCGCGCCGCGCAGATCTGGGACCTGGTCCAGACCCTGCCCCTCGGTGTCGAGACCGTCGTGGGCGAGCGCGGCTATCGACTGAGCGGCGGTGAGAAGCAGCGCGTCGCGTTGGCGCGACTGCTGCTCAAGGCCCCGCGACTCGTGGTGCTGGACGAGGCGACGGCGCACCTGGACAACGAGAGCGAAGCGGCGGTGCAGCGCGCACTCGACGAGACCATGTCGTCGCGCACGTCACTGGTGATCGCGCACCGACTGTCGACGATTCGAAACGCCGATCAGATCCTCGTGGTCGAGAACGGCGCGATCGTCCAACGCGGCAGCCACGCCGAACTCCTGGCCGAAGGCGGCGTCTACCGCGTGCTCTACGAGACGCAGTTCGCCGATCAGGAGGACAACTAACCCATCGCGTGATAGCCGCCGTCGACGTAGACGACCGACGCGGTCGTGCCCCGTAACAGCGGTGACAACAGCGCGATAGCGGTGTCGGCGACGGCGCTGGAGTCATAGACATCCCAGCCAAGTGGCGCCTTCTCACTCCAGGAGTCCTCGAAGAGCGCGAAACCGGGGATGGATTTGGCGGCGACAGTACGGATCGGACCGGCGGCCAGCATGTTGACGCGAATCTTGTCCGGGCCGACCTCTCGGGCGAGGTAGCGGCCGAGGGACTCGAGTCCGGCCTTCATCACGCCCATCCAGTCGTACATCGGGTAGGCCCGCGTGCCGTCGAAGTCCAACGCGATCACCGACGCGCCGCCGAGGGCCTCGCTCTTTTGCAGCAGCGGGCGAAAGGCGCCCACCAACGCGGCGAGTGAGTAGGTCGAAATATGTAGGGCCGTCGCGACGTCCTCGAAGGGGGCGGCGAACATGCCGTCGCCGAGGCAACTCGGTGGCGCGAAGCCGATCGCGTGCACCATCCCGTCGAGCCGGCCGAAACGCGTCGTCAGCTCGGCCGCGGCGGCCTCGATCTGATTGGGATCGGTGACGTCGAGTTCGATGATTTCCCCGACGTCGCCCAGCTTGCGCGCCGTGCGTTTCGTCAGCGACAGGCCGCGGCCGGCGCCCGAGAGGGCCACGGTGGCACCCTCCTCGAGGGCGCGCTTGGCGATGCCGTAGGCCAAGGAGTCATCGGTGAGGACGCCGGTGACGAGAATGCGGTGGTCATCGAGCAGCGGCATCTTGTTAGCGTACTTCCCAACATCTATTTTTCGAGGACGACGATGGCAACAGTAGGCATTCTGGGTGGAACCGGTCCGGCCGGTCGAGGCGTCGCGGCGCGACTCGCCAGCGCGGGCTACACCGTGGTGCTCGGCTCGCGCGACGCCGAACGGGCGAAGGGCATCGCGCGCGGACTCACGCTTCGCGGCGAAGGCACCGTCGAGGGCGGTACGAACGAGGAGGCCGCCGCGTCCAACCTGGTCGTGGTGGCGACGCCGTGGGACTCGGCGGTCGCGACGGTCAGTTCGCTGCGCCAAGAACTCAAGGGCAAGATCGTGATCTCCATGGTGAACGCGCTCTCGCGCGAGGGCCGCGAGATGGTGGCGCTCTACCCGTCGCGCGGTTCGATGGCCGCGCACATCGACCATTCGTTGCCCGAGAGCGTGATCGTCGGGGCGTTCCACCACCTGCCGGCCGCACTCATGGAAGACCTCGACTCGGACCTGGACGCCGACGTGTTGGTCTTCTCCGACGACGACGACGCGCGACGCCAGGTCGCCGAGATGATCGACCGCGTCAGCGGACTGCGCGCGGTCATCGCGGGCACGATGTCGCTCGCGAGTCCCATCGAGGCCTTCACCGCCGTGTGCATCTCGATCAACATCCGTCACAAGACCCACAGCTACGTGAAGATGGCAGGCCTCTAACTCGATGCGGCTCTACGACACCGCACGCGGCGGCGTGTTCACCCTGGAGGCGGGCCCGATCGTCACCATCTACAGCTGTGGTATCACGCCGTACGACGCGGCGCACCTCGGGCACGCCTACGTCTATCTCTGCTTCGACCTCCTGCAGCGACGACTGCGCGACGCCGGTCTCGAGACGCGCTGCGTGCGCAACGTCACCGACGTCGACGACGACATGTTGCGCAAGTCGCGCGAACTCGGGGTCAACTACTTGGATTTAGCGGCCCAGGAGATGGCGCGCTTCGACCGCGACATGCAGCTGATCAACCTGTTGCCGGTCTACGCCGAACCCCGCGCCACGGGGGCGATTCCCGAGATCCTCACGATGATCGGGCGGACCTTCGACGCGGGCATCGCCTACGAGGTCGACGGCTCGGTCTACTTCGAGGTCTCGAAGTTCCCGCGCTTCGGACAGGTCTCGCACGAGGACCGCGCCGGGATGCTGGAACTCGCGGCGCTGCACGGCGGGCGGCCCGAGGACCCCAACAAACGCGACCCCCTGGACTTCGTGCTGTGGCAGCCGTCGCTCGAGGACGAGCCAGCCTGGGAGTCGCGCTGGGGCGCGGGACGACCGGGGTGGCACATCGAGTGCTCGGCGATCGCGCTGCGCGACCTCGGGGTGACCCTCGACGTGCACGGCGGGGGACGCGACCTGGCCTTTCCCCACCACGAGTGCGAAGCGGCCCAGAGCGAGTCGGTCTCGGGCGCGGCGTTCGTGAAGCACTGGATGCACGTGGGCCTCGTCGGACTGGACGGCACCAAGATGTCCAAGTCCCTCGGCAACCTCGTGTTCGTCGAGGAGTTGGTGGCGCGCGCCGAGTCGACCGCGGTACGACTCGCGCTGCTCGATCACCACTACCGCGAGGACTGGGAGTGGCGCGACGAGTTGCTCGCGATGGCGCAGTCGCGTCTCGCGACGTGGCGCTCGACGTTGACCAACGGTCGACCGAGCGCCGTCGTCGAGGACGTGCGCGCCGCGCTCGACGACGACCTCAACGGTCCCGCGGCGCTGCGCGCGATCGACGACGCCGCGCACGCCGGCTTCAACGTCGCCCCGGCCGCTTCATTGTTAGGCATTAACATTTGATAATGAGTGGCCGAAATGTCTGACATCGACGTACGACTCCCCGACGGCAGTGCTCGCACGCTTCCCGAGGGCTCGACGGCCTACGACCTCGCCGCCGCGGTCGGCAAGAGGCTGGCCAAGGACGCCATCGCCGCCCAGGTCAACGGGCAATTCGTCGACTTGACGGCCGCGCTGGGCGACGGCGACGACGTCGCCATAGTGACGCCCGCGAGCGACGACGGTCGAGACGTCATCCGACACTCGACGGCCCACGTCCTGGCCCAGGCGGTCACGCGACTCTGGCCCGGCGCGCACTACGCCATCGGCCCGGCGATCGCCGACGGCTTCTACTACGACTTCGAACTGCCGGGCGCTGCGCACTTCAGCGACGACGACCTGAGTCGCATCGACGCCGAGATGCGCGCGATCGTCGCCGAGGACCAACCGTTCACGCGCAGCGAGTACACGATCCAAGAGGGACTGGCGCTCTTCAAGGACCAGCCGTACAAGGTCGAGATCATCAACGCCGTGGAGACGGCGCCCAGCGACGAGGACCTCGGTGAGGTGGCGCGCGGCCCGGTCGTCTCGACGTACTCCAACGCCGCCTCGTTCACCGACCTGTGTCGCGGTCCGCACGTGCCCTCGACCTCGCGCCTCGGCCACTTCAAGTTGACCCGCGTCGCCGGTGCGTACTGGCGCGGCGACGAGAAGAAGCCGCAGCTCCAGCGCATCTACGGCACGGCCTGGGAGAGCGACGCGGCCCTAGCCGCGCAGCTCGAGCAGATGGCCCAGACCGAACTGCGTGATCACCGCAAACTCGGAGCGGAGTTGGACCTGTTCTCCTTCCCGAGCGAGATCGGACCGGGCCTGGCGGTCTTTCACCCCAAGGGCGGCACGATGCGCCGCGTGATGGAGGAGTACTCGCGCCAGCGCCACGAGGTCTCGGGGTACGACTTCGTCTACTCGCCCCACATCTCGAAGTCCGAGCTCTTCGAGACCTCCGGTCACCTCGAATGGTTCGCCGAGTCGATGTACCCGCCCATGGAACTCGACGGCGGCACCAAGTACTACCTGAAGCCCATGAACTGTCCGTTCCACACGTTGATCTTCAAATCCGCGCAGCGCAGCTACCGCGACTTGCCGCTTCGCTACTTCGAGTTCGGCTCGGTCTACCGCTATGAGCTCTCGGGAGCGGTGCACGGCCTCACGCGCGTGCGCGGCATGACCCAAGACGACGCACATATCTTCTGCACGAAGGAGCAGATCGCCGAGGAGTTGACGCGCACCCTACAGTTCGTACTCGACCTGCTGCGCGACTACGGGCTCAGCGACTTCTACCTCGAACTCTCGACGCGCCCCCCGGGCAAGGCCGTCGGTACCGACCAGGAGTGGAGCGAGGCCGAAGCGACGCTGGAGAGCGTGGCGATCGCGGCCGGACTGGAACTGGTGATGGACCCCGGCGGCGGCGCGTTCTACGGTCCCAAGATCTCGGTGCAGGCGCGCGACGCGATCGGCCGCACCCACCAGATCTCGACGGTGCAACTCGACTTCCAGACCCCGCAGCGTTTCGACGCGACCTACGTCGCGCCCGACAACACCCGGGAGCGCCCCATCATGATCCACCGCGCCCTCTTCGGCTCGGTCGAGCGCTTCATGGCCATACTGATCGAGCACTACGCCGGCAACATGCCGACGTGGCTCTGTCCCGAACAGGTGCGGGTCCTGGGCGTGCGCGACACGCACGACGCCTACGCGCTCTACGTCGCCGAGACCCTCGCGCTCGACGGCCTGCGCGTGAGCGTCGAGGAGGCCAGCCAGCCCCTGGGCGCACGTATCCGCACGGCCAAGCTCGAGAAGCTCCCCTACATCCTGGTGGTCGGGGACGACGACGTCGAAAAGGGCACCGTCGGGGTCAACGCGCGCGGCTCGAACGACCCCGATCGCGGCGTCAGTGTCGCGGCGTTTCGCGACCGCGTCGTAGACGAGGTCGCGGCCCACGGCTCACCCGAGGACCGGTAGTGCCGCTCGATCGATTCTCGGCCGCGTGGCGCGAGAACTACGTCGCCAACGTCGCGCAGTCGCACGCTGCGGACGACGGTTCGTGCGTCTTTTGCGCCCTGGCCCTCGCGCCGGTCGATGAGAGCACCGGGGTCATCGCCAAGAGCGAACTCAGTTTCGTCGTCTTGAACGCCTTCCCGTACGGATCGGGGCACGTGTTGGTGCTGCCCATCCGCCACGTGGGCGAGGTCAGAGACCTCAGTGACGCCGAGTACGAGGACTTCTTCTTGATCCTTCGGCGCACGATTCTCGCCCTCGAGGCGGCCTACGGACCCGACGGCATGAACGTCGGCATGAACCTGGGTCGGGCGGCGGGGGCCGGAATTCCCAAGCATTTGCACGGTCATGTCCTGCCGCGCTGGCTGGGCGACACGAATTTCATGACCACTATCGGTGAAACGCGTGTTCTGCCCGAATCGCTGGCATCGACGTGGCGCAAGGTTCACGACAGCATTTGAGACAACGGGATATAACGATTCGTTACAATTGAGTGACGAGATCCGGAGGATCGATGCTCGACGGGAATTTTAGGAAGTCGGTGGAGACCGTGACGCTCCCGACTGGTCGCTGGTTGGTCCGCATCGGATTCTCGGCCGACGTGCTCACGTTCTCCGGTCTGGTCTTTTCCGCTGCCACGGCCTGGATGATCGCCATCGGGCACTTCTGGATCGCCATCGTGCTGCTCACCCTGACCGGGTTCCACGACCTCTTCGACGGGCCGGTCGCCAAGGCCTCCAAGCGCGCCAGCCAGCGCGGCGCGTTCTTCGACTCGGTCATGGACCGCGTCGCCGACTCCCTGATCCTCGGCGGGGTCGCCTTCTACCTGACGGCCCACGGTCACGGTCAGCTGGTGCTGTTGCCCTTCGCGATCCTCACGACGACGTACCTGATCTCCTATCAGCGCTCGAAGGCCGAGAGCCTCGGCCTCGCCGCCAAGGGTGGGCTGATGGAGCGCGCCGAGCGGATGATCCTCTTGGGCATCGGCCTCCTCGCCAAGCCCATCTTCATCCCGGTTCTCTGGATCATGCTCGCCCTGACCGCCATGACCGCGGCCGGGCGGTTCTATCGAATCTGGCAGATTGCGGCCAGCGCCGATCCGCCGATGACCCAGGCCGGACGGATCCATCACCACAGCAGCCGGATTCGCCGAGGACTTAGTCGCACCTCGCGCCGCTAACCGTGGGCGACAGAACGAAGGTCAGGCTCTTCAAGACGCTCGGCGCCGTCATGGAACGCCTTCCCGAGCGTTTCGACGTGGCGATCGCCAAGAGCCTCGCCAGGGTCGTGGGACCTCGAAGCAAGGGCGCCCGCGGCAATCTGCGCGTCAACGTGGGTCACGCGTTGGCCGGAGACGACGAGGTCGACGCACGAACGTTGGACCGTTTTGTTGAACGGGGCTTCGAGAGTTACGGACAGTACTGGGCCGAGGGCGCGAAGCTACCGGGCATCAAACCGGAGAACGTCTTCGCGCGCTTTCGCATCGGTGAGGGCCTGGAGTACCTCTACGAGGCCAAGGAGCAAGGTCTCGGGACGATCATCGCGCTACCGCACATCGGCAGTTGGGAGTGGGGCGGGTCGTACCTCAACTCCCTTGGTCTCGGCATGGTGGCCGTCGCGGAGGACCTCGAGCCGCCGGAACTGTTCGAGTGGTTCAAGTCCAAACGCGAGTCCATCGGGATCCGCATCGAACCGCTCGACGAGCACGCCGGCACCGTGTTGCTGCAGACGCTGAAGGACGGCGGCGTGATCGGTCTGCTCTGTGACCGCGACATCCAGGGCAACGGCATCGAGGTCGAGTTCTTCGGCGAGCGGGTCCGGTTGCCGGCCGGCCCGGCGACGTTGGCGCTGCGCACGGGCGCGACGCTGGTCGGAGCGGCGTGCTACTCCGGTCCCGGTCGCGATCACTTCGCCGTCATCACGCGTCCGGTTCCGGCCGAACGAGTGGGACGACTTCGCGAGGACGTCACGCGCGTCACGCAGGCGCTCGCGCTCGAACTCGAGGGACTGATCCGACGAGCGCCCGAGCAGTGGCACGTGTTGCAACCGCGATTCGGTGGCGACTGAGTTGCGCGTCGCGATCGTCTCTGCGTACGCGCTGAGCGCCTTCGGCGGAGCCCAGGAGCAGGCGCTCGCGATGAGTCGCGAACTCACTCGCCGCGGCCACGACGTCTTGGTCCTCGCCCCCGATGCCCACGACCACGCGAACTACGACACGCCCGCGCTCGTGGCGCGCTTCGGCGTGGTGCTGAAGATCCCCGCCAACGGGAGTCGCGCGCCACTGACGTTGTCGCCCGCGGCGTCGCGAGATGCGGCGCGAACCGTCGCGCACTTTCGACCCGACGTCGTGCACTTCCACGAACCCTTCGCGCCGCTGATCGGTTGGGGGGCGCTGCGCGCGCATCGCGCGCCGGCGCTCGCGACGTTCCACCGCGGCGGCGGGGGTCCGGCGCTCAGTCTGACCAAGCCACTGCTTCGTCGGCTGGCTAGGCACCTCGACGCGTCGGTGGCCGTCAGTCAGTCGGCCGCCGCGACCATTCACGCCGCGTGCGGGATCGACCCGACCGTGCTCTTCAACGGTTTCGAGATGGAGCGGTTCGTCGCGACGCCGCGCGAGCGCGGCGACGACACGACATTGGTCGTGCTCGGCCGTCTCGAGGAGCGTAAGGGTGTTGCCCACGCGATCAACGCGGTGCGCGCCCACAACGCGAAGAGCGACGACCCGTGGCGACTCGTCGTCCTGGGTGACGGACCGCAGCGACGCGCGCTCGAAGCCCTGGCGGCCGGTGACCTCGCGATCGTCTTCGTCGGCGCGCCGGGCGACGAGGAGAAGCGGCGGTGGTTGCGCCGCGCGAACGCGTTGATCGCGCCATCAATCGGCGGCGAGAGTTTCGGCATGATCCTGCTCGAGGGAATGGCCAGCGAGACCTCGGTCGTCGCGAGTGACATCGACGGCTATCACGAGGCGGCGGCGGGATTTGCCACACTGTTCACGCCGGGCGACGACGCGAGCCTCGAATCGGCCATCGAGCGCGCGCTGCGCGACGAAACGCCGGCGTCGATCGCGCGAGCGAAGAACCACGCGAGCGAATGGTCGATGGCCGCGTTGATGGACCGCTACGAAGAGCTCTACGCGTCGGCGCGCGAGCGATTTTCGGCCACCCGGTAGCCTGAAGTCATGGCCACCAAGCAACGCTCGAGGTCTCGCCGGTCGAGTCCCTCTCGGGAGCGCGGTCCACGCTACGTCGCGCCGGTCCTCGATCCCAACTGGCAGAGCCCGTATTCGCCCACGAACGCCGAGAAGCACGCGAACCAAAAGGTCGTGCGCAGTTTCGCGGTGCGCAAGAAACTGCCCGAGACCATCGGCGTCGGCATCGTCGTGCTGGCGTTGGTCGCGGGCGTGATCGTGTTGCCGTGGCTCCCTATCGTGGGGATCGTCCTGGCGCTGCTCTACGGCTGGGACCTTCGTCGTTCGCTCGTGCGCTACGAGGCCAAGGGTCTCGCGCTCGGCAACCTCGTGCTCGATTCGTTCAAGGCCGGCGGCACCGAGAAGGACCGGCTACGCCTCACCACGGTCATGGACCGCTTGGCCGCGACGTTCGGCGTCGACGCGGTCAACGCGTACGTCGTGAGCGATCCCGGCTACAACGCCGCGCTCGTGCCGGCCGGGGCGGGACTGTCGTTCTTCGTGACCGACGCCCTGATGCGTGACTTCGAACTCATCGAACTCGAGGGCGTCGTGGCGCACTGTCTCGCGCGACATCGTTTGGGACTCTTGCTGCGCGAAAGCGTCGCGTCGGTCGCGGTCACGAGCGACGAGTCGCGACGCGCGCTTGCCGGTCAGGGCCTGGCGTACCGCGCCGATGAGGTCGCGGCCGCGGCCATTCGTTACCCGCCCGGGCTCGCCGGCGCCCTGCGCAAGTGCGCCGGGGAGAACCTCTCGAGCACGTCGTTCTTCGCCGGCGCGACCTACGCCCAGTGGCGCTGGATCTGGTTCAACATCTGGAGTGACCGCGCACACGACATCAGTGACCTCGACGACGTCGAACTTCGTGCTCGCGCGTTGGAAGAGTGGTAATAGAGGGCCGGTAGGCTTTGGGCATGAGTTCATCGCACGATTCCTCAACGGTTGGATCGGCCCTCGTCAAGCGCGGGCTGGCGGACATGCTGCGTGGCGGCGTCATCATGGACGTCGTCAACCCCGAACAGGCCAAGATCGCCGAAGACTCGGGCGCCGTCGCGGTCATGGCCCTCGAGCGGGTGCCCTCGGACATCCGACGCGACGGTGGCGTGGCGCGCATGAGCGATCCCGAGATGATTCAAGGGATCCAGGCCGCGGTCACGATCCCGGTCATGGCCAAGGCCCGCATCGGCCACTTCGCCGAGGCGCAGATCCTGGAAGCACTCGACGTCGACTACGTCGACGAATCCGAGGTGCTGACGCCGGCCGACGAGGAGAACCACATCGACAAGTGGGCCTTCACCGTGCCCTTCGTGTGCGGGGCGACGAATCTGGGCGAGGCCCTGCGACGCATCGGCGAGGGCGCGTGCCTGATTCGGTCAAAGGGCGAGGCCGGCACCGGCAACGTCGTGGAGGCCGTTCGGCACCTGCGCACGATCAACGCGCAGATGCGTCGCCTGCAGTCGGCCGACGCCAACGAGCTGTTCGCGCTGGCCAAGGACCTCCAGGCGCCGCTGCCGCTTATTCAAGAGGTGTCGCTCACGGGCAAGCTCCCGGTCCCGCTCTTCTGCGCCGGCGGCATCTCGACGCCGGCTGACGCGGCGCTGGTCCTTCAACTCGGCGCCGAAGCGATCTTCGTCGGCTCGGGCATCTTCAAGAGTGACGACCCCGAGCGCATGGCCAAGTCCATCGTCGAGGCGACGACGCACTTCCGTGACCCGCACGTCGTCGCCAAGGTCTCCACGGGCCTCGGCGCGGCGATGAAGGGTATCGAGACCGCCTCTTTGGAGCAGCGTCTCGCCGAACGCGGCTGGTAGACGTGCCGCGCGTTGGCGTCCTCGCCCTCCAGGGCGACGTGGGCGAACACACCTCGATGCTCGAACGTGTCGGGGCCGACGTCGTCGCGGTGCGAAGCGCCGACCAACTCGACGAGCTCGATGGTCTCGTGATGCCGGGCGGTGAGTCGACGACAATCGCCTACCTCCTCACGACCTCCGGTATTCGACCGACCTTGGAGAAAAAGATCGAGGACGGGCTGAGCGTGCTCGGCACCTGTGCGGGACTGATCCTGCTCGCGAACGAGATACTCGATGGTCGAAGCGACCAGTGGAGTTTCGACGTGTTGCCGCTGTCGGTGCGGCGCAACGGCTACGGACGACAGATCTCGAGTTTCGAGACGCTCGTCGACGTGCAGGGCGTCGGGGAGGTGCCCGGCGTGTTCATCCGGGCCCCGAAGATCGAAACTTGGTCCGAGGACCTCGAGGTACTGGCCTTCCACGACCACGGCGACGGCGAGCATCCGGTCCTCGTTCGCAAGGAGCGCATCTGGGGATGCTCGTTCCACCCGGAACTGACGAACGACGAGCGGATCCACCGGCTCTTCGTCGACACTTTGTGAATCTCCGGTACAGTAAATAAGCCCAATTGGGCAGGAGGAATTGATGTCCGGCCATTCGAAATGGGCAACCACCAAGCACCGCAAGGGTGCCAAGGACAGCGCACGGGCGAAGGTCTTCGCCAAGTTGATCCGCCAGGTGGAGGTCGCCGCTCGTGAAGGCGGTGGCGACCTCGACACGAACGCCTCGCTGCGCACCATGTACCAGAAGGCCCGTGAATCCTCGGTGCCGCTCGACACGATCGAACGCGCGATCAAGCGCGGCACCGGCGAGCTCGAAGGCGTGCGCTACGAGGCGATCAGCTACGAGGGCTACGGCCCCGACGGCGTCGCGGTCATCGTCGAGACCCTGACCGACAATCGCAACCGCACCAGCGCCGAGATCAAGCACGTCTTCGCGAGGAACGGCGGCACGATCGCCGAGCCCGGGGCCGTGTCGTGGCAGTTCGATCGCAAGGGCATGATCGAAGTCAAAGGCCCCCTGGATGAGGATCAGTTGCTCGAATGGGTCATGGACGCCGGGGGAGAGAACTTCGAGGCCAACGGCGTCAACTTCACGGTCACGACCGAGCCCCAGGACCTCGGATCGGTGCGCGACGCGCTCGACGGATTCGGCGCCAAGGTCCTCAGCGCCGAGTTGACGCTGATACCCCAGAACTCGATTCCGGTCGACTCCGAGAGTGAGGCGAAGAAGATCCTTCGCCTCATGGACGCCATCGACGATCACGATGACGTCCAGAACGTCTTCTCGAACTTCGATATCTCTGACGAGATCTTGTCGTCGTACGAGGGGTAATTCCGGGTTTACCGGCCAACTCCGGTCTAGTATCGAACGTATGTTCGTACTCGGAATCGACCCCGGATTGACCCGTTGCGGATACGGCCTGGTCGAGGGGTCCTTCGAGGGCGTCGAGTCGTTTCGAGCGCTCCGTGCCGGGACCATCGAAACGGACCACGAGCTCGCCGTGGAACTCCGGCTCGGTCAGATGCTGGTGGAACTGCGCACGTTGTTGGAAGAGACCACCCCGGACGCCGTCGTGGTCGAACGGGTTTTCTACCAGCGAAACGCCAAGACCGCGATCCCCGTCGCCCAGGCGAGCGGCGTCGCCGTGGCGCTGGCTTCGGCCCAGAACCTGCCCGTGCGCCAGTTCAACGCCCAGGAAGTGAAACTGGCCGTCACCGGGTACGGCGCCGCCAGCAAGGTCCAGGTCCAGGGGATGGTCGCACGCCTCTGTGGGCTGGCCGAGGTTCCCAAGCCGGCTGACGCGGCCGACGCCCTCGCGCTCGCCATCACGTACTTCATGGTGGTGCGCTCGGAACAGAAGTACCCGATCGAGAGTCGCGCGTGATCGGGTGGCTCCACGGTCAGGTGTTGCACCACCACAAGGACGGCGCCATCGTGCTCGACGTGCACGACGTGGGCTACGAGGTCAGCGTCGCCTCCCAGGAGGACTACCGCGTCGGTGACGTCGTCGACCTCTACGTCTTCACGGCGGTGCGCGACGACGCCATCGTCCTCTACGGGTTCCCGAGCTACCTGGACCGTGAGTTCTTCGAACTGCTGTTGGTGACGCCGGGCGTGGGACCGTCGACGGCGCTCGCCGCACTTCGCACGATGTCGACCGGGGACTTGGCGACGGCGATCGAGAGTGACGACGCGAAGACGATCGCGACGATTCCCGGCATCGGGCCCAAGACCGCGAGTCGCATCGTGCTCGAACTGAAGGGCAAGGTGGTTGTCCCGGACTCCTACGTCGCGACGAAGGCCCCGCCGCAGAACGACGCCATCGAAGACGCCCTGCGCGGGCTCGGCTACAGCACCCAGGAGGTGCGTTCGGCGTTGAGCGGCACGACGCTCTCGGACGACGAGGGCGCGGCGCTGCGGCAGGCGCTCCAACTGCTGAGGCGCCAGTGAGCCGTCACGAGATCGACGTCGAGCAGTTGGCGCGCAACGTCGTGGCCCCGGTCGCCGACGAACAGGACCGTCGGGCCGAAGTCTCGCTGCGACCGAGCACGTTGACGGAGTTCGTGGGTCAGCGCGAACTGGTGCGTCACCTCGAGATCGTGTTGGGTTCGGCGCGGGCCCGCAACCAGACCGCCGATCACCTCTTGTTCGCGGGGCCACCGGGACTCGGCAAGACCTCGCTCGCCAGCATCGTCGCGGCCGAGATGGGAGCCGGTCTGCGCATCACCTCCGGACCGGTCCTCTCGCGCCCGGGCGACCTCGCCGCGTTGCTCACCGACCTACAAGACGGCGACGTCTTGTTCGTCGACGAGATCCACCGACTCTCGCGCGGCGTCGAGGAGATCCTCTATCCGGCGATGGAGGATCGTCGCTTGGACGTCATGATCGGACGCGGACCTTCGGCGCGCGCCATCCGACTCGACCTGCCGAACTTCACGCTCGTGGGCGCCACGACCCGCACCGGCCTCGTGGCGGCTCCGCTGCGGGATCGATTCGGTTTCGTCGGTCAACTCGACCTCTACGACCCCGAGGACCTGACGGTGATCGTCGCTCGTTCGGCGGGGCTGTTGGACGTCCTGTTGAAGGGCGACGCCGCGACGATTATCGCCGGACGAAGCCGCGGCACGCCGCGCATCGCCAATCGACTGCTACGACGAGTTCGCGACTTCGCCGCGGTGCAGGGACATGACGTCATCGACGACGACGTCGCCGTCGAGGGCCTGGCACTCTTCGGTGTCGACGAGTTCGGCCTCGACAAGATCGATCGTCGCATACTAGGACTTCTCTGCCAGCAGTTCGCCAACCAGCCGGTCGGACTCACGACGTTGGCGCACGCGTGCGGCGAGGAGCCCTCGACGATCGAAGACGCCTACGAACCGTTTCTCTTGCGCGATGGACTGTTGATTCGAACGCCCCGTGGTCGAGTGGCGACCGAACGGGCCTACCACCACCTAGGACTCACACCGCGCGGTGGTGGGCTGGTCTAACGCAATGGCCTAGAACGACTAGGGTTTCTTTGTCTATATACGGAGGATTTCCCTATGTTGTATGCGGTTCAAATGCTGTTCGCGACGACGGCCAAGAAGAGCTCGGGCCTGAGCTCGGTGGTCCTCCTGTTCATCGTCATCGTCTATGGCGGGCTCTACTTCTTCTATATTCGCCCCCGTTCCCAGCGCAATAAGGCCAAGCGCCTCAACACCCGCAAGGTGGAACTGGGCGAGCGTGCCCAGACGATCGGCGGCTTCGTGGGAACCGTGGTCAAGATGGACGACGGCCTGATCACGCTTCGCGGCGCCAGCGGCGCCGAACTGGACTTCGTCCCGACGGCGATTGCGCGCAAGTACGACCCGCCGGCGCCCGTCCCCGACGCGACTGACGACGAACACCACGAAGAAGGCGACTCGAAGTAATGGCCCAACAGGTCGGTTCACGACGATCGATGATCGTCAGCCTCATCCTCACGATTGCGATCGCGTTCGGTTCACTAGTTGCGACGCTGTCACTGGGATGGGGCCCGAAGCTCGGCCTGGATTTGGCCGGCGGCCTCTCCGTGGTCTACAAACCGGCCACGCACGCCTCGAACGCCGACATGCAAGAGGTCGTGACGATCTTGAACAACCGCGTGAACGGCCTCGGTGTCTCCGGTGCCGCGGTCAACCTCCAGGGCAAGAACGTCGTCGTGAGCGTTCCCGGCGTCACTGACGCTCGACGAGTCTTGAAGCTGGTCGGTGAGACAGCGCAGTTGCTGTTTCGCCCCGTGCTCTGTCAAGTGGCCGAGCCGACGGCGAAGGCCAAGACCTACAAAGGCTCGATCCCGGACTGCGCCAGTACCTATCAGTGGACCGAGGCCAATCTCGACGTCACGCCGAACAACTCGGTCCAGCAGTACAGCAGCAACACCATGGCCGTGGACCCGGCCTATTCGTTGATCAAGACGACCAAGCCCCAAAAGGACAATCCGAAGGACAACGTCATCCTGCCGCTGCTGGGCTCTCCGGGGACCAGGTACCTCCTCGGACCATCGGAACTGACGGGTCAGTCCATCGGCAAGGCGCTTGCCCAACAGGACCAAGTCGGCGCGTGGGTGGTGAACTACACGCTGACCAAGAAGGGCAGCCCCGAGTGGGACAGCGTGGCGGACAAGAACTTCCACCAGGCGCTGGCGATCGAACTCGACGGCGTCATCCAATCGGCGCCGCTGATCCAACCCCAACAGGCCGCGTTCTCGAGTTTCATGGGCTCCGGTGAGATCTCGGGCTCATTCACCGAACAGGGCGCGAAGAACCTGGCGATCGCCATGGAGTTCGGTGCCCTGCCGGTTCGGCTGAACCCGCTCGACACGGTGACCGTCTCGCCGACGCTCGGACACAGTTCCCTGGTCGCCGGTCTCGGCGCCGGTCTGGTCGGACTCTTGTTGGTCTTGCTCTACACGATCCTCTACTACCGCGCGTTGGGCCTCGTGATCGTGCTCGGACTCTCCACGACCGCGGCGTTGCTGTGGGCCATCATCTCGGCGCTGGGTCATACCGCCCTGGCGCCGAGTTTCGACCTGGCCGGGATCACCGGGATAATTGTGTCCATCGGTATCACCGTCGACAGTTACATCGTGTACTTCGAACGATTGAAAGACGAGGCCCGAGCAGGGCGCTCGATCCGCACCTCGGTCGACCGGGGTTTCCGCTCGGCGTGGCGCACCGTATTGGCCGCCGACACCGTCAGTCTGCTGGCCGCCGTCTTGTTGTACCTCATCGCCGTGGGCGACGTGCGGGGCTTCGCCTTCTTCCTGGGACTCTCCACGTTGATGGACGTCTTCATCACCTGGTACTTCACGCGGCCGCTGGTCATCTTGCTCGGTCGCCGGTCGAACGACAGCACGTCGACGATGTCGATGGCCGCGGGTCTCACACCCGGGGTGAGTGCCCATGACTGACGACGTGATGACCGAAGCGCCGATGCCGGAGAAGACTCCCGGACGCCTGGGCCGGATCTACCAGGGCCGTACGACGGTGGACTTCGTCGGTCGAAAGCGCACGTGGTTCACCATCTCGCTCGTCATCATCGTGTTGGGTCTGGGGTCGCTCGGTATTCGCGGCTTCAACCTCGGCATCGACTTCAAGGGCGGCAGTTCGTGGGAGGTCCTCGCGCCGCACTCGTCCATCTCGGCGATGACCACCGCGGTCGAGAACGCCGGGCTGAGGAATCCGACGGTCGAGAAACTCGGTTCCCAGACCTACCAAGTCACCGACGACATCAACTCCCTGAATTCAACCGCTCAGTTGAACCTCACCAACAAGGTCGCCAAGGCCATGGCGAAGGAGGCCGGGAAGGGCTTCAACCAGGTCTCGACGAGCAGCGTTGGTCCGACCTGGGGCGGCCAGATCACGAACCGGGCGCTCGAAGCGCTGATCGTCTTCTTCATCGCGGTCGTCGCCTACATCAGCATCCGCTTCGAGCCCAAGATGGCGGTCGCGGCCTTCATCGCCATGGTGCACGACTTGCTCGTCACGGTCGGTGTGTACTCGCTGTTCGGACTCCAGATCACGCCGGACACCGTGATCGCCATCTTGACCATCCTCGGATACTCGCTCTACGACACCGTCGTGGTCTTCGACCGGGTGCGCGACAACGCCGGCGGCATCTTGAAGAGCGGCGACCTCAGCTACGGCGAGATGGTGAACCTCTCGATGAACCAGACGCTGGCGCGCTCCATCAATACGTCACTCGTGGCGATCCTCCCGGTCCTGGCGGTTCTGTTGGTCGGCGCCGACATCCTCGGGGCGACGACTTTGCAGAGTTACGGTCTCGCGCTCTTCGTCGGTCTCATGAGCGGGGCCTACTCCTCGATCTTCATCGCGAGCCCGTTGCTCGCGTGGATGAAAGAGCGCGAACCACGGTTCCGCGAGATGGCCGAGCGCGCGCGACTGCGCGGCGACCAGCGCGTCCTCACGCCGGCCGCGGCCGCGCTGCTCAGTGGTGAGGGTGCCCAACGTCTCACGCGTGCCTCGGCCACGACGGGCACGGGCACGCGATCTGCGACCGGCACACTGTCGCGAGGCACCATTCAGGCGCGCGCGCGTAAACAAAAGCGCCGTTAGGCCACCATTAGGCTGACTGTATGGTCAGTGTCACTTCTCGCTTCGCGGCTGACCCCGCCCTGACCGGCTCGATCGAGCGACTGATCGGCCGTTTCCTCGAACACCACGTCGACGGTGATATCGAGGTGATTCGCCGCGCCGGCGCGGCCGCCATCAAGGCCCACGAGGGTCAACTTCGCCGAACCGGCGAGCCCTACGTCACTCACCCCATCGCCGTCGCCGATATCGCGGCCGACCTGGGACTGGACGAGACCACGATCACCGCGGCGCTGCTGCACGACGCCGTCGAGGACACCGGCATCACGAAGGAGTGGCTGGCCGAGGAGTTCGGGGACCAGGTGGCGGCCGTCGTCGACGGCGTCACGAAGCTCGACCGTCTGGAGTTCGACTCCAAAGAGGAGCAACAGGCGGCCACCATCCGCAAGATGTTCATCGCCATGGCCCAGGACTGGCGGGTCCTGCTGATCAAACTGGCCGATCGCCTGCACAACATGCGCACGATCTCGGTCATGCCGATGGCCCGCCAACGCGCCATCGCCCAAGAGACCCTCGACGTCTACGCCCCGCTGGCGCACCGACTCGGTGTCCAACAGGTCAAGTGGCAACTCGAGGACCTCAGTTTCGCGACTTTGCACCCCAAGCGCTACGCCGAGATCGAGCAGATGGTCGCGGCACGCCAGCCGGAACGCGAGGACTACCTCGGCGAGGTCATGGCGACGCTCTCGGCGAAACTCGACGAGTTTGGCATCAAGGCCGAGGTCCGAGGACGGCCGAAGCACCTGTGGAGCATCTACGAGAAGATGGTCATCGGCGGCAAGGAGTTCGACGACATCTTCGACCTCGTGGGCCTGCGCGTCATCGTCGATGAGGACCGCGACTGCTGGGCCGTGATCGGCGCCATCCACGCGCTGTGGTCGCCGGTCCCCGGACGCTTCAAGGACTACATCAACTCGCCGAAGTTCAACCTGTACCAGTCGCTGCACACGACGGTGATCGGTCCGCGCGGCAAGTCCGTCGAGGTGCAGATCCGCACCTTCGAGATGCACCGACGAGCCGAGTTCGGCGTCGCCGCGCACTGGGGCTACAAGGAGGGCGCCTCCAATAAAGAGGTCGCCTGGATGCAGCGCCTCTCGGACTTCGAAGAGGAGGAGAACGACCCGATGGCGTTCCTCGAGGCCCTGAAGCTCGACCTCGGTCAAGACGAGGTCTACGTCTTCACGCCCAAGGGCCGGGTGATCTCATTGGTCGAGGGCGCGACGACGATCGACTTCGCCTACGCCGTGCACACCGAGGTCGGTCACCACTGCGTGGGCGCCAAGGTGAACGGTCGACTCGTGCCGCTCGACACGGTCCTGCGATCGGCCGACGTGGTCGAGATCGTGACGAGCAAGAGCGACACCGCCGGTCCCTCGCGCGACTGGCTCGCGATCGCCCAGTCCTCGCGCGCCAAGTCGAAGATCCGCCAGTGGTTCCAGCGCGAACGCCGCGACGACGCCATCGAGGGCGGGCGCGAGGAGTTGACCAAGGCGCTGCGACGCGAAGGACTGCCGATCGCCACGTCGCTCTCCTCGAGCGCGCTCGACGCCGTCATCACCGCGATGAACTTAGAGGACCTCGACGCGCTCTTCATGACGATCGACAGCGGTCAGATCTCGGCGCTCGCGGTCGTGCAGCGCCTGGACCGCGAACTACGTGGTGGCGGCGACACCGAGCAGATGCCGACCACGGTCACGCGCATGCCGCGCACGAGTCGCACCACGCGCCGCACCGCCGGCGTGTACGTCGAAGGACTCGACGACGTGATGATCCACCTGGCGCGTTGTTGCTCGCCGGTGCCCGGCGACAACATCATGGGCTTCATCACGCAGGGCCGCGGCGTGTCCGTGCACCGCGACGACTGCTCGAACGCGGTGGCGCTGGCCCAGCGCCTTGGCGAGCGCATCATCGACGTCGAGTGGGACGGATCGGTCAGTGGTCAGTACCGCGCGGTCTTGGAGGTCATGGCCTTCGACCGCTCGCGACTACTCCTCGACGTCTCGAAGGTCGTGGCCGAGTATCACCTCAGCATCATCTCGAGTTCGACGTCGACGTCGGGCTCGAGGATCGTGCGCATGGTTTTCGACGTGGAGCTGGCGGACCCGACGCACCTCAGTAGCCTGTTGGCGGCGCTGAAGGGCGTGGACGGCGTCTTCGACGCCTTCCGACAACTACCGGGACAGAACAAGAATTCATGAACGACGCGGTCTCATCATTTCAAGCCCCCGTCGGGACCCACGACGTCCTCGCGCCCGCTTCGGCCGAGTGGGAGGGAGTCGTCGCGACCTTCGCGCAGTTCGCCTATCGCTACGGCTTCGAGTTGGTCATTTCGCCGATGTTCGAAGACGTCGGCGTCTTCAACCGCGGTATCGGCGAGGAGAGCGACGTCGCCAAGAAGGAGATGTACGTGTTCAGCGACCGCGGCGAGCGGGTCTACGCACTGCGTCCCGAAGGCACCGCGTCGGTCGTGCGCGCCTTCGTCCAGCACGCTCCCACGACGCCGTGGAAGGCGTGGTACGTGACCCCGGCCTTTCGCTACGAGCGGCCCCAGGCCGGGCGCTACCGCCAGCACCACCAACTGGGCGTCGAGGTCCTCGGGACCGACGACCCGGCCGTGGACGTCGAGGTGATCGCCCTGGCCGAGCGCTTCTACCGCGCGCTCGGACTGGAGCGCTTCCGTCTCCTCATCAACTCCATGGGACACGACGTCTGTCGCGCGGCCTACGTGGAACTATTGCGCGCGCACCTCGCGAAGAACGTGGACCGCCTCTGTGACGAGCACCGCAACACCTGGTCGGAGAATCCGCTGCGCGTCTTGGACTGCAAGGACCCGACCTGCATCGCCGTGACCGCGGAGGGACCGATGCTGATCGATCACATCTGTGACGACTGTCGAGCCCACTTCGACAAGGTCGTCGCCGGCCTCGAGTCGATCGGCGTCGCGACGCAGCTGGACCCGCGCCTGGTTCGGGGCTTCGACTACTACACCCGCACGACCTTCGAGTTCGTGGCCGACGCCCTCGGCGTTGCCCAGAATGCGATTGGCGGGGGTGGGCGCTACGACAAACTGGCCGAGCAACTCGGCGGCAAGCCCACGAGCGGCATCGGCTTCGGTAGCGGCATCGAGCGACTGCTCTTGACGCGCGAGGCCGAGGGCGTCGAACCGCGCAACCTCGTCGATCGCTCGCTGGACCTGTTCGTCGTCGACACGACAGGCAACGACGTCGCCACGGTCCTCGTGGACGAGTTACGCGCGGCCGGCTTCGCGACGGCCCGGGCCTACGATAACCGCTCGATGAAGTCCCAGATGAAGGTGGCCGACAAATCCGGTGCGCGCCTGGCCCTCCTGGTCGGTCCCCAGGAGGCCGCGGCCGACGAAGTTACGATTAGGGACCTGCGAAGCGACGACTTCGAACAGACCCAGCGCCGGGTAGCCCGCGATGTGGTCGCCGTCACCGTCGCCGAACTCCTGACGAAGAGCTGACGATGTCGAACAACCTGGAATCAACGAGCATGCGCGACCTGTTGTGCGCGTCGCTTCGCGAGAGCGACATCGGCACGCAGGTCAGCGTGTGCGGATGGGTCGCCAAGCGCCGCGAACACGGTGAACACCTCGCGTTCCTCGACGTCCGTGACCACTCGGGCATCATTCAGGCCGTCGTCGATGGTTCGGTCGACGTGCGCAGTGAGTACGTCGTGCGGGTGAGCGGCACCGTCACGCGACGACCGGAGGGCACGGTGAACGACAAGCTCGACACCGGTGCCGTCGAGCTGACCGACTGCGTCGTCGAAATACTGGCCGCGGCTGAGCCACCGCCATTCCAACTCGACGACCGCGTCGATATCGACGAACAGGTGCGACTTCGCTATCGCTACCTCGACCTGCGACGCGAACACATGCAGCGCAATCTCCGACTACGCGCCCTCGTCAACGGAGCCCTGCGCCGAGCGATGGACGCGCAGGGATTCTGTGAGGTCGAGACACCGCTGCTCTGGGCGCCCACGCCGGAAGGGTCGCGCGAGTTCGTCGTGCCGTCGCGTCTGCAGCCTGGGGAGTTCTACGTCCTGCCGCAGAGTCCCCAGATCGCCAAGCAACTGCTGATGGTCGGCGGCTTCGATCGTTACTACCAGATCGCGCGATGCATGCGCGACGAGGACCTACGCGCCGATCGCCAGTTCGAGTTCTCCCAGCTCGACATGGAGGCGAGCTTCGTCGATCAAGATGACGTTCTCGGCTTCGTCTCGGTGGCCGTGCTCGACGCGGCCGAGGCGGCGACCGGTGTGCGGCCTGAGGACATCCCGTCGATGACGTGGAGTGACGCGCTCGACCGCTACGGCACCGACAAGCCGGACATGCGTTTCGAGATGCTGCTCCACGACCTCTCCGACGTCTTCGCGGCGACGGAGGTCAAAGCCTTCTCGGCGTCCACCGTAAAGGCGATGCGCGTGCCCGGCGGCGCGAGTTTCTCGCGGGCGCGTTTGGACGAACTGACCGAACAGGCCAAGGGGCTCGGCGCGAAGGGCTTGGCGTGGTTCCGCGTCGCCGCCGAGGGACTCGATTCACCGCTGGCGAAGTTCCTCAACGAGACCGAGAGCGCCGCGATCGCGTCGCTCGACGGCGCGCGGGTCGGCGACATCGTCTTCTGCGTCGCCGACGAGTACGCGAACGCCTGTCACGTCCTCGGCGCCATCCGTTCGACGTTGGGTTCACCACCCGTGGGTGAGGGACCGCATAAGTATGTCTGGGTCACGCAGTTCCCACTGTTCGAAGGCCTCGACGAGGACGGCAACCCCGTGGCGGCGCATCATCCCTTCACGATGCCGCACCCTGATGACCTGGACCTGATCGAGACCGACCCGCTGAAGGTCCGCTCGCGCGCCTACGACTTGGTCCTCAACGGTTGGGAGCTTGGCAGCGGTTCGGTTCGAATCCACCGCGCCGATATCCAGTCGCGCGTCTTTCGGGCGTTGGGCATCTCCGAGGCGGAGGCCGACAGCCGATTCGGCTTCCTCCTCGGCGCCTTCAAGTACGGCGCGCCGCCCCACGCCGGCTTCGCCTTCGGCATCGACCGGCTGGTGGCGATCTTCGCGGGCGAAGAGAACATCCGCGAGGTCATCGCCTACCCCAAGACCCAGTCGGGCGCCGATCTGATGACCGGCGCGCCCAAGGGCGTGGCGCCCAAGGTGATGCGAGAACTACGCATCAACGTCACCCCGAAAGGTTCGTGAACCACGTCGCTCTTTGACGACGCCGTCGCTCAGCGCCTGAAACAGGTCGCGCCACTCGCTGACCTGCTGCGCCCGCGCACGCTGGACGAACTCGTCGGTCAGGCGCACCTCGTCGGAGCGAACGGTCCGCTGCGCCGATTCGTCGAGGCGGGTGAGCTGACGTCGATGATCCTCTGGGGTCCCGCCGGCACCGGCAAGACGACGCTGGCGCGGATCCTCGCGAGCTCGGCCGGCTACGCCGTCGAGAGTCTCTCGGCCGTCACGAGCGGGGTGAAGGACGTGCGCGAGGCCCTGTCGCGCGCCCACGACCGTCTCGGTGAGCACGACCAGCGCACCGTGCTCTTCATCGACGAGGTCCACCGATTCAACAAGTCCCAACAGGACCTCCTATTGCCGGCGACCGAGACCGGTCAGGTCGTCCTGATCGGC